>Ga0272441_10009487_pt1 | contig 15009 bp, 13 predicted proteins | sample SSMProp6N_FD_193582 | JGI IMG/M metagenome (GOLD analysis project Ga0272441, IMG submission 193582) | Marine sediment archaeal communities from Little Sippewissett salt marsh, Falmouth, MA, United States - SSM-Prop-6N | ecosystem: Environmental > Aquatic > Marine > Wetlands > Sediment ... | reverse complement strand
CGAACGTGGCATCCGCAATCCTGATCGAGCCCGAGATCATCCGCAACATCGTCCTCGTCTGGCTCGGCGGCCACGCCACGACCTGGCGCAGCGCCAAGGAGTTCAACCCGCGCCAGGACCTGCACGCCTCGCGCCTCGTCTTCGACTGCGGCGTGCCGCTCGTGCACATACCCTGCGCGCCGGTCACCACGCATCTGCGCACGACCGTGCCGGAAATCGAACACTACGTGCGCGGCCGCGGCGCGATCGGCGACTATCTCGCCGATATCTTCGCCGCCTACGGCAAAGACAAACACGCCTGGTCCAAAGTGCTCTGGGATATGGCCACGATCGCGTGGTTGCTGGACCCGACATGGGTCAGCACCCACCTGACGCATAGCCCGATCCTCAACGACAACTTCACCTGGAGCCATGACCCCACGCGGCACCTGATCCGCGAGGCCGTCACCATGAACCGCGACAAGATCTTCGGCCATTTCTTCTACAAACTCGCTATGCGGTCCGGTCAGACCTGACCGGCCCGCGTGCTTCGAGAACTACGTGGTGCGCCGCGGCCTGATCGTGCGGGTCACCGGCGACCTGGACGAAGCGCTCGCGTGGCTCGGCGTCTCCGAAAACTGAGCGCCTCGCGATTCCTTCGGAAACTTGCCAACTCCCAAGAAGCGTGCGAGCAACCCCCGGAAATTCGTTCGCACACGAGCCCGAAACCCTTGACAGACCCGCAGTGGACACGCTACGGATACAGAACGCGACGCAGCGAACCGGAACCTCAAATTTCAAATTTCAAGTCTCAAATGTCACTCCACTTCGTCAACACAGTGTTCGAAAACGCGTCCCCGGCGAACTGGCAGATCGAGGACGGGACAACCGCCCACGTCGAACTCATCTACGACCACGAACGCGACGCGCCAAACCGCGCGGCCGGACACTGGCACCTGCGGCTCGAGGGCGAGCCCGGCACCCACGCGACGGTCATACTCAAGAACTTCGACAATATCTGGAATGGCAAACACGGCTCGCCCATCTCGAAGTGCGACGGCTGCTACGCGTCTGAGACCGGCACCGAGTGGACGCGCATTCCTGCGCGAAGGACCGACAAGAACCAGCTCGAGATCCCGGTCCGTCTCGAGACCGACACGCTCTACATCGCCCGGATCGAGCCATACCGCATCGGCGATCTCGACCGGCTGCTCGACGAAATCCGCGACAACCCGCTGGTCCGCATCTCCGAGATCGGCCGCACGGTCGAAGACCGTCCGCTCGAGCTGGTCCGGGTCGGCAACCACGACGCACCGAACCGCGTCTTCTTGCGCGCGCGCGCGCACCCCTGGGAGACCGGCGGGAACTGGTGCGTGCAGGGCCTGATCCGCGGCCTGTTGCTCGACGAGGACAAGACAAAGCGCTGCCTCGAACGCTACGCGATCTACGTGCTGCCCATGGCCTGCAAAGACGGCGTCGCACGCGGATATACCCGGTTCAACGTGCGGGGCATGGACCTGAACCGGAAATGGCACGCACCCGCCGACCCGGCGCTGGCGCCCGAGAACCATGCGCTGGAACAGTGGCTCGAGGGGATGCTCGAGAACAACAAGCCGATCCAGCTCGCGATCGACCTGCACAACGATCAGGGCGGCCACCTCCACGTGAGCCGGCCGAAGAAGGAGCCGGACCGGTACCTTGCCGACATGGACCGATTCGCGAACCTGCTCGAAAAGCATACCTGGTTCACAGAAGGCCGGACAAATCCGACGCACCACAACCCGGGCAGCTTCGGCGGCGAGATGTTCGACCGGTACGGAATCAGCGGCTGCGTCTACGAACTGAACTGCAACTGGATCGCGGGGCTCAAGAAGCCGCCGTTCGGCAAGGACTGGGAACTGCTCGGCGAACAACTCCGAGAAGTCTTCTTCAACTACTTCGGGGCACGAGCCTGAGAAACGGCTCGGCAGGAGCCTCGCCCTCCATCCGTGTGCAACCTGAAACGCGCTTGCCCTGCATAGCTCGCAGAGCGAAGAAGCGAGGCTCACGCCGAGCCGCCACACACGCCCGTCACAACCAAAACCTGGAGGGCGAGGCTCACGCCGAGCCGCGCGCCCTGCGCAGCCGGGACGCCCTTCGTCCCGGCGCACCACCCGGCTATTTGCCGCACGGCCCGCGCTCGCCCACTGACACCGCGTACGCACCCGTCCCCTCGATGCACCAGGCAAGGTCCGCGGCGATCTTCATCTCGCGCGCGCGCGGATCACCATGCTTTTCGCCGTACCCGACAAGCGCGCGGGCCAGACGCCGGACCGTGTCGCGGTAGCCGGGCTCGAAACAGAAGTTCTTCAACTCGTCCGGATCCGCCTGCAGATCCAACAGCCACGGCGGATTCCGCGGCGACACAATCAGCTTGTACCGGCTCGTGAACGCGGCCAGCCAGTTCTCGCCAACCCGCTTCGCCGTACCCCGCACAAACGTGAGGTCCCGCCAGTCCGCCGGCACCGTGCCGCCCGTGAACAGAGCGGACGCGTCGCGGCCTTCCTCCTTGCCCGCCGTCGACACACCCATCAGCGCCAGGATCGTCGGCAAAAAATCCACGGTGCCGAGCGCCTGTGAAACGCGGGTGCCCGCCTTGATCCGCGCCGGGTAATAGACGATGAACGGCACCTTCGCCGAGGCCTCCAGCGGCACACCCTTGTTCCTGCGATGATGCTCGCCGCGCATGTCGCCGTGGTCCGACGTGAAGACCACAATCGTGTTGGCCTGCAGGTCGTTCTCACGCAGGCACCCCAGAATCCGGCCGACATTGTCGTCGATGCATTTGACCATGCCGTAGTAGTGGCGCTGCGAATAGCCCGTCTTCGTTTGCGGCGCCGCCCAATCCGGAATACCCGGCCCGCCCTTCTCGTACGTGCGCGGCTTCTCGAACGCCATGCCCGCATACATCGTGTCGTACGGCGCACGTACCGTGTCCGGCCCGTGCGGGTCGGGTATGCTCAGCATGTAACAAAACGGCTTGGCCTTGTTCGTTTTGATGAAGGAAAGCGCTCTGTCCGTCAGCCAATCGGTGGCAAACGATTCCGCGTCCGCCCCCTTCACGTCGTAGGTCGGCTTGTCGTCCTTCTTCCGCCGCCCCTTCACGCGCGGGCCCTGCGGCGTGTCTTCGAACTGCTTCCAGTGCCCGCGGTTGAACATGTAGCGGTTGTCCTCGAACCCGAACTTGCGTTCGGGCGCCCATTGCGGCTTGCCCGGCCCGTCCAGATGCCATTTCCCGGCATAGCCCGTCGCATAGCCGGCACGCCGCAGGATCTCCGCGAACGTGACCACGCTGTCGTACATCGGCCGGTCGTTGCGCGACACGTTCGTGTTGTGCGGGTACAGACCCGACACGAACGACGCGCGCGAGGGGGAACAGACCGGGGTCGTGCCGTAGAACTTGGTGCAAAGCGCGCCGTTGCGCGCCAGCCAGTCGATGTTCGGCGTCTCGACAACGGCGTCCTTGCCCCACATGAACGCCTGCTCCGGCGGCAACGTCTCGCGATAGCAGCCCAACGTCCGGAAATTGTGCTCGTCGGTGTGGATGATCAGCAGGTTCGGCACCTTTCCCCCCCTCTCCATCCCCGCCGCCAGCCCACGAACACCGCTCACGCCCAACCCCAACGCCGTCGTCCGCAGAAAATCGCGTCTCGTGATCCTGTCCATCCGCGTTTCACCCCTCGTCCGGCTCCAGCATCTCCCAGCTGGCCGGCGGATCGCCGAAGTCCGGGACCGCCAGCCGCTCGCCCTCGCGCTCCGCCGACTGGTGCGCGACCAGGCCGGGCACACAGTAGCGGGCCGATGCCCAGACATGGGTCGGCGGCAGCTTGTTCGCACTCACCGCCTTGCAGAAGTCGTCCGCCAGGAACTGGTGCGAGCCCAGATGCCCGTTCGGCAACCCCACGAATTCCTTTGGCAGCCGCTTCACATTATGAACCTTCGACGCGCCCGTATGCGATTCCTCCACCACCGTGATGTCTTCGTCCGGACGCGGGTTCTCCACCTTGAGCAAGCCGCACTGCAACAGATCGGACACATCCGTCAACTGCTTCGGCTCGTTGCTCGTCCAGATCGAGCTGTGCGCATGCTGCTCGTAGCTGCCCTTGGTGCCGTACAAACTCAGGTGCACCCCGCCCCGTTTGCCGCGGCAACCAATACGCCGGAACTCGTTCACCCGCATCATGCTGCCGTCCGACATGCGCAGCAGCGCCGTCTCGTTGCTGAATACGTTGTCCCACTGGTTCACGCCGCGCCGGAAAATGCCGTCCTCGTGATGGTCCTCCCAGCCGAGACACGAGACGCTCGTCGCGTGCGCGCCGGTCACGCCCACCATCATCGCCAGGCTGTGCGTCGGGTAGTGCATCGGCGGGATGCCGGCCACACGTTTCCAGTCCTCGCCGCCGGACCGTTGGAACGGAAGATAGAAATGCGACATGTCGTGGAAATACTGTCCCTCGCCATAGACCACGTCGCCGAAATCGCCCTTGCGGTAGCGGGCCCGGCAGTAGATCGCGCCGGGATGGTAGTAGCTGGTCTCGCTGGTCATGTACACCAGCCCCGTCTCTTCAACCGCCTGCACGATCGCGCGCACCTCGTCCACCGTCTGCCCGATCGGCACAGCGCAGTAAACGTGCTTGCCCGCGCGCAGCGCCTGCAGCGCTTGCGGCCCGTGCAACTGGCGCTGGGTCATGACCGCGATCGCGTCCACGTCCGTCGCGCACAGCGCGTCCAGCGAATCGGCCGTCTTCTCCAGTCCGAACTTGGCCGCCATCTCCCGCGCACGTTCCGGCAGCAGATCCGCCAACACCAGCTCGTCAACCAGCGGATGCGCGTTGAACAACCGAATATAGTGCTGCGCATGTGCGCCCGTCCCCGCAAAACCAATCCGTATGCCCATCCTCTGCCTCCTTCTCGCTCCATCACAATACTAGGCTGCACCTCCGCCCCACTGCAAGCGCGGAGGGCACGCCCCCCGTACTCGTACACGTACTCTTACACGCAACTCTCTCCAAACCTTCGGGATAGATTTACGTGTAAGAGTACGTGTACGAGTACGGCCGGAGTTGCTATGCTGGGCTTGGCGCCGCCTCGCGGCTCATGAGCCGCCAGCAGTCGTCGCGACGCCGGAAAGATGGCCGCGCGCAGCAAGTCACAGCAGTGAATCCGAGCGAGGTGCAAACGATGATCCGTCCCTACCGCGCCGAGGACCTACCGACGATCATGGACATCGGGAACCGGGCATGGCGCGGGATCTACAAGATGTTCAGAGAAACCTATGGCGATGAACTCTTCGAAGTCCTGGTCCAGGACGAACGCACAGCGAAAGGCGAGCAGATCCGGAAACACTGCGAGCGACACCCCGAGTGGACCTTCGTCTGCGAGCAGCAAAGCAGAATCGTCGGGTTCGTGACCTTCTCGCTAGACCGAACTCGAAACGTCGGCGAAATCGGAAACAATGCCGTCGATCCGGATTGCGAACTCAAAGGGATCGGGCAGCAGATGTACAAGGCGGTTCTCGAACACTTCCGGGCACAGGGCATCACATACGCCATGGTCGGCACCGGGCTGGACCATGCCCATGCGCGGGCACGACGCGCCTACGAAAGAGCCGGCTTCAACATCCGCCACGAGAAGGTCAGCTACTATATGAAACTGTAGCGCGGCCGCAGCCAACCTTCAAACGCACCGACTCTCCAATTTCCGACTTCCGACTTCCGACTTCCGACTCTCCCCCAACGACCCGAACCCCGCCGCCGCGATCAGCCCGAACGCGGCAAGCCCGCCCCAGACCACGGTGGGCATATGCGCGAACCCGTCGTACAGACACCCGCCGTAGTAGCGGCCGACCGACATCCCGATCGAACGCGCGAACCCGTACACGCCCATGAACCGCCCGAGCAGCCGTTTCGGCGCCAGATGACTGACCATCGAGACCACGGCCGGCTCCGCGATCATCTCCGAGAAACTGATCACCAGGATGCACAACAACAGGAACGTCCAGTTCGAAGCGAACGCGATCGAGAAATAGCCCAGCGCATAGAGCAAGGCCGCGCAAGCAAGCCGCCTGCTCAGCGAAATGTTCGCTACCGCGCGGGTCACCGGGAGCTGGAACAGGATCACGATCAACCCGTTCAACGTGTAGGTCCAGCCAAGCTGTACGCGCGTGATCTTGATCACGTTGATCGCGAAAACCGCCAGCGTGGAGACGAGCTGCGCGGTCAACATGAAGTGGCACAGACTGAACAGACAATGCGCCCGGAACGCGCGGTTGCGCCATACGGCACCGAACGCGAAAATGCCGAGCGCGCCGCCGTGCTTGTGTCCTTCGCGGATCGCGTCATGACGCGTCTCAGGACAGAAGAAGAAGGTCAGCGGCGAGAGCGTCAGCATGCAACAGGCCGTAAGCGCGAACAACAGACTGAACGGGGTCCGCGCCAAAAACGCGCCGATCGCCGGCCCGATCATCCAGCCCAGGTTCAACCCGACCCGCAGAAACGCATACACATGCGGCCGCTCCTTGACCGGTGTAACGTCCGCCACGTAGGTGTCGCAGGCCGACGCGAAGAAGGCGGCCATGAACTCGGTCGTGCACAACAGCGCGACCATCGCAGGGACCGGCGCCCCGACATGCACGCACCAGGCCAGCGCAAGAAAAACAACCGTCCTGAGCAGCGGTGGCACGTACAGCACACGCCGGCACCCGAAATGATCGATCACAAAACCCGAGACCAGCCGGCCGACCGTCGTCGAGGCCCCCATCAACAGATAGATCGCCGCCACGCGCGCCATCGGGATCTTCAGCGTGTTGTGGAAGAAGATGGCCAGAAAAGGAACGATCATGGACCGGCCAAGCACGCCGATCACCCAGCCCGCGAACATCGCCCAGATCGCGGGCGGATGGCTCCCAAAAACTTTCCACCGGCTTGTCGGTCTGCGTCGCATCCCGCCACAAAGCCACAGTTCCCGCCGCCACGCAAGACGGAAACGGATGGGTTGTGAGGCGACAGAAGGGATGAGCGTTTGCCGGCAAGCTTGGCGGGGCGGGGAGTCGGGCCGCAAAATGCTATTTCGAGGAATGACCCGAATGGCACGCTGTACAACGACACGCCGTTCTCCCGCGTGCAGCCCATCCAATATATGCTCTTGACAAATAGCCTAATATGTATATCTTTGCACTTACAAAAAGATCATATAAAGCATAGGAGGTCGGTATGGATTTGGGCTTGATGCAGCGGATCCTTGTTGACGGGCAACGGCGGGAATTGCCGCGTCTGACGGAGCGGGAGCTGCCGCTGCGCTTTATCAAGGACATGTCGCTGGCCATCGTGGGCGCCAGGCGGTGCGGCAAGACGTATCGGACGCATCAGTTGGTCGCCGAGCTGATGCGCAAGAAGGTCCAACGCGAGGACATTTGTCGTATTCAGTTCAACGATTTGCGGCTCGCGCGGCTTGCGGCGGAGGACCTGGTAACGATTGACGAGGCGTACTATGCGCTATACCCGGAGAAACGGGGCAGGCGGCGGGTATGGTTCATCTTCGACGAGATTCACCGGGTCGACGGCTGGGAGGACTACATCCTCTACCTGTTGGAGGAACGTCTGCACCGGGTCCTGATCACGGGCTCGACTTCGCGTCTGTTGAGCGGCCGAATCGCATCGGCGTTGCGGGGCAAGAATTTTTCGTCGCAACTGTTTCCCTTCTCGTTCGGCGAGTTCATCCGGCACTACGGAGTTGCGCCGGACACCGTGTCGAGCGGCGGGCGCAGCCATCTGCGGAAGATGTTCGATCGCTACCTGCATCAGGGCGGATTTCCCGGCCTGCTGGACCTGGACCCGGCGTTGCACGTCGAGTTGCTTCAGAACTACTGGGAGACGATGTTGTTGCGGGATGTCGTGGAAGCGCACCCGCACGAGAACATCCGGTTCAGCACGCTTTCCTACTTCGCGCAGGCCCTTGCCTCACGCGTGGCGTGTCCGATGACCGTGCGCGGGATTGGCGTCGGCATGACGGAGGCGGGGCTGCAGGTCTCGGGCGAGACACTCTATCGCTATCTCCAGCACCTCGAGGAGGCGTTCATGCTTGTCGCTGTTCCGTTCTATTCGAAATCCGAGCGGGTACGTAACCGGCACTACCGGAAAGTGTATGCGGTCGATTGGGCGTTGGCCGGCAGCGTCGCGCCGGGCGAAGGTATCGATCTGTCGCGCCGCCTGGAAAACCTGGTGTACGTCGAGCTGCGCCGGCGCGGCTATGACGTGTACTACTACCGCACGCGCAAAGGCTACGAGATCGACTTCGTTGCGGTGCCCCGCAAGCCGCTCGCAGCCGGGCGCCGGCTCTTCCAGGTGTGCTACCGGTTCGGCGACTCGGAGGTGCGGCGCCGGGAACTGCGCGGGCTCGCGGAGACCTTGGACTTTCTGAAGATCGCGCAGGCAACGGTGCTGACGGGCAACGAAGAGAAGTCGGTCACCGTCGATGGCCACCACGTGAACGTGGTGCCGACCTGGCAATGGTTGCTGGAACGCAAAGACAGGTCTCGGCGTTAACCACGCCATGAAAATCGGCGCAGAACAAGCGCGTCAGACGTAGGACCGAAATGCAGAGCGACCTGAAAGAGCTCGCAGCCGCCCGCACACCCCAAGCCCTGCCCGACGTGCGGGTCCCGGCCGGCCACCGCGTGCTCGTGCTCGGCCCGCACCCCGACGATTTCGACGCGATCGGCGTGACGCTCCGCTACCTGCACGACCGCGGCAACCCGCTGGAGGCGGCCGTCATCCGGACCGGCAGCGGGATCGAGCCACGCTACCGGCCCAACGCCTCGCGCGAGGAACTGACCGCGCTGCGCGACGAGGAACAACGCAACAGTCTCCGCTTCTTCGGGCTTCCCCCCGAAAACGCTACGTTCGTCACGCTCGAAAACGACGATACGGACCAGCCGCTCGACAACAACGCGAACCGGGCCGCATTGCACGAGTTGATCATGGCCAAACGCCCGGACATCGTCTGCCTGCCCTACGGCAACGACTCGAACAGCGGGCACCGCAACATCTTCGCGATGTTCGTGCATGTCGCGGACAACACCGGCCGCCCGCTCGTCGCAATGTTCAACCGCGACCCGAAAACAATCGAGATCAGGACCGACCTCTATATGCCGTTCGGCCAACAACAAGCCGAATGGAAAGCCCAACTGCTCCGGCACCACGATTCCCAGCACCAGCGCAACCTCAACACCCGCGGGCACGGGTTCGATACAAGGATCCTCGAGACAAACCGCCGGATCGCGCGCGAGCTCGAACTCGATGCCCCTTACGCCGAGGCGTTCCAGGTCGCCGTCCGCAGCGGGGCCTGACCGCGGCGGCCTCACGCACGCACGCGCTCACTCCACTCGATGCCACGCACACAACCCATCCTAGGCTCAGACCGTCAGGCTTCCGCCTCCAAAATCGTTCGCTTTTCCTGCACTCCCTTCTCATTAGCGTACCAGGCGAACGTACGTCTAATGTGCTAATAGCCCCAAATTGTCAGCCTTTTCCGCCAAAGATTTGCCGGCGGCCCCGAAAAAAAAACCTGCGTTAGGCGTACGTTCGCCTAATCACCCAATAGCCTTTCGGCCATTGCTGCCGTAATGCCGATCGCTCCCCAAAAACACGCGAGTTCTCCGGGGTTTTCCGCCCAGGTTTGAGCTTGAGGCCTACCCGCTCGCGCCCTGTCATGCTTCTATCAGACGGGATTAGGAGCGCGAAAACGCCCGATCCATCCCAAAATACTTACGGTTGTACATAGAACGTTGGCGGGCCGAAAGGATCGAGAGATTTGTGGAAGCGGATCGGAGATCTTCATCGCACTCTTCATCGCGAATCCTGGGGGCGCAGCGGGCGGCTGGCTTGGCGGAGGCGCAGTCCTCTGAGTGCCGTCCGGCGGGATTAGCGATCAAGAGTACGATAAAGATCCGCGAGAAAGAACAACACCACGGGGGCGCCAACAAACGCCTGCACGCTAGCGTCGCTTCGCGCCGCAGCGTGAGGCGAGGTCGTTGGGTCTTGACAGCACACGCCAGTATGTGTATACTGCATACACACAGGGGAGGTGTATGGTGAGAACGAATGTGGTTATTGATGACAAGTTGATGTCCCGCGCTCTTCGCTCCAGCGGTTGCCGCACCAAACGTTCGGCCATCGAGTCGGGCCTGCGATTGCTGGTCCAGGTTAACAGCCAGAAGAGACTTCGTGCCCTCAGGGGAAAGATCACCTGGGAGGGTGATCTTGAGAACATGAGAAAGGACTAGAATGGTCATCGTCGATACCTCAGCGTGGATCGAGTATTTCCGAGGTGGTTTGCCTCGCGTCGCCAACAAGGTTGATCTGTGCCTCGAGCAGGATCTTGTTGGCATTGGCGACCTTGTCTACTGCGAGGTGATGCAGGGCATCCAGTCGCCACGCGAGAGGCGAGAGGTCTCCGGTCTCCTGCTCTCGCTTCCCCAATTCGACATGGTCGGCTTCAGCACGGCCGAGAAATCCGCATCCAACTATCGACTCCTCAGGTCCAAAGGCGTAACGGTCCGAAAGACTATAGACGTTCTCATCGGCACCTTCTGTGCTGAGCACGGGCTGCAGCTCATCCACCATGATTCCGATTTCGATCTCATGGCGAAGCACATAGGACTCGACATAGTCTGACCCAACATCACCCTCCAGCGTACGCGCGGGGGCCGCGCGCCGCTGAGGGTGGGCGTTCCAAGATCAGATGAAAAGCCCCCCCCTTGAACCTTGCGGGGGAATACTGTATGCTTCTCACGTGACCCGGAGGTGACACATGGTCGCGGATTTGAAGGAGTTCGAAAAGCGGGCGCTGCAGCTTTCTCTCAGAGAGCGTGCGCTTCTGGCCGAGCATCTCATTGCCAGCCTGGACAAGACGGACGACGCTGAGACCGAACAGCTCTGGATCGAGGAAGCCGAACGCCGGTACCGGGAATACAAGGCGGGCCGGATCTCGGCGCGTCCGGCAGAAGATGCGCTGCGCGACGCCCGGGCGAGTCTCGAATGAAACCCGTACGTCTTCTTCTCCCTGCCGAGTCCGAGATGCTGGGCGCGGCCAAGTACTACGAATCTCAAGCCCCGGGATTGGGCCGGGATTTCCTCGACAAAATCGACTCAGCCGTTCGGGACACCGGAGAGAATCCGGAGCGCTGGCCCGTCATTGGCTTCGACGTCCGTCGCCGACTCGTGCACCGGTTCCCCTACGGACTTCTCTATCGTGTCGATTCGGAGGAGGTCGTCGTCCTCGCCGTCGCCCACCTCCACAGACATCCCAATTACTGGATCAACAGAATCTGGACTTGAACCAAGAAATCCACCGTACCCAGTAAAGCCGCGCGGCGGCTTCACTGGTGCGATGATTTCAGTCGTTCGAACCGAGAGGATGAAGCGGGCAAGCACGGGGTCGGGATCTGGCGAACGTGATCTGGAACGTTCGGCCGAAGGCCGAACGTTCGAGACCTGCCCGCAGTGCTACAGCGTTGCAGGCGGGCGACGTTGCGAAGAAACGTTGCACAACGGCTCCGCAAGTCGCACACTGATTCTGTTCGAACAAGCGCAGGCGACCCCGGGCCCGCCGCCAAGCGGCGCGCCCGGTTCGCCTGACGTGAGCGTTCGAATCTGCGAGAAAACGCTTGACTCCACACATATCGTTGTGTGACAATGTGTGTGGAGGAGCGAGAATGGCGACAAATCTACAGATCGATGACAAACTGATCACTCGCGCTGTGAGATTGGGACATCACCGCACGAAGAAAGCTGCTGTCACGCGGGCGTTGACCGAGTACATCCACCACCTTGAGCAGGAGAAGATCCTTCGTCTGTTCGGGTCCGTGGACCTGGATCCGAGGTATGATTACAAGAAGCAGAGAGCAAGAGCGTGAGGGTACTGGTCGACACAAGCGTGTGGTCGGTCGCATTGCGCCGCTCGAAGCGGCCGCAGTCCCCAGCGTCCCTCGAACTGCGCAACCTGATCGCGGATCACCGCGTGGCGATCATCGGGCCCATTCGCCAAGAGATTCTCTCCGGCGTAAAGGAGGAATCCCAGTTCAAGAAACTCGAGAAGCACCTCGCCGCTTTTCCTGACATACCGGTTGTCACCGAGGACTACGTCACCGCGGCCAGGTTCTTCAACCTGTGCCGTTCCCGAGGAGTTCAGGGCTCGAACACCGATTTCCTCATCTGCGCGGTAGCGGTACGCCATCGACTGGCCATATTCACGACCGACGAAGATTTCGCGTTGTTCTCGAAGCAACTGCCCATTGTCCTTCATGAAGAGGAAGGATTCGAACAGGACACTCGACGCGGCAGTTGACAGCGCGCGGAAGCGCTGTCACCTGCACGTCAGTGTTGCCGTTCGACCCCGAAGCCGCGGCCAAGCTCGGCCAAGGCGTGTTCGATGCCCTCGAGCGGCTGCCTCGCTTTCCCGAATCGGGACGGGTTGTGCCGGAATTCGAAGATCCGACGATCCGAGAAATCATACGCAGGCCCTGCCGAATCGTCTACAGGGTCAAGCACGACGAGCAGCTTGTCGAAATCGCCAGAGTCTGGCATGCCGCCAGAGGGATTCCAGAAATCTGAGCTGCCAACAACAGCGTCTGGCGTTGACATCACTCGGGATCAGGAAGACACGATCATCAGGGCCATTTGGGATTGGGTGTGTCCGGGGCGTCCGCGGTGGCATCTGACGGCGACGGCGTGGCTCACGCACGCGCTCACTCCGTCTTCTTGACCCGCAGCCCTGTGGGCCGACCCGGCGGCGAAACATCGCCCGCGTACTCGCGCGCACCGATGTCCGGGGCTGACCCGACGTATGCCAGGGCCACGCCCTCGCCCTGAACGATGTCGATCGCCGGACTGACCACCAGGCTGTTCGCGCCGTAGTTGATGCTCGTGATCGTGGCCGTCTCGCCGTGTTCGGTCTCCAACACGTCGCCCGTCTGGCCCGCAATCCCGTACCCGTCGCAGAACCAGGTCGCATCGGCCACCACAAACGTGGTCTGGCCGCTCGCAGTCGGGCTCAGAACCGTCGTCAACCAAGCGCCCGCATCCACGCACGGCGAGCCGCCGGCCAGCGCAAAGCTGTTCGTGTCCACAAACAACGGGTCCCCCACAAACGAGCCCGGGCCGGGATCGTTGTACGCCGGGTTAGACGCCTGCCACGCGGCGAAATTCGCCTTGAGCCCGCTGCGGTCTTTCCACCCGTTCGTCAGGTCCGGATGGTAACAGTTGTGCGTGAACAGGTTGTGACTGCCGTTGTCGGCATGTTCCGAGTTGACCATCAACACGGCCGAGTCCGCGACGATGTTGTTCTTGTACACGTTGCCGTCCGCACCGTGGCTGAGCTTGAACCCCTCGACGCAGTCGTAAAGGGTGTTGTTGAAGATCTTGTTCCCGGGCGAGGCCGGCCGGTTGAACTTGATCCCGAAATTGCAGCGCGCGATGATGTTCCCGTAAATCTTCGTGCTGTTCAGCGCCAGGTCGTCGATCGGCCCGCAGACGATCCCGACGCCGTAGAAAGTCTGACTGAACGTCTTCTTGCAGTCCAAAATGATGTTGCGCCGATAGATGTTCCCTTCGCTCGTCCGACCCGCGGCGACCCACAGGCCTGTCGGCGACATTCGGCAATGGGAAAGGATGTTGTCCTCGACAATGATGTAGCTCGTGTTCTGCACGCCGACCGCGTGGCCGTCGTTGTTGTTGTATTCCTCGTAGTTGCAGTACGTGATCGTGTTGGCGCGGACCACATGGTAGTCGCCCGGCAGATTCGCGAAATACACGCCGTCGCCCACCTTCGTGATCGAGCAGTGCGTGACCGAGCAGTCGCCGGCCGTATCTGCGAAGCTGACGGCTCCCCCGTAGATGAAGCTGATGTCGCAACGCGTGACGTTCACGTGATGGCTGCCGTCCCGGATCGACAGTGCGCCGCCGCCGACGTACCGTATGTCGAGATCCTCGAAATCCAGGTACGACTTGTTCTCGGCCCGGATGCAGTAGTAGCTGTAGCCGATCTGGATCGTATGGTTCGCGGGATCCCCGGAACTCGGCCGGTAGTACAACGTCGAGCTGGCCGACGCGTAGTCCCAATCCCCGTTCTCCAGCAGAGGATCGGCAATGCCGGACACCGGATCGGATTCCACCAGCTTTGCGCCGTCCTCGAACAGGCCGTAGACGAACCCGTTGTCTCGCGAATAGATCCCGTCGCCCTCGCTCGTCCAGCCGCTGGACGCCGTGCTCACAACCGAGAAGCGCGGTTTGGGATCCGCCGCATCGCCGTAGGCGCCGAACGTGATCGGACTGCCCGGCGCGCCCGAACTGGGCACCGTCAGCGTCGCGTTCCAGCTCGCGCCACGCTTGAACAGAATCGAATCGCCCGGTGCGAAAGAGGCGCCGGCCACCTTGCTCAGCCGCTTCCAGGGCCCGTTCGTGCCGCCCTGATAGGTCGGGTACAAGCCGTCGTACGTGTCGCTCCCGCCCGCATAGTCCACGTAGTGAGTGCTGCCTGCCACACGGCAGACGGAAAAGCCAAGCCCGACAACGGCCACACACAGAATATGGATCGAAACGCGCACAGGCCTTCTCCGGTTCGCTTCGTTGCGCTTGATTTCTCTCCGGCACAAAACGCCCCGCCGAGACCGCTCCCCCTTCCTTCCTGTTCGCTTCGCGCTACACAATGCTACTCAGAATGTCGGGCACTGTCAAGTGGGCTGCGACCCCCCCGATCCGCGGATAAGAATCCGCGAATCGGGATAGTGGATGGTGAGTAGTAAATGGTGTTGGAGGCGCTCTGGAAGATCCTCCGTTCGATCAAGCGATGCATGTCGTTTCACGACGCTCTCCGATGCTTCACACACCATCTACCATTCACCATTCACCATTCACCATCCACCATCCACCATCCACCATTCACCATCCACCATTCACCATCCACCATTCACCATCCACCATCCACCATCCACCA
>Ga0272441_10009486_pt1 | contig 15011 bp, 13 predicted proteins | sample SSMProp6N_FD_193582 | JGI IMG/M metagenome (GOLD analysis project Ga0272441, IMG submission 193582) | Marine sediment archaeal communities from Little Sippewissett salt marsh, Falmouth, MA, United States - SSM-Prop-6N | ecosystem: Environmental > Aquatic > Marine > Wetlands > Sediment ... | reverse complement strand
AAGCTATAGGGGTCATTCCTGGCACGCTTTCGCGATGGCGCAGGAACCCACAATTCATTGAGGCGATCATAGACGAGGCTAAAATGGCGCTCAAGGCAGATATCCCTACACTATATAGATCAGCTGTTAAGAACGCCGAGAAGGGCTCTGCTGCTCATCTCAGAATCATTATAGAGCATCTTGATAATCTAGAAAAAGCTAAGAAGAACACTGGATCAATAACGTTCACATGGGAAGCAGATGAACCTGATCAAGATTAACTATAAACCCTATAAATATCAACAAGAATTTCACCTAGATGGATCCAGATTTAGATGTATAGCAGGCGGCCGCCGAGTTGGAAAAACGAAGATGTGTGTTCAAGAGTTAATAAAACATGCTCTTGAAAAACCTAATCAACTCGCATTTTGGGTTGCTCCTACATTCAGAGATGCAAGAGAAGTTGGATTTGAAGAATTTTTAACGCATGTAGAGGCTCTAGCTCCAGCCATTGCTAATCTCCACTCTACGCAATTAAAAGTAACCTTCACTAATGGATCTAAGATATACTTTAAAGGGAGCGATAATCCAGACTCACTTCGTGGAAGAGGACTCACATTAGTTATTTTTGACGAGGCGGCTTTCTGCAAAGATGGAGTATGGCAAACAATAGTAAGGCCCGCGCTATCTGATAGAAAGGGCAGAGCAGTTTTAATATCTACACCAAATGGATTTAATTGGTTTAAGGATATATACGAATCTGATGTATGGTCTAGATACCATTGGTCCACAGACAAGAACCCGTTAATTACAAAAGAAGAATTAGAATCTGTTAAAAGAGAAATAAGCGAAATAGACTTTAATCAGGAATATCTTGCTCAATTTATCACCAGAGCAGGGCGCGTTTATGCAGACTTCAATGATGAGAACATAATAAATAGTTTTCAGCCTGACATGGAGCGGTATGACCTCTACTTGGGCATGGATTTCGGATACGCAGCCCCAACAGCTATAGCATTTATATTAGTAGATCGAGCTACCCAAAACAAAGTAATTCAATTTGATGAAATTTACGTAGAAAGAACCCAAATTGAGGATATTATTGCATTAATTCGTACAAAATTAGGAGAATACGGCCTCAGACAATCGGACATCAATATGGCATTTTCTGACCCCGCTGGTAATGCAGAAGAATTATCTAGTGGTTTATCTCCTGTTGATATGCTTAGAAATGCAGGAATACCTGTGATAAATAAAGGTTCAAGTATACAGGCAGGTTTAGCTTTAGTGAGATCATTTATTAAAACAGTAAGTGGAGATCGGCGTTTCTTTGTTACAAAACAGTGTATTAATACTATTAAAAGTTTCAGAGGATATCAATATGCAACCGCCGCTCAAGGTGTTAAAGAAGAAGCACTTAAGGATGGTATACATGATCATATGATGGATGCTATTCGTTACTTCTTTGTCAATAACTTTGACCATGCTAAGTGGGTCGCTCAAACACCTAATCAATTACCGTATACTATAAGTAAATCGGAAAAAGTAATTAAACGCTGCACAACTTGCCGAAAGATATTTATATCTAACACACCGAAAAACGAGCCACCATACGTGTGTAATGATTGTAAGGAGAGCTAATGTTTCAAGATTCTACCCCAATGGCACTGATAACAAAAGCCCAGCTTTATTCTATATCAGTGGAAGAGAAAACTCGTAGAGAAGCCGCCCTTTTGAATAAGGATTTTTATTATTCAGATCAAGAAAAATCGTTAGATTTAGTCACGAATGATGTGGACCCTATTACAGCTAATATAACAAATGTAATAATTAAAAAGAAAGCATCTCTTCTCTACGGAAGACCCTTAGTCAGAGAATTCGAAGGTGATTCAAAATCAGTATCATTTTTAGAAAACATTTACGAACAAAAGAACATTGACTTCTTTTTGCAAAAAGTAGATTTGGCATCAGAATTAACTGGAACGGCATTAGTTTATGTAGGAATAGACGAAAATGGGGAGACCAAACTGGTTATTTTTGATGCCTCTGAATTTAGTCCTGTGCAGGACGAAGAAAACCCCGATAATCTTTCTGCTGTAAGCCTTGTTTCGATTGTCACGAAATTAGAAGGTAGTGAAAAGAACCCATCTGTAACAAGGGCTTTACACACAGAAATTTGGACCAACGAATATGTTACTCGTTATACAGACGGTGTTAAAGAAAGACAACAAGAACGGAATGATTTAGATATACTTCCGTTTGTTTCATTTAAAGGGGAAGAAGTATATGGCCAATATTTAGGCCATGCTCCAGCTACTCACGTTCGACAATTAAATCAAACGCTCAACCAACAATTAACCAATATTGGTTATATGATCAAGATGCAGGCAGGATCCCCAATCGTATTAGGTGGATTTCAAAAAGGAGACGGAGTCACTATTCACCCTGGAAAAGCGATTAGTTTACCAGCAGGAGCAACCGCAAATGTCCTTAATCTAGATCCTAAAATAGAAGAATCATTAGAGCAACTCAAATGGATTGAGCAAAAAGCATATGAATTAAGTAGCATTCCAAAGGTTTCTGTAGTTGGAGATGAAAAAGCATCAAGTGGAAAAGAGCTCATGATTAAATGGTATCCACTCATGCAAATTTTTAAAGAAAAGTCATTACGTTTTGAAAAATATGAGTTAAACTTAGCTAACATGATTCTTAAAATCAATGGGCTGGAACCCATTAAGAATCTTAATGTTAAATATCCAGAGGAAGCTATACTTCCATACGCACCTGAGAGAGAAGAATTAGAAACCAATATTAAGTTTGGAATTCAAACTCCTGTGGATAGGCTCTTAAAGGATGATCCTTCATTGTCTGAGGCTGAAGCCGAAGCAATGATTAGAGCAAATATGGATTTTAATAAATCAATAGGCACTGGAGGCCAAGATGTCAGACGGACAGGATCCGAAACCGAATAACACTGGCGGTTATTCTGCTGATTACGTCAAAGAGCTTCGAGAAGAAGCAGCAGGTTGGCGCACTAAATTCCGTGAGGCCGAGACTTCCATTCAGGAAATGAAGACTCAATTAGGTCAAATGGAACATTCGTTCACTGTTAAAAGTGAGCTAGATAAAAGAGGAATCAATGTAGATCCCTCTTGGATCAAAGTTGAAGAAGGGAAGAATCCTTCTGAAGCAATTGATGCTTTTATAGAAAAGTATCCTCAATTTAAGAATGAGTCTCCTTCTCCTCAGCCTGGCCCGAGTCCAACTCCAAAGCCGATGCGCACTGAGAAGAAAAACTCGAATGCTCCAAGTGTTCAGAATTCTGACTACAAGAGCGTGAAACAAGATCCAGTTGCTAGAGCGAAATTAAGAGATATGTATCGCTCAATGTTATCAGACGATAATCCTGGATTAAAACTTTAAAAGGTAATTATTATGGCTATTTCAAATAGTACCACTCTCAACGATCTAGTTGGTTCTATTGTTAGTAATGAGGCGCAAAGCGCAGCTTATGACAATAGAATTGCTAGACAACTCGTGCATGCTGTCCAAGTGCCTCAAGGCGCAGGCTCAATAGTTATTCCTCGATTCCAGCTTCTAAGTCCCGCTGCACTCACAGAAGGAACTGCTCCGTCAAGCACTACTTGGTCAACAGACGGAGTTACCCTGACTCCTGTGGAGCGCGGTGTCTATGTTCAGATTTCTAAGAGAGCGCTTTATGCTGATCCGTTTAGTGATCTTTCTCCTTATGGGGAGCAGATGGGGCGCGCTCTAGCCAATGATGAAGACGAACAGATTTTCACTAATTTCTCGGGTTTGGGCACGACTGTCGCATCTGGAACTTGGGGCTCGAGCGCAAAAGCTTCTTTCCTAAGCGCTATTTCTAGTCTTGAAGCATCTGGTGCACCTGGTCCTTACTATGGTGTTTTCCATCCTACCGCTTGGGCTGATCTAAGAAGTGCCCTAGGTGAAGCTGACACGTATGCTGCTCCTGGTAAGCAGATTGTGGAAGGTTTCGGTGAAGGATTTACTAGCATGAATGGTTATGTTGGATCTCCTTTCGGTGTTCCTTGCTTTATTTCAAGAAACGTTCCTATTGATTCAGGAAATGTAGAATATATCAATGCTGTCTTCTCTAAAGAAGCCATTGGTTATGGCTATATGCAAGATCTAAGAGTCGATGTGGATGACAATATCACTGCCCGTGCATTTGATTGTATGGCTTGGTATGCTGGATATTCAGATCAACTTGTAACTGCATACGGTGTAAGTATTCATTCGGAGATATAAGCTAATTAACGCTGGAGTGGGTGTAATGCCCACTCCAACGATAGGAGGTTTAAATGGGTTTTTTAAGACGGCTTATAGACAACGTTAATGATTTTATGGACGATAGTGCCACTCAAGAAATAGACCGAAGTTATAGGGAACACCAACAACGTCAAAAACGCAGTAGACGTAAACGTGGACGTAAGTAATTTAGAGTGGGGCATTATACCCCACTTTTTACAATATTTTAGGAGTTTTAATGTCTACATACACAATGCCTTCGGGTGCGATTCAGGTTACCATAACTGGTGTAGCTATTCACGGAACTGAAACCTTTGTCCCAATTAAAGTTAATGGAGCCAATTTTGGCTCTGGTTTTTTTAATGGGGTATATAGTTCTGATGGTTCCGATATATTCGTTTCAAGTATAAGTGGTGTAGTTTGGGCTCACGACTTAATACATTTTAACAAAACAAATCAAGAATTAGAGATGTATGTAAAGGTGCCTTCGGTTACATCAGGCACAGCAATTACATTTCTAGTTCAATATGGTTATGGAACCAGTGTAGACAATAATTCCGATACTTATGATAATGTTTTTGGAGGCACTCATAATTTTGGAACTATGATGCATTTCCAAAACGATCTAACTGATTCTACAAAACACGGAAATACTTTCTCTTGGTATGGTGTAGGAAGTGCGACTTATGAAAGTGACAATGGAACATTTGGTAACGGATTAATATTAACTGGTAGTAGCAAGCGTCCTCGTAGAACTAGTCCATTAACATTACCCTCTAATTTCTTAAACGATAGATTATCTATTGGTGTTAAAACCAAGATAACTAATAGAGGTGGTACTGCTTATAGTTTATTCAACGGTAATGGAAGAGGATGGAACATATTTTTTCCATATGGTGGCGATAGGCGCCCTCAATTCATTCTAGGTGAAGACGATCATACTGGATCGCCTCCTATAATGAATGTTCGTTGTAATACTAATTTATCTCTAAATCAACCATATGAACTAATATTTACAGTTACAGATCCAACCGATGCGTCCACTGCTGACATCTACATCAGTGGAGTTAAGCAAGCTACAACTACTATACATGATAATTTCTCATCTACATTACAGAATGGTAATGAATTTAATATTGCGTCTCAATATGATCCAATGGACGGGAATTTAGATGAGTTATGGATGACGGATTATGATGTTTCAGATGATATAGCAAGAACATTATTTGAAGCTGGTTTATCTGGTAATTTGACTATAACCGCAGCAGCTCCTGTAGCTCCTACAACGTTATATCCAACTATCACCGTTCATCCTCAAAGTGCGTCTAAACAAACTGGCGAATATCATACTTTTACAGTGAGAGCAGATGATGCTCTTTATTATCAGTGGCAACTAGATGGTGCTAATATCTATGGCGAAACCGATTCAGATTTATTCTTATCATATATTGATTCAGAAGACGCTGGTGTATATAGATGTGCAGTTTCAAATGAATATGGAACAGTATATTCAAACAATGCAACTTTAACGGTTGATGGAGCGGGTGATCCAAATGCTTCAGGCCGATACGGTGGCTCATTATACGGAATATCAGGGTATATTGATCCAACTTATGTAACAAGTGGAATGGTTAATATACCAGTCCCCATTGGAGAAGAAGGTCTACCTACAGCGTTTTGGGATCATGTATATAGAGCAGACGCCCACGATTTAGTAGTTACGTCTGTTAGTGGAGTTCCCTACGAACGAGAAATCGTTGTGTGGGATCCTACTAATAAAAAGCTAAGGATGTGGGTTAAATTCCCTGAGCTGGATAAGGATAATAACACCTATTTCATATTACAATACGGTAGCACTCAATTAAATATTCCCAATTCATCTCAGACGTGGACACACAACTATACTGGAGATTTCAATCATGTAGCCGTGTATCATTTCTCAAATGGGGAAATGATAACAACTTATGCATCAGAAGGAATAGCTAGATTAGAAGAATCAGTTAATGGTAATGATTTAATTCCTCGTTATAGTCACCAGCACCCAGTGCCAGATCACGAATTCTCAAGTTACAAAGTTCTCGGAAGCGGTCGTATAGATGGAGGTGCAGTAAGAGTCAATCCATTGATGGCGGGTGATATTCCTTTATCATATTATGGAGCTGCCCATACTTCAACTTTGCAGTTCGGCTCTGGATTAACAAATGGGACGAATTACTCAGATCCAGCCATTACGGTAAGAACATGGTTATATGCAACCGAAGCAGCTAATCCTGATTGGTCTGATCAGTGTGTTGCTAGAAAAGGAACTAATATTGTAAATGGAGAGTGGGACTTTGGATTCCTTGGAGATAACCTCGGATTCTATATGTTTGACTCACGATCGAATAGCGGATTATATAGATACATTTACGCAGAAAGCATCGGGAGTATGACTGGGGATGCTCAAACATGGAAACATTTTGCTGGAACTTATGATGGATCTGCTAACTATTCTGGAATTAATATATATGAGAATGGCGACGCAGTTGGTGCAGTAAATAAAGGAGATGCTGGTTTAGATGGCGGTGTTTATTCTGGCATGTTGAAAACAGCGCAGCCGTTAGAAGTTGGTAGAAGAAAGATTAATAATTATTTCATCAGTTCATATTCATACATGACTCGGAAGAATTTAGACGAGCTGTTTATTATGAAGGGAGAAATGCAGCCGCAAGAAATTAAAACTCAATACAACTTAGAGAATTATTTCAATACCAGCGATGTTCAAAACTTTAATGATGAATTTGAATTCACATCAGATCCATATGTTCCTCCTGCAGAAACAGACCCACCAACCTTTTTAGTAGGACTTAGTGATCAGATTGCTGATGAAGGGGATACTGTAACTTTTCAAGTTACTGTGGATGGAACGGCTCCCTTTGTTTATAGATGGAGTAAAAATGGAGTATCTGTTGGCGGCGATTCATATAAATATGTTATAACTGGAGTTGATGCTGATGATACAGGCGAATATGCTGTTTCTGTTTCAAATGCTTATGGAACCGCGATATCTTACGCTACATTAACTGTGGTTGAAGAAGGAGAACTTCCAGAAGATGAAGATCCAGATCCTGTTCCCTCTGGAACCCCACCTGATCCAAGTGGGTTGTTACCATCTGGCTCAGCCGTTACTTTAACAGCCAGCGGATACATATTCATAAATAAAAGTTTTACTGGAACAAAAGCTTCAGAAGCATCAGGAATTTATAGACTAAATATAGGTAATCTCTTTTATGAGCAAACTAAGAACGATTACTTCTTATTTGGAAATCTGAGAACTAGTGGTGTAAGTTATTACCTCTATCTCTCGGGTTTGAATACTGAACTATATGATAATTTAAGATTGTCTTTAGATAATGTAACATGGGGATCAAACGTCTATTTTAGTGCTGAACCCGATGACATTAAGCGAATTTATCTTAAATATACTGCTGGAGATAATCCAGATCTTGGCTATGGCACAATGCTAATTGGTGCTGGGGTTGTTAATTATGAGTAATATTACCGATTCGGCTATTGAATATAAAACATACAATTCTAGAGCAGTTTCAATGAATAACGTTAATTCAATGAACAAAGCATTTAGAATTGATAGAAATGGTAATATGTGGGCCGCTTTTTATGTTAACCCAGTAAATATCAATCTATATTATTCTTCAGATAATGGGTTCACTTGGAATTGGCATTCAGTGATTAAGACCTTCAATAGATCTAATTCGACTAATTCTGGAGATCAGCTATTTTTAATAGAGTGCGAAGCTCTAGAGAAAATTTATCTGTGCACCAATTATGGTGTTTTTTATGAGATAGATACGGATGTTTTAGACAGAGAAGTCTATGAAGATTACTTACTTGCAACCGTTGTTACTGATTACATACCAGAAACCAATGAATATTTGACAGAACAAGAAAGGTATAGAGACTATATAGGTTCAATATGCGGTGATCCTGGTGGTGTGTTTTATAATTTCTACTCAAAATATAGTAATAATTACTTAAAAGTCGCTGAATTTTCGATGATAAATTCACAACGAGCCGATATAGCAGGAACGACAGAATTGTGGGCACTTTCTACAACAGAGTCTACATTTACGGCTCAAGAATTAATGGATAGTGCATCATACAACCAATATTGTTACATTGTATTTGCGGACTTATCAGATAGGCTAAGATTCACTACATTCGATAAATTAAACCACGTGTTTGGATCAAATACTCTATTAAGCTCATCTTCTTTATATGTTAAAGATCCTTCAATCGCTGTAGATGGAAACGGTGTTTTATTGGCCGCTTATGGAGATACAAACGGGGCTAATACTGACATCACTCTTAGATATTTTATTTCTTCAGATTCTGGTAGTAGTTGGACTGATTATTCAATAGTTAAACCTGGTGGTGGTTCTATTTACTTAGATAATGCTACAGGAGATCCACAATTAAGATTAAGCATAATCGGTGACCAAGGTGGAAGATTCTTGCTTTCTGCTATTTTTGAATATGACTCATATCCAACGTTATTCGTCAAAACAATTAGCGCAGCAGGGGTTCAAGGAGATTGGAAAATAGTAAATTCTAAGACGAACAAAGATATTACTGGAGCTCAATTCTTTAGACCATTTAATGATAGAATTCAATATTTTGGTAATTATGCAAATGTGAGAATGGCTTATCAAGTTGGATTTGGAGACGATGAAAATGGAGATGATTCTCGAATAACTTCGGTATTTCAAGAATCTCTGGTTAATTCTGCCTTTGCTCCAGACACAACGACTGCTTCTTATGACATAGATCCACTAACTTCTGGTTGTCTACGCGTGGACTTTAGAGTATTGGGAGATTTTTCAACTAATATAGATTATTATGATGAAAATGTTACGGGTGATTTTACTGAGCGATATATGGCTGCTTTTGCTAAAATCGGTATACCAGCCAAAATCAAGAAATATGAGGTTGTAGAAGGAGCAACTGATACAGGAAGAGGGGCTTATGCTGAGCCAGCCGAATATACAACCAAAATACTTATAGATCCCGATACTTATGATTTCCCTTCACTCGCAAAAGAAGACACTGTATTTGAACAGTTTATAGAGCGAGATATCAGGAAATTGTTCTTCAAGCCTGACTTTTTCATGGGAAGAACTTTCTTAGTTAATGATGGTGGATTTGTCAAAAGAACAGTTTGGACCCTATCCTATTTAGGGAACGAGTATGAGATATCTCAAATCGTCCCAAGATTTATAAGCAACCAGATATGTTTTTATGAAGCAAATGCTTACGTAATTGGACCAAGTTATGATCCATTTAGAAAACTAACACTGCCGTCGGAGACTTAAAATGTCATTAGGTTATGCATTAGGAAAAGCAGCAGGATTAGGAGCAAGATGGATTGCTGCTAATCCAAAAGCGGTCGGTTATGCGGCTGGTGGAATTGCTGGTTCCCTTTTAGGGGAAAAACAAATCGGCAAGAAAGGAGGGGCGCTAGGCACTGCTGCCCTCGGTGTCGCTACTGGAGCTGCGTATGCCTTGACTGGCGGTGGGTTTTTAGTTGGAACACTGGGCGGCCTGACGTTAGAACGAGCCCTAAGCCATATTGTAGAGTCAGACAGTCCTGAAGCCAAAGAATACCAAAAAGCTCTTGAGCGAGGTGTAAAGAAAATAGCGAAAGAACTACCAAGACACATAAGACGCAAAATTGAAGATGCGATTAGTTAAGGAGTAAATGATGTCAATTGAAAAAGGAGTCTTCTTACACAGTATACCAGAATCGGAAGATTATGATTATATAAGAATTTATCAAGCAAGTTCAGAAACTGGAACATATTCTTTAGTTGCCACTTATACATATGTATTTGGTATTCGGGGAACAGAACATGATAATATTGATACAGCCAAATGGTATAAAATACAATTTTATAATTCTTCTGAAGCTATAGATGGGCCGCTATCTGATGCTGTATATGGTGGAGACTTTGATAAAGCAAAGCCTTTCGCTGCTCTAACTACGTCGTTCGATGGAGCAGGTTTTGCTTCTATTACCGATCTGTATAATCGATCAAATTTGACTTCTGCTGATGTTCCGAGTGATGATGTGAGACGAGCTTTAAAAGTAGCAAGAGCATATATTGATCTTGTTACTGGAGAACAGAACCTTTATAGATTTTCTAAGCTTTATGATAAAGATACAGCCCGTCGAAAATATAATGCCTTCTTGGAGATTATCAAGGAATGCGAAATTTACTTTGGGTTAAATTTGATTTATCGAAATCTCGCTGACGACAAGGTTATGGAGCAGGTTCGTGACAACGAAACACAACTTGATAATGTTTCAATTGGTCAAACGTCATTGACCGAAGGCGCAGCTGATTATAAGATCAAAATCGCTCAATTTTTAGATAATCAATCTGAGAGATATGGTGCGCAAGCTAACGGACTATTAGAAACTATACTTCCTACTACAGTAGATATTCAATATTCAGATAAACCGCTACGAACAACTGGCCCTCTTAATTGGGATGTGTTTTCTGTTTCTACGGCTGCTTTTGGTGGAGGGCCAGAACTAGATCTGATAACAGAAGTGCTGACTGGAAATGGTGAATCAATGAATGATTCTTGGTATAACTTGTCTGACACGCCGTTATCCGCTGAAACAACGGTTGAAGATGCATATTTGAGTGTAAATGGGGTTTCCTATGGAGTTGATGATTACATAGATCTGTTAGGTAACACCGTTTCAATTGGTGGCGGAACTACTGGATTTTCATTCAAATTTGATGTAGATCCTGTTCAAATTAAATGGAACAACACAACGGCTAATGGTGGCTTTGATCTGAACAACGTTGACGTTATTAGTGTTAGATATTGGAAATAATTATGACTATTAGACTCGAACAGATTAATGTAAGCGGTTTTGCAACGGATGCTGAAATTTCTACTTTAAGTGGATATTTAGAAGGGTATACGGATACCGTGAGCGGAGCATTACAAACCCAGATTACTAATCTTAGTGGTCATGTAGAAACTATAAGCGGATCCATACAAACTCAAATTACAAATCTCGACACCGAACTCAACAATGCAAGCGGGCACATTGTTACTTATATTGATAATATTAGTGGACATATTACAACATATATTGATACGTCAGTAGATAATGTTAGCGGACATATCAATACTAATCTGACAAATATAAGCGGCGGGCTGCAGACACAGATAACAAATCTCAGTGGCCATGTGGAGAATATAAGCGGTGGTTTACAAACTCAAGTAACTAATCTGAGTGGTTATGTCGATAACATAAGCGGTTTTATTAATACTTATATCGGAACCGTTAGTGGCGCTCTTCAGACTCAAGTAACGAATAATACTGATAATATAACTGCATTAGATTCAGAACTAGATACTGCTAGTGGATATTTGCAAGGACAAATAACAGGATTAAGTGGATATATAGACAATATAAGCGGACATATCAATACTTACATTGGAACGGTTAGTGGAGCATTACAAACCCAGATTACCGTTAACGCTAATTCTAGCGGATTCTTACAAACGCAAATAACCGCACTTGATACTGAAATAGATACTGTTAGCGGATATCTTGATGTAAGCGGATATCTACAAAATCAAATTGATGGCTTAGATGCAGGCACTATCTCAGGATATCTCCAAAGTCAGATCAACACCAATGCTTCTGGTATAACTGCCCTCGATTCAGAATTGGATTCCGTGTCGGGACATCTTCAAGGTCAAATAGATGTTCTTGGTGGTGTTACGTTTAGTGGTTATTTACAAAGTCAGATTAACACAAACATAAGTGGTATCACTAATCTAGATACAGAACTTGACACTGTCAGTGGTCATCTTCAAGATCAAATAGATGGTCTCGGTGGGGTCACTTTTAGCGGATACTTACAAAGTCAAATTAACACTAACGCTTCGGGTATTGCTGCGTTAGATGACCTTGCTCTTGATGATCTAAGTGATGTATCTACAGATGGTGCTGCGAGTGGAAACGCTCTTGTTTATAACGGTGCGTCATGGGCTCCTGCTGAAGTAGAAGGTGGTGGCGGCGGTGAGTCTCGAAGTGTATGCGCTATTGAAATAACTGGAGTTTATTCATTCACAGGCAACGCTTGGACTACTGTTCTTTGGGATACTTGGGGAGCTACTAGAGTTATAGATAATGATGTATTTGAACAACCAAATGCTTCAGGAATTAGAGTTAAAGAGGCAGGAACGTATAACATCCAATGGGCTGCTTATCCTGTTTCTAACCCTTCATTCCCAAATATGACTAAGATGGAGGTTGATGGCCGCGTCGTGCTTAAAAATGCTGCGTATTATGATTATAGTAATATCGCAACATTTTATCTGGCAGAAAACGAAACAATTTATACATTAGTTAAATGGGGAACTACTAAAACTGCTCTACCTAGATCAACTTCCTTCTTCATACAAAAGATATCATAATGGACGAAGTATATCTTACTAAAACTCTCTCTGAGTTATGCGCGGGGATCAGTTCACTAAAGACATCCGTTGCTGGCATGGATAGGAAACTGGACGGTATGACTTCTTTTGGTCCCCGCTTAGCAGTCTTGGAGGATAACAACAAAAGTAGAAAATTAAGAGATCGTGTCTTATGGGGAAGTCTATTAGCAGTTGGCGGAAAGCTTCTATATGATCTAATCATTATAATTATAGCGGTTGTTTAAAGCCAGAGCCCAACGGCGATTGAGTCTAGTGCAGCAGAAGATATAAAATATATATTTTATTATACAAGGATTTAACACATTCACGCTTTTAACAGATAGATCTATATGAATAGAGTTCCATTAAACATTCAACAACAGAAGGATGATTAGCCCTGGCGGGCGTTTACTATCTCGCTCTCATCTAGACAGATCTCTAAACCCCCACCACTCTTTTTGATCACTTGGAGAAGAGTTGTTTTTAGACCTTAAGAAACTCCATAAGAAAAACCGCTTCGCTTGACGTACTTTTGCTCACGGCTTTTTATACTGGGTTCACCAGTTTGCTGCGTTTAGTAATGTCAAAGATCACCTTAGAAGATTGTTTTTACATAGATAATATAGTCTTTTATTCAGGTAAAGTCAATAAATTTTTATTATTTTTACATCTTTTTTTTCTGATCGTTTGAAGCTTCAATCTATACTCAGTTTTGTCTTCTTCCGAGAATTTCTCCCAATCGATAAATATATGAGAAAGCTCCATGTCTAAACTCTCTTTAGCTCTGGATTGATTGTTTTTTATCTTCTCCACTTTTGATTAGATTCTCCTGGTTTAATACCAGCCTCGTGTTGGTATAATGAAAAGCTATCTTTTGCTGCTCTTCATCAGTTAGATCAAATGCACATAAAGGCTTAATGTGATCAACACACAACGACGAACCGTAATCACTCAAGGTGTATCCTTCAGGGATTGTAGATTTGAGATGTTCTAATAACTCAGCTCTTGTTTCTACTCCAAGTTTTTTTACAAAACGTTTTCCATTTCGTAGGCCATGTATAACTTTTCGTAATCCTGAATAAAAAGATCTTGCGATCTTTACATTTGGATTGGAGTGATATCTTTTCAACTGGTATGCATTGAGATATTCCTTATTCTTATCTCTCCACTTTTTGCGAATGGCTCTATACTTCTCAGGATGTTCTTGGGCATATTTACGACAATATTCTGTGTTGCATTCTTTGCATCTGTAAGATTTTGAGTTGGTGGGTTTCCCACAAATACTACATTTTACCATATTTCCTCCAAAAAGGTGTTAAGTCCTTACATATATAATATAGTTGTTTTTACATAATAACTGAAAATATTTTAAAAAAAAGTATACTATTATTATGAGAGGAGTTATGAACGGAAAAGAATGGTCGTCTAAACAAGTGAAAGCTATTAAGCTATATGCTCAAGGTAAAACTGGAGTTGAAGTATCCGAAGCTATAGGGGTCATTCCTGGCACGCTTTCGCGATGGCGCAGGAACCCACAATTCATTGAGGCGATCATAGACGAGGCTAAAATGGCGCTCAAGGCAGATATCCCTACACTATATAGATCAGCTGTAAAGAACGCTGAAAAGGGTTCTGCTGCTCATCTGAGAATAATTATAGAGCACCTCGACAATCTCGAAAAAGCTAAGAAGAACACTGGATCGATAACATTCACATGGGAAGCGGATGAGCCCGATCAAGATTAACTATAAACCGTATAAATATCAACAAGAATTTCATCTAGATCCGTCTAGGTTTAGATGCATAGCAGGCGGCCGCCGAGTTGGAAAAACGAAGATGTGTGTTCAAGAGTTAATAAAACATTCTCTTGAAAAACCCAATCAACTCGCATTTTGGGTTGCTCCTACGTTCAGAGACGCAAGAGAAGTTGGCTTTGAAGAATTTTTAACGCATGTAGAGACTCTAGCTCCAGCCATTGCTAATCTCCACTCTACTCAATTAAAAGTAACCTTCACCAATGGATCGAAGATATACTTCAAAGGGAGCGATAATCCAGACTCATTACGCGGAAGAGGACTCACTCTAGTTATTTTTGACGAGGCGGCTTTCTGCAAAGATGGAGTATGGCAGACTATTGTAAGACCAGCCCTCTCAGATAGAAACGGGAAGGCTGTTTTAATATCTACCCCAAATGGATTCAACTGGTTTAAGGATATATATGAGTCCAAAGTATGGTC
>Ga0272441_10009485_pt1 | contig 15012 bp, 11 predicted proteins | sample SSMProp6N_FD_193582 | JGI IMG/M metagenome (GOLD analysis project Ga0272441, IMG submission 193582) | Marine sediment archaeal communities from Little Sippewissett salt marsh, Falmouth, MA, United States - SSM-Prop-6N | ecosystem: Environmental > Aquatic > Marine > Wetlands > Sediment ... | reverse complement strand
CTTCCTTCAACGATCCGGAGCCTTGGTCACATTGCCGGAACGCCTCAACGGCCTGAAATTCTTTTTTTGAAATTCCTGGCCGCGTCATTCACGATCACCGAAAACAAAGCCCTATGTCAAAACGTGCTTAGCATGAGAGCATGGCCGTGCCACCTCGCCCGTGCCGGGCCTCCAGAAACGGCGACGCTTGTCCACAACTCATTTTGTTCTTTTTTTGTTCTAACATTTGTCCTAAACTTTGTCAACAGACTGTGCGAATCACGCGGCCATCCCATCTTGCATCTCGACTCATCGGCAAGAGTGGCTAGATAGATGGGAATGACAGCACCGAAGGCACATTAGGCTATTCCCGTAAAGCGCGGCAAAACCGGTCCTCCGCCGACAGGACAGTGGCTGGCAGGACAACGGTCAGCAAGAAGTGGTCAGCAAAAACGGCCGGCAACAAGACGGCCGGCAAGAAAACGGCCAGCAGAAAAACGGAATGAGCAATGAGCGAGCTCAAGACCATTTCCATTCGCGGCGCCCGCGAACACAATCTCAAGGGCATCGATCTCGATCTGCCCAGAAACAGCTTGATCGTGATGACCGGCCTGTCGGGGTCGGGCAAGTCCTCGCTTGCCTTCGACACGATCTATGCGGAAGGTCAGAGACGCTATGTCGAGAGCCTGTCGGCCTATGCCAGGCAGTTTCTCGAAATGATGCAGAAGCCCGATGTCGACCAGATTGACGGCCTGTCGCCTGCCATCTCCATCGAGCAGAAAACGACATCACGCAATCCGCGTTCGACGGTCGCAACGGTCACCGAAATCTACGACTATATGCGGCTGCTGTTTGCCCGCGTCGGTGTCCCCTATTCACCGGCAACGGGTCTGCCCATCGAAAGCCAGACCATCAGCCAGATGGTCGACCGGATCATGGCGCTTGAGGAAGGCACGCGACTGTTCATACTGGCGCCGCTCGTGCAGGGCCGCAAGGGCGAGTATCGCAAGGAACTGGCCGAGCTGATGAAAAAGGGCTTCCAGCGGGTCAAGGTCGACGGCCAGTTTCATGAAATCGCAGAGGTGCCACCGCTCGAAAAGAAATACAAGCACGACATCGACATCGTGGTCGACCGCGTCGTGGTGCGCGACGATATCGCCATGCGGCTGGCCGACAGCCTCGAGACGGCCTTGCGGCTGGCCGATGGCATCGCTTTTGCCGAATTTGCCGACAAGCCATTGCCTGAGGACGAAACGGCGGGCGGGGCAACCAACAAATCCAAGAACGAGACTCATCAGCGGCTGGTATTTTCCGAAAAATTCGCCTGTCCGGTTTCAGGCTTCACCATTCAGGAAATCGAACCACGGCTGTTTTCCTTCAACAATCCGTTCGGCGCCTGCGCGACCTGCGACGGGCTGGGCAGCCAGCGCACCATCGATCCCGCGCTCATCGTTCCCGAACCGAACAAGACGCTGCGTGCCGGCGCGATTGCGCCCTGGTCGAAATCGACATCGCCCTATTACACCCAGACGCTTGAATCGCTGGGCAGGAAATTCAACTTCAAGCTCGGGCAGAAATGGTGCGATCTGCCGCAAGCCGCGCGCAAGGCGATCCTTCACGGCACAACGGAGAAGATCGCTTTCCACTATGACGACGGCCTGCGCTCCTACAAGACATCGAAAAGCTTCGAAGGCATCATCCCCAATCTCGAACGCCGCTGGAAAGAGACCGAATCGACCTGGGCGCGCGAGGAGATCGAACGCTACATGTCGGCGGCACCCTGTCCTGCCTGCGGCGGTTACCGGCTGAAACCGGAAGCACTGGCCGTCAAGATCGACTCACGTCACATCGGTCAGGTCACCGAAATGTCGATCCGGGATGCCGCTGCCTGGTTCGAGACATTGCCCACACGCCTGACCGGCAAACAGAATGAGATCGCCGGGCGCATTTTCAAGGAGATCCGCGAGCGGCTGCGTTTTCTCAATGATGTCGGGCTCGACTATCTCACCCTGTCGCGCAATTCCGGCACGCTGTCCGGAGGCGAAAGTCAGCGTATCCGGCTTGCCTCGCAAATCGGTTCGGGACTGACCGGGGTTCTCTACGTGCTGGACGAGCCGTCAATCGGTCTGCATCAGCGTGACAACGAACGGCTGCTCGGCACGTTGAAACATCTGCGTGACATCGGAAACACGGTGATCGTCGTCGAACATGACGAGGATGCGGTGCTGAGTGCCGATCATGTCGTCGATATCGGTCCGGCAGCGGGCATACATGGCGGCGAGGTCGTGGCAACCGGAACGCCGCAGGATATCATGGCGCATCCGAAATCGCTCACCGGCCAGTATCTGTCCGGCGCGCTGGAAGTGCCGGTTCCGGCAAAACGGCGCAAGCCGAAAAAGGGCCGGGTCATCAGGGTCGTCGGCGCGCGTGGCAACAATCTCAAGAATATCACGGCCGAAATCCCCCTCGGCGTTCTCACGGCGGTGACCGGCGTGTCAGGTGGCGGCAAATCGACATTCCTGATCGAGACGCTGTTCAGGGCAGCCGCACGCCGTATCATGGGCGCGCGCGAAAACCCGGCCCCGCATGATCGCATTGAAGGCTTTGAATTTGTCGACAAGGTCATCGATATCGACCAGTCGCCCATCGGCAGGACGCCGCGCTCCAATCCCGCCACCTATACCGGCGCGTTCACACCGATCCGCGACTGGTTTGCCGGTCTGCCGGAAGCCAAGGCGCGCGGCTATCAGCCAGGCCGCTTTTCCTTCAATGTCAAGGGCGGACGTTGCGAAGCCTGTCATGGCGATGGTGTCATCAAGATCGAAATGCACTTTTTACCGGATGTCTATGTCACCTGCGACGTCTGTCACGGCAAGCGCTACAACCGCGAAACGCTCGACGTGACGTTCAAGGGCAAATCGATCGCCGATGTGCTGGAAATGACCGTGGAGGAAGGCTGCACCTTCTTTGCCGCCGTTCCCGCCGTGCGCGACAAGCTGGAAACGCTCAAACGCGTCGGTCTTGGCTATGTCAAGGTCGGTCAACAGGCGACGACCCTGTCCGGCGGTGAAGCGCAGCGCGTCAAGCTGGCCAAGGAATTGTCAAAGCGCTCGACCGGCAAGACCCTTTACATTCTGGATGAACCGACGACAGGCCTGCATTTTCACGATGTCGCCAAACTTCTCGAAGTGCTGCACGAACTGGTCGATCAGGGCAATGCCGTCGTCGTGATCGAACACAATCTCGAGGTCATCAAGACAGCCGACTGGGTGCTCGATCTCGGGCCGGAAGGAGGAGATGGGGGTGGTGAGGTGGTCGCCAGGGGCACGCCGGAGGACATCGCCGCGACACCGCAATCCTATACGGGTCATTTCCTCAAGGAGCTGTTGCAACGCCGGCCCATGCGCAAGATCGAAGCGGCTGAATGATCGCATTGCCCGCCTTATCTGGCCAGAATGCCGGGCCGCGTCACTTCAGGCCGGCCGGGCGCTTCAAACGCGGCCATCGTGTGTGAGACGGCCTGCGGCAAGTCTTCGGCAATCAATCCCGGTCCTGTCAGGCTTCCTGCCTCGCTATGCAGCCAGACACCCGCCGCAGCGGCCTCGAAAGCGGGCATGCCGCGTGTCAGAAGTGCCCCGATCAAACCGGCCAGCACGTCGCCGGAACCGGCCGTTGCAAGCCAGGGCGGCGCGTTCGTGCTGAGCGAGGATCTGCCATCCGGTGCTGCGACAACCGTGTCCGGCCCTTTCAGGACAACCGTCATGCCCGAAATCCTCGCGGCCTCGACGGCACGGTCGATCTTCGAGGTCCCTTGCGCAGGCGCGATCTCCGGAAACAGGCGGGCAAACTCGCCTTCATGCGGCGTGATCACCAGGCCGGAGGCCATCTGCTCAAAGCGCTTGAACCACTGATCCCGGTTACCGGCCATCACGCTCAGCGCGTCGGCATCGAATATGCCGGCAAGACCGGTCCCGGCAAGCGCATCGATCAGAGCGGCTGCCTGATCCTGCGTGCCAAGTCCGGGACCGGCGACAAATCCGCGAATGCGGCGTTCTACAAAGGCATTTTCCAGATCACCGGCATCGTCAAGGCGGCGCACCATGACCGCTGTCATGTGAACCGCATTGACAAGCATCGCGGCCGGCAGGGAAAACAGCGTGACGAGACCCGCCCCGGCGCGCAGGCCCGCCATGGCCGCCAGTCGCCCGGCCCCGGTCATCGACGGTCCGCCGGACAGGACCGCCAGATGCCCCTTGCCATATTTGTGATCATGGGCCCGCATCATCGGCCAGTGATGCCGCCAGAGCACCGGGCTGTTGAGAAAAACGCGGGCATCGAACGATTCGACAAAGCGCTGCGGAATGCCGATATCGACGACGCTGACCGCGCCGCAACGCTCTCGCCCGGGCATCAGCAGATGGCCGGGTTTCATGGCGACGAAGGTCACGGTGTGATCGGCAACGACACTGCTGCCCAGCACCTGGCCGGAAGCTCCGGAAAGGCCGGATGGCAGATCGACCGCGACAACCGGACAGCCGGCTGCCATGATTTGCGCCATGACGGCGGCCAGCCTTTCGTCGATCGGGCGCATCAGACCGGCACCGAACAGCGCGTCGACAACCACATCGTCGGCGCAGGGTGAAAATGCGTCGAGCGGACTGATTGTCTCGCAACGCGACGCTTGCAGCCATGCCGCCGCGGCACGCGCCGCGTCCCCCTTCAGACCTGCCGGATCGCCATAGGCATGAACATCGACCCCGACGCCACAGCGCAAAAGCGCCCTTGCCGCGATATAGCCGTCACCGCCATTGTTGCCGGGTCCGCACAACACGACGACACGCCCGGCTTGCGGAAACTTTTCAAGCACCAGCGCCGCCACCGCCTCGCCGGCATTGACCATCAACGCAAACCCGTCAATGCCCGATCGGATCGCCGCACCATCAACATGACCCATTTGCGCAGGCGACAGCAATACCTGCACATCCGCCGACGACATGGTCGATTGAGCGGCATGGCGGCCTGTCATTTCTGCCTTATTAATCATCACAAAGCCTTTTATTTCGGCATGCGCCCATATCTTGCCGCGCAATCAGGCGCCATTGCCTTGCGCCACTGGATCAGGCACGCAAATGATGCATTCATGGCCATATCGGGACAGTGCCCGCTTTAAATGTCAAACTCAAAAGTGCCTCCGGAATCAGAAACAAGCCAATGGTTTTCGGGCTCTTGCACGAGGCCGGGCATGGCGATCCGGGGATGTGAATATCAAAACGTAGCCCCGTGACAGGATGCGGGCGCGGATGGCGGCCCCTCTGCCACATGAGGGGTCTGCCGGATCCGTCCGTCACAAATCACGAAACTTCAACGCCATTGCCCGATATGGCACGGCCTGTGCTTTCAACGAGCGTGAGTGGGTATGAAACCTGCTTTGGGGAGAAGCGGAGAGACATTTTTCATGAAGAAGATCGAAGCGATCATCAAGCCTTTCAAACTTGACGAAGTGAAGGAAGCCCTTCAGGAAGTCGGCTTGCAGGGGATTACCGTGACCGAAGCGAAGGGATTCGGCCGTCAGAAAGGCCACACCGAGCTTTATCGCGGTGCGGAATATGTCGTTGATTTCCTTCCCAAGGTAAAGGTGGAGGTGGTGCTTGCCGATGATGCGGCGGAGTCGGCCATTGAAGCCATTCGCAACGCGGCCCAGACCGGCAGGATAGGCGACGGCAAGATTTTCGTTTCAAACATCGAGGAGGTCATCCGGATCCGAACCGGCGAAACGGGAACCGATGCCATTTGATGGGCAGCCCCTTCGCAAGAAACCAACAAACACGTCAGACAAACACAGGGAATAAAGCAATGACGAGTGCCAACGATATTCTGAAGACAATCAAGGACGATGACATCAAGTTCCTGGATCTTCGCTTTTCCGATCCCAAGGGCAAGATGCAGCACGTGACGATCGATGCAAGTATCGTCGATGACGAGATGTTTGCCGATGGCGTCATGTTTGACGGCTCATCGATTGCAGGCTGGAAGGCCATCAACGAATCCGACATGGTGCTGATGCCGGATGTCGAGACCGCGCACACCGATCCTTTTTTCGCGCAATCCACCATGGTGGTGTTTTGCGACATCCTCGATCCGATCTCCGGCGAAGCCTATAACCGGGACCCCCGCACGACGGCCAAGAAGGCGGAAGCCTATCTTGCCGCTTCAGGGGTTGGTGATACCTGCTATTTTGGCCCGGAAGCCGAATTCTTCATTTTCGACGATGTGAAATACAAGGCCGATCCCTACAACACCGGCTTCAAGCTCGATTCCTCGGAACTGCCGTCAAACGACGACGAGGACTACGAGACCGGCAATCTCGGTCACCGTCCGCGCATCAAGGGTGGCTATTTCCCGGTGCCACCGATCGATTCGGGACAGGACATGCGCTCGGAAATGCTGTCGGTCATGGCTGAAATGGGCGTATCGGTGGAAAAACACCACCATGAAGTGGCGGCCGCCCAGCATGAACTTGGCATCAAGTTCGATACGCTGACGCGCAATGCCGACAAGCTGCAGATCTACAAATATGTCATCCATCAGGTTGCCAATGCCTATGGCAAGTCGGCCACCTTCATGCCGAAGCCCGTCTTCGGGGACAATGGTTCGGGCATGCATGTGCACCAGTCTATCTGGAAGGGCGGCAAGCCGACCTTTGCCGGGGACGAATATTCCGGCCTGTCCGAAACCTGCCTTCACTATATCGGCGGCATCATCAAGCATGCAAAGACACTGAACGCGTTCACGAACCCGTCGACAAATTCATACAAGCGTCTGGTTCCTGGCTATGAAGCACCGGTTCTGCTCGCCTATTCGGCCCGCAACCGCTCGGCTTCCTGCCGTATTCCGTTTGGCTCTTCACCAAAATCGAAGCGCGTCGAAGTGCGCTTCCCCGACCCGACGGCCAATCCCTATCTCGCCTTTTCGGCGATGCTGATGGCCGGCCTTGACGGCATCAACAACAAGATCAATCCGGGCAAGGCCATGGACAAGGATCTCTATGACCTGCCGGCAAAGGAACTGAAAAAGATCGCCACGGTCAGCGGATCGTTGCGCGAGGCACTGGAAAACCTCGACAAGGATCGCAAGTTCCTGACCGCTGGCGGTGTTTTCGACAATGACCAGATCGATGCCTATATCGAACTGAAGATGGAAGAGGTCATGCGTTTCGAGATGACACCGCATCCCGTCGAGTTCGAGATGTATTACTCGGTCTGACCAATCGATTGTCCAGTCAGGACCTGTCGAGAGTTGACGCGCTTGCCCCGGTTGCAACAGGCCGGGGCATTTTTCTTGCAGGGCCTTTTCTTGCAGGGCCTTTTCTTGCAAGGCATCATCATGCCCTGCTCCGCAACAGCCCCTTGTCGTCTTGAGAAGATCGCTCCGGGATCAAGCCCTACAGCATGAAGTTCAACACCGCACGCCAGTCGATCATGCGGATCGGGGTCCCGTGCGATCCGGTATCGAAAAGGTCGAGGCGAGCGGGATAAGCGGGATCGGCAGCCTTGATGCGGTCAAATATCTGTCCCTGCAGACGATCGGCATAAACGCTGTCATCGCTGCCATGGGCGAAATAGATCGGCACCTTTTTCCTGACGGCGATCGAGCCGGGCAGCTGCCCGTCGGGTGCAGCGCCGAGAAGAACCAGCCCGCCAAGCCTGTCGGCCGTGTCGCTGCGACGCGACAGATGCGCGCAGACAAAACCGCCCATCGAGGCGCAGGCAACCACCACCGGGCGACCGGACATGACATCCGAGACATGCAGAACGAGTTCTGCAACCTGATCCAGAGCCGTTGCGTCAAAGGAAGGCACGCTCGGCGCCATGTAAACGCCGCCGGCGCGATGGACGAGGTTTTTCAGGCGGTTGAAATTTCCGCCGAACCTCCAGTCATCAACGCCAAGCCGCTTGTCGCCACCTCGCCCATGGATGAAAATGACGGCAAAACGGGTCTGGCTGTCCAGACGACCAACCACTGCCATGTCGATCGCGCCGCCTTGCGTCTCGAATGTCTGGTCCGTCTGATACCGGCGCACCCTGAGATCGACATAGCGCCGTTTGACGCGCCGCTCGGGCACCGCATCGCGGGCATGAATATCGCGCTGCGAGGAATAGGCGATACGCCGAAAACTGCCGTCCTTCGAAGCCTCCAGCACTTCGCGATAGGCAAACAACCTGTCCTTGAAGGGACCGATCGAATCAGCGGCCAGCGCCTCGCCGGCAACGAAAAGTCCGCCGGTCATGACGAAAAAAAGCGCAATCAGGCCGTGCAAGACACGGCCGAAGCGATGGATATCGGGAAAATATGCCGTTGATGCCGTCATGACACGTGCATATCCGACTGGCAGCGATTGAGCCAGACCCCACATGCCGTTAAGAACAGCAGGAAAGTTCCGTTTGTGTTCACTTGGCCACCATCCTTTGCGGCCATCAGGGACGGCAGGCTCACGTCAGCGCCTGAACCGATGATCGGCACGCCAGAAAAGACAGGACCGGCCACAGCAGGATGAAACATCGAGGAAACATGAGCGAACCCGTTGATCTTTTCACCAATGCGGGCAGCCCTCGCCAGGATCAGGCCAAAAATCCGGAAGAAAAGACGGGGGCCGGTCAAACCGTCCCGAAAAAATCCGCCCGGCACCCGACGTCGGACAAGACGGGGTCTGCGGCAGGCGCGGCAAGCCGGCCGACCTCGTCTGCGGCCAACGCCCCTGCCCGCACGATCGATGATACCACCTCCTATTCGGCAGCCGATATCGAGGTGCTCGAAGGTCTGGAACCGGTGCGGCGCCGCCCGGGCATGTATATCGGCGGCACCGACGACAAGGCGCTGCATCACCTCTTCGCCGAGGTGATCGACAATGCCATGGACGAGGCGGTGGCCGGACACGCAAACCGTATCGATGTCGAACTTGACGCCGAGGGTCATCTGATCGTTGCCGACAACGGCCGTGGAATCCCCATCGACCCGCATCCGAAATATCGCGACAAGTCAGCACTTGAAGTCATCATGACGACGCTGCATGCCGGCGGCAAGTTCGACAGCAAGGTATATGAAACCTCGGGCGGTCTTCATGGTGTCGGCGTTTCCGTCGTCAACGCCTTGTCGGATACTCTCGAGGTCGAGGTTGCCCGCAACCGCAAGCTCTATCGCCAGCACTTCTCGCGCGGCAAGCCGTCAAGTGGACTTGAGGTCTGCGGCGAAGTGCACAACCGCCGCGGCACGCGTATCCGCTTTCACCCTGACCGCGAGATTTTCGGGCCGCATGCCCGCTTCGATCCGGCGCGCCTTTACAGGATGGCCCGCTCCAAGGCCTATCTGTTCAGCGGTGTCGAAATCCGCTGGTCCTGTGACCCCGCCCGGCTTGCCGATGCAACGGACATTCCCGAACAGGCGACATTTCATTTCCCCGGCGGCCTGAAGGATTATCTGTCGGAATCGCTCGGCACGGATTTTCAGGTCACACGCGACATCTTTGCCGGACGATCAGAACGGCCAGGCGGCCATGGTACGCTGGAATGGGCCGTCACATGGTTTGGCGGCGATGGTTTCATCAACTCCTATTGCAACACGATCCCGACGCCGGAAGGCGGCACGCATGTGGCCGGTTTGCGCATCGCGCTCACCAAGGGCCTGAAAGCCTATGGTGAACTGATCGGCAACCGGCGTGCCCAGCAGATCAGCACGGACGACGTGATGATTTCGGCCGCAGGCATGCTGGCGGTTTTCATCCGGGAACCGGAATTCGTCGGCCAGACGAAAGACCGGCTTGCAACCGTCGAGGCGCAGCGTATCGTTGAAAACGCCATTCGCGACCCCTTCGACCATTATCTGGCGGATTCACCGCAGGAAGCGGCGAAACTGCTCGACTGGGTAATCGAACGCTCCGAGGAGCGTGTGCGCCGGCGCAAGGAAAAGGAAGTCAGCCGCAAGACCGCCGTGCGCAAGCTCAGACTGCCCGGCAAACTGGCGGATTGCTCGCAAAATTCGGCGGCCGGCGCGGAGCTTTTCATCGTCGAGGGCGATTCGGCCGGCGGCTCCGCCAAACAGGCGCGCAACCGCGCAACCCAGGCGATCCTGCCCTTGCGCGGAAAGATCCTCAATGTGGCAAGTGCGGGACATGACAAGCTTTCCCAGAACCAGCAAATCGCCGATCTTGTTCAGGCCCTGGGCTGCGGCACACGATCAAGATATCATCAGGATGACTTGCGCTACGAGCGCGTCATCATCATGACCGACGCCGATGTCGATGGCGCCCACATTGCCTCGCTGCTGATCACGTTCTTTTATCAGGAAATGCCGGAACTGATCCGCGGCGGACATCTGTTTCTTGCGGTGCCACCACTTTACCGCATCACGCAGGGGGCAAAAACGCTTTATGCGCGCGACGACAGCCATCGTGCCGAATTGATCGCAGATGAATTCAACGGCAAGGGCAAGATCGAGATCAGCCGTTTCAAGGGCCTTGGTGAAATGCTGCCGGCCCAGTTGAAGGAAACGACGATGGATCCCGCCAGACGCACGCTGCTCAGAGTGGAAATCGATGCGATTGATCCGGCTTCAACCCGCAAGGCCGTGGAAAACCTGATGGGAACGAAACCCGAGGCCCGTTTCCGCTTCATTCAGGAACGCTCGGCCTTTGCCGACAATCTCGACATTTGAGACCGTCCTCGCCTGAAACAGGTCATCCATCGAGCCGTTCGAGCCCGGAGGCGAACCGCCTGGCGTTTTCGACATAGTGGCGTGCCGATTCCTTCAGCATGGCCTCCCCCTGCGCATCGATCTGACGGATCACCTTGGCCGGTGATCCGACAACCAGCGAATTGTCGGGGATCTGCTTGCCTTCGGTCACCAGGGCACCGGCGCCAATCAGGCAATTGCGCCCGATTTCCGCACCATTCAGGATCATCGCGCCCATCCCGACAAGGCTGTTGTCACCAATCACACAGCCATGCAGGATGGCCCTGTGGCCGATCGTGCAGCCTTTGCCGACCGTCAAAGGATAGCCCATATCGGTGTGAAGCACGGCATGCTCCTGGATGTTCGTCGCCGCGCCGATCCTGATCGGCTCGTTGTCACCGCGCAGGACCGCACCGGACCACACGCCGGTCTCCTCACCCAGAATCACCTGCCCGATCACTTCCGCGCTCTCGGCGACGAAACAGAACCCCTCCGGCATTACCGGCGCCTTGTTGCCCAGCCGAAACAATGTCATGGCGCTGATCCCCCTCTGCCCGCATGCGCTCACAACGATTCAAAGATCGACGTCGAGGATCGCCATCGAGAAATTGTAGGACAGATCGCCGTCCTCATCGTCACGAAACACGATGCCGAGAAACTCGTCACCAAGATAGACCTCGGCCGAATCATCCTTGCGCGGCCGCGCCCTGATGGTCATCTGCGGGTTGAAAATACGCTTGAAATAAGCGTCGAGCTTTCTCAGTTCATCCGGTTTCAAAGGGCTCTCCGATGCGACGTTGCGGTCCATTCATGCGCTTTTCGCATGCCATTTGAACAGCTGTAAAGCCCGCATATGCACCGGCCCGGCGGCTGCCGCAAAACACGCACGACAAACGGGAATGCGTTGTCGACTTCAGTCGATAAGCTGATCCATGGCACGCGACGGCTGATCGCATCCCGCTTCCCCGACGATACGGGCCGGCACGCCCGCCACTGTCTTGTTGGGCGGCACCGTTTTCAACACCACCGAACCGGCAGCAACGCGTGAACAGTGGCCGATCTCGAGATTGCCGAGAACCTTGGCACCGGCGCCCAGAAGCACGCCATCCCGGATCTTGGGATGTCGGTCTCCCGTTTCCTTGCCCGTGCCGCCAAGTGTCACATTCTGCAGGATGGAGACATTGTCGCCGATGGTTGCCGTCTTGCCGACGACCAGACCGGTCGCATGATCGAGGAAAATACCCTTGCCCATCTGCGCTGCGGGCGCAATGTCGGTCTGGAAGACCTCCGAGGAAAGCGACTGCAGATAGAGCGCGAAATCCTCCCGTCCCCTGTTCCACAACCAGTGGGCAAGCCGGTGCGTCTGGATGGCATGGAAACCCTTGAAATAGAGAAGCGGGTCGATGAGACGGTCGCAGGCCGCATCACGATCAACGACCGCCTGGATGTCGACCCGCAGGATCGCGCCCCATTCCGGCCAATCCTCCAGCATCGCCTGAAAGGTCTGCTCGAGAAGATCGGCCCGGATATCGGGATGATCGAGCCGTTGGCAGATGCGATGAATGACCGCGTCCTCGAGCGTGGACTGATGCAGGATCGTGGTCGACAGGAAGGTCGTCAACAGGGGATCACGGTCCAGCGCTGCCTCGGCCTCCTGTCGGATGCGGCACCAGATGGGATCGACAATCTTCAGATTTTCCGAAAGATGCGGCTTGTAAGGCTGGCCCATGAACCGGCTCCATCATTGGCAGTCTGCATGTGGAAGCAAGATAAGCCTATCGGGATCAGAAATAAATGGCCTGCACATATTTGTGACATTCAGGACAAAACCAGCGATTTCACCCACCCGACAGCCCGTCAAGCCAATGAAAGACCATGGCGATATGTCTGCAGCACAGACAGGCACGATCAAAGGCGAGCGCCCTCGATCGTTGCATAGAATTCCAGGACGGCGGATTTGAAGACCTTGTCGCCCACGGCCAGCATGTGATCGCGGTCGGGGATCTCGATGGCCTGGGCGGCGGGCAGCGATGCCGCCAGTTGATGCGGTGAGCCGGCTATCTCGTCTCTGGTTCCGACGGCCACCAGCGTCGGCATGGTCATGGAATAAAGCATGTCCGGTGTGACCAGCATGCGCGATGTGCGGATGCAGGCCGCCAGGGCCAGACGGTCGCTTTTGGTCTGATCGGCAAAGGCGCGAAACATGCGTGCCCGCCGGTCGGTGATTGTCGCGGGATCATCGGCAAGCAACGCTTCGGCAATCGGATCCCAGTTGCCGACACCATCGACCATGTTGGCGCCAAGCCCCCCGAACGCCACCGAGCGGACCCGATCGGGATGAAGATGTGCCAGAAAGGCCGATATCCGCGCGCCCATCGAATAACCCATGACATGGGCCTCGGCGATTGCGAGATGGTCGAGAAGCGCGACCGCGTCGCTGGCCATCAGGTCGGGATGATAGGCGTCCGGATCATGCGGCTTGGAGCTTTCACCGTGACCGCGATTGTCCAGCGCCACGACGCGGTATCCTGCCTCGCCAAGTGTCCTGAACCAACCGGGAGCAACCCAGTTGACATGCGCCGTCGAGGCAAAACCATGGATGAGAAGCACCGCCGGCGCATCGCTTCGACCATTGTCGAGAAACGCAATCTCAAGACCGGCATGCTCAAACCGGTCCATGGTGTCGCAATCGAGATTCATCGGCATCCAATCTCATTCGGATTCATCACACTTTATTAAGACTGTGGCATGGTGTTTTGCGATCTGACAATGGAGTGGGCTCCTTTATATGCTCCGCCTTCCATGGTCCACCCGGCTCGTTTTGACCTGTCGCAGCGCTACACAAGCCGCGTTCAAGCGTATATGGTAAACCGCATCGGTCAAGCACCGGGCAATGAATAAAGATCACAACAGGCGGAGACATCATGGCCGGCCATACGATTCCTCATTTTCACAATGACGACGGCCACACAATGATAGAGATCGGCGTCCGTGAATTCATGTGCATCGGTGCCCTGCCGCCCTTCGACCATCCGCATGTGTTTCTCGACATGGGCGATGATGACGAGAAGGTCTGTCCGTACTGTTCGACACTCTACCGCTTCAATGCCAGGCTGAGCGCATTGCAGTCACTGCCAGCCGGCTGTCTGCTGCAGGACGAAAACGCCTGATCCAGACCGCTACATTGCAATTGCAGGACCCGTCCGCCCGCCCGTCGCTTTCGGTCGCCATCATCGGCGCAGGCATCGCCGGCCTGACGGCGGCACTCGAACTGGCGCGGCGCGGCGCACGCGTGACGCTTTACGAAAGAGCTGCCCGCATCGAGGAGATCGGTCAGGGTTTGCAGCTTTCACCCAACGCGACACGCATTCTGGGCGCACTCGGGCTCATGGACGAGATCGAGCGACATTGGCATGAACCGGAATCAATCGCACTCGTATCCGGCAAGACGATGGACGTTCTGGCCGAGGTCGCGACCGGTGCGTTTGCGCGCCGGCACTGGGGGTCGGCCTACGGCGTCTTGCGGCGCACCGACCTGCAGCGGATCCTGTTTGACGCGGTGAGCGCGGAAAGAAACTGCACGATCAGGCTTGGCGTGCAGCTGGATTTCGACACGGCGCATGAACTGTTGCCGCAATTGCCGGGTGAAGCACAAGACATGCCGGATCTCGTGATCGGCGCCGATGGCGTCTGGTCGCAGACGCGGCAACTCGTTCCGGGTCATGCATCCGCACGATTTTCAGGCTATATCGCCTGGCGCATGAGCGTCAAGGCAACACAGTTGCCAGGCCGAATGGGCCAGCACGACACGGCCGCCTTTCTGGGCCCCTCGACCCATCTCGTCTCCTATCCCCTCAAGCATGGCGGCAAGCACAATCTGGTGGCGATCACCACGGGGGAAAATCCGGGAGAAACATGGGCCTGCCCTGTCGCGGCATCGAGGCGACAGGAATTCCTTGCGGCATTTGCCGAATGGGCGCCGGACATTCAGCGGCTTCTGGAGAATGCCGATGAGGTGACCTACTGGCCATTGTTCGAAGTGGCAAACGGACCGTGGAACACCCGGCTTTCACAGTATCCGGAGACCCGTCTGGTGCTGATCGGTGACGCGGCACATGCCATGATGCCATTTGCCGCGCAGGGGGCGGCCATGGCGATCGAGGACGCCCATGAACTGGCTGAAATGCTGATGCCCATCCTGTTGCAAAGCAGGCAAGGCGAAAAAGGCCCCGATCTGGACAGCATAGTGTCGCGCTTTGTGAAAAGGCGACAGAAGCGGACAGAGCGCGTGCGCGCACGCGCTGCCTT
>Ga0272441_10009484_pt1 | contig 15012 bp, 12 predicted proteins | sample SSMProp6N_FD_193582 | JGI IMG/M metagenome (GOLD analysis project Ga0272441, IMG submission 193582) | Marine sediment archaeal communities from Little Sippewissett salt marsh, Falmouth, MA, United States - SSM-Prop-6N | ecosystem: Environmental > Aquatic > Marine > Wetlands > Sediment ... | reverse complement strand
ATATCCATACGCAAGCATCATACGTGGCACCAGGATTGGGCGACGTCGGACACCCGATCCCCGAATTCGCCCGCCACGGGCCGATTCGCGCCATCGGCCCATGCCGAACTGTAGAAAACGAGTTTAAAAAGGGGGGAGTCGCGGGGTCTTCGAGGACTTATGGCGTGAGGGGGCAGCAGAAATGAGCCACGGAGCGTGTAGCGAGGACAGGTGGGCTGGGCGGGCCTTGATCCCGTGGGGTGGGCACCGTAGAATCAGGCCCATGACTGCCCGTGAACAAGCCGAGGAGCCAAGGCGCCGGCGGGGGACCATGCTGGCCAGGCTGCTGCGGGGGCTGCCGCTCCAGCGCAGGCTGGCGGGCCATGGGCCGGTGCGGCTTGCGGTGCTGCTGTGCGGGATGACGCTGATCGTGGTGTGGCAGTATGGGATGGAGCCCTATGCGGCGCGGCAGGGGGATGCGTGGCGCCTGGAGGCGTCGAGCGGGCTGATGGAGCAGACGCGGTATCCGCGGATGGCTCGGTTCGTGTATTTCTACCACTATCTGGGTCTGTTCCCTGTGGCGACGGAGCGTGAGGGGCTGGAGTACAGCGAGGCAGGGGCTCGGCGGGAGCTTGCGGAGCACGGGGACGAGCTGGTGATGGAGTGGGGCCACGCCATTCGCGGGGGCGACTTGGGGAAGGTGCTTCTGTATCTGCCGGGTGCGGCGTTGACGGGCACGGCGGAGTCGCCGAGCGTGGGGCTGGCGAATCGGGTGGCGTTCACGGCGGCGCTGGTGGGGCTGTTTGCGGCGTTCTGGTGGGTGCGCCAGCCGGTGCTGGGGGGTCTGGCGGTAGCGTTCCTGGGGTCGAATCCGTTCCAGCTCTACGAGGTGTGTGGGAACGAGAATGTGTTTGGCTGGCCGATCACGACGTGCCTGGCGGTGCTGGCGCTGCACGTGCCGCTGCTGGCGCGGCGGCGGGTGTCGCGGCTCTATCTGTGGGCGGTGCCGATTGCGACGGGGCTCTTGCTGGCGACGACTCGGCAGATTCGCTCGGAGACGGCGCCGGTGCTGGCGTCGTCGCTGGTGTGCTGTCTGCTGGTGGGTGGGGTGCGATGGCGGACTCGTGTGGGGCTGGTGGTGGCGTTGCTGGCGGCGTTCGCGGGTGGCTCGCGGGGGTGGCGGGCGTACTTCGGCCACAAGTTTGAGGAGGCTCGGGCGGCGGTGGCGTCGGCTGGGGGCCACGTGTATACGGGTCCGCGGGACCACTACCACGCCTTCTGGCACGCCGTGTGGTGTGGGCTGGGGGACTTCGATCGGAAGCACGGATATGCATGGAACGATATGTCGGCGGCGCGGTATGCTCACGGGGTGATCACGGAGCGGTTCGGGCTGGAGCTGCCGCCGGTGGAGGAGGGGGTGGTGTATCACTGGGGGACGTGGGACGCAGCGGGGAAGTATTACAGGACGCACAGCGAGATCCCGCACTACGCGGAGGTGTTGCGGGAGAAGATCGTGGGGGACATCCGGGGGGATCCGCTGTGGTATCTGGGGATCCTGGCGCGGCGGGTGTGGCGGGTGCTCCGGGAGACGACGCCGGTGCGTGTGAGCGTCGGGGTGGGCTGGCTCACCGTGCCGATGCACGGCCTGATGCTCCTGCCGGTGCTGGGCGTGCTGGTGTGGGCTCGGAGCTGGATGCTGGCGAAGCTGGTGTGCTTCCCGCTCCCGCTATCGCTGACGGCGGTGCTGATCTACTCGGGGGACGGGACGTGTTTCTACTCGTGCTACCACCTGCTGGTGGCGGCGGTGGTGGGTGCGGCGGCGGTGGAGCTTGGGTTGCTGCCGCTTGGGCGGTCGTGGCGGATTCGCGGCCGTGAGGGGTGAGAGCGGCTCTGGGTGCCGTAGCGGCCGTCACGCGGGCGGTTTCCACGCGAGGACGTTGTGCTGAGGGAGCAGGGGCCTGGCGAGGGTCTCGAGGGGGCGGAGCGCGGCATGGGCGAGGCCGGGGCGTGGGATGAGGGCGCGGACGGCGAAGTGGGGGCCGCAGGCGGTGCGGAGCATGCGGCGCAGCTCGAAGAGCGAAAGGAGGCGTTTGCCGCGATAGGACTTGCCGATGCGCCAGCGGACGTAGGGCTCCATCCAGGGGCGCGGGAGCCATCCGACGCCCCACAGGCGCACGTGGGGCTCGGGGGTGAGGAGGGAGAAGCGGTTGGGCGAGTTGAAGAAGAAAACGCCGTCGGGGCGCATCACCCGCCGGCCCTCGGCCAGGAACTTCGGCTGGTCGGGCATGTGCTCCACGACGTCGGTGGCGTTGAGCAGGTCGAAGGCATCGTCGGCGAAGGGGAGGTCGACGGCGGAGGCGCAGACGAAGGCGGCGTTGGTGATGCCGGCCTCGGCGAAGCGTTTCTTGGCCAGGAGGAGGTCGGTCATCAGGATGTCGAGTCCGACGGCGAGTCGGGCGCGTCGGGCGAGAGCGAAGATGGCGCTGCCGAGGCCGCAGCCGAGGTCGAGGGCGGTGCCGTCGGTGGTGAGGGTGAGGCGTGCGGCGTGGGCGAAGGCCTGGATCTCGTGCCATCGGCGCTCGCCGCGTTGTGGGGCCTGCTCCTCGTGGTGGATCCAGAGGCGTCGGAGGGCATCGGTGTGGGCGGGGTGGCATGCGGTCCAGAGCTCGCGGTAGGAGTCGTGGGGCCATCGCTCGATGACCCTCTCGCACACGTCGCTGTAGCGTGGGTGGTCGGCGGGCTCGGGCCGGAAGTCAGGGATGCCATGGATGAGGGGGTAGGTGGCGTGGCAGGCGGTGCAGTGGAGTGCGTGGGGTTCTGCGGCAAGTTCGCCGCGGCAGGAGGGGCATCGGAGGAGGCTGAGGTGTTCCATCTCGTGTGGCCGGAAAGCGTTGTGGCTTCGATGCCCCAGCCCGAACGGGCGGGCTCCGGGGCTGGGAGCGGGGTGTCTGGGTCAGGATACGCGCAGGCGGCGCGCATGTCAAACGCGTGCGGTGGCGAGACTTGCGGAAGGGCCGGCGGCGTGGTATGCTGTGTGGGCCGCGTGCTCTCCCCGAGCGTGTTCCGGCACGCGCCGCAGTGCCCCAGACGACGGCTGGGGCCAGGCTTCCCCCATGTATCCGGTCATCGCGGAGGACTCCGATGACTCCTGCGGAATCCCTTGGAGGCGATGTGGCTGAGCCGGCTGCTGCCCGGGGGTCGCTCGGGCGCGTCGCCCTGTGGATCGCTGCGATCGTGCTGGTCACTGCGGTGGTGCGGGTGCCGACGTTCCGGCTGCCGCTGGACCAGGACGGCTCGGTCTTCTGCACGTGTGCGCTCACGTGGTCGGAGGGGGGGCTGCCGTATCGGGACGCGTGGGACCATAAGCCGCCGCTGACCTACTTGGCGTACCGCGCGCTGTTCGCCGTGGCTCCGCCCTCGTCGGTGTCGGTGAATGCCACGCTGCGGGTGGGCTCGATGCTTTGCGACGCGCTCACGGCGGTGCTGCTGTTGCTGCTGGGCCGTCGGCTGTTCGGGCTCGGCGCGGGCGTGGCGGCGGGTCTGGTGTTCGGGGTGTTCACGGGTGCTGCGGTGCTCCAGCTCGAGTCGTTCCAGCCGGAGCGGCTGACGGTGCTGTTCACGGTGGCTGGGGTGCTTGCGGGGGTGGCGTATGCGGATTCGCGACGCTATTGGCAGGCGGCGCTGTGCGGCCTGCTGTTCGGTCTGGCTCTGATCGCGAAGCAGATCGCGGCTCCGGTGGGGGTGGCGATGTGGGCGTGGCTCACGTGGGATGCGCTGCGGGGCGAGGGCAGGAAGGCTCTGCCGCGGGTGGTGGTCCACTCGGTGCTCCTGGCCGTGGGTGCGCTGCTGCCGTGGGGGCTTTGCGTGGCCTACTTCGCGGGGCAGGGGGCGTTTGCGGAGTTCTGGGAGTGCACGTTCACGTTCAACCTGTTCTACGCGAGCGAGCACCGGAAGGGTTCGCTGCTGGCGGGGGTGGTGCGGCTCGTGAAGACGATGGGATTCGACCACGCGTCGCTGTGGCTTGCCGGGGCGGGTGGGATGGTTGCGGCCCTGGCGGCACGGAGTCTGCGGCGCGGGGGGGTGCTCGTGCTCTTGTGGGTGGGTGCGGCGTTCCTGGCGCTGGTGCTGCCTGGGCAGTATGCGTTCTACTACTACATTCCGAGCGTTGGGGCGCTGGCTCTGGGGTGTGGGCTGGCGCTGGTGGGGCTGTGGCGGGTGGCTCGGCGCCCCGGGGCGCTGCGGGTGGTGGCCGCGGCGAGCATGGTGGTGCTGCTCGGGCTGGCGGCGTTTGCGGCCAAACGGTCGTACGGCTTTCTGAAGCTGCGCACCCGCGCGGACGCGACGGACGTGGTGGTGGCGAAGCTTGCGGACTACATCGCGTCCGAGACGCAGCCGGGGGATCGGATCTACATGCGGGGCGGGCGCATGCAGGTCTACGTGCTCTCGGGCCGGCGGAACGTGTGCCCGTACATGTACGACTTCTACTACGGCCTTCCGCCCGAGGAGGCGTATCACTACAAGCCGGAGAAGCTCGCGGCGATCATGGCCGCACTCGAGGAGCACAAGCCGCCGTTCATCGTGGTGGTGGACGCGACGTATGAGAAGCTCGAGGAGTACTTCCCTGCGTTCCGGCGCTACCTTGCGGCACACTACGCTCCCGACGCGGGGAAGCCCGTGTGGGCGGCGAAGCCCTACTCCCTGATGGTCTACCGCCGCAAGGGCGAGGGGTAAGGAGTTCAGATGCCCAGCAACGTCCCCGAGAGATGCTCACGATGCATCCTCCCGCTCAATCTGCCCGGGGTGACGGCCGACGAAACCGGCACGTGCACCTACTGCCGCTCGTTCGAGAGTCAGCACAGGCCACTGACCGAGGAGGCGACCCAGACCCTCAAGGCTCGCTTCGAGCGTCTGATCGGGAAGCTCAAGGGCCGGGGGCAGTACGACTGCCTGGTGCCAGTGAGCGGGGGCAAGGACAGCATGTTCGCCCTCTACGTGGCCGCGGGGATGTACGGGCTGAAGACTCTGGCGTTCAACATGAACAACGGCTTCCAGTCGCCCGTTGCGGCTCGGAACATCGAGCGTGCGGTGGAGCGCCTGGGTGTGGACCTGGTGGTGCTGCGTCCGAGCCCCAAGGTGATGGCGACGCTGTTCCGCACGTTCCTGACTCGTGCGGGTGAGTTCTGTTCGCCGTGCAACATTCTGATCGGAGCGGCGGCTCGGCGGGTGGCCTACGAGCACCGGATTCCGCTCGGCCTGTCGGGCAACGCGCGCCGCTGGTCGGCGGGCATCCGTGGGATGAGCGTCTCGCAGCACTTCAGTCGGGCCTACTACCTCAACGTGGTGAAGGGATGCACGGACCTGCCCGACCTGGCGCCCTATCTTCCCGAGTCGCCGCGGCAGACAGACTGGCGGCGCCTTCGGGGGCAGAAGGTGCTTGCGGTGCGGGTGCTCGAGTACATCAACCCGATGAAGGACGAGCTGGCGGCGACGCTCGGGCGCGAACTGGGCTGGGAGCCGCCTTCCGAGGAGCTCGAACACGGCGACTGCCTGCTCAACCCGCTCAAGGACCACATCGTGTGCCGGCGGTGGGGGGTGAGTGAGACGACCGCCGGCTACAGTGCGATGGTGCGTAACGGCAAGATGACCCGCGAGGAGGCGCTTCGGGAAGCCGAGGAGGAGGAGATGCGGGAGGCCCCCGCTATCCTCGAGCCGTTCCTCGACCACATCGGCATGTCGCGCGCAGCCTTCGAGCAGGCCATCGCGGAGCGGCATTTCACGGACTACTCGAATGTGGACACGAGCCTCTATGCCCGGGCCTCGAGCGCGGTGTGGCGGGCGATCGGTGGGGCGCGCGGGGCACTGGCGGCGGTGTACCATCGGTTCAGGTAGGCGCAATGGGCAACGCAGAGGGCACGACCTGCAATGCATCGGGTGAGCAGGCAATGAAGGTAGCCCTCGTCTATCGCTTCTTCTGTCGCGCGGGTGCGGTGCCCACTGTGGCGCGCGAATGGGCCGACCACCTGGAGGCCGCGGGCCACGAGGTGGTGGTGCTCGCGAGCGATGTGCGTGCGGACGAGGGGACGCGGCTGCGGACCTACGTGCCCGTGCGGGTGGGCCGGTGGCGGACGTTCGACCTCGGCGGCTGGGTGTTCGCCCTCGGGGTGCTCGTGGCGCTGTGGCGGCATCGGCGTCGGCCGCCCGACATCGTGCTGTGCATCGATTCGACGGCGTATTTCGGGGTGTGGGCGGCGGGCAGGCTGCTTCGCCGACCCACCATCATGGCGTTCCAGGGCTGGGTGTACAGCCAGGGCAAGCTGGGGCTCTATCCCAGGACGGTGGCGTGGGCGTATCGCCTGTCCGTGCACTTCTGTGCCCGGGCGGCGCCGCTTGTGGCGTGCATCAGCCGGGAGATCTACGACGGGCTGCTGCGATGCGGCGCCCGCCCGGAGCGGCTGTGGCTCGCACCGAACTGCGTGGACCTCGAGCTCTGGCGCACGGACAAGATCGACGCGCACGCTCGGGACGAGCGGCAGGCCCTGTTCGTGGGGCGCTTCTCGCCCGAGAAGGGGCTGCGCTACCTGCTCGAAGCCCTCCCCGCCGTTGTGGCCCGGCTTCCTGGCGTGCGGGTGCTCCTGGTCGGGAGCGACGAGGGCGAGGACGGTGAGTTCCATGCGATGGCCCGCCGCCTGGGGGTGACGGACGCCGTGGAGTTCGGGGGCCTGGTCGAGCGGGCGACGCTCCCCGCCATTTACGCGGCGGCGGACGTGCTGGTCGTGCCATCGCTGGCCGAAGGGCACCCGTTGGCGCCCATCGAGTGTCTGGCGTGTGGCACGCCGGTGATTGCGAGCGACATCCCGGGGCTGAACGAGACGATCAGCGAGGGCGAGAACGGGCTGCTCGTGCCCGCGCGAGACGCGGGGGCGCTGGCGGATGCGATGTGCCGGGTCCTGGGCGATGAGGAGCTGCTCGGGCGGCTCACGCGCGCGGCGCGCCCCTCGGTGGTGCGCTTCGCATGGGAGCCGCGCGTGGGGGAGCTGGCGGAATTGTGCGCCGAGCTGCGGCGACGCCGCTCTGGCTAAGGACGCATCGAGATATGGCCGACGAGCTGCGGGAGAAGGCGATCAGCGGCGCGAAGTGGCGGACCCTGGCCACCTACAGCTCGCAGGCCGTTCAGATGGTGGGCGCCGTCGTCCTCGCCTGGCTGCTCGACCGCACGGACTACGGGCTCATGGCCGGGGCGATGGTGGTCATCAGCCTGATCCGCGGCTGCACGAGCCTGGGCATCAACTTCGCCATCGTGCAGCGGCGCGAGCGCGTGGAGGACGCCATCCACACGGGCTTCGTGCTGCTGCTGGCGATGGCGGTGCTCAGCTACCTGGTGATGCTGGTGGCGGCGCCGTTCAGCTCGGCCTACGCCGCCGACCGGGCCTTGATGTGGGTGCTGGGGCTCCTGTTCTTCCTGCGGCCGATGGGCATCGTGACCGAGGGGACGTTCTACCGGCGGTTCCACTTTCGCCGTCTGTTCGTCGTCGAGTTCTCCAGCGTGGTGCTCAGCGTTGGGCTGGCCGTGGGGATGGCCGCCACGCTGCCCAAGGGCCAGCGCTACTGGGCACTCGCGGTGAGCGGCCTGCTGCGCGAGGCCATCCGCTCGGCGGCCGGGTGGCTGTTTGCGTCCGTCCGCCCGCGTCTGCGTTTCGACTGGGCAGTGGCCAGGGAGCTGCTCCACTACGGCAAGTTCCTGTGGGCGGGCGCGGTGGTGATGATGCTCTACACGAACATGGAGCGGCTGGCCCTGCTCGAGCTGCTTTCGGTGGGCGCTCTGGGCCTCTACCACTTCGCCTACGCGTGGGTCTTCCGCGTGGGGATGATCAGCGAGACGATCTTCGGCGGCGTCGCCCTCTCGGTCTACGCGCGGGTGCAGGACGACCTCGAGCGCCTGCGCAGCAGCTTCTGCCGGATTGTGAGCTACTCGGCCCTGGTGTCCACGGGGCTGCTGACGGGGCTGGTGTTGCTCGCGCCCGAGGCGGTGACTCTGGCGTTCCCCATGCGATGGCGACTGAGCATCGGGGCCTTCCAGATTCTCGGGTGCTACTACCTCGTGCGGGCGGTGGACACGACGTCGGGGCAGCTCTACGCCGCGGTGGGGAAGACGAAGCTCAACCTCTACCTCGGGCTGGTGAACACGGGGGTGATGGCCGCGACCGTCGTGCCGCTGGTGCTGTGGCTGGGCATGGAGGGTGCGGCGTGGTGCGTGCTCATCGCCCGCTCGGTCACGCTGGTGTGCACCGTGTTTGTGGTGCGGCGAGTTCTGGCGTGCCCGCTGCGGCGGCTGCTTCGGATCGTGGAGCCGGCGCTCAAGGCCACTGCGGTGATGGCTCTGGCCGTGTGCGCTTCTCTTCTGGCAGCGTACAGGCTCCGCGGCGGCGTCGGGTGGGTGGCGCTCGGCGTGCTCGTGGCGATCGGTGTGGCCACCTATGCGGGGGCGCTGCTGGTGATGGAGCGCGAGCTGTTCGGCGAGCTGCTCGGCCTCGTGCGCGACGCCATGCGCCGCAGGAAGGTGAAGCCCGATGGCCTCGGCGCCTGACCGCCAGGACGGATGCCCGCTGTGCGGAGCCCAGACGCGCCGCCGGCTCGTCACAAAGATGGGCTTCGACGTGGTCCGCTGCACGGCGTGCGGCCTGGTCTACGTGTGGCCGCCGCCGGGGGCCGACGAGCTCGAGGCCCTCTACTCGGGCGGCGACTACCACGCCGTGGTGGACGAGGGCGAACGCCGCCGGACCTTCGCCCGCCGCCTGCGCCAGATCGAGGCGATCTGCCCCGAGCGGGGCCGCCTGCTCGACGTCGGGTGCTCGAAGGGCTTCTTCCTCGGTGTGGCCCGGGACGCGGGGTGGGACGTGGCGGGCGTGGAGCTGAACCGCAACGCGGCCGACGAGGCGCGCGGCCGCGGGCTCGACGTGCGGCACGGCGACCTGGCTGCCGCACGGTTCGACGAGGCGAGCTTCGACGTGGTGACGCTCTTCGACGTGATCGAGCACACGAGCCGGCCACGCGACACACTGGCCGCCTGCCGCCGCGTGCTTCGCCCCGACGGGATGCTCGTGGCGACGACGCCCGACGTTGGTGGACTGGTACCGCGCGTGACTTACGCGCTGTTTGCGTGTACACTGGGGGCGTGGGACCACCCGACGCCGCCGGGCCACCTCGTGCAGTTCTCGCGGCGGACCCTGCGGCAACTGCTTGAATCTGAGAAGTTTGCGGCTATCGCCGAGAGATCGGAGCATATCCCCATGGCCTATAGCGTGGGGAAGCTAGAGAACTCGGTGCTCGACGTGTTGGCCGGCCGCCACCGCCGCCGGCCCGAGCGGGTGGTTCGAGCACACACGGGGGCCGAGAGCGGCGCGCAGCGCCCGCGCAGTTCGCCGTTGCGGTGTCTTCCGCGGCTGGGCGTTCGCGGCGCGGCATGGCTGGTGATCGGCCTAGCCGGTCTGCTTGCCCGGGCGACGCGGTGGGGCGACTCGCGATGGGTTGCGGCCCGCCAGGCCTAGGGTGCCCGTGTGGTGCCGCGAGCACTGCGGAGCGCGACGCCACGGCGCGAAACGCGACATCGCGTGTCCGAAGTAGCGGAAGGCCGTAGGTCGTTTGGAGAAAGGAGTTTAGAGCCGCGGGCCGCTCCGCGGAGAGTCTTCGGCGCTGGACGGAAGTCCTGAAGGGGCGACAGGATGGGCCTCTGGGGGTGATGGACATCGCCGCATGCTCTTTGCAGAGCGTAGGTTACGTTCTGTCCGGTTTTCGCGACCTCGTGCTCGCTTGGCACTGTATTTGCTTGCATTCAGATTCACGGCGGCGCTGTGCGCCCATCTGGGTCGCCAGCCCCGCACTTGCCTGCCTCGCCAGGCAACGACAGACAAGGACGTCGGCGTTGGCTGGTCATTGCCCACTGCACACCGAGCCATCGCCTGACGTGAGGCTGGCCTCCGCCTCATAGCCGCCATGGTGTGAGCCGCGTCCAGGCTTGCGGTTCACAAGACCGGCGGGAAGGGATCGAGAGATGGCCGACCAGGCAGGGATTGCCACCCCGATGGGCCTCGCCCGTGCGTTGCTCGCAGGCGCGCGGCCCCAGCAGTGGACGAAGAACCTGCTGGTCCTCGCTGCACTGGTGTTCGCGGGGCGGTTCACCGATGCCGGGTTCGTGGTCCGCAGCCTTCTGGCTTTCGCCCTTTTCTGCGCCGCATCGAGCGCGGTCTACCTTCTCAACGACGTGTGCGATGCCGAGCGCGACCGTAAGCACCCGCTCAAGCACACGCGGCCGGTGGCGAGCGGAGCGCTGCCGGCGCGGGTGGCGCTGCTCGCCTCGGGCCTGCTGGCCGCGGCTGCGGTGGCTGGCGGATTCCTCCTGCGTCTGCCCTTTGGCCTCACCGTGGTTGCCTACCTCGTCCTCCAGCTCGCCTACTCGCTGGCGCTCAAGCGCGTGGTGATTCTCGACGTGCTGTGCGTGGCCGCGGGCTTCGTGCTGCGGGCCGATGCGGGTGCCGTGGTGCTGGACGTCGAGTTCTCCACCTGGCTGATGATCTGCGCCGGGCTTCTCGCCCTGTTCCTCGCCCTGGCCAAGCGCCGCTACGAGCTGCTCGAGGTGGCGAACGCCGAGTCACATCGCCGCAGCCTCGCACACTACAGCCCGCAGATGCTCGACCAGATGATCGCCGTCGTCACCGCATCCACCCTCATGGCCTACACGCTCTACACCTTCGACGATGCGACCGTGGCGAAGTTCCGCACGGACAATCTGAAGTGGACGATCCCCTTCGTGCTCTACGGCATCTTCCGCTACCTCTACCTCGTCTACTCCCAGCACGAGGGCGGCCGGCCCTCGCGCCACCTGCTCACGGACAGGCCGCTGCTCATCGCCGTGCTCCTCTACGCCCTCGTGAGCGCCTGGATCGTGCTGAGCACACCCATGGGGGCCACGCCATGAGCAGCAAGGTGGCCGTGCTGAAGACCACGCCCGAGACCGTGCTCGAGGATTACGGGCGCCTGATGCGCCTGGCCGACTACCAGGCCCACCTGCCCCGCGAGCACGAGACGGCGCTCAAAATCAACATCTCGTGGCACCACTGGTACCCCGCCTGCTCGACCGCGCCGTGGCAGCTCGAGGGCGTCGTCAAGACAATGCTCGCCGACGGCTACGCGCCCGAGAGCCTCTACGGAGCCCACAACCGCACCGTCGTCGTCAGCGCCCGCAAGGGCGAGGTGGCCAACAAGCACAAGCCCGTGCTCGAGAAGCACGGCATCCGCAACATCCATCTCTACGACGGCGAGGAGTGGGTGCCCTTCACCCCGAAGCACAAGCTCCGCGTGCTGGGCGACATCTTCCCCGACGGCCACACGATCCCCAAGCGCCTCATCGGCAGCAACATCATCCAGCTCCCGACTATGAAAACGCACGTGTTCACCACGATCACGGGAGCGATGAAGAATGCGTTCGGCGGCCTCATCGGCGAGCGTCGCCACTGGACCCACGCCCGCATCCACGAGACCCTGGTCGACCTGTTGGCCATCCAGAAGGAGATCCACCCCGGGCTGTTCGCCGTCATGGACGGCACGTTCGCCGGCGACGGGCCTGGCCCGCGGTGCATGGTGCCCCACACCCCGGGCTACATCCTGGCCAGCGCCGACCTGGTGGCCATCGACGCCATCGCAGCGAAAATGATGGGCTTCGACCCGATGACGCTCGACTTCATTCGCATCGCCCACGACGACGGGCTCGGCTGCGGCGACCCCGCCGAGATCGACCTGGTGGGCGACGACATCTCGGACGTGAACCTCGGCTTCCACGGGCAGCAGAACACCTTTGCGAGCCGCGGGCAAAAGCTCATCTACTGGGGCCCGCTCAAGTGCCTCGAAAAGCTCCTGCTGCGCACGTTCCTCGTCCCGTGGTCGTATGTGGCCTCGCGGCTCTACCACGATGCCTACTGGTATCCCTGCATCGGCCGCCGGCGCGTGAGGCAGGCGCTGGCCACCGAGTGGGGCAGGCTTTACGAGACCTACTGAGCCGCCCGCGGGCGGATGGACCAACCTGATGGCAAAGCTCCGAGCGCTCGCCGTGTCTGGTACCTGCCAGTGGAGGGGCAACCTGCGGGTGAGCTTCCCCATGGTGCGGGTCAAGCACATCATCGACCCCGTGCGGACCGTCCTCGTGCCCTGGGGCCTCACCGTGGTCGCGCTCTGCTCCGCCTGGCACACCCTGGCCTCCGCGCGCAGGGAGAAGACCCTTCGGGGGGCCGCCACATGAGGGGTTACGTGAACTCGCCTGCTGAGGGCCCTCCCGCTGCTGCGGGCGGGCTCCGACGCCGCCGAGCCGAGACCGCCGCCGTGGTCCTGCTCGCGTCTGCCGCCGCCTGGTTCGCCCTCTCCGGCAACCTGGGCAGCGAGTTCTGGTGGAACGATGCGGCGCGCCACGCCATGGATGGGGTGTTTGTGCTCGACTTCGTCCGCGACCTCCCCGGGTCGCTGGGCCTCTATCGCTACGCCACGGAGTACTATGCCCGCTACCCCTGCCTGGGCCTGGTGCACTATCCGCCGGTGTTCCCTGCCGTGGAGGCCCTTTTCTTCGCGGTCTGTGGGGTGAGCGTGGAGACGGCGCGCGCAACGGTCGCGGCGTTCGCCGCCCTGGGCGCCGTGTTCAGCTACCTGGTGGGCCGGCGGTTCCTGGGGCCGTGGGGTGCGGCGGTGTCTACGCTGCTGTTCATCACGGCTCCGGGGGTGGTCTACTGGTCTCGCGGCGTGATGCTCGAGACGCCGGTGATGGCGATGATGCTGGTGAGCTCGTACTGGTTCCTGGCCTACGTGGAGGACGAGCGGCGCGGCGCCGGGGTCGCGGCGGCGGCGTTTCTCACGCTGGCGATTCTCACGAAGCAGACGGCGTGCTCCCTGGTGCCGGTGTGGCTGGTCTACGGGGTGTGGCGCCGCGGGTGGCGGGTGCTGTGGCGGCGCGAGAGTCTGCTGGGCATGGGGCTGGCGGCGGTGCTGCTCGTGCCGTTCGCCGTGGCCACGGTGCTCTTCTCGCCGCTGAACGTCGGGCAGTCGGTGGGGAGCCTGACGGGCGACTTCTCCCACTCGCGCTGGTCGCTGGCGAGCGTGGGCTTCTACACGCGGTGGCTTCCCCGGCACGCGGGCGTGGTGTGTGTGGTGCTCATCGGGTGCCTGGTTGTGGCGGGGTTGGCCCGGCGGGTCTCGGGGCGGTCGGCGCTGGGCTCGGTGGAGCGCCTGCGCGGCGTCGTCTACGCCACGCTGTGGGCGGCCACGTGCTATGTGCTCTTCACGTTCGTCATCGCGAACAAGGAGGGGCGATTCGTGCTGACCTGGGCGCCGGCGCTCGCGCTGCTGGGGGCCAGCGGGGCGTCGCTGCTCGCGCTTGGCGGCCGCCCGGGGCGCGCGGCGGCCGCAACGGTCGGCGTGGTCCTGGCGGCCCAGGCGCTCGCCTGTGGCGGGGGGTGGCGCCACGACCCCTGGTCGAGCCCGTCGCCCCACGTGGCGGGCACGGCGGTGGCGGCGCACCGAATGGCCGACTTGCCTGGCGGCACAGTGGTCTTCTACGCAGGCAGGTTCAACGGGAACTTCATCTTCAACGTGCGCCGCTTCGACGGCGCGCGGAAGATCGTGGTGCTGCGGGGCTCGAAGCTGCTCTTCTCCACCCCCGCCATGCAGGCCCACGGCCTCACGGTCCACGCCGCGACCGGCGAGAAGATCCTCGACGTGCTCCGCGACTACGGCGTCCGCTACGTGCTGGTCGAGGAGCCCACGCCCACGCTGGACAGGGTGGGGCCGGTGCTCGACGAGCTGCGCGAGCTGGCCCGCTCGCCGCTCTTCGTGCGTCGGGCCGTCTACGCGATTCCGGCGACCGATGCCGCGCTCGCCCGCCGCCTCCTGCTCTACGAGCGGATCGGCGCGGGGCCGGCGCGTGCCGACGTGCTGACGATCAACCTGCCGCTGAGCGGGCGAGTCATCCGCGTGCCCCTGCGGCGTCTCGGTGTCGAGACGATGGGCCTGCACGACGCCGGCGCGAGCGGAGGAAGGCCTTGACCACGGCCAGGCCGCAGCTCTCGATCGTGATCCCGGCCTACAACGAGGCCGGACGCATTGGCCCGACGCTCGATGCCGTGCTCGCCTGCTTCCGCGAGACGTGCATCGTGCTCGAGGTGATCGTGGTGGACGACGGAAGCGAGGACGACACGGTGGAGCTGGTGACGCGCTACGCCGAGGCGCATTCCGGGCACCCCGTGCGCCTGGTCCGCAACGGTGCGAACCGCGGGAAGGGCTACTCGGTGCGCCACGGCGTCCTCGAAGCCGAGGGCGAGGTGGTGCTCTTCAGCGACGCCGATGGGTCGACGCCCTTCGGCGAGGCTGGCAAGCTCCTGAGCGCTCTGGCCGACGGGCAGGCCGATGTGGCGATCGGCTCTCGGGCCATGGCCGCGTCTGATCTCGCGAGGCCGCAGCCGTGGGGCCGCCGCGTGATGGGCTGGGTGTTCCGCAACCTCGTGCGCCTGATCGTCGTCAGGGGCTTCCAAGACACGCAGTGTGGCTTCAAGGCGTTTCGCCGCGAGGTGGCCCGCGACGTGTTCGGGCGCCAGACGCTCGACGGCTTCGCGTTCGATGTCGAAGTGCTCTTCCTCACGCGGCGGCTGGGCTACCGCGTGGCCGAGGTGCCGGTGCGATGGCTCGATTCGCGCCACTCCCGCGTGCGGGTGGGCCGCGACTCGCTCAAGATGTTCCTCGACCTGTTCCGCATCCGCCTCCGGGCGCTGCGCGGGCGGTATCGCCAGATACAAGGAGCGCGACCGTGAGGGAAACCGCCGTCATTGTCGGCCTAGTTATCTGCTTCCTGGTCTCGTTGCGCCGGCCGTTCTTCGGCGTGCTCGTGCTACTCACCACGGCCGTGCTGCGCGACACGATGAACGTGGAGACGTGGGGCTTCTTCCTCCACATTCACGGCTACCAGGTGCTCTACATCGCCACGTTCATGGGCGTGCTGCTCAC
>Ga0272441_10009483_pt1 | contig 15014 bp, 14 predicted proteins | sample SSMProp6N_FD_193582 | JGI IMG/M metagenome (GOLD analysis project Ga0272441, IMG submission 193582) | Marine sediment archaeal communities from Little Sippewissett salt marsh, Falmouth, MA, United States - SSM-Prop-6N | ecosystem: Environmental > Aquatic > Marine > Wetlands > Sediment ... | reverse complement strand
CCCCGGCATCATGTCCTCCTACATCTACGGCCTCAAGCCCGGCGACGAGGTCACCATACTCGGGCCCTTCGGCGAGTTCTTCGCGAAGGACACCAATAAGGAAATGCTCTTTATCGGCGGCGGCGCCGGCATGGCGCCGATGCGCTCGCATATCTTCGACCAGTTCCGGCGGCTCAACACCGAGCGGAAAGTGTCGTTCTGGTATGGCGCGCGCAGCATGTGCGAGGCCTTCTACATGGAGGACTTCGACAAGATCCAGGACGAACACGATAATTTCAAGTGGCACTTGGCCCTCTCCGAACCCCTCCCGGAAGACAATTGGACGGGGTACGTCGGCTTTATCCATCAAGTGGTGTACGACAACTACTTGAAGGAGCATCCCGAGCCGGAAGATATCGAGTATTATCTCTGCGGGCCCCCGTTGATGACGAGCGCAGTCACGAGTATGCTGGACGACTTGGGCGTGGAACCCGAGAACATCCTGTTCGACGACTTTGGCGCGTGAGTTCTCCCCGATTTCCTTATCCTGGGTGCACCTGATGGCTGGCCGCATCGCAACGCTTTTCGCATGCAGTGTGGCGCTTGTCTTTGCCGGGGCCTGCGGTCCCCCCCCACAACCCCAGCAGTGGGTCTTCACCGGCGAAACCCAAGGCACGACCTATATGGTCAAGGTCGTTGCCCAAAAGGCAGCGCCCGGCAAGGAAGCGGCGCTTCAACGCGCCATCCAGAACCGCTTGGCGCGCATCGACAAGACCATGTCCACCTACCGGCCCGATTCCGAGATATCCCGGTTCAATCGGTTCGCGCAAACCTCGCCCTTCGAAATCTCTTCGGATCTCGTCGAAGTGTTCGGGCTTGCGCAGGAGGTGAGTGAGGCCAGCGAGGGCGCCTTCGACATCACCATTGCCCCCCTGATCGAGGCCTGGGGCTTCGGGGCCGATGAAGCCCGAAGCTCTCCTCCCACCGAGGACGAGCTAAAGGCGCTGGCCGCCACGATTGGGTACCAGAAAATAGTGATCGATCCGGGGCCATCTACCCTTCGAAAGACCCAGCCCGCTGTGCGCTGCAACCTCAACGCGATCGCCCAGGGCTACACGGCCGACAAACTGGCCGCGGACATCGAGAACCTGGGTTGCTTTGACTACATGGTCGAAGTCGGCGGCGAGGTCAAGGCCCGCGGCCGGAACCTTAGCGGCGTCCCGTGGCGTATCGGCATCGAAAAACCCGTCTCGACGGGCCGTGCCCTCCAGCGCGTGGTCGCGCTCGACAACACCGCCCTGTCCACCTCGGGCGATTACCGCAACTACTACGAGCAGGACGGCGTGCGCGTCTCGCACACCATTGACCCGAAGACGGCCCGGCCTATTACCCACGCCCTCGCCTCGGTCAGCGTCATCCACGAGTCCTGTGCCGCGGCCGATGCCTACGCCACCGCGCTGATGGTCCTCGGGCCGGACCGCGGCTATGCGCTGGCCGTCAAGCGCAACCTGCCCGCCCTATTCATCATCCACGACGGCGTCCAGGAGTTCTCCGAGAAACCCACGCCCCGCTTCGCCGATCGCTACATGACGCCGTGAGGCGGGCGGCCCGGCGTTTCCGGGTTCACCCCTCGCATTTGCGCGCGATTACTTGGCCGCGTACAGTGTCTGCGTGGCTTTCGGAAGAGGGAGGGCCTAACGAAGGAGGGTGGGTCATGACCAGGATTCAGATCGTGTGTACCGTCGCGGCTCTCACGGCAGTGATGTCCGGCTGCGCGCGGTTCGAACGGGCGCCGATGAAGGGCCGGTTGACGCTGGCCAAGAGCGGCGCATCCGAATTCGCCATCGTGGTTGCGGATGACGCCTCGCCGTCGACCCGGCACGGTGCGGAGGAGCTTCAGCGTTATCTGAAGGAAATGACCGGGGCCGAGATGCCGGTTCGGTCCGACGCCGAGCCCATGGGCGCGCACGAGATCATCCTCGGCGACAATGCGCACCTGAAGCAGCTTGACGCGCAGATCGATTTCGGCAAGCTCGGGGATGAAGGCTACGCGATCCGGAGCGTCGGCCCGCATCTGGTCATCGCAGGCGGGGCCTTGCGCGGCACCATGTACGGCGTGTACGGCCTGCTGGAAGACCACCTCGGGTGCCGATGGCTCACGCCCGAGGTCTCGCACATCCCCAAGCGCGACTGCCTGGCGCTCCCACCGATAGACGAGGCGGTTGTGCCGGTCCTCGAATACCGCGAGCCCTTCACGATCGATTGCTTCGACGGCGACTGGTGCGCGCGCAACCGCATGAACAGCAGCGCCGCCCACCTCGATGAGAAACACGGCGGCAAAGTCCGTTTCGGCGCGGGCATGTTCGTGCACACCTTCAACAGGCTTGTGCCCCCGGAGAAGTACTTCGACGAACACCCCGAGTACTTTTCGGAGATCAACGGCGAGCGCGTCAAGGAGCGTACCCAGCTCTGCTGCACGAATGAGGACGTCGTCCGCATCTGCACCGAGGAAATGCGCAAATACATGCGCGCAGACCCCGGCGCCTTCGTGTTCTCGCTGTCGCAGAACGACTGGGCCAACTATTGCCAGTGCGAGAAATGCCAGGTCCTGGCCAAGGCCGAAGGATCGCAGATGGCCCCTGTACTGCAGCTCGTCAACCGGGTCGCCGAAGCGCTCGAAGACGAGTTCCCGGGCAAGGCCATCGAGACCCTCGCCTACCAATGGACGCGCAAGGCCCCGAAGACCATGCGGCCGCGGCCCAACGTCATCGTCCGCCTGTGCAGCATCGAGTGCTGTTTCATGCACCCCTTGGCCACGTGCGACCTCACTGCGAACCGGGCGTTTCGGCGCGATGCAGAGGACTGGGCGAGAGTGGCCGACCGGCTCTGGGTCTGGGACTACGTAACGAGCTTCCGCCATTTCCTCGTGCCGTTTCCCAACCTCCGCGTGCGCGACGACAACATCCGTTTCTTCGTCAAGAACAACGTGACCGGCATCTTCGAACAGGACAACTACCGGTCGGTCAATGGCGAGTTGTCGACGTTGGGCGCGTACATGACGGCCAAGTTCCTGTGGAATCCCGAGTACGACGAAGACACCGCCATGGATGAGTTTCTCGATGGCGTGTACGGCAAGGCGAAAAAACCCATTCGCAAGTACATCGATATGCTGCACGACAAGGTCGAGGAAGAGAACATCCACGAAGGCATTTGGGTCGGCCCGCGCGACGCGAACTATCTCACGGATGAGGTGATGGCTAAGGCCGACAGGCTTTGGGACAAGGCCGAACGCGCCGTGGCCGACGATGCCGACGTGCTCGAGCGGGTCAAGATCGCGCGCCTCTGCATTGAGTATGCCTGGATCGAGCACCACCGCGATAAGCCCTACCTGATTGACCACAAACATTTCCTAGTCGAACCGGAAGGGGAGTTTACCCAGCGGGTGAAGGCCTTCTTCGAGGTCGCACGCCGGGCAAACACAACCTGGATAGACGAGTGGAGCATGACGCTGGATAAATACGAGGAGGGCCTCCAGGACATTCTTGGACAAGAAGCCAAGACCTTTGCGCCCCTGCAACCGGTTCGCCTCGAACAACTTCAGCCCGGGCTTACCTACGCCTATTACGAGGGCGACTGGACCGCGTTGCCCGATTTCGATGCGCTGACGCCGGCCGCCGAGGGCGTCGCCCCGCGATTCACCGCACGCCTGGGCCAGCGCGAAGAAGGTTACGGACTGCGGTTCACCGGGTATCTGCGCGTTCCGCGAAGCGGCGTCTACTGCTTCTACACGCGGTCCGACGACGGGAGCCGGCTGATCGTCGGCGATACAGTAGTGGTCGACAATGACGGCGTGCACACCATGAAGGAGGCTTCCGGGATGGTTGGGCTCGCGTCCGGGCTGCATCCGATCACGCTGACCTTCTTCCAGGGCGCGGGCGCCCAGATGCTTGAGGTCACGTATGAGGGACCCGGGATCGCGCGGCAACCCGTCCCGCGCGCCACGCTATACCACGGCGGACGATAGCGCCCCCCCACGCCAGCACGCGGTCAGCGCATTTCGGGGAAATAGTGCGCCTCGATCATGGCGCAGATCGTGTGATAGAGGACGACGTGGGCCTCCTGGACGACCTTGGTCGAGTCGCCTAGCGCCCTCAGGGCGATGTCCGCATGAGGCGCCATCTCGCCGCCGTTCGGCCCGGTCAAGGCCGCCACAGTGAGCCCCACCGCACGCGCAATCGACATGGCCATCAGGCAATTGGCCGCGTTGCCCGACGTCGAAATGGCCAGCAGTACGTCGCCCGGCTTGGCCAACGCGAACGTCTCCTGCGCAAAGGCGATGTTGCGCAAGGGCGAATCGTTCTCGACAGCCGTCTTCAGCGCGCCGTTCAATCCCAACGCAACGGCAGGCAGGCCGACCTCGAGATACCGGGAAAGCTCTTTACCCATCGGCAGTTCCTGCAGCCGGAGCACCATCTCCGCCGGTACGGGCCGCTTGCGCTCGAAGCTCTTGCAGAGCTCGCCCACGATATGCACGGCATCCGCATGGCTCCCGCCGTTGCCGCAGGTCAGGAGCTTGCCGCCTTGGTCGTAGCAGTTCACCAGGGCCTCATGCAGCGCCAAAACGCTGTCCGTGCATCCTGTCAAGTCAGGACGCCGCGCCGCCATACCATCAAGGATCCTCTGTTCGATATTTCGCAACCGCATCCCGCTACCTCGAGTACCCGTAATCCGTGAGACGCCCAATCGTCACCCGGACGGATAGATACTATCAATACGGCCAGCCGGGATCAATGGGCGCTGGCAGCTACCCAGGTCCGCGGGTGAGCCGGAGCGAAAAACCGGGACTCACCCAAGCGAAGCCAGTCCGCGAGCACAGACGGGGCTGTCCCCGTTTCTTCGCGATCAATGAGACAGTGCCCTCGCCTCGTTTTCACCCTCGCGCGGGCGTGCGGGTGGGAATAACCTGACGGCCCAGGCGTCGGTAGATCCGGAAGTCCGCGTCCAACGTCATAACCGAACGGTCTCGATGGATCTCGCTCATCCGCACGAGGCAAGCGTCCGCAAGGGACATGGGGACATCTGCGTACTTTGCCGTGAGCTTCATGAGGGCTTCCGCGTGATCCTCGACGCGAAAGGCCACTTCCACAATCCCGCGACGCACCAGTTCAAGGACCGCTTTGCTCCCGCCTGGAAGCCTCTGAAGCAGAAAACACGACTCCGCGAGCACGGCCTCGCACGTCAACATGGGCGGTTCGATATGGGCCAACTGCGTTCTGGCCCACTCGTGGAACCCATCGCGCGCGTTGACGCTTGCCACCAGCGGACCCGTATCCAGGAGCACCCGCGTCCTCATTTCCCGAATCCCTTAAGGTGCTTCTTGTTAACCGAAAGATCCGACGGCCCTTCCACACTGCCGATGAGGTCCCCAGCAAGGTCGAGACAGGAGCCCGGACGCCCCGTGCCCTCTGCGGCAAAATACGCCCGAAGGGCCGTACGTACGAGGTCGGATTTACTGGTTCCCTGCTTCGTGGCGGCTGCCGACAGCCTGCGATTCAATCCCGCTTCCAGCTTCAACGATACTGTCTTCATGGCGTCAAGCCCTGTGTATTACCCATCTGCCGAGATTGTAACACCCACGCAAGCCCCAGTCAAGTCGCATTCTCCGAGTGCGTCGAGCGCGCCTTCATGCGCGATCGTACCAACCGGCATGACGTCAGTGGATGTTGTAGCCGAAGCCTTCAACGAGGATGCGATTGGTTCGCCACGCCCGAAAGGCCCCGGTCCTCGTTCAAGTACTTGCCCACCTGCTTCACAGCATCAATCCTTCCGCTTCAGAGCAGAGGCACGTGACCGTGTTGCCGGCTCTCGGGATGAGGGCATCCAGTTGGGTGAGCAAGGCCGCTTTGTCGCCGGGAAGACGGCCACCAAGAGCGATGAGGTTGGACACGTGGTTCATCCGGAACAGCGTATCTTTCAGTTCGAGCCCCGCAAGCATGTCCCTTGCCTCTCGGAGGATGGCCCTGTCCGGCAACGGCTGAAACAGGCCTGTTTTCACGTGGTTCATCAGCGGCGTCGTGGGCACGATCATCGCAGTGAGAAACGAGAGATACTTGGGCTGCATCTTGTTGACCACTTGGATGGTGCCGCGCGCGTGGTCTTCCGAGAGCGCCTGCCCTCCTGCGCCAAGCAGAACGATGACGGAGAGCGCGATATCGGCTTTGCGGGCCTTGACCGCCATTTCAACCATGTCTTCAGGCGCTGCGCCCTTGCGAACGGACTTCAGTACTGCTGCGCTCCCGCTCTCCAGGCCAAGGTAGCCGAGAGAGAACCCCAAGTTCCGAAGGGTCCGCAACTCATCCTCGGACAATCGCAGAATATCCTTGGCGTTGGCGTAGGCCGAGATTCGCTCCAGTCTCGGAAAATGCGAACCCATGTGCCGGCACAAGGCAGCGAAGGTCTCGAATCCGGCGCTCAAGGCGTTGCCATCACAGACAAAGATCCGCCGGGCTTCGGGAACCGCTCGCGCCGCCATATCCACGTCCTGCAGGACATCATCAAGGGGCCGAACCCGGTAACGCTTGTCCCGATACATGGCGCAGAACGTACACCGGTTGTGGCTACAGCCCACCGTAAGCTGAACAAGTACACTTGACGCCTCGCTGGGGGGGCGGTATATGCGACCTTCAAACCTCATATGTCACTTCATTCCATGATCCGTAAACGATAGCGTGTCAAATCAACACATCCCCAGGCAACCTAGCCGGCCCCGTCGCGAGTCGCGGCCGCAGGGCCGAGTAGCCCGTTGTAGAAGCGCGCGAGGGTGGCGATGTTCTTGTCGTTGCCGCTGAAGGATTCGATGGGTTTGTCGAGGTACTCCTGAATGGGCAACGGCAGGGAATTCTCGCCGGGCCGCGCGAAGCCGTAGAAATCGCGCGTGGGGAAATCCTTGTTCGTCACGACGGCATAGGCGTTGTGTTGATCGCCCCAGCCGACGAGGCATTGGATCACCCGCTGTCGATCCGTCGCTGCCGCCAAGACCTTCGCCAAGCGCTCAGCGTCGGGATGCTCGTTCATGATCCAATCGACTTCGCGCAGCAGCGCCGAATCGACGACGCTGGGGTGGTTCAAATCGTGGCAACTGAGCCAGATCACGCAGTCCGGCGCCGCGGACTTGGCCGCGTCGCGGATGCGTTGCCAACATCGGGTGATGCTTGCGCGATCATAGACGGTCTTCTGCTCGTCGGTGAGCTGCGCCTCGCCGGGAAAGGGCGCGCCCACGAGCTGCGCGTAGAGTTCCTTCTCGGCCGGTTTCCACGCGCCGCTGTTCTGATCGGCACGCGCCTTGTCGGGATTCCACACCCAATCGATCATGAAGCCGTCGATACCCGTCTTCTCGACCGCATCGCGGATCGACGCCGCGAGGAAATCGAGGTAGCGCTCGGAGTAGAAAAGGTGCGGCTGGCTCGGCGCGCCGTAGCTGTAGTGCGGATTCTCCTTGGCCCAGCGCGTGTTCGAGCCGACGCAAAAGTAGGCCATGACGCGCATGCCGCGTGCGTGCCCGAGGCGGACGACCTCGGTGAGGAAGTCGTGCTCGAGGCCGGGCTGTGCCGGCACAAGGCCGTTCTTGTACCACGCGTAACCGTTGCACGACACGGCGAAGGTCTGGATGGTGTCGACGCCAAGCCCAGCGTACCACGCCACATGAGCCGCGGGCGATGCATTGGCCCAAAGGCCCGGCGGGGCGAATCCGTTTTCGCCGCCCGGCCCCCAGTTGAAGTCGACGCAGAACGCCTTGATGGGCGCGTCATCCGCCGCGGCCAGCGTCGAGGCCAGCCCAACGGCCACGAGACAGAATGCACTATGTGAATGAGGCTCCATAGTCCTGTTCCTCATGCAGGCGAGATGCCTGCGCTATAATGCCGCGGGACGCGATGTCCTGAAGAAGGTCCTGTTGTGGCGAGGGCATAGGGCCGAGTTCATGATTCACAGCAACGGATTGCGCGCGTGTATTCCCACAAAACGGCCAAAGTCCCTATCCGCCGTCCAGATCTCCCGCGCCCCGTGCTGTATGCAGAGAGCTGCCACGCGGGCGTCATGCACCATAGGGCCCGAAATACGCCCGTTCTGAACCAGGGCGTGCAAGTGCGGCCAGTATCCCTCGGCTTCGCCAAGCAGGACAACACTCGGCGATTCGAGCCAGGCGTCTACCTGCTCAAGCGCCTTGTCCGTGGGCGTGGGCGGCGCGTAAATGCGCGGATGCGTGACAATCGCGAGAAACTCGTGAATACACGGCCACGGAATGGCCCAAGGCGTTGTGCCTTCCGCCTGTTGCTTGATGCACGCGTAGGCGACGTCATGCCACGCCGCGTCTTCCCGGTGCGCGTAGACCAGCAGGTTCGTGTCCACGGCGATCATGCGCCACGCCCTTCATAAGCCGCGTTCCGAATCTGATCCCATGGTGCTCCGGCGAACTCCGGCTGGAGGCCGTTGCCCTTGAACGTAGCGTTGCGCAACGCGAAAGGAACACGCCGCTTGTGCTCGGCCAATGTGTGGCGCAAGCCTTCCTCGACCATGGCCTTAATGGTGGTATGCTCTTCCTGCGCCACGCGGCGGACTTCCTCGTAAAGGGCCGTTGAAATATCGACGGTTGTCTTCATATGGGTAACCATATCATAGAATATGGCAACATAGCAAACCAGGACGCGCGCCACGGAAGAAAGGCGGCAGAAACGCTGAAACCGCGGCCTGCCGGCACCGGCTTGGGAAGAGCCCCGGCCTTTTGCCGGGCATAGACCGTCGAGCGAGAGACGTTCAGGGCAGCGCAGACCCGCTTCACCCCGTAGGGCTTGCCCGTGGCGGGTGAAACCTCATGGCTCATTTCGAACGCCTCTTCAGGACGAAAGGGCGGCGGAGATCCCGCTCTCTGCGCATCAGTTCGTTCTCCATCGACAACTCGCCAATATGACGCATCGCCGCCCACTCCAACGTTGCTTCGGGCCCAACGGCCCCCGCTTAACCGATTTCGATTGCTTGGTCATAACCCGTTCTCCTTGGTACACGATTATCCCAAATTCGTGTCCAAAGAAATCGGGTCCGGTTTAGATCAATCACACCCCTGTGAATCGCGGGGCAAATCCTTGTAGGGCTGGCAATGCGTTTCCCTCCTTGACTTGCAGAAAAGAGCCCCGAAACTGGAATCCGACGGCCTGCCGCCAAACGCCCCATTCCAGCCGGGCACGCTCAGCCGCCCAACAGCCTACCCAAGGACTTCGGGTAGTTGTCCCACTGCGACTGATTGGACCCCGGGACATAGTGCGGCGAAGTCGTTCTTCGTCTCTCGCGGCTGGCTGACAACGTATCCAGTCGTAGAGTATCTTTCAATAGTCTTGGCCAACCGCGTTAGGGACTTCCCCATAGCCGGGACAGGCGTCCGAGTAGCCTTTGCCTCCAACAGAACGAGTCTCGCTTCTCCCAATGGCACGAGGAAATCAACTTCCAATCCCTGTTGGTCACGGAAGTAGTACAAAGCCTTGGCCTTACCGGAGTGAATCTGGTGCTTCACGATTTCCGACGCCACGAATCCCTCGAAAACCGGCCCCAGAAAAACGGAACGACTGAGCGCTTTCTCAGAACCGACACCCAGAAGATGGCAGGCCAATCCGGAATCGGCGAAATACAGTTTCGGCGATTTGATGAGGCGTTTGCCGAAGTTCTCGAAGAATGGGGGCACCAGGATGATCTGACCGGTAATCTCAAGGATGCTCAGCCATTGGCCTACAGTAGGGACGGAGACGCCGAGCGGTCCTGCGAGATCGGTCTTGTTGAGTACCTGTCCACATCTGCTGGCCAGCAACGCAAGAAATCGCCGGAACGTAGCGAGGTCGCGGATCGCACTCACGGCACGCACGTCGCGCTCGAGATAGGTCTGGATATACGAGCGGAACCACGTGTCGGCCACGGAGGGCCGCTCAAGGACTTCAGGGAATCCGCCACGGATCATCGAGACTTTGGGGGTTTCTTTCGTCGAAAAAGGCAGTAGTTGGAACACCGCGGCTCGCCCAGCCATGGACTCCGTCACCCCTTGCATCAGGGACGATTCCTGTGACCCTGTGAGCAGCCACCGGCCAAACCTGTGCGGATGCCGGTCAATGCGTGACCGGATGTAGTTGAGCAATTCCGGTACATTCTGGACCTCATCGAGGATGACCGGAGTCTCCACCTCGTCGAGAAAGGCGTTCGGATCGGACCGGACTCGAGCGATAACGTCAGGATCTTCTACGAGCACGTATGTAGCTTTTGGAAAGAGATACCGCAGTATGGTGGTCTTCCCCGCGCGACGCGGCCCGGTAAGAATGACCGCTGGAAAGTGCCGGGCAGCTTTTCGGATCTCACCTTCGAGAGTGCGTGGAATATAGCGCATGATGATATTTATAAACCATCGCTTTAGAAAACTCAAGCTTTTCTTGCGCTCTTGAATGGGGCGACCGCCGGAGCTGTCTGTGGGGGCCTCTAAGACGCGGTCGTGTTCGACGCGATCCACGCGCTCATGCGGCCCTCGAAAGCGGCACTGAAAGGGATTGGGTTTATGACAGACAAAGATTACACTAGGATAACCCAGGCAAGTCTGATAAGATTGAACTGAGAAACACTCAAAGTAACACGAGGAGCACACATCGCGGAAAATGGGAGCCACCTGCACGTGAACCCTCATGATGGTTGGCTCCCCAAAACCAAGCCGAGTGCGAGGAACATCCCCTTGACGCCGCGCGTCGAGGGCATGCTGCGCGAGCGGTTGCGGGCGTGTGACGGGTTCAACCCGAAGGCGCGGATCTGGCCCGCGAATACGAAGCTTGTGATCAACGGCGCGGACCCGGCCACGGTGCGTGACATTTTGGGTCACGAGTCCATCGTCACCACAAACCGCTACTTCAACACCCCTCAGTCAAGACTCTTTGACGCGGCCCGTCTGGCCTTCGGTGATCCGGCGCAACGCAACGTTGTCGCCTTTGGAGAATCCGAACCGCTTTCCTTGCCAGAGGCGGCCGCTCAAAAAAGTGTAACCAAAAGTGTAGCCAAATCCAGCGGATTCCAGCGGTTTTCAGCGGAAATCCGCCCCCTTCCCGCCCCCCTCCAAAACCGCTAAACCCCCTATAAATAAAGGGGAAATGGTACCCCGAGAAGGAATCGAACCTTCGTCTAATCCTTAGGAGGGACTTGTTCTATCCACTGAACTATCGGGGCGCCGAGAGGTTCTCTGTAAGTCTTTCTTCTGACTAGCGGTGGTTTGCGAACCATCAACGAAAATGACAACACAAACAAGACCGTTGCCCACAACTGGAAGCGGTTCATCGACTGGGCCAAACCGCTACGACTCAGTCACGTGACACCCGAATCCATGACCGATTTCAAGCGCCGCCTGCTGCAGGAAGAATAAGCGTTAGTCGACGGTGCATTCAAGTCTGGCGGTCACCCTGTTGAAGCGGGCGGGCGACTCTCCGGATACTATTTCCCCATTCATTGCCCAGAGTCTCGCACACTACGCCGGTTTGCTGTAATTGCACCACTCGAGGGTCCCGAGCTTCTTCGCGGCGTAACCGGTTTCGCGTTCACGAAACTGACGCGGTATGAGGCCGTAAAGACAAGCGTCGTCCGGGCTTGACGCGCGAATCAGACGCTGATTGGGTAGCGCCCATATCGCATGGCCGCCTCGACCATGGCCCGGTAGTTTTCGGGCTTCACGTAGTCGGGTATCGAGTTCGACGCTGCGAGGCCGTAGCCGCCGCCGGGCGCGAGTTCGCGAATCCGTTGCTTCACCTGTTCCTCGACGTCGGCAACACTGCCCAACGTCAGCGTGTAGTCCAGGTCAATGTTGCCGAAGATGCAGAACCGGTCTCCGTAGCGCCGCTTGACCTCGACGATGTCCATGGCCTGCGGTTCGATGGGATGAATGGCCTGGATGCCGCAGTCGGCGAGGTCGTCCAGCACGTCCAGAAGCGTGCCGTCCGAATGGAACAGGAAGGGCAGCCGCGCCTCCGCCAGGACTTCGCCAATCTTCCGGTACCAGGGGAAGACGTACTTGCGATACACCTCGGGCGAAACCAGCGGACCGCTGGCGAAGGCGAGGTCGTCGGCCATAAACACCGCGCCCAGCCGCGGCATCTGCACGATCCGCCGCGCGATCTTGACGTACGTCGATCCCATGATCTCGAAGAGGGCCTCGACGACCCCCGGGTCCTCGAAGAGCGCATAAGAAAAGTTCTCCAAGCCCATCGCCTGCGACGTGTTGCCGAACACAGCGGCCGGTGCCAGCATGCCGATGATCTTCATCTTCGGAGGCAGCAGGCGCGCCACCTCGTGGAACGACGATAGGTCCACCTCGTCGGCCCCCGGCCAGGGGAAGTCCTCGACGTCTTTGAGGGTCTTGATAATCCCTTCGCTCTCGGTGATCCAGGCGCGCTGGCTATCCCCCGCGCAGGCGTCCGCGCTGCCGGGCGCCATCCGCATCAGCCGTGGCGCGAAGAAGGGCGCTACCACCGGCACGAAATCGTAACCGGCGCGAATGTAGAACGCCACCTCGTCGCGGGCGCTCTCGATCTCACGTCCCAGAAACCACTCCTGGATGGGCAGCGCGACGTCCGCCTCGAAGAGCGGGACCCGGTCCGGTTCCTCACGGCGGAGCGCGGCCTCGAGCCGCGCGAAGTCCGGGTCCAGGGCCACGCCGCCAAGCTCGCCCGCAACGCTCACCGAGTCCACGTCCGGTTTTTTCCTGCGAAGGCCCAGCCGGCCTGCCAGCCGCGACAGGCGCCCCGGGCCTGGGGCGCGCGCGTGGCCGATGGTGTCACTCACCTTGATGGTGGCGCCGCCGTACTCACGCGTGATAAGACCTATGCTCAGCACGTGTTTCCCCCCCGAGAGCCGGGCGCCGTCGACGGCAACCACGAGTTTCTTGTCCCCGGCAAAGGTGTAGGTTTCGCCTGTCCCTTCGCCGCGCAGGTCGATGGGCTTGCCGCCAAGGGTCAGGCGCACCCTCTCGGACGGGAGACCCACTCCGTCCACCTCGAGGCTGAGGTCCCGCACCCCGCTCACGCGCAGCGGCGTCATCCGGTTGCAGAAAACAAGCTCGAAACCATTTTCGGTGTTTCTCAGACTACCCCGCTCGTATACCTTGGCGGCCAGGAACCCGGGGATGTACACCATGACTTTCACCCTCCCTGGCGGGTGCGGAAACTGATCCGCAGACAGCCCTATCGGTGTTTCTCTCAGATGTGCCAGGGGGCACGCCTGGCGCGCCGCAACAGGCGGTTGGCCTGTTCATCTTCGGGGAATACCTCGCGCACGGGGTCCCATTTCAAGGAACGGCCCAGCTTGTAAGCAATGATCGTCAGGTGCCCCAAGGAGGCCGCGCGATGTCCGATCTCCTCATGGGAATAGGGCTTCCCGCGCGTTTTGATACACTCGAACCAGTTGGCGTGGTGGTCCTTGCGTCCGAGGTCCACATCGTGCTCGGGCGCTTTGTACTCGGCCATGAGTTCCTCGGGGCCGCCGGTGACGCCCTCGTTGTCGGACATGGTGGTGATCCAGCCCCGCTCGCCAACGACCACGCCGCCGAAATTCCCGTCCAGCCGCGCGTCTTCAGGGACGGCGCCATACAGCTTCTTGACCTGATCCCACGCTTCGACCAGGTGAAACGGTGTGCCATTGGCATACCGGTAGGTGAGCGTTGGGAACTCGCCGCTGCTTGGGTGGATCAGCTCGACGGGGCCGCTCTCTTCATAGCCGAGGGCATACTGGAGGACGTCCGCGGCGTGGGAGTGGTACCACGTGGACGGCCCGACGCCGAAATCTTCGCAGAACGACCAGGGCACGACGCCGGGCATGGGGTTGACGTGGTAGACGGGGTTGTAGGGACGCCAGAGCGCCGGCCCGACCCACAGGTCCCAGTCAACGCCGTCCGGCACGGGTTCGCCCGGTAGCGCGTAGTCCATCGGCACGTACGAGCGTCCCATCACCTCGGGATTGAGGGACGCGGCGTACGGCTCGAACCGTCCCCCGCCAACGCCTACGCGCCCCCAGAGCGCGAAGACGGACGTGACCTTGCCAAGACCGCCTTTGCGGATGAAGTCGCACGCGCGGCGGATGCTGTTGCGCGTGCGGTACTGGCTCCCGTTCTGGAACACGCGGCCCTTGCGGCGGATCGCGTTGACGAGTTGGCGCCCCTCGTCGATGGTGATCGAGTTGGGTTTCTCGCAGTACACATCCTTGCCCGACTCCGCGGCATGGATGGACAGGGGCGTGTGCCAATGATCCGGAGTGCCGATGACCACGGCGTCGATGTCGTCGCGCGCCAGCAGTTCGCGGTAGTCGTTGTATGCGCCACAGCCACGGTAGGTCCCGTTGGCGGTCCTTTCGGAATAGGCGTCCGCCACGACCGCCAACCCGGCTTCCAGACGCGCCCGGTCCACCTCGCACAGCGCGAGCACCTCGACCTCGGGATCGAATGCCAGGCGGCGAAGGTGCCCGCGGCCCACCATGCCGTGCCCAAACTGGCCCAAGGTGATCCTGTTGCTCGGGGCTATGGCCCCGTCCGCGCCCAGTGCGCGCGCAGGGATGATCACCGGCGCGGCAAAGGCGCCCGCCGCGACCGCGCTTTTGCCCAAGAAACTGCGCCGGCTGATGGCCCTGCCCGAGGTTGCCCTCTCATTTGACGTCGCTGACATCACCGTCCTCCGTGGTAGCAATCAGAGCTTCTACGCTCAGTATCGCTCTCCGTTTTCGTCAAGGACCAAAAGGACCCAAGTGACCTAAAGGACTTCTCCTAGCCGGTGACCGTCGCCTTGGTCCTTCGGGTCGCTTATGTCCTTTGACAACCGTGGTTTCGCCACATCATTTCCAACATCCACTACGAGTTCATGACAAAACGCCCCACCGGGTGCCTCAGCCTAACACTACAACGCTTTGACCGGCAGGGGTCTTTCGTCGTAACAGGTTGCTGCTGAAGGGGTTATGAGGCAGCGCCAAGCGGTCTCTATATGTTG
>Ga0272441_10009482_pt1 | contig 15018 bp, 10 predicted proteins | sample SSMProp6N_FD_193582 | JGI IMG/M metagenome (GOLD analysis project Ga0272441, IMG submission 193582) | Marine sediment archaeal communities from Little Sippewissett salt marsh, Falmouth, MA, United States - SSM-Prop-6N | ecosystem: Environmental > Aquatic > Marine > Wetlands > Sediment ... | reverse complement strand
TGCTGCCCCGACGAGATTCGCGTCACATACACCGGCGATGGCGCATCGCTACAGTTGTTTGAGCAGGAGATCCTTACGACGCCGTGCTCGTGCCTGTGCTGCTACGACGTGGAGGCGACGATCGTAGACTTGCCGCCGGGCGAGTACGTCCTCCAGGTCTTCTGGGGCGACGACAGTTACACCCAGTCGATTGTGGTGCCGTAAGGATTGCACCACACATCGTGGCCGGCATATCTGATCCGATTCGTTTGAGGCGCAGGCGCGTTGTGCGCCTACGGCTCGTCCGCCGGTTGGGTGGCCGGCGGCAGGGTGGCGATCTCATCCTCGTCTTCGTCGGCGGCTGTTTCGGCTTCGTCTTCGGTGTCGGCTTCGGCGGTGGTGGTGGGGACGGGGTCGGGGGCCTCGAGCGCCTGTTTGGTGATCTTGGCCACCTGCTCGCCGGGCATGACCACCGGCGAGAGGAACCCGCTGCTGAGCACCGATCGGCCCGCGCCGGCCGGTGCGAGCTTGACCAGCATCAGGCCGACCGGATTGCCCTCTTGGTCGAGCACCGGGGCGCCGAAGTCGTTCATCGAATCGACCCCCATCGCCAGCGTGTACATGAGCCGGGGCTTTTCGACCACGGCGCTGACGCGCTCGATGCGGACGGTCGGCGCGCGGTCGGCTGACCGGTCGAGCCGGCCCAGCAGGATCACCGGGCTGAGGACCGACAGTTCGGCGCCCTTGTCGATGGGCAGGTGCTTGAGCTTGAGGGTCTTGTCGTCCGGGCGGACGTAGATCAGGTCGAGGTCCTTGTCGCGCAGGACGACCTTGCCGGGGATTTCCTTGCCGTCGGCGAGCACGATCTTGGCCTGGGTGATCTGGGTATCAACGCTAATGCCCGCGCGGCTGAAGCGGTCGGCAAACGCGCTCTGCGGATCGGCGGCAAAGAGGCTGGCGGCCGTCAGGCCCGATTCGTGGACCACCGTGCCGACGATTTCCGACTCGTCCTCGCTGGTGTCCATCTCGCGGCCTTGGGCGACCATCCGCACCTTGCGGACCAGCTTGACGGTCACGACCGTATCCTTCCACTGACCGTGGGCCTGTTTGGCCGTTTCGTAGGGACACTCTTGCGCTCGGGCAGATGAGGCGGCCACGGCCGCGGCGAGTGCGAACAGTACTACGCTATGTGCTCTCATGACGGGTCCTTTGAACTGGAGGTCTCGGTTTCGGAGGGTGACGACTCGCCCGGCTTCCAGGCCGGCTCGATCTCGACAAAGAGGGTATGGATACCGCGTCGCACGAAGAAGACCACGCGTGCCTGCTGCGTGGACGCGATGTCCTTCATCAGCGTTTCCAGCGCATCGACGTCGCCGACGGGCTTGCCGTTGACGGCCTTGATGAAATCGCCGACGGCCAGGTGCCCCACCGCCGCCCAGCCGCCCGGCTCGGCGGCCGCAACGACCAGGCCGGGCGCGTCCTCGATTTTTTCCTTCTTGCGATCGGCAAAGCCCACCTCTCGCGCCGTGAACTCGAAGTACTCGTCCTTGTACTCCTTCAATTGTCGCAGGGGTTTGGGGTTCTCCTCCAACTCGATCTCGATGCGGGTCGGCTCGCCGTCGCGGACGATGTCGAGTGATACCTTCTGGCCGATCTGCCGCTTGCGGACCATGGCCGGCAGCACCTCGATGTCTTCGGGGTTCTGGGCGGGAACCGGCTCGTCGTCGAAGCGGAGGATCACGTCGCCGACCTTCAAGCCGGCCTGCTCGGCCTTGTGACCCTCGTACACCCGTGTAACGCGAACGCCCTTCTTGCCCTTGAGGCGCAGCGCCCGCGCCAGGTCGCGCGTGAGCACCTGGATGTCGGCGGCGACCCACGCCTTGCTTGCTTCCGATGGTTTGGGCTCGGGCGGCTCGAGGCCCACGCGGACGACGGTCATCATGTTTTCCAGCTTGCGATCGAACACCACGGGTGTCTTGACACGCTTGCTGCCGCCTTGGGTTAGCTGGTCGGTGACGGCCTTGAGGGCGGCAACGTCCGGCACCGGTCGGCCCGCGGCGGCGGTGATGATGTCGCCGCGCTGGAGATCGGGTTTGGCGTCGGCCGCCGGCCCGCCGGGGCGAATCGTCCGCACCAGCACGCCGTCGGTGTTCTCACGCTTGAGTTCCTTGGCCGACATCGTCGTCAGGTTGCGCACCGTCAGGCCCCACTCGGGCAGCTCGACGTCGTCGCCCACGGGTTTGTCGCGCAGCACGGTGGTCAGTTGCAGCGTCTGCTCCTGGCCGTCGCGCGACAAGAGAAGCTCGACCGTGGCACCGACGGGCGTTTCGAGCATCAGGCGGTTGATTTCGGGAAGCTGCTCGTCGAACCGTGCGGTCACCGCTCGACCATCGTAACGCAGTAGCACGTCGCCCGGCTTGACGCCGGCCTTCTCGGCGGGCGAATCCTTGACCACGCCGCCGATCAGCACGCCCTGCTGCTGCTCGATCGACTCCAGCAGCGGCTGAAGCTCCAGACCGGCCCAGCTTCGGCGGACGCGGCCATGCTCGATGAGTTCCTCGGCGACCGACCTCGCCAGGTTCGACGGGATCGCGCCGGCCAGGCCCATGCCGATCTCGTTGATGCCGACGATCTCGCCGTCGAGGTTGACCAGAGGTCCGCCGCTGTTGCCGCCGCGAATCAGCGCGTCGTGACCGATCCACTTGACGAGCAGTCCCACGCGCTCGCCGTCGAGCGTCATGTCGTACCCCCACCACAGGCTGGGGGTGATCATTTCGACATTGGAGACCACGCCGGCCGTCACCGACTGCGACAGCGACAGCGGCGAGCCCATCGCCAGCACGGGATCGCCGATGCGAAGCTTCGAACTGTCGCCGAAGGTGGCGTGGGGCAGCGGGTCGTCGCCTTCGCGCTGCGAGAGGTCCAACTGAAGCACGGCGATGTCGGCCAGGGCGTCGCTGCCGATGAGTTTGGCCTCGATCTCCTGCTTGTCGGTCAGCGTACAGACGACGCGCTTGGCCTTGCCGGCTACATGATGATTGGTGATCACGAGGCCATCGGGGCTGATGATGACGCCGCTGCCGCTCTCCTCGGTCTTTTTCTCGCGACCGTCGCTGTAGTACGTGATGACCACGTGAATGCGCACCAGCGCAGGGAAGACTTTGGCTACCGCGCGATCGACGGCCCGCTGATCGGGCGCCGGCGGGGCCTGCTCGGCCGGACTGCTCGGTACGAAGGTCAGCGATGCGATCAGCACAACAAGAGCCCAGCATGCGTAGGTCGGTCTCATGAATGTCTCCAGGTATACTCAGGCGGCACGGCCCGGTTCCGATCAATCGATTGTCCCACGTTGCTTTCCCCAACAGCGGAAAGGGCACTCGTCGCCGCCAAGGTCGCAATCTTGATACCATGCGCAGCGGCTGTACGTCAAGCTTGTCGAGCCCCGGCATATCGCAGCCGGCGTGCCTTGCCGCGCCGCCGCCTGCGCCTGTAAGGTGTACTCTCGGTCGGGCAGGCATCTTGCTGGTACGCTGGTTGGGCGGGCCGAACGCATGGACGAGCAACTCCTCGATCGGGCGGGTGATTTGCTGCGACAGGCCAAGCGCGTGTGTGTGCTGACCGGCGCGGGCGTGTCGGCCGAAAGCGGTGTGCCCACGTTTCGCGGGGCGCACGGTCTGTGGAAAGGTTTTCGTGCCGAGCAGTTGGCCACGCCCGAGGCGTTTGTGTCCGATCCGCCTTTGGTGTGGAAGTTCTACAACTGGCGGCGCGAGCTGCTGGCGGACGTCAGGCCCAACCCCGGGCATACGGCGCTGGCGGCGATGGAAACGATCGTGCCGCGCTTCGATCTGATCACGCAGAACGTCGACGGACTGCACCAGGCCGCCGGCAGCCGCAACGTGATCGAGCTGCATGGCAATCTATGGCACGTGCGGTGCGTGGCCTGTTCGTACCGGCGGCGGGCTGTGGGCGAGAAGCTTCCCGCCGAGCCGCGCTGCCCCGACTGCGGCGATTGGCTTCGTCCGGGCGTGGTCTGGTTCGGCGAGCTGCTGTCGACCGACGCGATCGAGGCCGCGCGGCGAGCCACCGACGCCTGCGACGTGATGTTGGTCGTCGGGACCAGCGCCGTGGTCCAGCCGGCCGCATCGATGGCCGATTGGGCCCGGCAGCACGGCGCCGCCGTGATCGAGGTCAATCCGGAGGCCACGCCGCTGTCGAGCCGGGCCACCATTTGCCTGGTTGGCGCGAGCGGGCAGGTGCTGCCGCGCCTGCTCGAGCGACTGCGACCTGGTGCTGATTCACCCCGCACGGAATGAACGCACAACCTACGCTCACATGTAGATAAGCGTACGATCTCAGTCAGTAATGGGTAGTGTTGTTACTTCGGCTCGCGCGCCTGGCGGCGCTGTTGCTGAATCTTATCGCGGAGACGGGCCGCGTCTTCGTAGCGCTCCTCGTCGACGGCCGCCTCCAACGCCCGCTCGAGCTTGACGATCGGGTCGATTGGGAGTTGCTCCATGATCTCCTGCCGCAGTGCCTGGAGGATCATCACCTCGGTGGCGTCCGCGCCGTCTTCCTCTTCGTCCAGCCCTTGCCAGAACTCGGCAATGGCCGACAGACCGGCATCGACGTGCGCCAGAGCCGACCGGTACGCCTTCGCTTTCAGCGCCGAGTGCGCTTTGGCGCGCGTGTTCATCATGATCAGGTAAGGTCGATACTGCTGGAAGTTCACCCGATCCTCTCGCCTGGCGGCGTACTTGGCGAGTAGGTCCAACGCCTGAAGGTTGCGTGCCGTGTCACGCTCGACCTGTGCGAACTCTTCCAGCACGAACAGGCTCAGGTACCGGTGGTAGTACATGACCGCCTCGGCTCGCCGCGTCTGGCACTGCTCGGTGGTCAGTTCGAACCCCAGGTCGGTACCGTTGCGCTTGCGGTACGCATCCAGACGTTTTTGGTGGTGATGGACGAGCGACTCGGCCCCATGCGGGCGCTGTCCGTCGGGTCGGCCCGTCATCTCCATTTGCAGCAGGCCGAGATCCAGCCGCATCTGGACCTTCTCGCGCCCGTCGTCACCGACGACCTTGCGGACCGATAACTCGCCCGGCTCGTAAGGCCAATCGTCCACGATCTTGCGAATGTCCAGCGTCATGACCAGTGTATTATAGCAGGGTCACGGCTGGTCCGGAATCGGAAATGGGCCGTTCGCACCGCGGGTCATCAGGGATTACCCTGACCTTGTGGTCGTGCCGGGGTGCGGTCGAAGCCGAACTCGACCAGCAGCTCGGCTACCAGTTTCATGGGCAGCCCCACCACGTTGGTGAAACTGCCTTCCATCCGCTCGACGAACGGGTCGCGCTGATCCTGGATGCCGTAGGCCCCTGCCTTGCCCTCCCATCCGCCGCCGTCGATATACCGCCTGAGGCGCTCATCGGCGAGCCCGCGCATGCGGATGCGGGTGACGTCGTGGGCGATCCGGCGGCGACCCGTCTGCGCGTTCAGTATGGTTACCCCGGTGATGACTTCGTGCTCGGTGCCGGCCAGCGTCGAGAGAATCCGGTAGGCGTCATCGGCGTCGCGTGGCTTGCCAAAGACCTGCGAGCCCAACGCCACCACGGTGTCGGCGGCGAGGATCACTCCCTGGTGGTGCGCCTGGCTGACCGAGCTGGCTTTGAAAAAGCTAGAGGCCTCGGCCTGTAACTCTGGCGGCAGAGCCATACCAAACGCATCGGGCTCGGCGAGAGGCGGGGTGGCCGCTTCAAACTCGTAGCCGCCCTGTCTGAGCAACTCGGCCCGGCGAGGACTTGCCGACGCCAGGATCAGCCTCGGGTTTGCCCGGCTGTTTTTCGCTGGCATGAAACCTCTGTCATTTGGCTCTGCAAGTCAGAGTCAGGTGCCTGGGGACGAGCAGGCGAATCGCCCCGTGGGTCGGCGGCGGCCCTGGGCAATGCTTCGGTGCCATGGGCGGCCTCTGCGCCCCGCCTTTTCAGTAACGCACCATGGTGCGTGCGGTAATAGGCGACGCCGCGGCGCGTGATGGTGTAGCTCATCGCCCCCAGGATCAGGCCGATGATAACGCTGCCGATCCACAGCTCCATGCCGAAGCCGATCAGCTTCAGGCCCGTGGTGCGCCAGAAATCCACGTCGAACAGGTGCCGAAGGATAGTGAGCGGATCGTTCAGCGATGCAATAGCCTTGGTTAAGGCCGACTTGACCGCAGGCCCGCTCTCCAGGGCTCCGCGTGTGATGGCTCGGCCTACCGCCCAGTTGTGGTAGTAGAGTGGCGCGGCCGTCACCGGGTTGCTGATCCACACGATGGGCAGGCCGACCACCTTGTTGGCGCGAACGGCTGCGGCGATCGCGATCGTCAAGGCCATCTGAAACCCGATCGTCGGCGTCCACGCCACGAAAAAGCCGACGGCCACACCCAACGCAATACGGTGCGCCGAGTCGTCAATATGCAGGACGCGGTAAATGATGATGTCGCGAAGTTTCCTGCCAATGGCGCGATGAGGCATGCGTCGGCTCTTACCTGTTCTGCAAACGCCAAGTGTTACGCTGAAGCATTCTAGACGCACGCCGCCGTCATGTCAGCCCACCGCGTGCACAGGGCGGTCCGACGGCCGATCCGCCAGCAAGGCGGCGACCTCGTCGCAAACGTCCTCCGGCTGAATGCTGCGGAGGCACCGGTGTTGGTAGGGGCAGTCACGCAGCCGGCGCAGAAAGCACGGCGAGCACGGCAGGGACCTACGGACGATGCGTGCGGTGGGTGTGTGCGGTCCTGTGCGGGCAGGGTCTGTCGGGCCGAACAACGCCACCAGCGGACATCTCACCGCCGCCGCCACGTGCATCGGGCCGGAATCGTTGCATACCATGGCCTTTGCCTTTTGGATCAGCCCGACCATCTCCGGCAGACCCGTGCCGCCGGCCAGATTCACCAAACGGCTGCGAGCACGCTGTTGAACCTGGCGGCAAAGCTCGACCTCCGCCGGCGCGCCGATCAACACCACCGCCAAGCCCAGGCGATCGTGGATCAGGTCGGCCAAGCCTGCGAACCGGTCGGCCGGCCACATCTTCGTCTGCCAACGCGTCCCGGGCACGAGGACGGCGTATGCGAGGTCTTTCACCCCGCTTTGCGTCAGCGTTGTGGCCACCCGTTGGCGGACCGCTTCCGAAACGTGCAGCGAGAAGTCCTGCTCCACGTCAGCGAAGCCCAGCGCATCGGCCACCAGGTAGTTCTGATCGGCTGCGTGGTTGACGTCCGCAGGCACCGCGACGCGATGTGTGTAGAAGACCGCGCCCAGTTCGCGGGCGTTGGCAAAGCCGAGTCGAACCGGCGCGCGGCTGGCCCAGGCCAGGAACCCGCTGCGAAACAGGCCCTGTAGATCGACCACCAGATCGAACCGCCGCCTCCGCAAATCACCCAGGAACCGCACGAAGCCGATCGACGCAGCCAAGCTGCGGCCCAATCTGCCGTAACGACGTCGATCGAAGGGGATGACTTCCGTCAGCGCGGGCTGAGCGGTGAGCCACTCTGCGTAGGGGCTGCCGGCCAGCCAGGCGATATGTGCGTCGGGGTACCGGTGCCGCAATCCCGCCAGCACCGGCATGGCATGGATAATGTCGCCCAGCGAACTGGGTTTGATCAGCAGGATGCGCTGAAATTGCCGACTCGCCAACTCAAGGGGTGATTTCATCGAGGGTAATATCCGCGCGACGGCGCTGGCCGGTTGCTACGGCCGGCCGTAGTGATCGAGCTTCCATTGCAGCCGTTTGGCCTTGTGTTTCCGTATACCGTCCGACAGTTCTGCCAGTCGCCGCCACAACGGCTTGAAGCCGCCGGGCACGTAACCTGAGGCGCCAAGATACGCCCGGAGGAATCGGAGTCGGTCGGTCGCCGTCACCGTTATGCACAAATCGAGACTGGCGTTGAGCCTTGCCAGGGCCCGCAGTTCGTTGCGCTGCCTTACGCGCCGGCGCAGGCGCAGACCGTCCAGATCGATCAGGGCCACGCCCGGAGGCGCGCCCTGCCCGGGACGCCACTGAACGAGTATGTTCGACGCCTTCAAATCGCGATGGGCGAATCCGCGCTCGTGCATCTGCCGGATCACCTTGGCCAGCCGACCAGCCAGTTGATCCTTGACACGCCGGAGCACCTGCCCTGACTGCGGGGCCAGGTGCAGGCGCAGCATGGTATCCAGGTCGCGCCCGTCGGTAATCGACTCGGTCATCACGAGGCTGTCGAGCAGCAGCCCCAGGCAGCGGCGCTCCAACACCGCCAGAGGCCTGGCCGTGGGCAAGTCGCGATGCAGCAGCGCGTGTCCGCGGCGCCACGTGCGGAGGTTGCGCGACGCGCCGAACGGGAACAACACGCGCTTCCACCATGTGCGGGGCAAGGGACGCTTGCAGATGACTTCCATCGCGCCGTCGTCCAGAGGCAGCATGGCGCGACACACCGTGCCGCTGTGAGACCCCTTGATCAGTTGCGTGCGCCGCCGCCCTGTCCACTCGCTCGGATCGTCCAACCACTCGCGCCACTGCGCTCGCGTGAAAGACACCTCGCGTGCGCTCAGGCCCGCCACCGGTCTTCTGGGTTGAAGCACGACGTGACCGCGCCACCCGCCGGGGATGCGCATCCGACTGAAGTACCGTCCGCTGCGCATGGCTGTGCGGTCACGCTTCGCCCATAGACGACGCGCGTGTCGGCGCGCCATGCGATCCAGCCGGGACAGCATCGGCCTGAGGTCGGCCTGCACGCGACGCGCGTGCTTCAAGTGGGAGAGTCGCTCGTGCCACACCAGGTAGCTTCGCAGAAACCGCAGGCGCTCGCTGCGACTGGCGTGCCGCTGGAACCACTGGTTGAGTTGGACCAGGTTCTGAAGCGCCGCCCACTGTTTCACCGGGCGCCCGATCCGAGCAGATTGAAGATCCACCATCACCACGCGGGGGGCGCTACCTTGAACGTCTTGCACCAGCAGATTGCCCGGGTGCAGATCGAGATGCCGCATGCCGCTCTGATGGGCGCGGGCCAGCAACTCGGCAAGGGCGTGACACAGGGCCAGGCTTTTCTGATAGCGCCCGCGACGATCGTTGGCGGTTTCAAACGCCGTCCAATAGGTGTGCAGGGGTACGGAATGATCGACCGCTCGGGTCAGCAGAATGCCCCGGCCCAGCCGCCGCTTCCATCCGCACGCGATCGGTAACGGTGTCGCCAATCCGGCCCGCTGGGCATATCGACCCGCCCGCCATTCGCGATGGCTGGCCGAGCCGAACAGCAGCGCCCGCAGCCAGTCGCCGACCTTAACGGGCCTGTACGCCTTGGCGAACACCGACAGCGATGCCGTTCGCACGCACCAAACCTCGCGGGGCCCGTTGCGCTTGATCAACTCGGCCGCCGGTTCGGTTCGCAGGTTCTGCCAGTCTGGTGCGTCCGGGTCGGTCAGAAGCGGGACATGCTCGGGCACACAGCGCCAGGAAAAACCACGGCACGAAAGGGCGACTGCATCGACAGCGTCTGCGTCCGCCTGCATCGCGGCATCGACCTTCCTGTCGCTTGCGGGGTCATTGGCCTGCAATGTCCCCTCTGGAGAATGTCGAAAAGCCTGGGTCGATCGCATCCCATGTGTCCGTCGGTCTTGCCTGCGTGCCCCCTCCCAAACACAGGCAAGTATAGGCGGTACCGAAGGTTGTTGCAACGCAGCCGGTCACGGCAGACGTCCTCGGCAGTCCCGTTGACACGACCCCGGGCCACCGCTAGCATCCAGACGGCCCGAAGGGCGCAAATCAGTTACGCACGCGATAGTGGCGAAAGCGTCGCCGATGCGGGCCGCGGCGCGCGGCGCACAAATCATCCAGCAGGTGAGGTACACATGGCCGGCAAGTTCCAGCACGTAACGGTGCCGTCGGAAGGCGAACGAATCACCGTCCGCAACGGTAAGCTCCAGGTGCCCGACAACCCCATCCTTCCGTTCATCGAGGGCGATGGCACGGGAGCGGATATCTGGCGGGCCAGTCAACCCGTTTTTGACGCCGCCATCCGGAAAGCCTACGGGGGCAAAAGGCAGGCCGCCTGGATGGAGGTCTTCGCCGGACAGAAGGCATACGATCGCTTCGGGAGTTGGCTGCCCGATGATACGGTCGAGGCGTTCAGGTATTTCATCGTCGGCATCAAAGGACCGCTGACCACGCCCGTGGGTGGCGGCATCCGCTCGCTCAACGTCGCCCTCCGGCAGACGCTGGATCTGTACGTCTGCCTGCGCCCGGTCCGCTACTTTGCGGGCGTGCCCTCGCCGGTCAAGCACCCCGAAAAGGTGGACATGGTGATCTTTCGTGAGAACACCGAGGATATCTATGCCGGTGTGGAGTGGGCCGCCGAAACACCCGAGGCTAGAAAAATTATCACTTGGCTCCAGAAGGAAATGGGTGTCACCAAGATTCGCTTCCCCCAGTCCAGCGGCATCGGCATCAAGCCCGTCAGCCGCGAGGGTACCGAACGCCTCGTCCGCGCGACCATCGAGCACGCCCTGCGCTACGGCCGCAAGAGCGTCACGTTCGTGCACAAGGGCAACATCATGAAGTTCACCGAAGGCGCGTTCCGCGACTGGGGCTATGCGCTGGCCACACGCGAATACCGCGACAAGGTGGTCACCCAGCGTGAGTCGTGGATCCTCGGCAACAAGGACGACAACCCCGATCTGGGTGACGAAGACAATGCCCGCATGATCGAGCCCAGCTACGACGGCCTTCGCGCCGAAGATCAGCAAACGGTCGTATCCGAGGTGCAACAGACGTTGGCCGCCATCGGGTCAACGCACGGTGGCGGTCGATGGAAGAGCAAGTTGATGGTCAAGGATGCCATTGCCGACATCTTCCTTCAGCAGGTGCTGACCCGCGCCGCCGAATTCGACGTGGTCGCCACCATGAACCTTAACGGCGACTATGCCTCCGACGCGCTGGCCGCCCAGGTCGGGGGGATCGGCATCGCGCCGGGCGGCAACATCAACTACCAGACCGGGCACGCCATCTTCGAGGCCACCCACGGCACGGCCCCCAAGTACGCCAACCGCGATCAGGTCAATCCCGGATCCGTGATTCTCTCAGGGGACTTGATGCTTCGTCACCTCGGGTGGGACGAGGCGGCCGACCTGATCGTCAAAGGTATGAGCGGCGCCATCGCCGCCAAGACCGTCACCTATGATTTCCACCGGCTCATGGAAGGCGCCACTAAGGTCAAGTGCTCTGAATTCGGCAAGGCTATTATCCAACACATGGATGATTGACCGCCCTGCCCGCGCGAATCCGTCGCACATGGCGAGTGGACTTCCGGCGGCCAGGGCTCGGCTTGGCGAGCGGCCGTCGGCCGCAAGCCGATCGGTGTGAAGTGAGCAAAGAAAACGCTCCAGACAAGGCGCGCCCCAAGCTTCGACCCATTGAGGTCATCCCCATCACTCAGGACGGCCGACGGATGATCACGCTGCACGACCCGACCGGCCTGGCCCGGGGCGTGGCAAGCCTTTCGCTCGTGGCGTTCTTCGTCGTGTCCCATTTCGACGGCCGGCATGATCTGACCGAGATTCAAGCCGACTTTGCGCGCCAGTTCGGTCAGGCTTTGCCGCTCGAACGCATACACGAGATGATCGAACAGCTCGAAGAGGCCGGCTATCTCGACGGGCCCCGGTTCGAACGTCACTATGCTCAACTTGCCGAGCGTTACCGCAACGCCGCCACGCACCAGACGCACGTGCCTCTCGATCCCCAGCAACTCGAAGCGGGGCTTGCCGCCATCATGGCCGATATGGAGCGCGCGGCGAAGGGCGCCCCCATTGTGGGAATCATCGCGCCGCATCTCGACTATGAGCGAGGCAGAAGCTGCTATGCCGCCGCTTACGGCGCGCTGCGACGGCGCTCGGCCGCTCGTCGGTTTATGATTCTCGGGACCAACCATTTCGGGCGCGCGCGCGGCGTGGTCGCCACCGACAAGCCGTTCGAAACACCTCTTGGCGTAACGCCGATCGACCCACAGCTTATGGCCGCGCTGCGCACGCGATGCGGCCAAGCCCTGTTGGAACACCAGTTCGATCATCAGCACGAGCACTCCGTCGAGTTGCAGGTCATGCTGTTACAGAAGCTGTACGGCCCGGAACGGATTCACATCGTCCCGCTGCTCTGTCCCGATGCGTGCGACGCCGAGGACGAAAGCGAAGTGGCCCGCCCGAGCCTGACCGACGTGGCCGAGGCCCTTCGAGACGCGGTCGGTCAAAGCGGCGATCCGATCTGCATCGTTGCCGGCGCCGATTTCAGTCACGTCGGCCGACGCTTCGGGGATGACCGCGACCTCGACCGCGACTTCCTCCAGGAAGTCGAACAGCACGACCGCCAGTTGCTGCATCGCATCGAACAGAACGACCCCGATGGTATGCTCCAGTGGCTCCGCCAGGCGCGGAACTCCACCAAGGTGTGCAGCAGCGGGTGTCTCTACATCGCTCTGGCCGCCCTGCCCGACGCCCGTGTCGAGTTGCTCGATTACCATCAGGCTGCCAACCCTGAAATGGAGACCGCCGTCACCTCGGCCGCACTCGTCTTGACAGGCTGACGCTGCACTACGATGTGTCATCCGTCCGTTTCGCTGCCGGCGGCGGTTGGGGGCCCGATTGGGGGGGGCGGTCTGGGCGGTCTGGGCGCTTCAGGCCGGTCTGCCCCTCACGGCAGGCATGTCAGGGCCTACCTGGAGAGGCTGGCAGACGCCCGAGCAGGCCATCGGGCCTCTTGCACTCCCACGCATGGCGCTCTAGAATAAAGTGAGTGGTGGGTCACCGTTCTTGGTGGACACTCACGTCTGAGTCGGGGGGTGGAGGGCCAAGTCCGATTTCAATGCCGACTTTTTAGATAGTTGAAACATGTAGCGTGCGTCCGCCGGTGCGGGCGCGGTTTTTGGGCATGCTTTTCGGAGCCTTACGGACACATCTCACTTCCGGAAGGAGGAATGGGCATGAGACCAAAAGGGTGTTTTATTGTACTGGTGTTGACGGCGGCGGTCGCCGTGCCGGCCAGTGCGGGTCAGACGGCGCCGGGCAGCGGCATGATTTTCGGTGCCGACGGGGAAGGCACCGTGGACGGGAACGTCTTCTTCGATACCGACTACCCCTTCCCGCACACGCAGACGCGTGCGGGCGACACCTGCCTGGGCGTCAGTTACGGGGTGGTCGACTGGAACGCGGGGGTCTGCACGGCAGGCCAGCAAACGCGGCTGGCCAAGTGGGACGATCCGGACGACGACTATGAGAAGCTGGGTACTTGGGGCCGCGGCGGCTCGTGGACGGAGATCCAACGTTCCGGGCGTGGTGTTGTGCGCTACGACCTCGATTCGTACGTTGTGATCACCACGGGGTACGGCCCCGCGAATGCTAATGCTTCGCGTCCGCCGAAGTTGTTCCAGATTGAGTATTACGACGACTGGTTTGATGTTCCGCCGTACACTGCCGATCAGTACCTCGACAGCATGAATTTCGACAGCATCTACCTCGTGCGGGTGAGTCCGCGACCCGGAGCCGGCACTCAGTGGGGACCGCGGCCGCAGGCCTCGTTCCTGACGCCGGTCGACCCCAACGACCCCAACAACCGGGGAGAGCCGTGCGACTGGACGTGGGCGGGCGCCGGCACCGTAGGCAAGCTCCAGTTTGCCGACACGGCGACGATCGGTGGCAGCTACGCGTGGAACAACGACCCGAACGTCAACCCGACCTACGACTACATCACGTACACCAGCCGGGGCGATAACTACCTAACGGTGGACGACAACCGGCAACGAATGACGGTGGGCGCTCTGTACAAGGACTCCCGCGAAGTCAGCGGCCAATCGGTGGATGCGGCCACGACCAGTTCGTGCCTGGAGCTTGTGGCGTTCTACGGCGAAGACGAGAACGTGCTGTACCTTACGCAGTATGCGGGTCGGATTTACAAGGCGGTGGGCGTCAAGAACCTGGGTTGGCGTCGCCTCGCCGGCCAGGCCGCCCCGGGCACGCGTCTGGGCGACGGCACGTACATTACCTCGCTGCCGGAGTTTTTCTTCCCGGTGTACGTCGGTGGCAGCTTGTATGCGAGCGACACCTCCGGCGGCGGCCCGGTGATCGGTGATGATGTCATGACCGATCCGGGCCAGCCGGGTACTCCGACCGATCCGAACGACCCGAATTACCTCGATCCGAACGACCCGAATTGGCAGCCGTACATCCCGCCCACGTATGAGGGTGTGGCAATGACGTCGGTGGAGCTGTTCAACCCCGATCCGAACTCTCCGTTGGATCCGAGCGTGACGCGTCACTACACGGGTCTGGCCGTCGACTGTGGCGGGCGCGTGTACGCGGTGAGTGAGCGGATCGTGGACCCCAACGGCAACGAGCCCAAGCTGAAGTATGCGGGCATTGAGGCGGACGTCTGGAACGGCGCCCCGGCCCCGTATGGCCTCAACCGGATCGAGACCGAGCGGGAAACGGGTAGCGCGGGCGATCCCAACGACCCGCTCCGTGGCCTGCTGTTCGGCGATCCGTTGACGACCGACGTGGTGGCCGGTGACACGCTGGTGCTGACCGCCGGTGCGGTGGACGCAGCGTTCCTGAACGTGGAGTTCACGATTCTGCTGATCGACCCGAACGGGTATTACGCCAAGCTGGCCGGCGACTGCGGCGATTCGGCGGCGAGCTTCGACGTCACGTACACCGTGTACCCGCCGGGCGTGAACCCGATTCCCGATCCGAACACGAATCCGTTCACCAGCCAGGCGTTGATCGACGTATACCAGCCGGACGGCACGCTGGATACGACGATTGATCTGAACACGCTGACGCGTCCGGATGGGGTGTTGCTGGCCGACTACCGCTACGATGGCGGCAACATCAAGGGCGTAATCATCCACGGTGACGTCGAGATCGACCCGGGCCTGGTGTACGTGAGCGATCCGAACGCCCCGGGTTACGACCCGAACTGGCCTATGGATCCGCTGGGCGAGGATGTGACGCGTCTGTGGATCTACTGCGCCGGCGGTGACGG
>Ga0272441_10009481_pt1 | contig 15019 bp, 17 predicted proteins | sample SSMProp6N_FD_193582 | JGI IMG/M metagenome (GOLD analysis project Ga0272441, IMG submission 193582) | Marine sediment archaeal communities from Little Sippewissett salt marsh, Falmouth, MA, United States - SSM-Prop-6N | ecosystem: Environmental > Aquatic > Marine > Wetlands > Sediment ... | reverse complement strand
TTGCCTATCTGACAGAGGGAAGCATGGGGTTGCCGGTTTTTACCGGTGGCGGCGCAGGGGTGGCGCATCTGATGGGGCCCACAGGCGGCTATTTGATGGGCTTTGTGGCCGCTGCATGGTTGAGCGGGGCGCTGGCGGAACGGGGATGGGACCGCCGGGTGAAGACGGCGCTGGCTGCGATGTTTTTGGGCAACGCCGCCATCTACGTTTTTGGGCTGCCCTGGCTGGCGTATTTTGTGGGAGGTGGCCGCGTGCTGGAAATGGGACTGCTGCCTTTTATCCCGGGCGATTTTTTGAAGCTGGGGGTTGCGGCCATGCTGTTGCCGCAGGGGTGGCGGCTGATGGGGAAAGGCGGTCGAGGGCGCAGAGCCGAGGGCGCAGAGCAGAAGCGGTAACCGGGAGCGAAGTCCGATGGCGGAGCGGCTTTCCTATAAGCAGGCGGGGGTGGACATTGACGCGGCGGACGCGGTGAAGCGGGATATGGCGCGCAGCAGGTGGTGTTCCAGGGGACGCTGGGGTGGTGAGGAGAAATGCAGCGGGCATCCGCGGCGGTTTTTTTGCCTCATGCTTCGGGTTGCGCAAGTTTCCAGCCCGGGTGGGTGCCCCGACGCATGTCTTCTGGAAGGGGTTCGACGAGTTTGCCGTAGAGTTCAGGACGGCGGGCGTGGAGGTAGCGGTAACCGGAGGAGATGGGGATTTTCTCCGAGGTCAGGAGGCCCACGACGACGTCGTCCTCCAGGGCGTGGGACTCGACCAGGATTTCGCCAAAGGGGTCGATGATCATGGCGTTGCCGTTTTTGACGGTGTCGTGGTCAATGCCGATGGGGTTGGTGTAGACGGCGTAGACGCCGTTTTCGTAGGCGCGCGCCGGCAGCCAGCGCATGAGCCAGCCCCGGCCTTTGGGGCCCAGGAATTCCTGCCGGAGGCGCACGGGGTCGCGGTGGCGGTTTTCCCAGAGTTCGCGGTCGATGAGGCCCCGCCCGGGCATCGCCGAGGGCAGGCCGCAGGTGACGTGGGGCATAAAGACGATTTCTGCGCCCATCATGGCGGTAAGGCGGACGTTTTCGGGGAGGTTGTTGTCATAGCAGATGAGGATGCCGGCTTTGCAGCCGCAGAGATCGAAGACGGTGAAGCGGTCCCCTGAGGCGATGAACGAGTTGATGAAGGCGTGGAGTTTGCGGTGTTTGGCGACAAAGCCGTCCGGGGTGACGCAGACGTAGGTGTTGTAGAGGGTCTCGCCGTCGATCTCGACCAGGCCGGCCAGGAGGGCCACGCCGTATTCCCGAGCGATGGCGATAAGGCGTTCCGTGGCGGGGCCGCCGGGCACGGGTTCGGCCAGTTCGACCAGGCGGCTTCTGGAGAGCGTCTGGAGAAACGTGTAACCGGATATACAGCACTCGTGGAAGGCCACGATTTCCGCGCCCTCTGCAACGGCCCGTTGCGTGAAGGCCTCTATCCGGCCGAGATTATAGGCCTTGTCCGCATCGCGCGCCTCAAACTGTACGGCGCCGATCTTGATGTCTCGCATGGGTCTTGCCCCTTGAAATGATCGTTCGTATAGGCTATATTCAATTGCCATAGATTGTTTGGACGTATCACGGAGGATGCTGTTACTCTGGAGAGAATGCGATGGCAAAACCGATTGATGTGGAAGATAAGCCAGACCTGGCGAAAGTGGCCGAAGAAGTGAATCGAAGCGTCGATCATACTGTGTTGCGAAAAGATGGCCAGGATGTTGCCGTGGTCCTTTCTTCGGAGACCTACCAGCGCCTTGCGCAGGAATGGGAGGCGGACTTCTCCGTTTTCGATCACATGGATACGGTCATGCAGGGGGTTGACCCCACAATTCTCGAACGCGATATCACCCAGGCCATAGAGGAGGTCAAAGCTCTCAAGCGCCGGCAGGTTGCCAATGCTTAAGGTTGTGCCGGATGTAAATGTCCTCGTGAGTAGCGCCCTTCAAGCCCGAGGACCTTCCGGTCGGATTCGAGCGGCCTGGCGACGCGGCGAACTGGCCCTGGTCACAACCGATGCTATCATTGCCGATGTAGACAAGGTTCTGCATCGGCCTCATATTTTCGGGAAGTACCCCCTTACCGATGAACTGATCCAGACGTTCCTGGTCACCCTCCGGAAACGGGCCATCGTCACGCCCGCACACCTCCACCTGCACGTGGTGCAGGACGATCCCGACGACGATATCGTTATTGTTGCTGCCGTGGAGGCACAGGCCGACTATATCGTCTCTGGCGATCCCCACCTGAAAGACCTGGGAAGCTACGCAGATATCCCGATCGTATCCCCTGCCGATTTTGTCGTCCGCGAACGAATCTCCTGAGCGTTCCCCCTGCTTTTCTGAATACTGACCTCAGCCTCTATTTGTTGCGCCCAGTCCGTCCAGCAATCCCTTCATATACCCAACGGCGTAGAGCCGGCCCATAAGGGTGTAGCCGGGGGTGTCGTCCGCCTCGCCGGCCAGGAGAGGGACGTGGTCGGGGCGGATGGGACCTTCAAAGCCCGATTCCAGATAGGCGCGCATGGCCGCGGCCATGTCCGTGTCGCCGTCGTCGTGGAATGCCTCTTCAAAGACGGGTACCTGGCCTTTGAGGTCGCGGAAGTGGGCGAAGGCGATTTTGCCCTGACCGGCAAAATGGCGGATGGCGTCCGGGACGTTCACGCCCATGGCCTTGAAGTTGCCCTGGCAGAAGGTGACGCCGTTGACTTCGCTGGGAACGATGTCCAGTACGCGGTCGTAGGCTTCCACGCTGGTGATGATGCGCGAGATGCCCCGGATGGGCGAGATCGGCGGGTCGTCCGGGTGGAGTCCCTGTTTGACGCCGGCCGCTTCTGCGACAGGAATGACGCGTTTGAGGAAGTATTCCAGGGTGTCCCAGAGGAGGTCTTCTTTGATTTCGCCGTGTTCGGTGAGCGGGGCGTTGACCATCAGGTTGTGATCGTAGCTGCTGGTGTGGGCGCCGCCGCGCGTGCGCGTGGTGAAGGAGGTGCGCATCCACCCGAAGACGGCCATCCAGTTGTAGCACATGACGGGGATGCCCGCCGCGCCCAGATTGCGGATGTTCTGGCAGTAGTGATCAATGTCTTCATCCCGCCCGGGAAGGCCGAGTTTGACGCGGTCGGGGATGGGGATGGATTCGACGACGGACCACGTGAGCCCGGCGTCTTCGATGCGTTTTTTGTGTCGGACGATGGCCTGAAAGTCCCACACGGGGCCGTTGCGGTCCTCCTGGGGGAGGACGGTGACGATGTCTGTGGCGCCTATTTGCCGGGCAAGGGCCATGGTCTGTTCGGTGAGGGGACGAAGGACGAGGGCGATTCGCATAGAGAGAGTCTCCAAGGGAAAGGAAAGACGGATTATCAATTATTAATTGCCAATTGTTTCTAATCGACCAGGCCATTTTGGTTCCCACATACCTGGACGTCCACGCCCAGGGCCTGCATCATGGCGGTTTTGGCGCAAAGCGCGCGGTTTGCGGCGTCTTTGGACCTGGCATAGACCACCTGGATGTGGTTGGCCTTGTGGCGGGCCATGAACTGGTCTCGTGAGACGCCGTAGGTGACGGCGCTCATGATGGGCCATTGCTCCGTGGTGGCCTCAAGCCGACGCCGGGTCTCTTGTTCCGGGAGCTGGACGACTTTGCCCCGGCCGATGTCCATGTGGAGTGCGTCGTCCATCACATAGACGCGGCTCCAGACGATTTCGCCGGGTTTGCTGACGCCCATGCAGGTGCCGCCGCCCAGCGGGAAGTACATGTCGGGCTGGCGCATGGACGAGGCGCCTTTGTAGCCGCCAATGAAGTGGGCGGGTGGGGCGCCGCCGGAGATGAGGAAGACCCAGACAAATTCTTTTTTGAAGGCATCGCCCCAGCGCACGTCGTGCAGGGTGGTTTCGGGCGGCTGGCCCATGGCATTCCAGACGCGGTTGGTAATCAGGGCGTCCAGCCCGGCGCATTCGTCCACTTCGTTGAAGTGGGGCAGGGCCTGGCCGTTGTAGAGGACTTCACCGGTTTCGGGGTGTACGACCGGCGGCCGGTTCACGTTGTTGAGGATGCCCTCCGCCAGGTCGGAGGCCGGGCAGAGGTCCTTGAGGCCCTGCTGATACTGGATGCCGATGGTGGCGCACCCAAAGTCGTGGGCAATGCGCAGGGCGGCAATGTACATTTTGCACTGCTGAAGGATCTGCTCGTCCGTGAGGTCGGTGTCCGGATTGGGACCGGTGACGAAGGTCATGCCCTTTTTCTGGAGCCAGTTGTAGACCCCCTGGGCCTCGGCGTCATCCACCCGGAGCATTTCGGCATAGAGCGCGGACTGGCTGAGGCGTTCTTTGTAGACGCCAACGGGGTTGAGCAGGTGGTCCGGAATGATGGCGTTGAACATGCCCATGCAGCCTTCGTCGAAGATGCCCATAATGGCCTTCTCCGTCTGGAGCTGGCAGGCCAGAGCGCGGCCCAACTCGGCCTCGGCATCGGGCAGGCGGAAGGTGTTCGCATCCCGCACGTGGCTGGTGTCGTGCGTCACGGCGCCCGTGTTCAGCCATTCGCGCAGGCCCTGGAGGAAGAACTTGTCTTTGAAATTGAGGCTCCAGAGGGTGCTGTAGGGGGCGCCGGCCCTGGTGAGGGAACCGTTGAGGTTGAGCATGCCCACCAGGCCGGGCCACTGGCCGCTCCAGTTGGCCACGGTGAGGATGGGACCCCTGTGGGTGATGAGGCCGGGCAGGACGTGATGACTGTATTGCCAGACGGCTTCGGCCACGACGAGGGGCGCGTCAGGCGGAATATTCTTGAAGACGGCCAGGCCTTCCTTCTGGCTGCCGATAAAGCCGTGTTTCTCGTCCTTTTTGTAGGGGTGCCCCCGGCGGACCTTCCAGCCTTCTTTCTTGATGGCGTCGGTCAGCTGCTGTTCCATTTCCTTTTGCGCCTGCCAGCAGTTCTGGTTGGCAGAGAGGCGGAGGTCGCCGCTGGCGACGAGGATGACTTCTTTTTTTACGACAGGCGCCGGGGCGCTGATTTCGGGCAGGGTGTACGCAGGCATGCGGGGCTCCTTTCTGAGCTGGATGACGCGGCGTCATAAAATTGAAGACGTGGAAAATGCAAAATGGCGCATATAAGATACAAAAAGCGTGCGGCAGACCGTCTCTGAATCTATGAAAACCTGCGGGGATCGCAAGTCAAAAAGCGGGCGCACGATCAGCGGAAGTCGCGGATGTATTTTGCCGCATAGGAGCGGACCTCGCGGCCGTTGAGGACGTGGAAGCGCCGCAGACGGTCCAGGGTTTGCAGGGAGAAGCGTTTGAGCGGGATGTAGACGAGGTGCTTTTTGTAGCGCTTTGCCAGCCGCCGCCAGCGCGCCAGGGGCGGGTGCGGCGCCACCAAAACGACGCGCTTTTCCCTGGAGTGGTAGAGCGCGCCGGCCAGGAGACGCTCTTCCGGGGTTTTGGCGTCTGCAAATCTGGGGTCCTGCCAGATATCGGGAATGGGGCGTGGCGGGAAGAGGAGGAAACAGCCGCCGTAGACGGCCTGGCCGATGCCCGGGCCGATGAGGTTCTCCGAAAAGTCCGTGGCAAAAAAGCAGAGGGTGGATTCCTGCTCGTGCTCGGCAAACCAGGTGGTGCGCCAGGGGTATTTGGCCGGGTCGGCCGGGCTTTCAAAGAGGAGGACGACGATCTCCAGGCTGCCCCGGGACGGCGGGATCTCCTTGACGTAGAGGTCTCCGGTGTGCCAGTTTCGGAGGGTCTCGCGGACGTCCAGGCCGTCTTTGAGGGAGGTGGTAAATTTCTCGCACCGGGCCAGGTCGTCGCCAATCAGCAGCCTGGCCTGTTCCCGGACGTGGGTGTTGAAGCTCTCGATTTTGTCGTCTTCCGGCGGGTAGGAGCACTGCCGGTATGGGTCCCACAGCATTTTCCATGCCTGCTTTTTCTCCGGCGGAGGCGCCGGCTTTAGCGGCAGGTTGCGCCATGTGGTGACGGCGCCTTTGAGCCGGTTTTTGACGGGGAGGTCTCCGTACGGAAACGCGGCCCGGTCCACGCCAAAGGCCACTTCCGGGAAGGGCGCGGGCATGCGCTGGGGGGGATAGGTGCGGGCGGTTTCGATAAGGGTGACGGCAAAGTCGTCTCCGCCCGTTTGCTTGGCCGCCAGGGCAAGCGTATAGAGATCGGGCGTCATCCGGCGGTCCAGCAGCGTGAGGTTGCGGACGTATTTGAGCAGGCGGGACAGGGTCTGGGGGGTGAGCCAGTGGCGCCGGAGGTCGTGTTTGACAACCCAGGCGTTCCGCGCCTCAATGAGCAGGGCCTTTACGCCGTCCACGGCCAGCGTGTGATCGGGCAGCATCTCGGCGCGTCGGTGCTCGTAGAGGTGAGTGACAAAAGGGAGTTCGCCCAGGACGAAATAGAGGTGTGGCGCCGCCACCCGGAAGACTTCCGGCGGCCACGGCGGCGGAGCGGGGTGGGGATAGGGCCGCCGCTGCAGATAGGCGTCTCGCACCCAGGGCCAGTCGTCCACCGCGCAGAGACAGAGGATGCGCTCGAACTCCAGTTCCAGGCAATGTAGCTGAAACGCCATCCACCGGATGCGGGCCATCTGCTGGCTTTCCGCAGGCGGGGTGGGAAGGGCCGGCAACAGGGCGGCTGCAAATTTTTCCAGGGAGATTTCCTTGAGCGCGTAGGGGTCGGGGAAGACGGCCGCTCGCTCCTCGTAGGACGCCACTTCCAGGTCGATGTAGGCGCGCGGTATGCCCGCCTCTATGGCGGTGCGGATGCCGGCGATGACCGGCTGGCATGGGTCGATGGGGACATAGGTGCAGGCCAAAGGGTCACTGCCGATGTCGCCCTCCTGCTGGGCCACGATCGAGATACCGGGCAGGCGCGCGACGGCGTCTTCGACACGGTCCTCAAACGCAGACGGCAGGGGCACGGCCAGGCAGTCGCACGATGCCGACAGGAGGCGTCTTCGCACTTCCAGGGCAAAGTCCCCGCTGCCGTGTACGACCGGCAGAAGGGTGACATGAGGACCGAGGTCGAAGATAGGGGGTGTCATCTCTACCGTTCATCCCCCGCATCGGGATTGAGGGGATCGCCGGCGTCAAAGAAGAAGTCGCCCAGGCTGATGCCGGGGATTTCGTCGCCGAGGGCGCGCTTGCGGCCTTCGGCCAGTCCCTCCAGGTCCAGGGCGTCTTCACCGAGTACCCGTTCCAGGGCCTCCTGCCAGGCGGCGTCCCGGCCGAGGGGATGCTCGGTGTCCTGCGCCAGCCGTTTGAGGGCGTACTGCAGGATGTGGATGCCGTCACGGGGCGAGAATTCCAGGTTGAGGTCGTGCGCCTGCTGCAGGAAATCCACGGTGAGGTTGAGCATGTCCGCTTCGGCAAAGGGCAGGTGGTAGCGAAGAATGGCCAGTTCGTCCTGCCGGGCAGGGAAACCCACGGTGAGGGTGGGTTGCAGCCGGGAGAGGATGTAGTCCGGGACTTCGTAGGTGGATTCGTCGTCGTTCATGGTGACGCAACAGCGGAAGTCCTCGTGCGCGGAGATGGTGACGCCGGCAACCACGGATTCGATGTAGCGCCGGTGGTCCAGGAGCGGGGCGAGCGAGGCCCAGCTTTTCTCGTTCATCCGGTTGCCTTCGTCCAGGATGCAGATGCCGCCGGTGAGCATGGCGGTGACCAGGGGGGAGGCGTGGTAGGCGATTTTGCCGGATTCTGCCAGCACCGGGGTGACCAGCAGGTCTTCCGGCCGGGTGTCGCTGGTACACTGGTAGATGTAGAGGCCCTGAGCGCGCACCCTTGCGGCGGCCATAGCCAGGGTGGTTTTCCCGATGCCGGGGGGGCCGGTGAGCCGGGGAGAAAGGGGCAGATCGGCTTCATGGACGACCAGCCAGCAGGCCAGGAGCTGCCTGAGGACGTCGGCCTGTCCGATCCATTCCTGGTCCGTTTTGACCGGCTGGCTGAGTTGAAGGGTGATGTCTTGGATGCGGACGGTTCTGGACGCGCGTGCGGTTTGATCTGGCATTTATTCGGCTCCGGACGACATGATAATGAGAATCATGGGATTTTGAATCTGGCCCTGGGACAGTCCCTGACGCTGTGCCTCGGGTACAACCGGTGCAGGGCCGCAGCGTCGGTGCTGCACAAATGGCTTCGGAGGAGGGACGGCGCACAGCGGCCTCACGTGGAAATGAAATATAATATCTTGCATACGGCCTGTCCAGAGGGCGTTTGCTTTTGACGTGCAGGTTCTGAAAACATGGGCGGCGGATGTGCATCCGAGTCTGCGTTTATGTAAAGGGAAGGCAGACGGCGGATGCCGGCCTCCGGAAAAAACCGTTTCCATTGCGCTTCTTTCATAGTATATTAGTTATAGTTGTCTGCGAGTAGACCGTTTCTTCTATCCCGCCATCTGAATCCATTCTCCGGGAGGAAGCCATGCAAAGGCTAAAAGAAATCCTGATGCGGGAGGATGAGCGTCTCAATTTAAGGAATGTGGGGTTCTGCTTTCTGGTCGTTGTCTTTCTGGTTGCCATCGCCTTTGGCGTGGGGAACATGAAGTTCCTCTTCCAGAGCAGTCCGGATGAAGGTGTCCGGCAACCCGTGGCCTCGGAGTCACAGTAATCCGGGATATTTCCCCTTGACGATGCAGGGCTGTATCCCTATATTTGTCCCGACTGGCCTGAGAAAAAAACCATAACCGGGAACGGGTTGCCGTTCTTGCAGGGATGCCATACCAGTCCACGAGGCGCCTGCTTAGCCCTTCGTTTGTGCTACGAAGCGAGGGGATAGGTGGGCGCTTTCCATTTTATGGGATTTTCCCGGGTCAGGACGCGATGCTTCGGGCGGCGTCTTCGCGTGACCTTTGGCGGGACGACGCGAGGCCCCCGAACCACACCGACACGTACAACGGTAAAAGGCCCTCGCGCGAGTCTTTGGCGGGACGACGCGAGGGCCCCGAACCACACCGACAGGTACAGGCGATGTGTTCGTCCCAAATTTAATATATTTGACAAGTTAGCGCAAGTGGTTCATACATAAAAGATTAAGCGCAGGTTGGTGCGTTATGAAAAACCTTGAGAAAAGAGAGCTGCCTGTGGACCGCGTGCGTGTGATCGGGATTTTTGCCCATGTAGACGCAGGGGAGACCACGGCATCGGAGGGCATTCTCTACCATACGGGACGCATCCACCGGTGAGGCGCCGCTGACCGAGATGCGGGGCTACGCGACGGATTTGCGCAGTCTCACGCAGGGCCGCAGCACATTCACGCTGACGTTTCAGCGGTATGATCTTGTGCCGGAGGCCGTTGCCGGGACGGTGGTGGACGAGCGGCGGGAGGCGGGGAAGATTCCAACGCGGTAGGAGGGGAATACGATGTTCCGGAATTACCTGACCGTGGCAGTGAGAAACCTGCTCAGGCACAAGCTGTATTCGTTTATCAATGTGTCGGGGCTGGCTATCGGGATGGCCTGCTGCATCCTGATCCTGCTGTTTATTCAGGACGAGTTCCGTTACGACACGTTCCACACGCAGGCCCACCGCATCTTCCGGGTGTTGAGGGAGACCCGGATGAGCGGGCGCAACGTCGAATTTGACGCCGGGACATCGGGGGGATTACGCCCGCGATGCGGAGCGATTTCCCGGAGGTGGAGGGGGCCATGCGGGTGATGAACTGGCCGATGTGGGTGCGCTACGAGGAAAAGAATCTGACGCAGTTTTTCTGTCTGGCGGATGCGTCGATTCTGGTGATGTTCGACTTCTCGCTCGTCAGCGGCGACCCGGAGACCGCACTCCAGGCGCCCGGTTCTACGTTGATATCCGAACGCGCGGCGCAGCGGTATTTTGGGGATGAGGACCCGATCGGCAAGGTGGTGACGGTGGATCACGACAAGATGGGAGGCGACTATAAGATTACCGGCGTTCTGAAGGATATGTCCAGATACGCCCACATCCGCCTTTCAGCCGGTGGTGGGAGATGCAGGTGATTGGCATCGATGAGGATTTTCTGGACGTCTTCGAGATTGCGCTTGCTGCGGGCCGAAACATCGATTTTGGCATTGCCAGCGACGCCACAGAGGCGTTTATGCTCAATGAGACGGCGGTTAAGAAACTGGGTTGGGAGAACCCTATTGGCAAACAATTCGAGTGGCGGGGACGGCGGAAGGGATACGTCATTGGCGTGGTCAGGGATTTTCACACGCAGTCGCTCCATCACAGGGTGGAGGCCGTGGTGCTTTTTAACTGGATACATCTGACGCTCTGCCTCCGGATTCGCCCCGACGATATCCCTGCCACGATGGCATTCCTGGAAGAGACGTGGAAGCAATTTATCCCTCACCAGCCCCCGGATTTCCACTTTCTGGATGAAGAGATTGAGGGGCATTACTGGGCGGAGATACACCAGGGTCAGTCTTACGGCGTTCTGTCCTTGCTTGCAATCTTCGTCGCTTGCCTGGGGCTGTTCGGCCTGGCGTCGTTCACTGCGGAGCAGCGGACAAAGGAGATCGGCATCCGGAAGACGCTCGGGGCGCCGGTCTCGAACCTTGTGCTGCTGCTCTCCAGGGAGTTCCTCAAGCTGGTGGCCATTGCCAACCTGATTGCGTGGCCCATCGCCTACGCCATGATGGACAGATGGTTACAAGGTTTTGTGTACCGAATCGAGCTTGGGGTAAACGTCTTTGTCCTGGGCGGAGGGCTGGCGCTGGTGATTGCCCTGGCAACGGTGAGTTTCCAGGCGATGCGGGCCGCAACGGCGAACCCGGTGGATGCCCTGAGGTATGAGTGAGCGAAAAGAGGGCCGTGGCTTACCTCCCTGGAGGCAACTGATGAGCGATTACCTGGATGTCAGGCGCATCGAGTTTATTGTGACCTATCGCTGCAATTCGCATTGCAGGCACTGCCAGGTTGAGGACGTCAGGAGGCAGTCCGATCCGGCGGCGATCGACCGGGATGTGGCCGTGGACGTTGTGCGCAAGGTGACTCGGGTCTACAACCCGTCTTCGATGATGACGTTTGGCGGCGAGCCGCTGCTCTATCCCGACGTTGTGTGCGCGATCCATGCGACGGCGAGGGACTGTGGCATTCCACATCGGAGCGTGATCACCAACGCCGGCTGTCCGCGCACCAAGGCGCACGCCCGAGATGCTGCGCAGCGGCTGGCGGAGAGCGGGGTGACCGGCATCTGGATTTCGGTCGATGCCTTTCATCAGGAACACATCCCCCTGGAGATTGTGGCGCGCAACGCGCGCGCGTACGCAGACGCCGGCATTCCCCAACTGGTGTGGAACCCGTGCTGGGTCGTTTCGGCGGAGGACGACAATCCCTACAACCGGCGCACCCGCGAGATTCTGGATGCGCTGGCGCACCTGCCGGTGGAGGTCGGCGGCGGCAATATCGTTCAACCTGACGGGAACGCGAGGAGATGGCTGGAGCCGTACATGCCGCCCAGGATCGCCACACCTTCCGGCTCGTGCGAGGACGTGCCCTACGGGGGTAGGCTGGACGAGATCGGCTGCATCTGCATCGAGCCCGACGGCGGCATCAGCATCTGCCGGGACTGGACGGTCGGGAATGCCGCAGAGGACGATATTCTGGAGGTGCTGGACCGGTATGACCCGTATGCGATTCCGGAGGCGAAGGCCATCCTGGAAGGCGGCGTGACGGCCCTGGCCGAGTTGTGTCGAGAAAGGGGCATTGAGCCCAATCCGGAGGGCTATCATTCCATTTGCGATATGTGTACGTCTCTCAGAAGTCAAACGCCTCTGTGTTGAAACCTGACGGCAGATGAGTCTGTCATTTAAAGAGGGGCTGAGGATCCGGTGCGGTCGGTGAGCAAACACAAGGTTCGCCCCTGCGATGGTGTATCATTGTGATATGTTGGACCCAGCATGTCATATGAATGGAGGAAAGGGATGAAGCGTATCAGCAGGGCATACACCGTGGCTCCCGAGGTCCGGAACCGGGTTCGCGAGGCCGTGGCCGAGGTTGAACTGGGCCAGACGTTCGTCGTGGAGACGATCAATTTTCGGACGCCGATTATCCGGACGCCGGCGGACGCCAATCCCGACGTGTACAGGGAGCGGGAAGAGACCGGCCCTATAGCCGTCAAGGGCATTGAGGCGGGCGATGTCCTCGCGATCGAAATTGTCGATATCCGGCCCGAAGGCCATGCCAGCGGCGGGTCGTCGGATGATTCCGACACCGGGTCGTTTCTGGAGATCGCGGGCGGCAAGGTACACTTCCCTGGTGGCCTTTGGACGCCGTTGCAGATGATGATCGGCGATATCCGCGTTCAGCCCTCGGGGTCGGCTCAGAACCCGTGGGACAACGGCGGGAACATGGACTTCAAGGATGTGGCCGTGGGGAACACGCTGATGTTGAAGGCGGAACTCCCCGGCGGCCTGCTGGTGCTGGGGGATTTGCATGCGGCTCAGGGGGACGGCGAGATTGGCGGCCTGGGCGCGGAGTGCGCGGGAGAGGTGACGCTGCGGATTACAAAGGAGACCGCATGGCCTGTGGACCGGCCCACGGTGCGCAAGCCCGGTGCGTTCGTCTCCATCGCCTTTGGACGCGGAGAGGCCGCCTACTGGGTTGCGCGCGACCAGGCCGTTGCGGATGCTTCACGTATTCTTGCAGCCATCAAAGGCTGCACCGAGGGTGAGGCCAGGCTTTATGTGCGGACGGTGGGAGAATTGCGCAACGGGGCGGTGTGGTCGATGGGGATGACGGACCCCGATTGGCGCGAGTTCGTTCCGCTTGTGGTGGGGGTTGAGGTGCCGTTGCATGAATTCATGGGATGAAATGAAGGCCGATTCACCGTAGGGGCGAATCTTGTATTCGCCCGCGAAGCCAAAGGCAATCGCAGGCAGGCGATCACGAGGATCGCCCCTACGCTCATCTCGAAACCGAGCCGTGTCCAGATTAAGGCTCTCCGATGCCACAGCAGTACATATACAAACTCGGAGGCGCGGATCTCGGCCTCCTGCAGGACGTGGCCGATGCTTACGGTCTCGGCGGGCCGCCGGAGGATGCGGTTCGGCTGGTTGTGTGGGGAGACCGGGTCGTCGCGACATTCTCGGCTGCCGGCCGGCGGTTTTTTCTGAAGGCGTGGTGCGATTTTCACGAGACGGACGAGGAGATCGCCTTCTGCCTGGACATCCAGGAATCCGCCCGGACCGGGGGGCTGCCTGTGCCTTGGATTTTCAGGACGCAGGACGGCGACCGGGTCTATGGCTGGGGAGGGCAGAAGTTCACGCTGTACGCGTATGTGGGCGAGGCGTACGATCCTGAGAAGGCGGCGGCAGAGATCTTCAACTGTGCGAGGGCGCTGGGCGTGTTGCACACGGCCACGATGGGCAGCGATATTGGGGGCAAGCGATGGCGCGACGATCCCTTTGGGTTGAGCGAGGATCGGTTGAGGGAGACAGGGGAGGAGATTGCGCGCGCACGGCTTCCCGCAAGCGAGAAGGCGGTCCTGTCCTCAGCCGTTCGTCGGCTTTCGGAGTTCCTGGAATTGGCCCGACGGAACGCCTATGAAGACGGATGGAATCAGCTCCCGGTGCAGCCCATTCACGGCGATTTCTGCCAGTTCAACTGTCGTTTCAGTGGAAGCGATGTCGTCGGTGTCGTGGACTGGGATCACGCAAGGCTCGGGCCCAGGCTTCTGGACATTGCGCAGGCTGTCAATATTGGATTGGGTTGGGCGACGGGGATCGACTATTACGAGGATTTCACGTGGGCGGATGCCAGGCCGCTTGAGCTTGAGGCGTTGTCCACCTGGCTCACCGCATATCTGTCGGAAGCACATCCGCTGACGGCGACCGAGGCCAGGTTGCTTCCGTGGGCGTGCGTCGCGCTGTGGCCGTGGCATGTCGGCGGGTTCTGGCCGCAAGCGCACGATGCCGGTTTCGGGCCGGACACCGTGATCGGTTATGTCAGCCGTATGGTGGACGGATATGCGGATTTTGTCGATGTACTGCGGGAGTGCAAGTCGTGCACACAATAATCAGGCTAACGGATATTGACCGCAACGGCGAATTTCAGATTGGCGGCAAGGCGGCGAATCTCGTCCGGTTGATGGCGGCGGGGATGCCCGTGCCCGACGCGTGGGTTGTGCCTGCGGAAGTTTTTTGCGCACATCTGATCTCACACGATCTTGAGACGCGCGCGCTTGCGGCGGTCGAAGACCCTCAGGAGGCGTGCTGCCGGTTTCTGCGCGAGGCTATTCTTGAGATGGATTTGAGCGCAGATCTGACGACTGCCCTTGCCGAGTTGCCCGACGTCCCGCTGGCCGTGCGGAGTTCGGCGTCTGTGGAGGACGGGGCGCGCGGGAGTTACAGCGGGCTGTTCAAAACGTGTCTGGGTGTCAGGAAGGGACAGGCGCTCCTGGATGCGGTCCGGGAGGTCTGGGCATCGGTCTTTACGCCGCAGGTTCTGGCGTATCATCGGCGAGTGTCCGAAGGCGAGGATTATCCGCTGATGGGCGTGCTGATGATGCCGATGGTGGCGGCAGAGGTCTCGGGCGTTGCCTTTTCCGCCAATCCGGGGGACGGCAATCCGTTTCAGATTGTGGTGACGGCATGCCTGGGGCTGGGTACAACGGTCGTGGACGGGAAGGACGGTTGCGGCCAGTACGTGCTGGACCTGGACTGCCTGGAGACGCTTGAGATCCACAAGGGGTCGCAGGGGACGGGGGATTTCGTGCAGTCGGATGGGCGTGTCGAAACCATGCGGATATCACCGAACCGGGGGTGTCTGCCGGTTCTGTCCGATGCGCGGTTGCGGCAGCTTGGGGAAGTCGTGCGGTCCATCGATGAGATCCTGGGCTACCGGGTGGATGTGGAGTTCGCGTTTCACGCCGGCGACGCGATTGCAGCGGGTGAAAGCGCCTCACCGTTCGGGGGCTCACGCAAAGGCGCAAAGGCGCAAAGGGAACAAAGGCCTGACTCGGGAGCCTGCCAGGGGAAGGTAGAGGGACGTTCCTGCCGGGCAGAACTGGTTATTTTGCAGGCGCGGGAGGTTCTGGGATT
>Ga0272441_10009480_pt1 | contig 15020 bp, 12 predicted proteins | sample SSMProp6N_FD_193582 | JGI IMG/M metagenome (GOLD analysis project Ga0272441, IMG submission 193582) | Marine sediment archaeal communities from Little Sippewissett salt marsh, Falmouth, MA, United States - SSM-Prop-6N | ecosystem: Environmental > Aquatic > Marine > Wetlands > Sediment ... | reverse complement strand
AAGCTTTTTCCACAAAACAGTGATATCGTTGTTACCGTTAAACCCGGGGCGGTTGACCAGACCTATCACAGTATCAGTAAAGAGCTGAATGCAGTTCTTTCCAGGGATCGATGCCGGTGAAATGCCTTATTCTTCTGACTTCTTTATTCATCAGTTTGTCCGAGCGTATTTTCTTACGGTTTCAATGCAAACATTAACGGGGTTTTATATATCTTGAATAATATCTTAATTTTTTTAATTAAATATTATAAGATATACATTTCACCAATACTTGGTGACAACTGCAGATTCACACCGACCTGTTCTACTTACGCGTTAATTGCGTATCGGAAATTCGGTTTCTTCAAAGCGTCATGGCTTACGCTTTGGCGTATCCTCAGATGTCATCCTTTTCATCCCGGCGGTTACGACCCTATTTAAATAAAATTGCTGTTTTATTATTTGTTTATTTCAACAATTTCTAATCCGGAAAGCTGATGGATAACGAAAAAAGAACCTTACTGGCAATCACACTTTCCATCCTGATTTTATTTGCCTATCAGGCCTTTTTTTCACCATCGCCCAAAAAAAAGGTCCAGCAGGATAATGGTGAAAAAATACAACAAGTGCCTTCGCCGGAAATTCCGGCCCCGCAAAAAAAACCGGAACCGAAGCTCGCGATAGCCGATGAAAAGGTATCGGTTCCCGTAGATCGTTCAAACGATGTTGTGAAAGTTCGCACATCGGTCATGAATGCCGTAATGACGGTATACGGCGCACGGTTCAAGAGTGTTCAGCTGCATAATTATAAAGAACGGATCGCTCGGCCGGCAATTGTAAAGCTTAAAGACCGTATTTTTTCAGGAAGTCAATCCCGTTCCGTTACGGCGGATATCAATGAATTAAAAGAGGTCCTTTATCCGGATAAAAACGCATTTGATCTGCCGTTACAGGCATCTTTTATTACCGCTGAGGGAACAATTTATCCGGATTCGAACTGGACGGTCAGCAAAGGCCCGACGCCCCGGGATCTTCGATTTATTCAAAAAAATACTGATAAACTGACTATTCAAAAATCTCTGCATTTCAGTGACGATGATTATCATATCGATTTTATCTTAAAACTGAAAAATGAAACCGACAGGGTTCAGGACGGCAGTGGTTTTGTAGAATGGACGGCGCCTGTTCCCAGTTCAAAGGGCGGCGGTATTTTCAATAGTATGGCAATTTACAACAAGCCCCGTTTTTCTTATTTTATTAATAATGAAATCGAAAAAAAAGAACTGTCAGACATAGAAAAGGAAATGATCATTGAAGGCGATGTTTCCTGGACGGCAGTTGAAGAAAAATATTTCACCTCGGTTATCGTTCCGGTCAGTGAAAATCCCGCCCAGGTTCGTGTTTCCCGTAAAAACCGGGAAACCGTCTGTTATAAATTAATTTATCCATATACGGCCTTGAACCCGGGTGATGAAAAGACTTACACTTTTTCATTATATATCGGTCCCAAGGATATCGATATTCTCAGACAGCAAAATGCGCTCCTTGAGAAAACCATTGATTTCGGATGGTTTGACATTATTGCAAAACCGTTACTACTGAGTTTGAAATTTTTCTATAGTTTTACCCATAATTACGGTGTGGCAATTATCCTGATAACCATTATTATCAAAATTCTGTTCTGGCCGTTGGCGAATAAAAGCTTTAAGTCAATGAAGGGAATGCAGAGTATTCAGCCGGAGATTGCAAAGCTAAAAGAAAAATACGGTGATAATCGTGAAGAATTTGCCAAACAGCAGATGGCCCTGTACAAGCAATACAATGTCAATCCGCTGGGGGGGTGTTTGCCCATGCTTTTACAGATACCGGTGTTTATTGCTCTGTATCGTGTTCTGGCCGATTCCATCGAGTTGCGACATGCCAACTTTATTGCTTTCTGGATTAATGATTTGTCTGCAAAAGATCCGACATATATTGCACCGCTGCTGATGGGGGCGTCCATGTTTTTTCAGCAGAAAATGACGCCGTCCACGGCCGATCCGACACAGGCAAAAATGATGATGTTTATGCCGCTTATTTTTACGGTGATGTTTTTGAGCTTTCCATCGGGTCTGGTCATTTACTGGCTTTTGAATAATGTGCTCTCAATAGCGCAGCAACTCTATATAAACAAGAAATTGAATGTTCCAGGAGGAAATGAATGCAGTCCATCGAAACCGAAGCCAAAACAGTCCAAGAAGCAATAGGACTGGCCTGCGAGCAATTGAAAACAACCGAGGATAAGTTGGATATTGAAATTATTCAAAATCCGTCCGGTCGGTTGTTCTCAATTTTTTCCGGGAAAAAAGCAATAATAAAAGCGACGCTGCTTACCGGCCCCCGTTCTTTTTTTGATGACAGTGCTCTGAGCCAATTAAAGAACATGCTCGAAAAGATAGTAAAACAAATAGATGCGGCCGCGCATATCAACATTGACATGACCGGTGATGAGCCCGTTTTCAATATTGTTGGTGACGGCAGTGGAATATTTATCGGTAAAAAAGGGAACACCCTGAATGCCATACAGTTCATATTAAACAAAATTCGCTTAAATCAATTTAATCACTTGCCGCACGTTACGGTGGATTCCGAATCGTATCGTTCCCGGCATAAAAGCTCGCTTACCCAGCTTTCAAAACAACTGGCGGAAAAAGCAAAAAAACGTTCCGGACCTGTCTCCACCAATCTGCTGAATCCGTCAGACCGACGGGTTGTCCATTTAGAGCTTAAAAAACATGCGGATCTGATTACCTGGAGTAAAGGAGAAGGTAATTTAAAAAGAGTGGTTATTGCGCCGAAAAAAAAATAGTTATTGATCATGTATCCCAGAGATACCATAGCGGCTGTTGCAACACCCACGGCCAAAGGGGCAATCGGCATTATTCGAATCAGCGGTCCCGATGCGTTAACCATATTAGGCAGAATTTTTAAGGGGAAAACGTTTAACAAACTCTCGCCCACCCCCCGCCATCTTTATTCCGGCTGTATACTTGATACGGATGACAACACCGTTGTTGATTCGGTGCTTGCGACATACATGAAAAGTCCGGGAACGTATACCGGAGAAGATGTCGTCGAAGTCCATTGCCATGGCGGTTTAACGGTCATTGATAAAATATTATCCCTGATGACCAGCTGGGGTGCCCGACCTGCAGAACCGGGTGAATTTACCAAACGCGCTTTTATCAACGGGCGTATGGACCTGACCCAGGCAGAATCCGTTATCGATATTATTGATTCCGGAACCGTTGCGGCTCTTAAGCTGGCGGCCAAACAGCATCAGGGAATTTTATATGAACACCTGAAGCGCATTCGACGGGAACTGTTGGACATCAGATCATCCCTTGAAGTAGCAATTGATTTTCCTGAAGATGAAAATGAAATTTTATCTCCTGAAGCCGTTGTGGCAAAATCGCAGCGGATTATTGATGATCTGACCGCGCTGATCAACAGTTATGAACAGGGACGTTTTTATCGTAATGGGGTGAGTGCTGCCATTATCGGTAAACCCAATGTCGGTAAATCCAGCCTTTTAAATGCCATTCTGCAGGATAACCGGGCTATAGTCACAGCCACGCCCGGAACGACCCGTGATATTATTCGTGAATCGATAAATGTCAAAGGATTCCCGGTCCATTTTCTGGATACGGCCGGCATTACGAAATCTGCCGATGATATTGAACAAATCGGTGTTGAACGAAGTTATGCGGCCATTGAAGATTCGGACCTGTTAATCCTTGTCCTGGATGGCAGCCGAGAACCGGATAATCGTGATAAATATATTATTTCCAGAATTCCGCTCGATAAGTCACTGGTTGCCATTAATAAATCGGATCTTCCCCAGTGTCCGGAGACCGAGAGCTTTTGTGATGAATATGCGTTTTTAAAAAAAATCAGTATTTCCGCTCTGGAACATCATGGGATTGATATGCTCATTCAGTCAATTTATGATTTTATCAACGGGTCCGGTGAAGACCCCGCGGCGGCAATGTTGTTAACAAATCTTCGGCACAAAAATTTACTGGAAAAAACCGGGGCGGCGCTGCATTCGGTCATTCATGCCGTCACGTCCGGGCATTCAGCAGAATTGATTACTGTAGACCTTCAGTCTGCCCTGGATGCTATCGGAGAAATTACCGGTGAAACAGCGACCGATGATATTCTGAATACGATTTTCAATAATTTCTGTATCGGAAAATAAATTTATACGCATCGCATTTCTTGACAGCGGTGAAAAATTAAAATACCGGCTTTAACGCTTGACTCATATTTTTCTTTAAATTATACTCCCCAAAAAACATCAGATCGGGTCAATTTTGTGTTATTTTGAGATTCTGGGAAAGAAGCGGGGATTTCATTGAATCAATCAGGGGATTGATATTGATTTAATTTTTCTTCAGGATGCGTGCCATGGGAACTACCGTTATACTTCCGGCATATAATGAGGCTACCGTTATCGGTGAGGTGATTTGCGCGATAAAACGGACTCTGCCGGATGCTGAGATACTGGTGATCGATGATGGCTCCGAGGACGACACCGGGTCGGTCGCCGAAACCGCCGGAGCAAGGGTGATTCGGCATCCCTATAATATCGGTAACGGCGCAGCGGTCAAAACCGGTATTCGAAATGCTGATAATGACAAAATCGTATTAATGGATGCGGATGGACAGCACGATCCGGAAGACATTCCCAGGTTGCTGGAAGCTGCAAAAGATCATGATATGTCCGTGGGGGCGAGATCTGCGGACAGTCATGCAAATTTGTTTCGTCGGATGGCAAACGCGATTTATAATTATCTGGCATCGTATATTACGAAAATCCGGGTTAAGGATCTTACCTCGGGGTTCAGGGTCATCGATCGTTTGACCGCTTTACGTTATCTTTATTTGTTGCCGAACACTTTCTCATATCCGACAACGATTACCCTGGCTTATCTGAGAAGCGGCCGTTCTGTTTATTATGTTCCGATTCGCGCGAACAAGCGCGTCGGTAAAAGTAAAATTAAGGTCGTCCATGATGGGTTTCGATTTTTGTTGATCATTATCAAAATTGCGACGCTTTACTCACCGCTGTTAATATTCCTGCCAATCAGTTTTACTTTTCTGTTAATGGGGCTGTGTAATTATGCTTATACTTATTTAACTGCGGGTCGTTTTACCAATATGTCGGCATTGTTTATGATTACTGCCGTGATGATTTTTATGTTGGGACTGATCAGTGAACAAATAACCCAGACCCGTTTTGACCGTATTGAAAACGGGGGTTAGAAAGCGCTTTGTTTAGTGGGTAATAAAAAAAAACAGCGTTCCGCTGAAAAACGGATACAGCATAAAGCCAAGCACAATATTACTTCGGATTCGATAATAGCCAAAAATTTATTTGGCTTTATGTCCCGTTTCAAGTGGATCGGCAAATACGGTCAGCGGGTAGAAATTGCGCTGTTAATTTTAGTTCTTGTCCTGGGCATTGCCGTCAGGTTAGAGGACATAACTGTCTGGAAACAAAATTCGCAACGCGCTTTTTTCAACAATGAACCGATTCATACCACTTTTGACGCGTGGTTTTATCTGTCCCTATCCAAAGATCTCATCGAGGGCAATTATAACCGGATCGACGAAAAAAGAGGCGTTCCGCAGTCCCCGGAACGGCCATTTCCGCCGCCGTTGATATCGGTAGCGGCGGCATATATTGCTAAATACACACCGTTTTCGCTGAGTTGGGTCGCTGCTGTCCTTCCGACAATTCTGGGGCCCCTGCTAGCCATACCGTTATTTTTTCTCGGTCGTTATTTTGGCGGTCCGATTACCGGTTTATGTGCCGCCGTTATCAGTCTGCTTTATCCTTATTATATTCATCGAAGCAACATTGGACGGTTTGATACAGACTGTATGAATGTTGTCTGGTCGGTTTCTGCCGTTTATTTATTTCTTCGTTTTGGCATCAGTCATTCCCTGAAGCGGTATTGCTATTTTGTTGCCGGGCTGGCGGTATATGTGCTGTTTTTGTGGTGGTGGGACCAGACACCAGCAGTTGTGGGGGCTATTGTGTTTACCCCTCTTGTTGTCGCTCTGTTGTTTTTCTACCGGGCACCCAGAAAAGAATTGTATTTTTTTTACGGATTTTTATTGACCGGTTTAATTGTTTTTCTGATGTATGCCGGGTTGGATATACCTGTCAAGGCGGTAAAATCCATATTCACCCAGTTTAAATATATATCAAAGCAGTCCTTCGGCGCTTTTCCGAATATTGGTATTACCATCAGTGAGCAGTCGAAACCGTCATTTGCCATGATTCTTTCTTATACCAGTAACAATGTCCTGGCATTTATATTTGCCGTTTCTGGAGTGATCTGGCTTTTTGTTAAACGTACCCGGGATTCTCTCTTTCTGGTATCGCTCGTTATTTTGTCCGTTCTGGCCCTGACCTATGCAAATCGTTTTATTATTTTTCTGATACCGGTACTGGCCATTGGCACCGGATTTTCGCTGAAATCATTATGGGATTGCCGTAAATATTTTACCCCGTTGTATTTTCTCTGCCCCCTTGTTTTTGTTTTGTTGACGGTTCCGCTTTTCAAGGCAAATGCCAGATATACCCAATGGCCGAAAGAAAACGGTATTACGGTCGAGGCCATGGATTATGTCAAGCGAATGACACCGAAGGACTCGGTTTTGTGGGCCTGGTGGGACCATGGTTATGCCATCACGTATTATGCCCGGCGGGCCACGGTAAATGACGGCTCTATTCATGGCGGTGAACGGACTGTCTATACGGCGATTCCCTACGCTGCCGGGAGTTTTTCTTTATCTGCAAATTTCATGCATTTTTATTCGGTCCGGGGTATGGCGGGTATCAAAAAATTTTATAAAGCTGTCGGCGGGGTAAAAAAAGGGCTTCCGGTATTGAAGGAAATACTGGACTCAGGACCGGAGCGGGCCAGGTTGATTCTTGATTCCATGGCGCTGAATAATCACAGCTCTTTCAAATCTACGGATGACTGGCTGGAATTCTTTTTCCCGAATAACAGCAGACCGATTTATTTGCTGGCGGACAACTTGTTGACTAAAATCAATTACTGGTGGTACTGGTTCGGTACCTGGAACGTGGAAAATCAAGAAGGCATTCATCCTTCATATGATTTTTATTATAACCTGAACTATCGGGATGACATGATCACCAATCGCCGGGGCTTGAAAATTAATACGGAAAAAGGCCTTTTATACGGTGGACGAAACCGGTCCTTTCAACTGGCGCGCATTTTGAAACGATCAAGGTCACAGATAACAAACAAGGTATACAATACCGCCGCTCGACTATCTTTTGAATATGTGGAGGGCGCCCGTTTCGGTGCCTTGGTAGATGATGATATCTCGGCGTCTGTTTTCAACAAACTTTTTATTCGTCACAAATATATCAAACAATATTTTAAACCGCTGAAACTGAGGGCGCCATATTATCAGATATGGGAAGTAAAGGGAGATACCTATAAGCGAAATGATCGCTCTGCGGTTGATCCGTCATAGCCGGTTATGTTTTGCAGATCTTTTTTTCATCACATCGGTAAAAACTTTCAAATAATTTTTCTCGGTAACGGACCAGTCAAACCTGCTTGCCACATATTGCCGTCCTTGCCGGGCAAGCTTATGCCGGAGAACCGGATCTTCAAATACAGTTATGATTCTATCATAAAGCTGATCCGGGTTTTGCTGTTCACATAAAAGGCCTGTCTGCCGGTCAATAATGATATCCTCGACGGCCGGCAAGTGCGAGGCAATGACCGTGCAGCCACAGCCCATCGCTTCAACCATGACCAGTCCGAATCCTTCCATGTCGCCGGAACGGTCCTCAATGAATGGAAAGACAGCCAGTTCATGGGCTTGATAAACCGCCGGCAGATTTTTGTGTGCCAACGCGCCCATAAAAATAACGCTGTTTTCAATTCGGTATTCCCGTACCTGTTTTTTCAAAGCAAACTCTTCCGGGCCTTTACCGACAATGGTTAATCGGGTATCCGGGTATTTTTCAACGACTTTTTTGAATGCTTCAATAAGATATTTCAGTCCTTTTTTTTCAACCAGTCTTCCAACGAATAAAATCGATCGGGGGGAATTTGGGGGTTGCGCAGGAATAAAACTATTTCGTAAATCAACCCCCATCGGGATGACATGAATTTTATTTTCATCTGCTCCCAGCGTGACCAGCCTGTTTTTTATGGCATGGCTGACTACCAGTAATGCATCCATTCGGTGAACGGTCATTCGTTTTAAAAACTTTAAAATCGGGCTGTTCAGAGCATACACATCCCCCCCGTGCAGTGTGCAGACCAGCGGAATATTTTTTCCGGATAGCATTGCGGCCATGCAAGCAGCTATTCCCTGGGGAATCAGCCAGTGGGAATTGATAAGCGCAAATTTATTTTTTTTTAAAAGACGAGCAGCCGTAAATATTTCCCCGATAACGAAGAAAGGCACCAAAATATAAAGCCATTTATTTTTCTTTAGTTTGTTGAGAATTCCTGTGCCGTAAGCGAGAGATTCCATTTGTTTTAAAAAGTATCTGAACCGGCACACCTGGAGACCGGATACGGGCGTTAAATTCGTACAATCCGGTGAATTCGGGCACAGAACAAAAATAGGATAATGGTTTACCAGACGGACAGAAAGATCGTATACGAACGGCGGATCGGTATCATTGTCTTTACGGGGAAAGGTGGATGTCAGGATAAGAATATTTTGATTGTTCACTGGTTCACCGATTGATGTTCATAGACCGGGAGAAATTATATTCGACGCAGACACCGGCAGACATATATATGAACAGTTTTTATTGACAATTTTTTCGTCATATGAGAATTGTTATTGACGCTATTTTATTTTTATAAGAGAGGAAATTTATAACGGCTGTCTATGAAATCATACTGTAATTTCTTGAAAAAATACAAGTTATTATTCTGCATGGTTCTTGCGGGGCTAATGATGTTATCCTGCCATCCCGGGTATATTCTTCCCGGAAATACCGATACGTTTTGTCGGTCTTCATTGATTCATTTATCAAATACCGGTCATCTCATTATTTATCCCTTTGAAACATCCGGTCTTTCATTACCGTTGTCATTGAAAACTGCGAATATTTTTAATGAACAGATTCATCAGATTAATTTTTTCAAAAAAATAACTTTAATAAATGATACGGCCATACTCTCGGGCATGCCGAGTAATGAATTAAAAATGAAGAAGATACTGTATACAGCCAGCCAACGAAAGGCCGATGCCGTATTACTGGGTTCTGTCGAGGATTATTCCGTCGGTATGTCCTCCGATACGAAAGTCACCGTCAGTGCTATGATTGTGGATGTTCACTCCGGCAAAAAATTGTGGTGGGGCAAAAAAACGACCATCGGAAAGCCGGGAGGTTCATACCTGCTTTTGGGGAACCGGCCGACGATGAATGCACCTGATGTCGACAAACTGCTCATCCATACGGTTCATGAAATTGTACAACAAATTTTCACTGATTAAATTAAAGGACAAAAAATGACATATTTTATTTTAGGCATTGCACTGATCCTGAACGCGGTTGCCAATATCCTGTTGAAAGTCGGTGCGTTACGGACTAAAGCGTCGACCAGCTTTATTGAACTGATCATCGGAATGGCATCGAATCCAATTACCCTGTTGGCGATTTTTTGTTTTGCCACCGGTATGGGGGCGTATAACTACGTATTGATGAAAACAAATTTAAGTGTCGCCTACCCGATTATGACCAGCGCCGGATATGTCATTGTGCTTCTGGCCTCATGGCTGTTTTTAAAGGAAACCCTGTCACTGATGCAAATGACGGGCATATTGTTGATAGTTGGCGGTGTTTGGCTTGTAGCGGTTAATTAGGGACGGGTTAATGAAAAATTCCATACCAGTGCTGATTTTCAGGAGCATGCGTCCGAAACAGTGGACCAAAAATCTGATTCTTTTTGCACCGCTGCTGTTTTCTCAGAATATCAATCATTCTCCCTATGTGATTAAATCACTGCTTGCGTTTTTTGTTTTCTGCATGCTTTCCGGTTGCGTGTATATCCTCAATGATCTGATCGATTTGAATCAGGATAAAGTTCATCCGATTAAATGCAAGAGACCGATGGCTTCCGGTTTGCTGAAACCCGCCTATGCCGTCGCAGTCTTGTTGATTCTGATAGTGGTGTTGATTGGATCATCGTTTTTTCTGCTGAATACATCTTTTTTTGCTGTTGCTGCCGGCTATTTTCTATTACAGATTGCCTATTCTCTGGTTTTAAAACATATCGTGATTATTGACGTGTTTTCGATTGCCGCCGGTTTTTTGTTAAGAGTTATTGCCGGGGCATTGGCTATTGAAGTGTTTTTTTCCAACTGGCTTTTTTTCTGTACCATTTTGCTGTCACTTTTCCTCGCACTGAGCAAACGGCGGAATGAAATTATTTTACTGGATGAGAAGGCGATTCGTCACAGGAAGATTCTGTTCGAGTACAGCGCGGATTTACTGGATCAAATGATTTCCATTGTTTCAACCACCACGGTGATTGCCTACATTCTTTATACGGTGGCGCCGGAAACTGTAACCAAGTTTAAAACTGATAATCTCAAGTATACTGTACCGTTTGTCCTTTACGGTATATTCAGATATTTATATCTGATGCATCAGAAAAATGAAGGCGGCAGCCCTGAAAAAGTTCTTTTAAACGACCGTCCAATACTGGTAACGGTAATACTGTATTGTTTAACGGTTTGTTATATTTTATATACGGCATGACAACCTGCTTATCATTGATTCCGTTATTTTTGATAAATATTCCGGTTTATTTCCAAAAAAAATATTTCTGTTTTTTAATTATGGATGATCTCTCCAGATAAAAAGGGACATGGCCCTACGGCCATGTCCCTGAACGGATAATTGACAATCATCATTATTTATTTTTTACAATTCGTGTTTGTGCTTTTATTTTACGTAAAAACGCCTTTTCAGCTCTTTCAGCAGCGCTGCGGTTTTCATATAAACCGATTTTAACCCGGTACCAGACCCCTTTTTCCCCCAGGTTCACCCGCTCAATATAACCGTTAAAACCATTTTTACCGAACCTTTCAATTTCAGTCTGAGCAAGTGATTTTTTTCTGAACGAGCCGGCGTGAATGGAGTAAGTTTCTACCGGCGGTATGGTTTTTTGCACTACCGGTGCAGTGGCGGCCGGTGTTTCATTGACCGGAGGGGTAATTTTCTCGGGAGGGGCCGATTGGGTGTCCGGTACCGGTGGCGGCGTTTTTTTAACAATTTCCGGTTTTTTTATCTCCGGTGTTTTTAACGTCTTTTCTGTTCGGGCCTGTTTTTTAATCGGTGTTTTACTGACCGGTGTTTTCTGAACGGTCGTGGAGGCCGACTGGGATTCTTCCCGCGGGGACAATTTTAGATAAGCAAATGCGCCGATAATAACAAGGGCCAAGATCAGCGCTGATATCAGAAGCGGTTTCCCGATTGATTTTTTTTTCAGTTCATCGACCTCGGCAATGGGGTCCAATTCATCTAAAGTTTTATTTAACATTTCACCTGGGTCAGCACTGTCGGTATCGGTCTGTTGCAAAGGAGGTAAATCGGTTTGTGCGTCCGGTGAAGATGCTTCTTCCTTGATAGGCAGGTTGTCAAAATCAATGGTGGGTGCTTCGTCTGAAGGCTGGGGAGATGTTGCGGCGGAAGGTGTTGTCTGTTCCGGTGCATCGGACAGATCAAGCTCCTTTTCAAGATCAAAGGTGTTTTCCGGGTCCGTACCGGCCTTCAAATCCTGTTCGTTCGCGAAGGATTCATTATCGGATTCAGCGTTCAAAGAAACGGGAGGGTCATCATCGGGCAAGGTGGGCGTATCAGGTTCGTCCGCATCCAGGGACAATGAAAAATCCTCCTGTTTCCGGGGCGGTTCCGGATCATGTTTAAAATCTATCGGTGTCGTATCCGCAGAATCTTCTTCAGGTTCAAGATGAAATTGCGGTTCTGATGCTTCTTCCGCTGGGGCGGACGGTGTGTCCATATCCAGGGTCTCTGGTTCAGGTCTTTTGGCTTCAGGTGCTGAATCCAGCTCCAGTTTAAAATCCGGTTCCTGCGGTGATATTTCCGGGTCCGCTAAATTTATATCGGTTTCCGTTTTTAAATTGTCCGTTTCCGGGGCATCAATTTGAAATTCGGGAATTTCAGGGGATTCAGATTCATCGGACCCGGCAACCTTATCATCTATATCCGCTATCAGTTCCTGAAGTTTAAGTTCTTCTTCAGATAAAACATCGGCGGTTTCCGCCGGTGTTTCGGTTAAAGGCGTATTGCAGATCGGGCATGTTTTTTGATCGTTACCTTTTATCTCAAGGGTACATTTCGGACAGTACATGATTGACTCCTTGGTGAGTTGCAAACACCAGTATTTAAAAGTTATGTAATTAATTATTATATCTATTCGGCATAAAATGCAAAAAAATAATGTATTTATTTTCGCCGGGATAAAAAAAGAAGGCCCTCCGGAATAAACTGTTCAAAGTATATTATTTTATAAAATTAATGTAAAAACAAGCTATTACATAAATCATCCTTCGGTAATGGCTTCTTTGTTAAAATCATAAAGAACGGCTTTTTGCCCCTGATGGACAAGGGTCAACCGGTTATCGGAAACTATTTTGCCGATAACTTTTGCCGTTATCCGGCCTGATGAAAATTCCGTTAATATTTTGCCGGTACGGTCTTTATCCGCAGTTAAAATAAAACCATAACTCAGAAAGGCTTTTAACCAGTCTGTCAATAAAAATCCGTCGGGTCGTTGAATAGCGTCAAGATTGACAACGGCACCGGTATTTGATGATTCCAACAACAGTGCTATTGTACCGAGCAGTCCGCCGTTACTGACATCCTTCGCCGTTCGGCCATATCCTTTTTCAGCAATGGCGGGTAAAATTTCAAGACGGCTTAATACCTGTTTCGTTGTTTTCCCGGAATTGGTATCCCAGCTGATGACCGGGCGGCATTGATATCCCCGGCCTTCCAGGTCAACAGCGAAAATCAGGTCCTGTCCCGGGGTCGCATTGGTGCTTAACAACAGTTTCTTTGCCTTGCCCAGGACCGATACGGAAAGAGACGCCTCTTTTGTGTCCGGATGCAGATGTCCGCCAACCATGGGGACATTGAACTTTTCACAGCCTTTGGTCATTCCCCGAACAATTTCTGAATAATTATTGTCGTGCGGAAGTCCCAGAACATTCACCAGCGCCAGAGGCCTGCCGCCCATCGCGTATATATCATTGACATTCACCATGATGGATGCTTTACCGGCATTATAAGGATTGGCTTCAATCAACCCGGACCACATGCCGTCCACAGCAAGCAGCAGGTACTCTTTTCCGGAACGAATAACAGCGGCATCTTCACCAAAGTCGGCGATAATATATTTGTGACGGTTCAGCGGGCGCAACAGGTCGGTAATCCGGTGAATATTTTTTTTACGCGTGATGCCGGGATACTGTCTGATTTCGGCCACAAGCCGACGAAGATCAATATGAGACACTGGAAATCCTTAAACGTTAAAATATTATTTCCATGAGTTGATGCGGGCGGCCGTGATGAATGATCTGTCCGCCGATTTTTTTCCATTTTAATTTTATAAAAAAAGGAATATTTTCAGCCTGTACCAGGGCTTTAAACTGTACTGGTTTGAATTTGCTGACGGTCTGTACCGCCGTTTTCACCAGTAATTTCCCGGCTTTTCCCCGGTATTTTTTGAGCACGGCCAGCCGGCCGCCGTACCAGATATTTTTTTCTTTTTCATAAATTCTAACCGTTCCGATAATGTGGCTGTTGTCGAAAGCGGCAATATGGATAGCGCTGTCGTCATATTCATCCCGGTCAGAGTCCGAAAAAAGCTTTTGTTCCGCCACAAAAATCTGTTCTCTAATTTTAAAACAGGCGGATCGTTCCCGTGGGTTTTTTATGGGCCTGCAGTAAATGCGCATCATGGTGGAAACTGACAATATAAGGTTCAGACAAATTCCGTAATTGCCGAACAGGTGCCGCACCGGACACAGCCGGCTTTTGATTTACGGGATGACAAATTATACTTTTTGATAATCGCGGCTGACGCCCGGTAAATATTTTTCATGATTTCGGGGGATAATGGTTTTAAATGTTCAAGCCGGGTTCCGGGAATCGGTCTGAATGGCAGAACAAACGGAAACACGCCGTTTCGCGCCATAAGTTCCGTACTGGCTGAAATATCCGCCGGGCTGTTTCCGATGCCGGCAATAATAAAACTGCTTACCTGATTTGCACCAAAATGCTTGACCCCCAGATGCCAGGCCCTGCGGTAGAAATCGATGCCGAGCTTTGCCTTCATGGGAGCAATCTCCCGGAGTAACGCCATGTTGCAGGTTTCGATGTGGATCCCCAGGGTGTCAACGCCGGCATTTTTCAGAGAAACATAATCCGCTTCATTTGCCGTAGGACAAATCTGTACATGGATCGGAAGAGATGTCTTCTGCTTTAGCGCAAACACACAATCCGCCAGGTGCGATATGGTTGCCCCGGCCGTTGCCCGTTGTCCGCTCGTCAGTGTAACATGGGTCACATGATCCAGTGCCATTGCCTTGAGGGCGGTTTCCGCGAGAAGCTCTGGATCTTTTGTCTCAATGGTTTGATTATTTTCAAGAGACAGAAGAATACCGCAGAATTTACATTCCATTCCACGTTCAAAAGAACTGCAGTTCTGATAAACGGTTGATGCGAAACAATCCCTGCCGTGAACCAGAGCCACTTTCTTTAGATCAATGCCGGTGGTTGACTTTAAGCGGTAATAGTGCGGAACAGCGGGAAAGGAAACTTCACAAACAGCGGTTTTATTTTTGAAAAGCTGGAATTTATCATTGTCCCGGACCACTCGATACGGAGATTTTTTTACAAACCAGCTATCTGTCGGAACACTGATGTACTGATTATTGACAATCACAAC
>Ga0272441_10009479_pt1 | contig 15021 bp, 7 predicted proteins | sample SSMProp6N_FD_193582 | JGI IMG/M metagenome (GOLD analysis project Ga0272441, IMG submission 193582) | Marine sediment archaeal communities from Little Sippewissett salt marsh, Falmouth, MA, United States - SSM-Prop-6N | ecosystem: Environmental > Aquatic > Marine > Wetlands > Sediment ... | reverse complement strand
CCTCGCGAGCCGGATCCATGCGTCCTCAGAACAAACTGAAGACGGCTCGCGAGGACGCTCGCCCCACCCCACGCTCGCCCCACCCCACGCTCGGCTCACATCGCGTTCAGCCAGCCCTCGAGCTTTTGTTCGAGGTCCGGCGCGCCCTCGTAGATGTGCGTCAGGCCGACCCGGTGGGCGACCTTCTCGAACTTGGCAACCAAGTGCCCATAGCGCTCGGGTTCATCGAACAAGGCGGTCACAAATTCCGGGCCCCGGCACAACTGCACATACATGATTGGAAGTCTGTCGCGCTGGACGCGCAAGAGGATTGTGTCGTTCTCGGCCAGGGTCTCTGCCATGTCGTACAGCTCGACCGCCTTCTTGATGAACTTCTTGGACAAGAACGGCGAGTCCATCGGATACCGGATCCCGCCCTTGGGCGCGGCCATGCTTTCGGCATACTCGGTGGCCGTGGTTTTCAGCAACTCGTCGTAGGCGGCGATGATGGGGGCCGCATTGCCGAAATGGCCCCAGATGAAGTCTCGGGCAAGTTCCTCGACGTCGCGCGCGGGGTCCCACATCAGTTTGGCCAGCACCCACGCGCGGAGCAGGTCGCGCTCGGCGCCGGGGCTCTGATAGGCCCCTTGTTCCATGACGCCCCGGCAATTGTGCGCCACGAAGAAGCGGATGTTCTTGGCGATGACATCGAGGTTCGGCATGGGGGCGGTATAGTGGCTGAAGTTGACGCAGTAGTCCCACACGTGGAGCCGATCGTGGATCGCGCCCCAGCCGGTCAGGGCCGTGCTGAAGGCTTCACTGTCTTCCGCAGGGGTAAACGGATGCGCCCACATGCAGTTGTCCGTGCACAGGCGTATGGCCACGTTCTTGCCCGGGCGCATCGTCTTGGGCGGCGCGATGGTCTCGAGGTAGGCCAACGTCGACACGATCACGTCCGGGTACTCTTCCTCGACCGCCTCGGCGACCCCGTTTACGAGTTCGAGCAGGCTCGCGGCGTCGGTCCCCTCGGCCTCGTTCAGTGCCTTGCACTTGGGACACTGGCAGCTCCCGCCGCCGTCGTTTTTCGACACGCTGATGATCTCGGCATTGGGGTGCTCCTTGAGGGTCTGGAGCACGCTCTCCGTCACGATCTTGATCACGTCCGGGTGGGTCGTGCAAAGCTGGCGCGGCGTCCGGTTCCCGGCCTCATCCATCATGAAGTACTCCGGGTGTTGCTTGAAGTACTTCGACGGCGGCAGCAGCGTATTGAAGGTATGCACGAACAGCGCGTAGTCCACGTGGCCGCCCCACTCCTCGGGAATCGGCGCATCCGGGGCATTGGTTCGGTTGCGCAGGGACCACGTGCCGTCAAAGGCCGCCTTGTAGAATGGGTCACGGATCTCGAGCGCCGGCAGCGAGGTGCGCGGCACAGGTTTGAACTTCAGGGTCGGGGACTTGAGTACCCGCGCGTCCTGGCCCGCGTACCAACGACAGTCAAGGTCCTCTTCGAGTAACGCAAACACGGCGTTGATCGCGCCGCGCGTCCGGCCGCCAACCAGGTAAAGCGCCTCGTCCTTGACGCCGATCGCATACCCCTCGTCGCCGAGATCGGCCTGTGCCATCGGAAGTCCGCTGGCCGCGAGCTGTTTGGTCTTGCCGATGCTGATCACACGCGCGGGTAGCGCCTGCGCATCGCTGACTACACCGAACGCCACGCCCGTCATCTCCTTGAGCCAACGCGCCAGTTCGGCCGCGGCCTTGACGTCCTGCATGGCGCCCTCTTCAGCGACAACGATCACGTAGTCGGTCGCGCCATCCGTGGCCAACGTCAATTCCGGGCCCGGTTCACCCGCCGGCCTCAACGAATTGCGCCATTCCGTCCACGGCTCGCCAACCGCGCAAGTGCCGATGCCGTTCACGACAAGCCCAACAATCACAAGGGCCAGGTGCGTGTGTGTTACCTTCATTATTCCTCTCCTCTCCCTGTTCATTTCGCTAGTTCTTCGGCAGCCGCCCGGCCTTTTCGGACCAGAATCACGCGTTGCCGTGGGATGTCGGCGCGGCGTTCGAGGCAGGCCTTATAGTCCGCGTAAGCGTCGCGCGGGGCCGCGTCAACCTTGAGATCGTACACGTCTTCGAATACGATCCGGCCGCGCCTCGCCTTGACTTTCGCCTTGTAGGTGACCGTGGGCGAAGCAAACCGGACGCTCGCGGGTTTCGAATGGACCTTGAAGCCCTCGGGCAAATGCACCACGCCCTCGCAGACCTCGCGGCGCACGTGCCCCCACATCAGGTCATACTCCCGGGTGGGCCGGCCCACTTCCGCGGCACTGTACGAGACCGTCGGGATGTTGAAAAACATCAGCGCATCGCCGGCCTTCACCGCATAGCCGGGTATCGCGCAGTGGACCGTGATCGCCGGGTCTGCCGCGAGGTCGGCCAAGTCCGTTGTCTCGTAGTCCTCGAGTACGGCGGCCGGATGCAGACTGCCCGCCACCTGCTCGATGCGATTGCGGAGTTCCTGCTCATCGAGATCCTTCCAGCCACGCATCCAGGCGCCGCTGTTGCCCAGCCCGCTGTACCTCACGGTGATATCGAGCCCGCCGTCCGCATCCAGGGCGGCCTCGAAGCGCGTGGTCTCGCGTTCCTGCTCCGGAAGCACGCCCTGCGTCCGCGTCGGCGTTGCGCCCTTGGGCACGATGAGGAGCGCGGGCGCATCGTGGAGACCCGCGGGCAACACGCCGAACGCCAGCCGGTCGCTCGACACATTCGAGTACACCCCCTTCTCCACCAGGTGAACCGCGGAACGGTCGAAGGCGCGCAGCGACGGCACCTGCTCGGACAACGGCCCTCGATTGCGGCTGCGCACCAGCGCAAACGTGCACTCGATGCCGGCCGCCTCGAGCATCTTCATGTAGAGGAAGTTCTTATCGAGCTCATTGGCGAGCCCCCGGCTTGCGGTTTCCGCAGGCGGATAGGGCGTTATCCTGAATTGCCATTGCGCTACGGGCGCTGTGCGGACGTTTCGCGCCACAAAACTGTAGATGGCCTCGGCGCCTCCGTTACCGGCGAGTTCGACGGCCTTGGCCTCGAGCTCCTTCGTAAGCGGCGGGACCGCCTCAAGCGCGGCCGCATAGGCCGCGGCCACGTGCTCCCAGGTCGCCGCGCGGCCCAGTGTCAGGCTCGGCGCAAACTGCTTCTTCGGCGGCATCAACGGCTCGCCCCGAATCCCGGGCTGCGGCTCCGCGAGCATCCAGGCAAGGCGGACGACGCCGTCGCGTCCTCCGCGGGCGAACCGGACGACTTCCGGCCCTGCAAGCTGGACCGCGACCTCCTCTTCCTGTGCGCTGGGCACGATGACGACCACTTCCTTGCGCAGGATGGGTGCGCCTTCGCGAAACAGGACGCCCGCGTAGAACGGCTCGAGTGGGGTACCGCGTTTGAGCCTGACCGTGTGCTGGACGTCCAGAATGCTGCCGGGCCTTGGCTCTTTGCAGGCAAACCGGTACCGGGCGAGGCGACGGTAGGCGGGCAACTGGGCGTAGAGCACCTCGTTCTTGAGTGCGGCATCGCTCAGGTGCAGCACGCGTCCGTCCGGCGTGACCGTCAACGCGAAATCGATCTCGGGGGCGTCGGTGTCCTCGAAATACCAGACGTTCTCGCTCCCCACGTCTTCCCCGCGTTGCCGCAGAACCTTCAAGATCCTGCGCTCGGTCTTCTTCACTGTCCCCGGCTCGCTCAGGTCGAAGGTCAGGCGCTCGAGGAGCGTCACAAATCCGTCCGCGGGGAAGTCGGCCTCTGACGGTTGGGTCGCGATGCAGGCCTTGAGGTCCGCCTCGACGATCTGGTCCGCCGTTTCGACGTCGTCGTACGGGCGTGCGCGCTGCAACTGGATTCTCAAGACGTCCGACTTCGGCCAGGTCTTCAGTCCGTCGCGTGCATCAAACACTACGGTCTCGGCCGTCATCTGCTTGAGGCTTCCCGAGACTTGCTCACCGTCACGCAGGTAGAGCGTGTCGGCGAGTGTGCAGACGCTGAAGGTTTGCAGCAGGACGAGGAACGTTGTTGCCGTGAGCCGCCGCATGCGTATTCTCATGACCTCATCCTCCCTTCCCGGTTAAGAAGACTTCCTGTTTGCTGAACGCGGCGATCTCGCGCAGCGCGTCCCGGTAGGCCGGGTAGTCTTCCGGGGGCACGATGCGCTGCACGCGGCGGAAGTCCTCGCGAAAGCGCACGCGGCCCGCGTCTTCCTCATACGCTGCGCGGAACTCGAGGTAGGGATTCGCGATCGTGAGCGGCGGCGGGAGCCACTTCGGCCGGAACCCTTGAGGCAACGTCAGGTCGATTTCAAGCACCCGCTCCTCCGTCGTGTAGTACTGGATCGGGTAGCGGCGCGCGTCGAGCGCGACTTCCGGGTAATCGCGTTCGAGCGTGGGCATCCGCAGATACATCAGGTCCTTGGCGCGGATGGCGTGCTTGGGCAATGCGTAGTCAATGCGCATGGTCAGCGGCGTCGCGAGATCGTTGAGGTCGGAGAGCGCAAAATCATCGAGGACGGCGCCCGGGCTGATCGAGTTGACGTACTGCGCCATCCTCAGCTTGCGATCATCCTCGCGTACGGACTTCCAGAAGCCGCGAACCCCGGCTTCGATGTTCCCATTGTACTCGTTGCGCGTGCGCACGACCGCGTCGCCGTTGGGCGCCAGAACCACATCCAGGTGCGAGAGCCGGCGGTTGTCCGATGGCGGCGGCAGGGGGATCCGCTTGATGTCACCGCGAATGGCATTCAGTGCGAAAACCCCGTGGTCGTCCGCGCGGAAGTAGGGGTACCGGTAGTTCTGCGAGGTGGTGTCCAGGTAGAAGCTGCGGTCGGGCAGGCAGACTTCCGAAATGCAGTGGTTGCCGCTCAGCATGGGAATCTCGGTGACCGCAACGCCGGCGTCGTTGGTCCTGACAATGATCGGGTAGCTGTCCACGCCGACACTCCCGAGCATGGTGGCAAACAGGATCGCCTTGTCTGTGCAATCGCCGTAGCGGTTCTCGAACGTTTCCTGCGCGGTATGGCCGGAAAAGCCCGCGCCCAAGCTGCCTTTGATCGAGATGTAGCGCGTGTTCTCCTGGACCCAGTGATAAATGCGCGCGATCTTGTCGTCGGTGGTGGCGGCATCGCCGACGATCTCGTTGACCTTCGCGTCAATCTCGGGCGTTTGCCGAATCCGGGCCTCTTGCAGCTTGCGCAGCAGGTCGAAAACCTCATCGTGGCTCTCGAAAATCGAAGCGTCCATCATGGGCACGAGGTCGTGGATAGGCGGCATCATCGGCTCCGGCGTGACGGGCGGCATACCCTCGACGAGCCAGGTGTACGTCTTGGTCTGTCCGTCCTCCTCAACGGCCGGCTCTTCGTCAAGTCCTTCGGGGAAGTTGCGCGTCACGTAGCGGAACGTGGTTGCCTTAGGCACCGTGACCTCAACCTGCGAGAACACCACCGGCTCGGTTCCCTGAAACAGGTACCCCGGCGAGAACAGGCGCGGATCCTCGGGATTGTAATACTCGTATTCGTAACCGTACTCGACAATAGAACCGACTTCGACGCCGGGGATCACGCCCGACAGCACCTTCCGGTTCGCGTTGAAGAACTGCATCGCCTCCGAGGGACTGCTGACCTTCACGGCGTCCGGCGCCAGGCGCGCCACCGTGCCGTCCGGATTGATGGAATGGGCAAAGAGGATCCGGCCGCGGCTGCGCCCCTCGGTGAAGCCGATGGCGATCTGGGCCCACGACTTCATTTCTTCCTTCAATACGAGCCCCGCGAAATGGTAGCGGTAGGCATGGGTCCCATCCTCGCGGTACACGAACTCGCCATCATCCACGAGGATCACCCCGCCAACCCCTGGGAAGTCCTCCGCCATTCGCGCGCCCTGGTCGAGCTTGGCGCGCGCCAGCGGCGTCAGCCCAGTGGCACGGGCGTCCCGCCCGTGATTCATGGGCAGGTCGTCCAGCCGGAACTCGATGGACTGGACCGCGTTTCGCGGGACCGGCGGCCGCCCCGGCGCACTGAAATGCTCACCATCAAACGCCAGGCCCTCAAGCCCTTCGACGGCATCGCCCCGGTACGGCGTCAACGTCTCCGTGACATCGCTGTAGGCAACAGCGGCCGCGATCAGAACAATCGCGAGAGGCAAAACGATCTTCTTCATCAGGACTCCCTTGTCATCGAGCAGCAATCCCTTTGGGACGGCCGCAGCCAGCAAGCTCAGGACTATTTCACGAAGGTCAACCGCCACATTTTCGGAGGTCACGCTTCTTCCACTTCCAGGCAGACCTCGTCGAGGAGGCCGGAGGGGTGGTCTCTATCGGGGCCTTCGAAGAAGTTCCGGGCGGAATTGGCCACCTTGAAAACGAACATGTTCAGGCCGGGATGAACGTGATCGGTCACCTCGACGCGGTACGGGGGCCACGGGCGCACGCCGGCCGTCACGCCGTTGACCTCGACTTCGAGCAGGTCGCCCACACGCCCCGCTTCAACGAAGACGCGCTTGCCGGCAATATCCTCTCCCAACTCGATATCGGTGAAATAGGATGCCGTCCCCGAAAAGTACGGGAATCCCTGTTCTTCCCACGCCCCGCACGTGATGCCGCGCACCGGGACCAGCCTTGGTGGATCCCCGTCGCGTTCGATGGCGAAATCCCCCGCGAGCCACGCATATTCTGCAAGACCCGGTTGAGGGAACCAGCCGTTGTTCTTGATAACGATCTCGATGGTGTGGGTGCCCGGGTCGGCGGCCTTGCCGAGGTCGACCACGCGGAACTTCGGGTCGATCTCCCAGGGCCGCTCCTTGCCCATGATCTCGCCATCGACCCGCACCACGGCATCGGTTTCGTGGGCCATCATGGGCCGCGCGCCCTCGGGCACACCGTAGGCCTTGGCGGGCACGCCGTCGAGGATCAGGCGCATGTTGGCGATGCGCTCGGGCAGCACGTACTGCGTTTGGTAGTGCAACTCGGTGACGTGATGCCGCGCCTCCGCCCGCATGGCCCATTGATTGAGCCGCAGGAAGTTCCCGTTCTCCGCGGTGAAGTGCCAGAGCGTATCCAGTTCGATCCGCTTCCCGAGCTTAAACGCGGCCTTCGGGGCGTCGGCTACGCCTTGTGCCGGGTCGACCACGAGGAGGTGCGAGCCCATCGGCGCAAACTCGAGCGGGACCGCGAGCCGGCCGTTCTCGATGTTCTGCCCCGGCGCGGCATGGCGCTCGCCCGTCTCGGCGTCCCAGATCTCGGCATAGCCGGGCGTCTCAAGCGACACGGTTGCGTTCACCGCTTCCTTCGCCGTGTTTGCGAAAAAGTAGAGGTCTTCGCCTTCCTTCTGCCGGTGCAAGTAGTGCATGTCCGGCGCGCCCTCGATAACGACGTCGGGCGTCACGGCTGCGAGTGCATCGGCCAGGCCTTCGCTGGTCACGTCAGAAATGACGTGCACGCCCGGCAGGTCTGCGAGATCGACACGGTCCGCGGTCGCCTCGCCTTCGGTCTTCAGGATAGGCAACAAGACGGCTCGCGAGGACGCTCGCCCCACCGCTGTGGTCTTGCCATCCGTCTTGAGGATGCGCAACGGCCCTCCGGACGCCGCGATCGCTACGCTGGTTTCGGCCACACGCTTCAACGACGCGAGGACGTGGTCGCGCATACACGTACACTGCGGCACAATGACCGCCTCGAACTCGAGGCCGTTGACCGCAAACCCGTTGTCACGAACCTGTGCCCCGGCAAAGCTCTCTTCGTCGACAATCACAAAGTCGCGATGCTGCGCAAGCAGGATCTCGCAGAGCGCGACAAACGCCTGGTCCATCTCGCGAATCGACTCCGGGGGCCTTCCCGGCGAGTTGCCGGCCCCCTTCGTCCCCGGCACGAAGTCCGCCCACACCGACGACATGGGGAACAGCACCGCGATCTTGGCGACGTGGGTGCCGCCGGTCATGGCAGCGGTCACGCGGGCCGTGTAATCGGCGAACTGCCGGTAGTGCGGCCAGAAGGGCGCCTGGAAGAACTCCGAGGGCGGCGAGTCCTTCTTCCTGCGGCCCGCCACGGAGTAGTAGAACGCGTGGGGCATGAGGTAGTTGATGCCGTGCGCGATCTGCCAGTCGCTCATCCATTTCATGTCGCGCAGCGTCAGGGCCCACCCGCTTTCGCCGAAGGTCTCGGTCATGGTGCGCTCGCGGCCTGCGAGCAACGCGGCCGACGCGATCAGTTTCGGCGCAAGGCCTGCGGGCTTGCCCTTGCCAATGTGGCACGTAAGATGGTCCATGCCCGGCATGTGGAGATGCTTCAGGTGGTAGAAGATGTTGGCGACGCACCGAAACTGGAAGAAGAAAGGCTCCTCGCCCAACACGTGGCCCGTGAGCTGGATGCCGCGGTTCTCGCACCACGACTCGATGGCGGCGAAGAACGCCTGCTCGAAGAGCCGAGCGGCCACGTCCCAGTAGTCGTAGCGCACCTGCGCACCGTCTTCGCCTGAAGTGAACAGGTCCGGCAGGCGGTCGAGCAGGTCGTAGCCCTTGGCCTCCTGGAATGCGCGCGGCAGCGAATCGGTCCACGGGATGCGGGCGAGGTCGTCCGGATAGGTGCTCAGGGCCGGTTCATCCGTGAAGAATCCTGCCAGCCCCAGCTCCTTGAGATCGCCGAGCTTCTGCTCGTGCAGGTCGTAGGTTGAACGGATGAACTCCCGGCAGGCGCCGGCATCGAGCGTGTCCAGATAGGATTCGAACCACAGAATCGCCGGCGACTCGAATCGCACGGCCTTGAGGAGGCGGGGCGCGTCCGCCGATTCGATATGCGTAGCCCCTCGAATGCGCTCGGCAGGCCCGTCAGCCGGTTTGCGATAAAGGCACACGACCTCCTCGTCGTGCAGCACCTGGCCGGGCGCCTGCACGTCCTCTTCGACCAGGCATAGGTAATTGAGCCGGTTGGCGGGATCTGCAATGACCCGGCCGCCGGCAGGGCCGCTGGGCCAATCGCGCTCATCGTAGGCCCACGCCAGCATGCCCAGTTTGCGGGCCTTTTCGCAGCAGAACCGAATGCACTCGAACCACGCGTCGGAAAGGTACGGTGTGATGAGGCCGTGCCGGGCGTGCATACAAAACCCGCCCAAGCCCTTAGCCTTCATCTCGTCGATCTGCCAGCCGAGCGTTTCCGTGTCCAACGCGTGGTTCCAGAACCAAAACGGGGCTTGCCTGAACTCGGCAGGCGGCTCGCGAAAGGTCTCGTAGAGTACCATGGTTTCCCTTTCGTCACTCGATGACCAGGACGTTGTGGATTGCGAGTCCGGCGATCTCGGCCGTGAGTGTCCCGTCGCGCCACGTCCATTCGAGCCCGGTTTCATCCGGCGCCATGTGGCAGCGATTCGGGCGCTGGGCCATGGGCGCGCTCACGGTAAACGGACCCGCGTTCGGCACATGCTCGACCATGTGCCGGTTGGGCGAGAGGTAGCCGTCCCCGGCGCGATTGACGAACTGGATGAGCGTGCGGCCGCCCTTACGGCGCGCGGACATCTCGATCGTCTTTGGCCCGCTCACGTGTATGATTCCCGGCGCATTCAGGGCGTCGAGGACGTCGCCGACGAAGCGCCGCAGACGCGGATAGTGGCCCTTGAGATACGCGCGAAACACCGGCCCATGGATGGCGACCACCACGCCCTCCCCGACCTGGTTGACGGTGGCCGCGGGCGTCCCGGCACGGTTCAGCGCCGGCTCCTGCTGGTTCAACAAAGGCGCGAGTTCTTCCGCCCCGCCCAACGTGACATTCTGCCACGGACCCGGAACCGCCACGCACTCTCCGCGTGCCGGTACATAGCCGCTGCCCTGCTGGCCCTCGGCGGCCTCGATCCCCGCGAGATCCGGATACTCGATGGCAACGTTCGCCCCGCTGGCCAGCAGCCGCCCGCCCGCCTCGACATAGGCGCGCAGTCCGGTCACGACGTTCTGCGGCAGGCCTTCCTGTTCCGGCACGATCACGATTGGATACTGCGTCATGCGGGCCAGGAGTGCGTCCTCGTTCAAAATGTCCACGGAATACCCGTTCTCGAGCGCGGCGTGGAGCGCGCCTTCCATGGGCTGATTGGCCGCGGCAAAATTGAACAGCGGCTGATTGTGCCGGTAGTAGAAGCTCTGGCTGTGCAGCACGGCCACCTGAGGGATGGTCTCTGTTTTGTGGCAATAGGCCTGGCGCTTGCGGCAGAAGGCCGCGACCTGAGCGAGGATATCCTGATGCCATCCGGTGAGCCGGCCGGACCGCTGCGGCACGTCGTAGATGAATACGGCGCCCCCCTGAGCCAGCACCTCCGATACCTCCTGGCACAAGTGCGGCACCGTCTTCATGGTCCATCCCAGGTCGCCCGTGCGCAGGAACGACCACGCCATCAGGTCCCAGGGCTTGCCCCGGCCCGAAATGAAACGTGCCTCCGCACACGCCCGGTCCGCGCCGAACGACGGATCGAAGTCCCCGCTAAGGTAATCGACCGGCGCGACCACGGGTTCGGGCTGGCGCACGCTGTACATCCAGTTACTGCAAACCATGACGTTCGGGTTCGCCTCGTGCACGGCCTTGGCGAACGTGGTGACGTGCTCGACGAACAGGTCCCGGTGGAACGCCAACCATTCGTCCCAATGGGCTTCCCCTGCCTTTGCGGGAACGGCCTCGATGCCGGTGCGCTTGGTGAACTCCGCCTTGCAGCGCTCGCAGTAACACGGCAGGCTCGCCCAGTTCTCGCCGTCAATCCACATCCCGTCGATCCCGTACTCCTCGACGACCTCGATGAGCTGCGGGATCATGAGTTCAGCGGTGTACGCACTCAGCGGGCACGTGTAGTTCTTGTTGGGGTTGCCCGCGGCATCAACATTGGCCCACTCGGGATGGAGTTCCACGGCGCGCGTGTCCCACACGCCGGAGAAATGGATGGACAACGGGACGCCCATGTCGCGCGTGACCTGACGCCAGACCTCGAGCGCGTCATTCACAATGCCCGGCGACGGCGATCCGACCTTCGTCGGATACCCGGCCCAGCCCGGATGCCCCTTGCAATCGTACTGGACGAAGTCGGGCTTGACCTTATCGAGTTGCTCGCGGATGTGCGCGTAGGTCGTCTCCCGGCCAAGTTCGGTGTCGTCTCCGCGGGCATGCAGGTCATAGTGCAACCCAAAGAACGCGTCCTCGTGCCAATTGTCTCCTGCGCTCATAACGCCCTCCTCGATTACGGCCAATGCTGTAAAGAGTAGAAAAACCACGGCCTGTTCCTCCTGCGCCATGGCCGTCTCGGCCATGATTCATCACGGGCGAGACGCCCGTGCCACGCGACGCTCCCGCCATGCGTCCAGGTCGCGCAGCGCCACATCTTCCTCCTGTGCCATGGCCGTCTCGGCCATGATTCATCACGGGCGAGACGCCCGTGCCACGCGACGCTGCCGCTATGCGTCCAGGTCGCGCAAGGCCGTTTCGAAAGCCTCGCACACATCCTGCGTGAACAGCACGAACCGGACAAGCGCGATCCCCGCATACGCCTTCAGGAACTTCGCGGTCGTCTCGAGGGCGATGCGCGCGGCCTCCGGGATCGGATAGCCGTAGACGCCGCAACTGATCGCCGGGAACGCCACGGTCTTCGCCGCGTTCTCGAGCGCGACCTCGAGGCTCCGGCGATAGCAGCCGGCGAGCAGATCCGGTTCGCCGTGGTTGCCGTCGCAATACACCGGTCCCACGGTATGGATGACGTACTTCGCGGGCAGCCTGCCGCCGGTCGTTATCTTGGCATCGCCCGTATCGCACCCGCCGAGCTTCCTGCACGCCTCGAGGATGGCCGGACCGCCTGCGCGGTGGATCGCGCCATCCACGCCGCCTCCGCCGAGGAGCGACCGGTTGGCCGCATTCACGATCGCGTCCACGTCTTCCTTGGTGATGTCGCCCTTGACGACTTCGATGACTGCCGAGCCGACTTCCCGTTGCATCGTTCCCTCCCGGGTTTCTCACCTCAGCCCACGGTTCGATTCTACCCCATTTGCGATCTACGCACAATCGCTCGAAGCGCCCCAAGCGCCCCGGATCTTGCAGATTCATGCCGTCCGCGTTAGGATGAGGCGCCAACGGATTGGCCTGTCTGAAAGCGAGGCAACGCGGAAATGGCCAAGGTCAAGTGCCCGAAATGCGCGTTCGTGAATCCTGATGGGCGCGAGGTCTGTGTCCAGTGCCACCATCCGTTACCCAAGATCAAGATCGCGCCGGCCGCTTCGGGGGTTCCTCCTCGTGGCAATCCGGGCCAAGCACAGCAGTTTCAGTTTCGAAAAGGCGAGGTCGTCGTAGGCCGGTATACGGTGCTGGACGTTATCGGTCGCGGGGGCATGGGGTGCATCTACCGCGTGCGTGACAACGTGCTCAAGGAGGAGGTCGCGCTCAAGACGCTGCTGCCGGAGTTCATCCGCGACAAGATGGTCATCGAGCGCTTCTTCAACGAGGCGCGAATCGCGCGCGGCCTGTCTCACCCGAACATCGTGCGCGTCCACGACATCGGCATGACGGGCGACATCCTGTATATCTCGATGGAACTGATCAAAGGCAAATCCCTGCGCGCGATGCTCGAAGAACTGCCCGTGGGGAAACGCCTGCCCATCACCACCGTGCTCTATGTCATGGACCGCCTCTGCGCCGCCTTGGAGTATGCGCATCAACATACGGTGCATCGCGATATCAAGCCGGAAAACATCATGGTCTGCGAAGGTGGACAAGTGAAGCTGATGGATTTCGGTATCTCAAAGCTCATGACAAACACCCGGCTCACAGGAACGTCGATGATCATGGGCACGCCGTTTTACATGTCCCCCGAGCAACTCCGGGACAGCTCGGCCGTCGACGCGCGTGCCGACATCTACAGCGTCGGCGTGGTCCTCTACGAGATCCTCACCGGGAGCGTGCCGACCGGCATGCCCAAGCCGGCCTCACAACTGGTCCGCGAGGTCCCCCCCGCGCTCGATCCGATCGTGGCGAAGTGCGTCGAACCCGAACCCGCAGACCGATACCAACACGTGCTCGAGCTGCGGCGAGAGTTGCACGCCATTAGCGCCCAACTGACCGCGGGCAAGGATGCGGTTACCGCCAAGCCCCGGCAGCAAGGGGCGGGCAGGCCGGGCATGCGAAAAGTCGTTGCCGTGATCCTCCTCGCCGCGATCGTCGCCATGGCCGCGCTGGGACTCGCGGGGGCCGAGAAGAACCGGCGCGCAGCCGTCACGGCCTCGAGACAGCGCCAGGCGAACATCGTGGTTCCGGTCGAGCCCAACGCCTTTGATGAGGAATTCGCGGCTCTGGCCGGCCTGGTTTCCCGGGCAGAACCCCGTGCCGCGGCTGCGTCCGAACGCCATGAGGCCTCCCGAAAGGTGTACGAGGACGCAGCGGCCCAGTGGAAAATCGTCATGGCAGACGCCCCAGATCGTGACCCGGAGACCCTGAACAAGGCGCGCCGCGTGCTCGGGTGTTTCCTCGCGCCGATCCTATGGCCGCCGGACATGGTGTTCATCCCGCCAGGCCCGGTCGTTATTCGCCATGGGGCGGCCGAGGAAACCGTCATGGTCGAGGGGTTCTTCATCGACGCCACGGAGGTGACGAACGCGCAGTATCTTCAGTTCTGCACGGAAACGGGGTGGCGTCAGACGGAAACAGGATGGCGCCATCCTTACGACCTCGAGCGCGCCCCCCCAGATCATCCGGTCACCATGGTGACGTTCTACGACGCACAGGCCTATGCTGCCTGGGCGAAGAAGAGGCTGCCCACCGAAGCGCAGTGGGCGAGGGCGGCCTACGGGGGCCGGGATGCCTCGGAACTGTATCCGTGGGGCGAGCAGTGGGAAGCGGCCCAGTGCAATGCCGGCGGCGAGGAAGATGGGTTTGCAGCCACAGCCCCGGTGGGTTCGTTCGAGGGGGATGAGACCTGGTCTCAGTGCCGGGACATGGCCGGCAACGTTTCCGAATGGACCCGCACCATCTACAAGGACCTCCCGTACCCGCAGGATTTCCGGCGCGACGACCCCGCTGGGCTCGAGTTTGGGACGCTCCTCGTCGTACGCGGCAGCAACTTCCAGGATGCGAGCCACGGGACGTTGAATGCCCGCTACAGCCAACTGTACGCCCCAGCGGGCGACGCGCGCGTCGGTTTTCGTTGCGTCCTCGAGCTGCCGACACGGCCCGAGGACATCGAGGCCTGCCTACAAACCTCGATGTCCTGACCCGGCATCACCGGAGCCGAACAGGATCGGTGTTCCACCCCCCGGAATGTCCACCAGAGAACACCCGATTTCGCAAACGGATTAGCCCGCCAAAAGTCGGAAGCGCTTCACTTCCGGCCTTTGCGATGGAGCGGGGCGATTGTGGCAATCCCTTGCGCCCAAGTGGCTTAGGTGGGGGAGATTGCCGCGTCGCTCGGGGACTCGCTCCTCGCAATGACGGGTTGGGAGCGCTCTTGGCAGGGTAATCCAATTCGAGCATTTGACAGGTCGAGGCCTTGTGGACTAGAATGATCCGCAGTCAGAGGCTGATTTGAGCTTCTGTCTGTCGAGTTCTCTGGGCAAGCAAACACAGAAGGTGGGCAGTCCAGAGAGCGAGTGTGAGGAAATCAAGGTGGCCGCTAATCGCGTCTTCGGAGGACGCCCAGGCGATTGCCGTTGACGGGGCTGGCGCGAAGAGAGAGTAGCGCATGAATGTCGTCCTTTGTCCCCACTGCAAGAGCTACCGAATCACCACCACCCAGGTGCCCCGAGATGTTGTCGTCGTAATGCCGTGTCCGTCCTGCCACGAATGGGTCGTCCTTTGGCAGAACAGGGTGATCGGCGTGGACCGCAGGATCATCGAGCACGGCACGTTTGAGGAGCGCAAGAACCACTTGGCCGATGTCATCGCCCAGTTCCTCGAACACGGGGCGCTTGACCGTAATCCCATTGACCCCTTGGACGCACTAGGTGAGTTCGTCGAGGGGCTTGAAGAGGAGAGATCGGGTCATGAGGTGAAGGCCGGACTCGG
>Ga0272441_10009478_pt1 | contig 15021 bp, 17 predicted proteins | sample SSMProp6N_FD_193582 | JGI IMG/M metagenome (GOLD analysis project Ga0272441, IMG submission 193582) | Marine sediment archaeal communities from Little Sippewissett salt marsh, Falmouth, MA, United States - SSM-Prop-6N | ecosystem: Environmental > Aquatic > Marine > Wetlands > Sediment ... | reverse complement strand
GGCGTGCAGGTAAGCTACTTCACCCGCTTCATTGTGGGCGGCGGGTGGATCACGTGGTTCATCCTGCTGCCGCTTTCGGTGGCGATGATGGCACTGCTGATCGTCCACGGGCTGACCATTCGACGAGCAACACTGTTGCCCGAGCCGGTCCGCCAGCGTATGGAGGAACTCGCCCGGGCAAGACAGTACCGCGCGCTGGCCGAGTTCGTGGGTGCCCAGTCGAGTATGGTCGGGCAGGTTGTGCGGGCGGGTCTGGCCGAGGCTGCTGGGGGGCAGTCCACCGTGCAGCGGGCCCTGGACGAGGCTACCGAATTGCAGTCGAGCCGACATTTGCGCCGCATCGAATGGCTGAACCTGATCGGCAACATTTCGCCGATGATCGGGCTGTTTGGCACGGTCACCGGGATGATTCAGGCCTTCTACGAGCTGGTCGAGATCAGTGCCGCCGGGGGTGTGACCAATGCGGCCCAACTGGCCGATGCAATCTCCCTGGCGTTGGTTACGACGTTTTGGGGCCTGGCCATTGCCATTCCGGCGCTGGCGGCGTTTGCGATTCTTCGGAACCGCATTGATGCCCTCGCCGCCGACTGCTGGCTGGTGGCTGACCAATTGCTCGAGGGTGTGGGCAAGGCCGGCCAGACTGCATCAAGCCCGACGGCGGCGGGCGGACCAGCCGCTGTCGAGCGCAAGTGAGTGGCTCGGCGAGTGGAAGCACTGCGATGACGCCTAGACGTGAGCGAACCGGTCGACAGGTGGGCTTCAACATGACGCCTATGATCGACGTGGTGTTTCTGCTGATCATCTTTTTCATGATCGTCTCGCAGGTGGTCACCTCGGAGGCCGAGTTGGTGCAGTTGCCCCGGCCGACCAAGAGCCAGGCCAGCGAGTTTCGCGGGCCTCGGAAGTTGACGATCAGCCTGGTGGGCGACGCGGAGGGCGGAATCGCTCGCCGCAAGGTCGGCCCGAGCGTCGCGCGTGACGAGGTGGAACTGGCTTCGATGCTCGTGGAGACCCGCCGTGTGGCCCGGGAGCGGGGCGAAAGACTGCACGTCGTGCTGCGGGCGGATCGGAGCATCGAGTTCCGCCACGTTCGCGAGGTGATAGGCATGATCAGCGACGTGGGCCTCGAGTTTGTGGACATCGCTGCCGAGGCGGAGTCGACGCGCGATTGATCGCGGCGCGGGACGTTGACGGTGATGACGGACGGAAAGGCGAAGATGGCAGGTGAGCAGACGCATAGGGCGGCCGGCAAGGCGGGCGACGAGTCGACGGTCGCGACGGCTCGCAAGCGACGTCGACCCACCGCCGGCGGTGCGCGGCTGACCTTGAACCTCGTGCCGATGATCGACATCGTTTTCCTGCTGCTGATCTTCTTTCTGGTGGGGACGCGATTCATTACAGCCGAGGGCGTGTTGCCCGGTCGGTTGCCGAGCCAGAATGCCGAACAGACGCTGCCCGTGCCCGTGCCGCCGATTCAGATCAACCTTGCAGCCACCAACGGCGATGCGCCTGAGATTACGATCGCCGGGCGAGCGGCCAGACCTGCAGACTTCGAGCAACTCGCCACGATGCTCGCTCAGATTCAGCGCGAGCCCGGATACGACGACCAGACGCCGGTCGTATTGCAGGCCGACGAGAAGCTGGCTTGGGATCACGTGGTTAACGCCTACAACGCAGCCGTACGTGCCAGGTATAAGAACATTATCTTCGGAGCCGAGTAGGGCTCCAGACACGACGCAACCCTTGAGCCGACGACGAACCTACACATGTGTCCTTCTGTTGCTGGCAGGGCTTGCAGCCGGTCCGGCGGCGACGCAACAGGCAAACGGCCTCGACAACGTCCGGTTTGCCGAGGGCTTGCTGGAACGAGGCCTGTTCGAGTTGCTCGATTACTTCCTCCAGCAACACGAACCGTCCGATCCGATTGAGGCGCAGCTTCTTGCTCGGGTGGGCAAGCTTCGGCTGTACCAGGACCGGGAGCTTCCACGAGGCGATCGGGCGGCCGCCCTGCGCGAGGCGACGGCGCTGCTTCGAGATCTGATTGCTTCGCACGCCGGCGATGTCCGCGTCGATCAGTGGCGGCTCAATCTGGGCTACGATCTGCTCTATCGTGTGGCCGAGCCTTACTGCAACAACGTGCTCTACGGCCTGGACGATGCCCGTGATCGCCGCGAGCTGGTCAGACTGGCCGGCGAGGCGGGCGAGTTGTTCGCGCTGGCCGCCGAAGAGTCGCCGTCGCAGCAAGCTTCCTCGCAGCCCGGCCAAGGAGCGGCCGATGCAGCCTTGTCGGGCGCGGTGGATGCTAAGCGCATTCGTTCGCGGGCCGAGTATTTTGGTGCGTGGGCTCGACTCTATCGAGCGCTGGCTTCGACTCCGAAGGCGGCAAGCGACAGCGAAGGTCTGTCCGACCTAATTGAGTATGCAAACGCCAGCGGATATCTCGATGCTCCGCACGGGCAGACAGGCGTGCGGGCGCAGACGCTACTGCTGGCGGGCATGGCCCATCGCTTACTTGGTCGCCATACCGAGGCCGGCAGGCTACTCGAGCAGGCGATCGGCGTTGTGCAGGAGGCAGCCGGATCGTCAGGTCAACAGCCGCTGTTGTGGGTGGCCAACGTGGCGAGGCTGGAGCAGGTTCGTCTCCTGCGAGACGCCGGGCGCTTCGACGAAGCCGCTCGTGCCTGTGCCGAACTCGGCAACTGGCTGCGCATCAGCGGGCAGCGGAATGGTGTCGGCATGTCTCTGCCTGTGGCGCTGATCGAGTCGGACGTTTATACACGCCAGGCAGAGGCCATCTCCGATTGGGGCAGTGCCGAAAAGCTGCGGCGTCGAGCCCGGTCGGTGCTGATCGAGCTGACCCGTAGCGATCCGCGCGCCGCCGACGCCCTCTACGGTTTACTCTACCGCAGGATGGTCGATGAACCGCCCGAAAGCATGGACGCATTCGACAAGGTCGTCATGATCGCCGGACTCATGGCCGACAAGCAGTTCGATCGGGCGCGACCGATCGCTGAAGCCTTGCTGCGTGAGGACAATGTGGTGGGCCGCGCGTTCCTGCCCGAGATACGGTTCAACCTGGCTGTCTGTCGGTTCGAGGGAGGCGACCGCCTGGGCGCGGTGGAGTTGTTTGCCGAGATGGCCGGGCAGCACCCGGACTTCCCCCAGGCACAGACGGCGGCCGAGTACGCGGTGCGAATCGCTGCCGATCTTTTCGCCGAGCCGGGGTTGCGCAGCCGTGAGGACGTGCGTGAAAGCTTCCTACAAGCTCTCCAACTTCTCACGTCGCGTTTCCCCGACAGTTCGGAAGCGGCCAGGCGATACTACGACCTTGGCTACGTCCTTCAGTTGATGGGCCGATACGACCAGGCTGCCGAAGCCTTTGAGCGTGTAGGGGACGAAGACGATCGGGTGCTCGACGCGCGGTACTGGACGGTGGTCTGCCGTTTCGAGGCGGCGCGCATCACGCAGCAGGGGGGCTCGCCGGCCCGCAAGCCGTACCGAGAGGCGGTCGAGGCGGCCGAGCGGTTTGCCCGTCGGGCGCAGACGGATGCAGCCGATCAGACCGATCCACGGGCCAGCACCAATGTTCGGCGATTGGTGAGCGACGTCTTGCTTCGCGCGGCATCGGCGCTTGCCCAACCACCGCTGAGCGACCCTGAGGCGGCGCTGCGCACGTTGGATAGGGTCGAGCGGAACGCAGGCGGCGAAGCGACCTGGCTCGGTCGGGCTCTGCAAATCCGGATCGTTGCGTTTCAGTCGCTTGGGCGTCTGAAGGACGCTCAGAAGGTGGTGGACGACTTGCTGGCAACCGACGAACTCCACGCCGGCCTGGTGTTGGCGGGTCTGCTGGAGGCTATGCTCGAACAGCCAAAAGCGTCCGAGTCGGATCGGTCGATTGAGGTGCGCCGGAAAGAGGCGCTCGCACTGGCTGGCAAGCTCGCCGAGTGGACTCAGCGACACCGGAAGCAACTCGCCGTCGAGCAGCGACTGCGGATCCAGGTGCAAACCGCTCGGGCGTATCAGTGGGGCGGCCGTCTGACCGAGGCCCTGACGGCTTTCAACGAAGCAGCCGATCTCGATCGGCAGGTCGCCGCCCGGACCGCACCGGATGACGAACCGGCCAATAGCGACGTGCTGGTCGGGCAGGCGGAATGCCTCTATCAGTTGGGGCGCTACCAGGAGTCACTTCAGATCTACCAGGGACAAATTCACCGCCGTGCCATGCCTAACACGCCTTTGTGGTGGAGGGCATATCTGCGGAGCCTTCAGTGTCACGCCAGGGTGAGCGCGGCGCGAGCGGGTGCCTCGGTCGACGAAGACACCCGCCAATCACTTCAGCAGATACTCAATTCGATTGCCGTGCAGCGTCGTATCGATCCCAAGCTGGGGGGGCCGGCCTTGCGATCCGAGTTCAACCAATTGGAGACCGAGGTGAAGGAACTGCTGGCCCGCTGGTAGTTGCCCGCACCTCGGGGGCATGTAAAGAGTTCCAGGCCGCGTTGAAGGGCGATCTGCGTCGACGTAGAATCAAACACGATGAGCGAGAAGACTGCGTACGTTGAGACATTTGGCTGCCAGATGAACGTGCTGGATAGCGAACTGGTCATCGGCCGGCTCCGACAGATGGGCTACGCGCTTACCGAGGACATGAACCAGGCCGACCTCGCGCTGCTGAATACGTGTAGTGTGCGACAGCACGCCGAAGAGAAGGTCTACTCGCGCCTGGGCCAGCTCGGACGGGCCAAACGCGATCGACCGGGCATGGTCATCGGCGTGATCGGGTGCATGGCGCAGCGCGATCCCGATGCCATCGTCCGCGCCATGTCGCATGTGGACCTCGTGTGCGGCCCGGGGCGCCTCGCCGAGTTGCCCGAGTTGATCCGACAAGTCGAGCGCAACGGTCGGCGTGCCACGCTGGTGAGTGACATGACGGCGCTGCGTCGGCAGGGGCGAGAGGCCGCAAGCGACGATTTGCTCGAGCAACTGGATATGTGCCGCGATGTTGATTCGGGTGCAGCCACCGCCTTCGTCCGCATCCAGCGCGGGTGTGACAAGTTCTGTAGCTTCTGCATCGTTCCCTACGTCCGCGGGCCCGAGCAGTCGCGCCCGCCCGCAAACATCGTCGAGGAGACCAAACTGCTGGCCGACGCGGGTATCCGACAGGTGACGTTGCTCGGCCAGACCGTCAACAGCTATCACTATCGCGACGGCGGTCGAAGCGTTCGCCTGCCCGAACTGCTGGCGAGGGTACACGAGGTGGCGGGCATCGATCGTATTCGCTTCGTCACCAGCTACCCGGGCGATTTCGACGTGGACATCCTGCACGCCATGCGCGACCTGCCCAAGGTGTGCGAATACCTGCACATGCCCGCCCAGAGCGGCTCGGACCGCATGCTCGAGGCCATGCGGCGACACTACACGGTCGGCCAATACGACGAGTTGATCGGACGCGCCCGTGAAATTGTGCCCGACATAAGTCTGGCCGGCGACTTCATAGTGGGTTTCCCCGGCGAGACGGAAGACGATTTTCAGGCTACCTGCGAGTTGGTGCAGCGGACCCGGTATAAGAACATTTTCGTCTTTCGCTATTCGCCGCGACCGGGCACGACCGCCGACCGCAAGCTGGGCGACGAGGTGCCGCTGGAGGTCAAGCGTCGCCGCAACGCAGAGCTGCTTAAGATCCAGCAGCAAATCTCCCTCGAGCAGAACCGCGCAATGATCGGGCAGCGGGTCGAGGTGCTGGTCGAGGGCTACAGCCCGGCCGCCCGAAAGGCCCGGCGACAGCAACAGGCCGGTCATGACGCAGCGGCGTGGCGCGACCCGACGCAGTTAACCGGGCGAACGCGGGGCGACCAGATAGTGGTATTCGACGGCTCGGAGCGGCTTGTCGGTGAGCTTGCCGAAGTTACCGTCACCGACGCGACGGCGTTGACCTTGCACGGACAGCCAGTTGGGCCCGGTCAGCTGTCGGATTGCGCCGTTCGGCCTCGTTGATCCTCTTTTGATCCATGTCCCGCCCCCGATCTGCTGCGCTCACCAACGTCGAAGTTGAGGTGCGGTCTTTGGACTGCCGGCCGTGGTCCTCAGGTTCCGGCGCCCTTGAGGATTCTGGGGAAGAGCATGCCGGTACGCCGGGAGTACTCGACATAGCTCTCTCCGTACTGGTCGGTCAGCGCCTTCTCCTCGCGCCGTGCGTGCCCGGCAAGCAAGAGCGAGTTGTGCAGCCAGGGGATCATCACCAGCAGCGAACCCGATATGAGAAAGAAAGACACTGTCAGCATGTACATTACAGTGTACAGTGGATGTCGGATCTGCCTGTAGGGTCCGGTCGTCACCAGTAAATGGGGCCCATCCTTGATCTTGATGCCTGCCGGTGCCCAGTTTCCACCCAACGCTCTGTGTGCGAACGCCCAAAGTATGTTGGCCGCCAGACCCACCAGAACACCAACCCAGCGCACGCACTCCGGCAGCGGCAATGCGCTCCAGGATAGGAGGTCAGGGTAAATCACATAGAGCAAGACCACAACGTTGATCCCACAGAAGAAGTAGATGACTCTCCAGTTGCGGTTGCCGAAGGGCCGCAAATCCCTTGCCAACGACGCGTCGTTCGCGGGCGGCATGAAATAGCGTCGGATGCAGAGGTGATTCAGATAAACCAGGCCCATCAGTGCAGGAAGAAAGTGGTTCATCGTGTTGCGAGTCCTCTTCTGCGACGTAGCCGTCGCCGGCGAAAATGCAGGAAAGCGGCATCCCCAGACGCGTTCAGATCGCTGTTAGTGGCCCATGTATCCGGATATTGTCTCCATGATCCTCGCGTTCGCAATGGGCTCGATGGCGAAGCGATTTCGCAGGTAATCCAGCATCAATCTCCCTTCCTCCTGGCTGGTGCCCAGAATCGCATCCCCCGCAAGGATGACCTTGAAATCCCGCTCATACGCCTCGATCGTCGTCAGCCCGACGCATGCATTCGTGGAGAAGCCCGCGACGACCACCGTACCCACGGAACGCACACGAAGGACCTTCTCAAGCTCGGTTCTGATGAAGGCGCTGTGGCGGGTCTTGCGTATCACGATATCTGTGTCGCAGCGGTGAACGTCGGGATGTTCCTCGGCCTCGGATGTTCCTTCGATCAGGCGCGGCGAGTTGTGCTCCTTCATCCACTGATTCCAGGTGCTTCCATCGGCCTTGTGGACGGTCAGTATACGGACGACCGGCAGGTCTCTAGCATGAAAGAAATCGATCAAAGCGTTCGCGCTGGCGATCAACCTCTCAACGCGCGCCAGTTTCTCGGCAGGCCCCACCTCCACGAACCAGCGTTGCAGGTCGATCACAAGCAGTGCGGGTCTCATCATCTCTGGGCCCCACGTGTGCATCACTCGCCTTCAGGCCCACCGGCCTTGGAGGTCAAGCGCATACAGGTTCCGCAGGCGGCCGGCAGTCCGCAGTCAAGCCGCTGATACCCGAATGTCTCGAAGTCCTCACGATCGTACTGCCAGACGAGCTTCTCGTCGTCCATTGTGAAAAAGTCGAAGAAACTGCCCTCGGCAGGGCGGAACCCACCCGCATTGTTGTGCGGGAACGGTGGGATGTTGTCCTTGTCAACGAAGGGCAGCTCCCCGAGACACTGCGGCAGCCTTTCGAAGTACAGAGCAAGATCCACACCACCCTTTTCCACAAAGCTCTTCTGGCTCATGTGGTTTCCGTTCGGCTCTTCTCGCCGCTGGGCAATGGCACGGTGCATCTTTTCCGCCAGGCTCTTCGGGCGGGGTGGTTCGTTACCCGTCTTGATGACCGGTTCGAAGAACCAGCCGCTGACGGTTCTCTCGTATGGATTCCGCACAATCGTCACGACCAGGTAGTCCTTGAACTCTTCCGGTACCTGCCACTCATGGTGGCCGCCTACGTTTTCGCTCCCGTAGTTGTCCTTCAGCCACTGGAACATCGACTTAGACCCCGTACGCGGTATCCCGATGTAGACGACTTTGTGTGTTCTCGAAACGTGCATTCCAAGTCTCCAGCCGTGGCAGTGAGGCGCGCGTGTATCGCGTCGCCTCCAGTTTACTTATTCGATTCTGTCTCTTCCTTTGTTCCTGCCTTCTTTAGGACGGAGCGTGCAGACAGGAGGCCGATAGGCACGCCCAGCACAACGCCGATCCAGTTATCAATCCAATACCGGCCTTCGAAAACTGAAACCGGCCTGTCAGGTACGGGTGGCAGGTGTGGCATCAGAAACCATCCCGCAAGGAAGAACACACCCACGAAAACCAACAGGAAAGATACAGATGCAGATACATATCTCATAGTACCATTCCCCTGAATGGAGCGTCACGGCTCAGATGCGCTGTCACGCGTCGCCCGGCGCCGGCGGTCGGGCACTTCCTTTCGGCGTCCAGTCCGAAAGTCTGCCGGTCTCGTGTGATTCCAGCCAGGTGCGCAGTTGTTCGGGTGTGCGCACGTTGTCGTCGAGAACGGCCCGGTAGAGATCGACCGACGGACACCGCAAACTCACGTCCTGAGCCCTCAATTCCTTCAACTCGAGGATGACGCTTCGGGTCTCGCGTGTAAGGGCTGCTCGCATGGGCTCAACGAGATGTTCACCTCGCGGAAGATCGTAATCGTTGGGGGCGGACCACATGTCGATCTTCCATTCCGTTCCGTCGTCGTGCCTGTAGCGAAGTTGCCAGTAAAGGGCCTTGTCTCGTCCTGCCAGCTCGTCGGCGAATCGTGCCTTGGCTACCCTCTGATTGAGGGCGCACTCACCCAGCACCGCGAACCCATGTTCGATCTTCAGATCTGAGCAGTATATCTCCATATCAATATCGGGATCGACCAGGAGGTCATAGGCAACAGCGCCCACCAGAACCGGCCGGCCGAACCTCTGCCATTGGCGGACAAGATCGAGATCCGCGACGATGCCCTCGGCCACTCGTTTCCTATATGCTGCACGTTCAATCGCGTCCGTCACTTTTCGTGGGTCCAAGGCTAAGAGTCCGCGGTGCCGTCAGGCGTTCGCTGCATGGAGTGGCTGGTCCAATCCATCGCTTCACGAGTGATCCGCTCGTATGCACCCGACTTGTTCATGATGTATTCATCGCGCGTCGTCGCTGCATTGTCTGCCCTCTGCTTCTGCTGCGCCAACCACCGGGCGCGTTGGCTGTTCGCTCTGAGGTATTCGCGGAAGGATAGGTGCTTGCCCAGTTCAGGCGAATCCGATTCACAGGCATAAAGATGATGAGCAGGCACCGCGGCGGCCGCTGAGCCCGGCGAGGGGGAGAAGGCTTCGCGGGTCGGAATACCCTTGTCGCCCTCATGCAGATACCCGGCGGCAGCAAGCGCTTGGATCATGGCAGGCATGGCTCCACAGGGGCATTCGATATCGATGTCGATGATGTCCTTCGACGGCATGCCGGGAATAGACGTGGATCCGACATGATGAAACCGGCATTCAGCCGGCAGGTGAGGACGAAGCATCGCAACGATACGGTCAAATCGTGCCGGCCAATCCGGGTTGTACGCTGTGATGTATCGCATGACATTGCTCGGATGGTGATAGCGGTGGAATAGGCTGTCACCCGTCGCTTCCGGCCCCGGGCGCGACGCGCTGCCCCTTCTTACGCAGTACGGCCCACAAGGCGATGATCGCAAACAAGGCAGTCAGGACAGCCAAGGTGGCGATCTTGTCTACGCGTCTCGGATCAGCACCCAACTGGAAGACCATGTTCAAAAACGAGCCCGAACCGTAATTGCCAAGAGCAATGAAGGCCAGAGGGCGGTAGGTATCCCATCGTCTGCGTCTAAGCCATAGGTAGAACAGAGACGCGAACCCCCAGGGCCAAACGACCAGGATAGCGAACGGCGCTCCAACTTCTACGGCCACGAACGGCGTCACGACAAGTACGGGGTAGAACGCCACCCCCAGGCACACCTGCCAGACGGTCCCTGGTCGACCGTCGGCGAAGAACGGCGCCCTGCCCGGCAGCTTGGCGCCCAGTAGCAGCAGACCCACGATCGTGGCCACAAACGCCGTGAAGTATCCCCAGTCGGCATATTGGGCATTGAACTTCAGGAAGCCCAGCACACCAGCCGGCACCCACACCACAAGGAACGCCAAACGCACAGGAACGCTCAGCCAGGATTCTTCGCGCACTTCCGGAAAGAGGGCTGAGACCAGCGCAATGGGGAAGACGACCGCATGGAGTGCGTGCCACGTGGTGATAAAGACCATCCACACGACATGGATCTCGCCCAGGAAGAACGTGTCGTAGTCGGTCATCCCGCCGCCGGGGGGACCGAAGAACAATGTCTTGGCGATTATGCCTTCGTTGAAGATCGAGTAAGCGAGTCCCATCAGAAACAGCCCGGGCAGCCCGACACGTGCGCGGACGGCCAGTTCGCGGATCAGCAACACGGGCACGCCGTAGGCGAGGAACTGGAGCAGGAACCCTATGGGGTGCAGAACCTCCGCCGGTCCCATGTTGGCCGAGAAGAGTTCGGTGAGAACCGGCGTGATCACCGCAAGCGTAAGCGCCGCCTTCGCCCGTGCTCTGGTCGATTGAACGTCTACCGTCATCGTCATCTTACGTCTGGGTCAGGTGCTGCGAATCCGACGCGGCTGTAAGTCGTTGCCGGCATCCGTCGCTGGCGGGGTACTACCCCATGCGAGTCTACTCTTCGCCCTCTCGCTCAACCCTATTCTGGCTTTCTACACTGAACCGTTATTACACCAGACTCTCCGCTCGGCGGATTGTCGGTCAGCCAGTGTGTCGCTTTTATGTCTCTGAATCCTGTTGATCTGGCGTACCCCACTGCCTCATCAACTGTGAAGAAACGACCGCTTCTCTCATTTGCCTCCGTTTCGACGAGACAGCCGCGCACAAACTTCTCCACAACAAACAGTCTTTCCCATACATGAGTAGTGGCATTGTACTTGCTCCTGTTTCGCCACGCGATGATCACATCATCAGGTCCGGTCACCCAGTCACCGGTCCATCCGCTGTCATCCTCGTTCGTCTTGCCTCCGCTGGGCACATGTTCAAACTCGTAGACGAACAGACCGCCCGGCTTCAAATGCGCCATCACTCGTTCGAAGGTTGAATGTATGTCTCTATCGCGGACGAAAAGGCCGAGTCCGCCTGAATCCAGAAAGATCAACCCACATTCGCGAGGAAGATCGAATTCCACCATCGATTGGTGGTGCACTTCCGCCTTCAGGCCCTTTGCCTCGCACGCGGCGAGACACCTTGCGATCATGTCCGCCGATGTATCGATTCCAACGATGTCAAAGCCTCGTTCAAGAAGGGGAACAAGAACCCTGCCCGTGCCGCTGCCGAGCTCCAGGACGGGCTCGCCTGATGCTGTAATGCATTTTACCCAAAACTCGATCTCTGTGCTGTGATCCTTGCTGCCGGAGACCAGTTCGTACCATTCGGCATGCAGCTTCCGATACTCCTTATGGTTCATGATCAACTCCCTTGACGACGTTTCATTTGGTCTCCGGGAAGTCTGCCGCATAGCATGGCATGTCAGTACCCGTAACGCCGCCCTCTACTCGCTCTTTGCTTGCGTCACCAGATCCATCACCCTCGCATCGGGCTGCACGGCGAATCCCAGTCGAGCGAAGAACGATTCGCGGCCCGGCACCGGCAGCAGTTGAACGAAGGACAGCCCCAGCGGCTCGAGTCTGCCAAGCGCCTTGCGCATCAGCAACGTTCCGATTCCTCGCCCACGATACTCCGGATGCACGACGACATCGTCTATCACTGCGAAGTTGACACCGTCCGACCATACGGCCAGCGTGCCGACAGCCGCGGCGCCGTCCCATGCAGTAACCACCAGGTGTGCGTAGTCGAGCGCCGCTCGGGCGTTCCGTGCGGTCCACCAGTGGTTGTAATGCGATGTCTTGAACAGCTCCAGCCACTCAGGGACCCCGAAGCCCTTGTCGAAGCGATATGTGATCTTCTCGCCCATCGTGGATGCTCGCTTTATGTTGGCGTACGGCGCAGTTACCCAACCCAAGATGCCCCTGGCATCGGGCTCATGGACGCGCCGCCTGTTGGCGGTCGTCTCTGTCCAGCATTGCTCCCACCGCCTTCGCGCCGAGCTCACGGCAGGCCGCCAGAACGTCTGGCATGTCCCTGACCCTCTTTTTCTGGTAGACCGACGCGTGTACGTCACCGATGTATGTCCCATGCAATACCTCCACGGTGAGTTTCATGGGTTCGGTCACCCAGTTGCCGTGTCGCGCCTCAGGACGGCCATACGCGCAGACGACCACGTGTCCTTTGCCCCTGAAACGCTCGCGGTAGCCCGGGTGGTTGAAATAGGACGACATGCGATCGAGGAAGCATTTCATCTGGGCGGACGCACCTTGCCAGTACACAGGAGTTGACCACACCACGATGTCGGCCTCGAGGAACCGCTCGAGGAGCCCTGGGAAATCGTCGTCTTTCCGGGGGTCATCTCTTGCGCGGCTGTCGTCGGCCACTTCTCCAATAGGGCGAACATTGTGGTCGTCAAGATAGACCTTCGAGGCAAGGCCCCCCATCGACTTGGCGCCTTCCAGCACCTCGTCGGCCATGATGTCGGTGTTCCCTTGCTTGCGGGGACTGGCTATCAACGCGAGGATTTCCATTCTCTCGTTCCCCATCTTTGGCCCGGCCGCGTCTTCGCGTGGTTAGCTGCCACCCTCCATCTGAGTCAGCATCTGCTCCAGTGCCGTCTGGTCGGGAGCGACGGCAGGGGGCGAGGCAGGGACCTTCGCGAGCAGCTGAAGTAACTGCTCGGTCTTCCCTCGCGCGGGTGGCAGGTGTCCCGACAGAATCATTTTCGGGGCCATCTGACGAAGTGTCTCCAGCGAACGGCTGAAGTCTGTCGGTTGAACCATATGAACCCATGGGCTGTCCAAGCCGGCCCAGCCGATCATGCCTTGAGCCAGGTCCTCCTCGGCGACGTCATCGGTATCTTGCGCCGGCGACGGGATGACGGCACCGAAACAGTCGGCCGAGAAATAGGCTTCCGATTGGCTGTCGTAGAGGCCGATGGTAGTGGGGTTATCGAACAGGGGCGGTCGGACGGCCGTCAGCTTACGGTCGCCCGCCATGATGCTGTCTCCCGAGTTCAGCCAGTACACCCGATTCATGGGCACCGGCCAGGCCGTGCTCATCCTCAGCACGGCCAGCGAGTTCGCCACCAGTCGCGCGCCGGGTGCTGCTGCAAGAACCTTCTGAACGTTGCCGGTATGATCGGCGTCATCATGCGTAATCCAGACCCACCTCAAGTCCCGCGGATCAATGATCGATTCCAGAGCCTTCATGAACTCCTCGCTGTCAATTCCCATTCCGGTGTCAACGAGGACCGGCTCGGCGGCCTTGATCACGAAGGCATTCACCGGAAGCGACCCCGCGCCGGGGAGCGAAAAATGCGCAGGAAGGACCGCCACATCCGGCATCACGCTATAGGGTGTATCCATTGAAATTTCCTCCGGCCAAGCTCGTCTGCTCGGGCTCTTCTGTCATGACGATAATCAAAATGAGCGGCACAATCCAGCTTCTGACGCACGTTGCCCGACGATGTGGGTCACCCCGTGACGGGGCCGCCGGAGGGACCGAGTACAGTGCTCTGCCCAACCATCAAAAAGAGCCGGCTGCGGCCCTGGCGGTCCATAGACCCTCGACGCTGCACGCTGCATGCGACCTAACGCCTCCTACGTTCCGTTTCGCGGATGACTGCCCGGCACTTCTTGCAGGTGACAGCCTGCGGGTCCGCTGTGGCGATACCCTCCATCTCGGCACGGTGTGCGGCTTCACGGTCGCGGGGATTGCAGGCCACCATGCCGTCTTTGTCCAGGAAATGTAGGTCTCGATTCGGACGCTGTCGCCGGCTACGTGTCATGTCGCTTGCCACACCATCGGCAGCATGCGCAGGTTGGTTAGCATTCGAGTGTATGGCCGCACGTCGGGGTATCGTGCTTCGGCTCTGCCCTTTACGTCGCCCATCGCGAGAAGTCCAGTTCGACAAACGGGACGTCGTGCTCGAAGTTACTCTTCATCCAGGCGAATTTCCTGTCATGCCGGCCGACGCTTGCGAAGTCCTCCGTCGCACAAGGCGACGTCGCGAGCATCGAGAGCTCTCTCGCCTTCAAAAGGAGCGGCAGGGCGTCTACCCATCCTCGGTTCAACACGTGTTCCTGGTGGTAACCTTCCATGAACGCATCGAGGAACGCCGCGGCCCGCTGGGCACAGTCGCGCGGCTGGCTGTCAGGGGTCTTCCAGACCGAGAAGAAAAGGGCCGAGGCGATCTCCGACGCGAGCGGCGCGTAGTGGGCGCATTCAAAGTCGATCGCCACCGGCCCGTCGGCCGATACCAGAACGTTGCCGCCGTGCAGGTCGTCATGTACTGGACCGTTGTCGACGGCAGGCAGCCTCTCCAGGGCCTCGCTCAGTTCGATGGACCTGACTATCACACGAGGCATCGACGAGTGTATAGGGTCCGCAGGCGACTTGAACCACGGCATGTCCGACCACGTGCTCAGTTCCGCACCGGCCGCGGCAGGCGAGTAGCCGACGGAAACGCGATGCATCCTGCCCGCCAGTCGCCCGACCGGCCCAATGAGCTCGTGACCATTCGTGCAATCCTGCCACAGCCGACCCTCGATCCTCTCAAGGCAGTAGGCGCTGAAGTGCCACTCATCGGCGGCCTGTGACTCGACCAGGTTCGCGTTGAGCGATCGGCATGGTCGCGGAACCGCCACGCCGCCGGCGTGAAGATGCGCCATCCAGTCTAGCTCGCCAAGCAGCAGGGCGTGGCGCGACTCGGCAGACGGAAGCACCTTGAATATGACCTCACCCGTCGGCGCCGGCGATCTGTAGACGAAGTTCCGGTGATCTTGTATCGGCGCAAGCGATCCGGTAGCCAGACCGAAGCGTTCAGCCAGTTCAGGCAACACACGCGTCAGAAAAACCTGTCTCGATCTATCGTCCATGAGGCCTCGCAATGTGGTGCCTTCCCATATCTGTGTCAAGA
>Ga0272441_10009477_pt1 | contig 15023 bp, 8 predicted proteins | sample SSMProp6N_FD_193582 | JGI IMG/M metagenome (GOLD analysis project Ga0272441, IMG submission 193582) | Marine sediment archaeal communities from Little Sippewissett salt marsh, Falmouth, MA, United States - SSM-Prop-6N | ecosystem: Environmental > Aquatic > Marine > Wetlands > Sediment ... | reverse complement strand
AGCATCTCTTCGGCCCGGTCGAGGTCGCCGCGTGTCTGGTAGATCAGGCCGAGGTTGCCGTATTGGCGGGCCATGCCTTCGAGGCGCCCGAGCTTCTTTTCGATTTCGAGCGATTTGGTGAGCATCTCTTCGGCCCGGTCGAGGTCGCCGCGTGTGAGGTAGATGCTGCCGAGGTTGCCGTAGTCGCTGGCTATGCCTTCGAGGTGCCCGAGCTTCTTATCGATTTCGAGCGATTTGGTGAGCATCTCTTCGGCCCGGTCGAGGTCCCCGCGTGTTTGGTGGATCAAGCCGAGGTTGGCGTAGGCGCTGGCCATGCCTTCGAGGTTCCCTAGCTTCTTATCGATTTCGAGCGATTTGGTGTGCATCTCTTCGGCCCGGTCGAGGTCCCCGCGTGTTTGGTGGATCAAGCCGAGGTTGGCGTAGTCGCTAGCCAAGCCGTCGAGCCGGCTGAGCTCCTCGTGGATTCCGAGCGCTTTGGTGTACATCTCTTCGGCCCGGTCGAGGTCACCGCGTGCCTGATACACCAAGCCGAGGTTGCCGTATTGGCTCGCCATGCCTTCGACTCGCCCGAGCTTCGTCTCGATTTCCAGCGCTTTCTCGTGCATCTCTTCGGCCCGGTCGAGGTCGCCGCGTGTGCGGTAGATGAGGCCGAGGTTGCCGTACGCATTGGCCATGCCCTCGAATCGCCCGAACTTCTTGTCAATTTCGTACGCTTTCTCGTACATCTCTTCGGCCCGGTCGAGGTCACCTCGCGCGAAGTTGATCAGGCCAAGGTTCCCGAGAAGGGCCGCCTCCTCTACGGAGCCTTTCTCCGTGGCCTTCAATCCGCGCTGCGAGAGGCTGATGAATGCGTCGAACACACCCAGCTTCTTCAATGCCGGTGAGCATTCGTTTACGAACGTATCCACGAAAGCTTCTTGCCCCTCGGCAGCCAGGACATGCTCGGGCAGTCGCACCGCCGCCAAGGCGTCGGGGGCGGTTTGGCTGGTGGCTGCGGCTTTGAGTTTCGCACGATAAAGAACGGCTGCACGGCGGTGGTACATGGTCGCCTGCTCGTCCTTGATCTGGTCGAGGATATGGTCGGCGAGGATGGCATGGTAGATGCGCCTGCCCTGGCCCTCCGGACGCAGGAGGCCTTGCAGGTACGCATCGCTGTGCAGGCGCTTGCAGGCGATGGAATCGAGACCGCTGACGGCCTCGACGACCTCGTCCGCCACGCCCACCTCCAGAACCGCATACGCCTCGAACAAACGAATCGCCTCGTCACCGCTGTGGCAAATCTGCTGCCACTGGGCCTTGGCGATCTGTTCGGGCGTGGGATCCTCGGGCAATCCATCCACGTTGCCCGTCCTCTTTATGATGTCGAGGGCCGCCTGAATGGCGTAGGGATGGCCCTGGTAGCGTGACGCCACGTCCGTCAGGACCTGCGCGGATTGTCCGACGGCGTCCGCACGCAGGCGGACCAAATCGTCCACTTCCGCATCGGCCAGAACGCCCAGACCTTTGTCGGGAACGCGGACGACATTGGGCAACGCCAAAAAGGTGTTGCTCTTGACCAGCTCATCGGCGGGGCGCTGGCCGAAGAGGAACTTGATCTTCTCGGGCAATTCGCGGACGATGAGTCGCCAGGAATCGGCGCTAAGCGGCTGCATGTACTTTTCGGGGTCGATGGCGAAGAGAGCCCGGCCATTCTCGCCCATACGCTTGGAGATCAGGCGCAAGCGTTCGAGGAACTGGTCGCGGGCGTTCTTCTGCGGATCGCGGCGCAGGCTCTGGACGAGCTCGGCGATCTCGCTGCCCTTGGGAACGACGGTCTTGAGAAGGGCAAACCACTGTTTCCTGCGCCGGTCGGTCTGGTCGAAAGACCCCTCCTGCGTCTGGGCGGCGTCGCAGGCGTGGTCCATCATCAATTCCATCGTGGCGTCCGCCGCGTCGGTGGGCGTGACCTCGTAGCGAACGTAGCTACACTTGAGGTCGGGGTGCGTCTCGGCCAACTGGGCCATGCGGTCGAGCAACCAGCTCTTGCCCATGCCGGCTTGGCCAACGACGATGACGGCCTGGCCGCGGGGGTCCTGGAGGAGTTGTTTGAACCGGTCCAGTTCCTCTTTTCGGCCGACGAATATTCGGTTTTCGTCCATCCGCGTTTCCTCGTCTCTTGTCATGCGACTCGCAACCGGAGGCACATCGGCGCCGCGTGCGGGCATCGGCATGGGCTAAAGCCCATCCTACGCGGGACGCGCTGCGCGCCGGCGGTCACCGCCGGATACGAGGACATTGTAGCAGAAAGGCCGGTGGGACCAAGGGAAAAACCCGGTCTGTCCGCGTGGGTTGAGAACCCACCCTACAGTTCGGCCCGGTCTGTCTGCGTGGGTTAAGAACCTACCCTACAGCTTGGCGGGGTCTGTCCGCGTGGGTTAAGAACTCACCCTACAGTTCGGCCCGGTCTGTCCGCGTGGGTTAAGAACCCACCCTACAGCTTGGCGGGGTCTGTCCGCGTGGGTTGAGAACGGACCCTACGGGCGATCGTGGTGACAGTCACCTGGGAGGCTTCGTGACATTGCCACCGAGGGGGTGACTGTCGGTTTGATTGCCCTGCATCCGTCCCGCCCGGGGGGGAAATACGTCGTTTATGTATTGACCCATGGTGACATCGGCCTATAATGTGACCTGGAGTTTTTGTGTATGTTGTGTGTCAGGGGGGGAGGAGTCATTTCCTTTTGGCCCTCCGGAGAAGAACTGTCACGCGCAAGGCTGCGCTCGGCCGGGTTTGTTGCGCCCTGTGCCGATGCGGAAGGAACTGTAGTGTAAAGGGAAGCATGGATGCTGTCCGGTCGGGCTGTCATATCTTCTCGATCGCGCCGGTGGTCAAAGGAAAGGAGGATCGCTTGTTGCACAGGTATCATGGTCGTTCGGACCGACGTGAATTTCTTTCTGACAAAAGATGGAACGGGATGATACCGATGAGACGGAATGTGAACATGTAAAAGTCAAAGACAGTGGTCCTGTTTGCAGGGGCGGTTGGCATTTCCACGTGGGCAGCCCAAGCCGCCGGCAGCGCGAACAGGGGCACGACAAAACCTGAAATGGAATAGAAAGCAGCGAGGATGAAATGAAGCAACGGTTCATAATGGGGATGATTGCGGCGTTTGCCGTCGGAGTTTTCGGTCCGGGCGCTCGCGCCAATTTCGTCCTGAGCCTGGACGACCTTGCCACTCCGGGTATCGATGCCATCATCGTAGACGACAGCGCCCTTGGAACAACGACCCTTATTGGGCCCTCGACGATAGGCGATAGTGCGGCCGGTGCGGGGACCGTGATGTACAATGGGGGCGTCGGCGCTTTCACTGTTAACATCACGACCGCGATCTCCAAGCCCATCCTGGGCGGGCCATCGAAGGCCGTCCTGGACCTTAACAGCGTCAATGTATCCGGCGGCGTAGGGACGTTGAAGATCATGGCAACCGATACGGACTACCTTCTGGACACGATGCCGGACATATACACATTGACCTCGGCGATTGGCGGGACGACAGACGGCACCGTAACGCTGAGCCAAATACTGGATCCGGCGAACAACGAGTTTGCGATGGGCTCGCCTTTCTCGGCTTTGGTGACCCCGGGACCTCAGGGGCCGTTCGGGCCGGGAGCTTTCGCGGACACGCAAACCTCTTCGGTTCCGCTGGCCGGCCCGTTCTCACTTACCGAAGTGGTCGAAATTACCCACACGGCGCCCGGTAAAGTCACTTCCTTTGACGTGTACAGCTCCGTTGTGGTACCGGAACCCGGCGCCGTTATTCTCGGCAGCATCGGCGCGGGCTTTGTCTCCTGGATACGCAGGCGCAGAATGCTGTAGGCGTTTCTGCGATTCCGATACACCCGGGGCTGCGACCACCATATCGCAGCCCCTGTTTCTTTGGCGCAGCCGCTGCCCTGTTGTCAAGCGAGAGGCAGCGGCGGTACATCGGCGGGCGGAGGCGGGTTATTTTCTCTTGACCGGGTCGGCCATCTCGACGACGGAATCCATGCCTTCGGGCATGGGACGATAGAACCGCACGGCCTGGATGGAGCCGTCCTCACGCCGGACGGCGCGGATTCGCTTCTGCTTGATGAAACAGTGCTCCATGTGGACGCCTTCTTCGATGATACAGCCGTAGAGATACGTCGAGCCCTTGATTCTCACGTGGCTGCCGATGCGCACCCGGTGGTCATCCGAACCGGTGATGCGGACACCGCCTTCGATGCGGGTGTTCGGTGCAATCGTGATATTGCCGTTGAGCTGATCCCCGACCATGATTTCGACGTTGTCACCGAGGACAATTTCCTGCCCCGGATAGGTATTGAGAACGCTGCCCTCCCCCACGGAGACGTTCCTGCCAAACTTGACCGTTCCCTTGACGGTGGCATTGCGGCCGAGTTTCAAGCCGGTGCCGATCTTGACTTTAGGCCCGACGTGCACACCCTCGCCGATGACGATGTCGAGCGGCTCTCCCTTCTTGTCGAGGCGAACGATCTGGTCCACCACCTGATCGGCCAGGAAGAAATGGTCCGGATCGTGAAAGGTGATCACGTCCTTGAGCAACTCGTAGGTCCGCTGGCGGGCGATGTTGTCCATTTCCTTTAGCACGCTCTTGTTGTTGAATCCGAGGATCACGGTGGCGTCGGAGGCAGAGCGCGCGCCGACCTTGAGATTGCCCTGATTGAACATGGCGATGAGGTCGGTGAGATAGATTTCGCCCTGCGTATTGTCGCTTTCGATGCGGTTGATATGCGTCAGGAGCGGTTTCATCTTGAAGCCGTAGACGCCGGAGTTGAATTCCGGAATCGCCAACAGCTCGTCCCGGGTAAAGGTGAATGACTCATCGCGGTACGAAACCTCATAGTCGTTCTTCAGGGCCTGGATGTCGCGGTGCTCCTTGATTTCGATGACCGCTCCGGCATGGCGGCTCCGTTTCCCGTCGCGGGTGAGCGGCTTGGCCCGGATGATGCGGCCGTAATAGTTCTCCGACGGGTCTCCCTCATAAATTCCGGTCAGGACCATCATGTCGCAGCCCGAGCGTAGAAACGCCTTGTGAAAGGACCGGACCTCAGCGGCGTTGAGCAGGCCCATGTCGCCGGGCAGCACGTAGCAGTGCCGCACCGTATTCGGTATCTTTCCCTGCAGAGCCACCTGCACGGCGTGACCGGTACCGTTCTGCTTTTCCTGGCAAACGTAACGGGTATTCTTGCTTCTCCCGATCGTTCCGGCCACGTCGGCCGCCTTGACGCCCACCACCACGGACGAAATGCATCCTGGAAGGCCCTTTACCATGGCACGATGGACCCGTTCCACCGTGGGCACGCCCCAGATCTCATGCAGCATCTTGGATTTTTCGCTCTTGATGCGTTTGCCGTGCCCGGCGGCAAGGATGACCGCCAGGGTCTTGCCGCTCGGGTTGTAGGGTGAAGACAAATCTCTCAAAAGAGCCGTCAGGGGCATCACATAATCCTTTCCCGTTGCGTCTGGTCCGTTCTTCGACACCGTGTTGTGGTTTGCCGAAACCTCACCCAAGGTACGCTGTGTCGGCAAAGTTTCAAGAGTTTTCGAGGCATAACCAGACTTGACAGAGGAATAACAGCGGCCGGCGTGGCGAGTGTCTGGGCAATCTTTCGGGCATCGTTGTTTTGGACCCGGGACAGCACCGGGTGGCATCGTCAAGTCCGAAGAACTGGGCGATGGCGCAACGCCTGAGGCTCGTATAGCACCACACGCAGCATACAACTGCCCCATCGCCAAGCTGGCGCTTGACGCTGCCACCCGCATGGCGGGATCTTTTCACACACACCGCTGCGACGCCGACATCGGAGTATGCCCCTGGCGCCTCAGACCGGTACTTCGACGGGCCTGGGGGCCTGCCAGTTCATTACCAGCTCCGGCGGTTTCGTCGCGACGATGTGCGAGAAGTCCACGCCGTGATATTCGCAGACACGCTCGCGGAACCACGTGTCGAAGGGATGCTCGGAGACCGCCAGCTTCTCCAGGAAGGTTTTGGCGCCGGGCCCGCCGTGACAGACCACCGCGGTCGGCCCCTGGGGTCCGTCGCTGAGCCAGACGTGGTGTGCGGTCAGGCCCATGCGGCGGTTGAACTCGTTGAATTCCCGTCGGCGCCGACCGAGACACTCCTGGAGCCAAGCCTTCCACGGCCCGACTTTCCCGGCGACCAAGGGAACGGTGACTACGACCATGATGCACCCCCGAGACTCACTGTACTGTCCGTAGAGCCCCACGCGGCATTGTCTCGCGTCGAGCTTCGGTTCGGCGTGACGGCGCCTGGCACGACCGCCACACACTACTCTGCGAATCCTATACGAACGTGATGCGGAGACGGGGCAAAGAAACTCCGGCCATTTTGCCTTTTCTCGACGCCCGCGACAGTCTCGCGCATGGCGCCGGTCGGGCACATCCCCCGTCGAGGCCTCTTACCCTCTCGCCCAAGCGCACACACAGTCCTGTTTGTGGACTCAGATGCAAGACAAATACGGTACGTTTCAAAGGGGATTGTCCCGTTGGCGCGTACAACCCAGGGCGGGCAGCAATACCCACACCCCTAACGGACATCGAGCGCGCATGCTCGCGCAGCTATCGCACGGCCTGGCCGTGATCATCGTGGCGTAACCCGCAACTTTACGAATGCCACGGTGACGTCCGTCTGGCCCGCCGGGCCCGGCGATTCCATCTCGCTGAGCTTGACGCACAACCTGGCGAACCCGCCCGGCGGATCTACATGGGGATCGGCGAAATAGGCCGAATACTCGCCTCCGACGGCGCCCGTAGGGGTGACGGTGCAATGCAGTGTCAGGCTGGAATTGCACAGCACCTCCAAATCAACACAGCCGGTATAGGTCCGGAAGTTCACCTGCTTGAGCTTGATGGGACCGGGAATGTGGATGAGGCACTGAGACAGAAGGCCCAGGTCGAGTTTCACGGGAATCTCATTGGCTTGGAGCGGTTGCGGAAAAAGCTCATAAGGCCAATGATGGACCTTGACCACCTGGGCCTGAACGGCTGACCCCAGGAGGGCCGCCAAAATGACGGTGACCAGTTTCTCTATCACCACACCTCCCTGCCTCACCAACATCCCTGAGAAGACCCGCGTTCGCTCCGTCGAACCTGTCGTTGCGTTCCACCACCACCAGATTACCACGATGTTACCCGCTCCGGCCGGCTCGATCAATTAGGGGAAATACGTATTTTTGCAAAAAACCTGCGTTGTTATCGGCCAGACAACGCCAGTGCTCGGTCTCAACTCATTCGAGGGTTGTCATGCTGAACGAAGTGAAGCATCCGGGCCGAGAGAGAGAAGTCAGTACCGCACCAGAAGGGGCGTACGATGGCGGGATGACAAGCGACGGAGCACCAAGCGGCACCAGGACCGGCGCTGCGGCGATGTGCGACCTTCCCCGAACAAGGCTTTGAAGAGAATTCGGAGGGCGCTTTGTATCCGTGTCGCGGGCCCCCCTCGGGTCGGAAAGAAAAAGGGCTGCGGCCGTGTGACCGCAGCCCCGAAACGACAAATGTCTGCCGAGACTTGCTTACAGCGTCTTGCGTCGCCGCATCCAGCCGACCAGACCGGTGCCGAGGCTGCCCAGCAGAATCGCGCCCGGTGCGGGGATGGGGGCTACCTTATCGACCAGGTAGATCATGTCGTCGTAGTCTTCGTCGCCCAGGGTGGTGCCGTTCCAGCCCAGATCTTCCCAGGCGATGAGGTACGGGTCGTTAAGCGTCAGGGCGGTCGCTCCGCCGCCGTTGTCTACGTAGATGGTCGTTCCGTCGGCGCCGGGCAGATCGTACGTCAGCATGTGGTCCAGGCCAAGGGGATTCAGACCGGCCTCGGAGAAGTAGGTGGTGCCGGAAGAGTTCAGGTACCAGCCGAAGTCCGTGCCGAGACCCAGAGAGATGAGCCCGGCCGGAAACGGAGTCGCGGCCGAACCGTCACCCACGAAGCCGAACCCCGAGTAGGGCCCGAGGATCGGAGTTTGGACGGTGCCGATGCCCAGATCCGTATACACCCCGATCGTGTTGGAATTCCCAGCGGTCAGCCCGATCAACGCGAGCGTGCCATTCAGATCTTTCCAGACGCTGTCGGGCTCTACGAAAAGCGGGTCCAGGTCCTCGTTGTCCGTGAAAGCGCTGCCCTGAAGAAGATTCACGGCGTCGAAGATGTCCGGCACATCGTCGTTCTTGTCGTTCGGGGTCGGCACGCCATCGGGTGTCCCGTCGTACGCATCAGCCGCGAGGTTCGGCGGGAAAGGACCGGCGAAAACCGCCACCGGCGTCAACAGGAATGCTACACACGTAAGCAGAATGCATCTTCTCATCTTCTCGTACCTCCACCAGACTGTGAATTACGGAAACGTTATCCTTCTTGCGGAGGGCCAAATAAGAAGATGACCTTCCCCCCAAACCCGTCCATGGTAGATACCATAATACCTTTTCGCGGCGCTCCTGTCAAGACCTGGCGATACACATTCCGGCGCGAACCGGAGCCTCCGCGCCGCAGTCGCGACATTTCCGGACGTGACGACAAGAAAAAAGAGCGGCTCATCCGGTTTTTGGGTATTTCCGTGCCTCCTGGTGGCTCTGCCCCCAAACCCCCGGCATTTGCCGCATTGGACCAATGGCATGAAGAAAGCCCCGGGCCTGCCCTGGGCGGGAGCGGTCGTGGCCCCGGCGCGCCGGGTCTACCGCTGCTGTGACCGATAGGGCTCTGCTGGCAAGCACCCCGAGCGCCGTCCCGGCGCGGTGACAAAGAGGGCCGCAGGCCTCCTTGCCCGCGGCCCTGTTTCGAGTCCGCGCCGGGTCGAATCCGCAACCGCTCGGCCGTCGCCCGACACGGGGGGGGGCCGTCATTTCTGTACGCACAACGGTTACTGCACGCGGACGCAATCCGAACCCTGGATCGGGTGTCCGCCTTCCACGGTGCCTGTCAGAGTCAGACGAACCGTTTCCATCGTCGAGACGTCGGCGAGTTCGAGCTTCTCCACAAGCTCGCGGGTGTCGAACTTCAGCGTCAGGTCGAGGTAGCCGTCGGGACCGAGCTCGTGGCAATCGCAGAGCTCGCCCTCAAACGGTGTGGCCACGTCCTCGTAGGCCCAGCGCAGAGGCGAGACCATCTCACATGTTTCTTCCCGCATCAGCACGATGGTGGCCGGATCGATCGTCGTGACATCAAAATCCTCAGTGCCCAGAACCGCTACCGGAAGCACACCCTTGCCCTTGACGTTGATTGGATTGGGACACGACTGCGGCTTGATGTCCACAAAAACCTCGATCGGAACCACGATCGTAACCGATTGCTCGCCATAGCTGACGCCCTTATCATCGACGGCGCTGATGGTGAACTCATGCGCACCGTCTTCGGTGCCTTCCGGTACGGTGATGGTCAATACGAACGGCACACAGTCATCGGTGTATAAGGGGCCGGGATAAACACTGGGCTCTGCGCCGATCCACGGCACAAAGCCGGAGCTCGCCTCCAGGTGGAGGCCATATACGGCGGGAATGTCGAGAGCGCCCTCGACCGCCGTGACAATGTCCTCGACCAATGTCGATGAGCTCGTCGTAAAGCGGCTTCCGCCTGTCAGGCCGGTCCAGTAGTCCCAGTGGGCGCTGGCATAAGACGTCGTGTGCGACTCCAGAAGCACCACACCGTTTTCAGACATGCCCAGGAGAACGGCCTGCAAATCGAGATCGTCGGCCGTTTCCATGACTTCGTCTCGTCCAGGGTCACCGCCGGTGCTCCAGACCCACGTCTCGTCCACGCCTTCATTCAGGTCGCAATCGTGGGGGACATTGTCGCCGAAGTTGACCAGAATGCGCTTGGCGCCGTCACGCCACGCTACAGAGCCGTCGGCATAGCTCTCATAGAAAATCCGCGTGTAGTCCTGGGGGCCGTCGTTGCCCCATCCCAGCGACAGGTCATTGATCGCGTCGGCCACGTCACTCGTAACACCCGTGACGGACTGGTCCAGACTATACGCATAGTCCGGTCCGCCTCCGTAGGAAGCGGTGTACCCGCAATAATCGTAGTAGTCATGCGGATAGTCCATATACGACATCACGCCGAACTGGATGTCGTTGTCGGGCAGCGCAGCGAGTGCCGTCATGATGTTCGTAGCCTGCGATTTGGCCGTGGCGATGATGCCCCCCATGCTGCCGGTCAGGTCAAAGGCGAAGACAACATCTGCTTTCGGCGGTATTTCAGGAATGCAGACCGTTTTCAGCTCGATGACAGATCCGCCCGGGGGCACAACTGCGACCAGCTCGTTCGGGTCGATGTCTGCTCCTGAAGGACCGACGGCAACAAGTAGCGTCAGTAATGCAACGACCACACGTCCAATTCTTGCCCGTTTCATCGTTTTCTCCTTTCGATTTGAAGTTGAAACCCGATTCTCCTCCCACCGGTCAGGGGCCTCCTCCGGGTTTCGTTTTCATCTACAGGCCCATGCGCTGCTGACCTCCTTTCCGGGCCGAAGGCTCGCGTGGAAGGCCGCCGGCGCAGGGGTCCGGCGACCCGTGTCTGGCCTGGGCGTACGCGCCGGCGCCAAACCTCTGCAATACAGAAGGCGGTGGAAAAATGAGAACGTTGTGAAAGGGGATAGTGCCTTGGCAACGGTGGCCCCCCATGTTGTGTGATTTTGCCGGGCGTGCAACGGGTCGGCCCGCCGGCGTGGCGCATGCAGGGCGGCTTGTGAGTCCCTGGTGTCGATGGGAAAGCGAAAGGCACCGTGCCCGGCGCCGCTGTACGGCTGGTGCCCCCGCGCCGACGCGCTGTCTTTCTCGCAGGCAGCCGTCCCCCCCAGCCTCCGAACCGCCTTGTAGGGCACGAAAAAACATAGCGCCGCCCTGTTCCTGCGGAACACTGCGCAGCTAAGAAAACCCCAGGCGGGTCAAGACGGATGGCCCGTTCAGGTTGCTCCTGAAAGCGCGCATTGTCGCACCAAACCCGTGGCTGTCAAGAGCACCGTAACCGATTTCATGTCATCAATTCTGATGACATGGCTCCTGCGAAGGCCCCCCGGCACAGAATTGAAGAGGCGAAAAAAGAGCCGCAGGCCTCCTTGCCCACGACCCTCGTTTTTGTTTTCTCCTCTCGGCGGGGCCCTGCCGGCGGCGGGGATGTGGAGGCTCGTGCGAGCGATGCCCTTTACGGGCCTTCCACGGGATAGATGGAGCCATAGAGTTTGTAGTTCGCTTCCGGAGGCTCGGCGGCGAAGTTCATCGTGCCGACGGCCTGGAGCTTGCCGCCGTAGTCGCCCTCGGTAATGACCATGTGAGCCGAGATCGTATAGAGTCCGGGCGTGGTCGTGGGCACGGCGGTCTCCTCGTCGGTCGTTGTGAAACTGGTCCCGTCGGCGAGCGTGAAGGTGTGGCTGGCTGTCACGTGCTGCGTGCCGTCGGGGTCCTCGACGATCTCCGAGACCGCGATGGCCACCGTGGCTTCATGCAGATCCTCGCCAACCATGAGCATGGCCTGGCCCGCGAACTCGGTCTCGCTGGTCGCCGCGGAGGCGCCCATGCCAATGACCGGGAATCCGGGTGCCGGCTCGCACGGCGCCAGCACGCCGACGCGCGTGGCCGTCATCGTATACGGAAAACACAGCGCCGGCTCCTGGCCCTCGTCGGGCAGCCCGTCTCCGTCGGCGTCGGCGAATGGCAGGTAGAACGCGTGCGTGCCTTCGCCCTCCATCGTGTTGTCGTCGGTAAACGTCACGTGGGAGGTGAGCACGGAGATGTAGACGATCTCCCCTAACAACTCGGGCGAGGCGGGCGCGGCCAGCCCGTAGCCTATCATGCTGGTGTCGTACGCACCGTCGTCGGCGAGCACGGTCTGGCCGACGTGAGCGGTCTCCACGGCGGCGTCCGGGAACATGCCGAAGATCGACGGAGTCCACCTGCCCTCCACGGCCGTCGAGGTGTAACGCGTGCCCTCGGCGCCCTGGCCGGTCGCGGTCCAGATAGTCCGGATGACCCCGTTCGGCAGAGGCACCGTGATGATCCAGGAGCCCTCGAGCGCCGAGGTCGTCGGCTGCACCACACTGGCGCCAACGCCGAAGACCGCAATCAACATCAGCGCAATCAAGCCCATGACTCCGACTGCAACGACATTTCGTCTCGTGTACATCATTGTATCTCCTTTATCGAATCGTTCCCTCGTAGCGGTAGAATAGACAATCGACGTGCGGGAGATTCTCACGGAACAGGCGGACTTCGTTGACCGTGCATGGCGGTTCCACCCCTGGCGCAGGGACACAAGAGGCGGCACCCACAGCATGACGTGCCGCCTTGCTCCTGCTCGTACGAAGAAATTGTACAAACGGCCGACGCACCCGGTCAATTGTGGTGACTACGTATTTTGCGTCGTCGATTCGGATGGCCATAAGCCGGCCCGAACCAAAAATGAACCGCGATAATGCAGCCCTTCGGAACAATCACCTGTGCAACTGCACTTTCACGAAATTTTTGCGATTACATACATAAGTGCCCCTATTAATTAGAGTTGACAATGGCAGTTGCGTCGGGTATCATACCAAGTTGGGTTGTATCTACATGAAATAATGGATGCGCACGCCTATAATTCAAGAGGCCAAATAGTATGAAGAAGGTACGAGGATTCACGCTCATAGAACTATTAGTCGTCATCGCTATCATTGCGTTGCTCATGGGGATTCTCATGCCCGCGCTGCAGCGTGTGAGAAGCCAGGCCAGAGCAACCGCTTGTCTGTCGAATGTGCGTCAGTGGGCTCTCTGCTTCAATATGTATTTGAACGACAACGAGGGCCTTTTCAGCGATTACTATGAAAACCGCAATGGCTTCTGGATGAGCGTGCTTCGCCCGTATCATGCCGACACGGACAAGATGCGTTGCTGCCCGGAAGCGACAAAGCCGATGGTGCCCGAGGGCGGTGGCGCCCCCAGCGGCAGCACGCTTCGGGCCTGGGGCGTCTTCGACGGCAACATCCAATGGGCCGAAGAAGGAGATTACGGCAGCTACGGCGTCAACGGTTTCATCTACAACTCGGAAAAGCCCTTTCGAGGCAACAACGACGACTACTGGAAACGCCTGGATTCGTTCAAAGGTTCCGGCAACAACGTCCCGCTGATTATGGATTCTCTCTGGGTCGATGGCTGGCCGTTCGACAGCGATGCCCCTCCCGCCAACATGGATAACCCCTCGTATGGTTCCGTCAGCATGATGGGTCGTTTCTCCCTCGATCGACACAAGGGAACTGTGAACAGCGCCTTCATGGACTTTTCCGCCCGGAAGATTGGGGTCAAGGAACTGTGGACGCTGAAGTGGCACAGGAGTTTCGACACGTCAGGCCAATACACGGTGGCCGGCGGCGTTGACGGCAGCAGTTGGCCCAACTGGATGAGAACCTACAAGGACTACTGAGCCAGGCGGTGGAATCAACGGCTGGCCGTTCCGGGCCACTCCCGCTTCGGATCGCCAAAACCGAGCCAAAGCTCAGGATCTCGCCAGCGGTGCCGATGAAACTAACGCGCCGAAGATCCACGCCGGAGGGACCGCCTGCGGTTGTGCCGACCTGAACGAGTCGTCCCTCCGAACGCTGTTTCTCCGCCCGTATTGACGCCCAATGAGAGGGCGATTGGCACTGTCAGTCTAATTTCCCCTCTCTTGCCTCAACGTCAAAGCCCTGGCGTCTTCAACCCAGCCCGCTTGTCTCTGGCCGCTGCCCTTGACCTGGTAGTCGCCAATATCTGCGCGGGCCTTGTTAGCCAAAGCGGTCAGGCGCTGGACCACCTCGGGATGCTGAGCCATCACATTCACCTTTTCCGCGGCATCGGTTTCCAGGTCATACAGGGCTGCTTCGCATTGGTCGGTGGGACGCCCCATCCAGGTCTCCAGCCTCGGATTCAGAGGCAGCCACAGCTTCCACCTGCCTGAACGCACGGCACTGAGTTGCGACATGTAGTAATAGTAAAACGCTTCGTGGGGAGACTTCGCACCCGCCTTGCCCTCAACCAAATCTCGGATGGACTTGCCGTCGATGATGCGGTCGTCGGGAACCCGGGCCCCGGCGAAGTCCGCCAGGGTCGGCATCAGATCCATGGTCGTACAGAGTTCTTCACATCTCGTGCCGGCAGCAATGGTACCGGGCCACCACATCACACAGGGCATGCGCATACTCCCCTCAAAGTATCTTGCCTTGTGGCCGGACAGAGGGGCATTGCTGCCTCGCCGTGTGGCGCCGTTGTCTGAGGTGAATACCACCAGGGTCCGCCGGGCGATCCCTGAATCCTTGAGCGCCGCTAAAATCTTGCCGGTCGACCAGTCGATTTCTTCCACTGCGTCGCCGTAGAGACCGTTGCTGGATTTGCCCTTGAATCCTTCACTCGCATGGATCGGGACATGCGGCATGGTATGCGGCAGATACAGGAAGAACGGATTGTCCTTATTGGCATGAATGAACTTTATCGCTTCTTCGGTATAGCGCTGAGTCAGGGTGGCCTGCTCGGCCGGCGCTTCAATCACCTCTTCATTCCGCATCAGGGGCAGAGGATACGACGCTCCAGGCCTGCTGCCCATATCGTTGCTGAAGGGCAAGCCATAGTAATAATCGAAGCCCTGGCGTGTGGGCAAGAATTCCGGTTGATCCCCCAAATGCCATTTTCCGATGCAGGCGGTTTTGTAGCCCTTCGCCTTCAACACCTCGGCAATGGTGATCTCATCCGGATTCAGCCCTTTCCGGTCCCTGGGCACCAGGACGAACATACCTTTGGAACTCTTGTGCATACCGATTCGCAGGGGATAGCAGCCGGTCATCAGGCTGGAACGCGAGGGGGAGCACACACCGCTGGTGCAATAGAAATCAGTGAAGCAAGCGCCCTGTTCAGCCATAGTGTCAATGTGCGGCGTGCGGTTCTTGACCGGCCCCAGCCAGCTCACATCGCCGTAGCCCAAATCATCACAGAAGATGATCACAAAATTGGGCGGCCCGCCGATCTGCGTCCCGTGCAGGCC
>Ga0272441_10009476_pt1 | contig 15024 bp, 15 predicted proteins | sample SSMProp6N_FD_193582 | JGI IMG/M metagenome (GOLD analysis project Ga0272441, IMG submission 193582) | Marine sediment archaeal communities from Little Sippewissett salt marsh, Falmouth, MA, United States - SSM-Prop-6N | ecosystem: Environmental > Aquatic > Marine > Wetlands > Sediment ... | reverse complement strand
CCGAGACCGGCTGAAGCGCCAGGTCCGCCGGACGCCAACGCGGTCCGCGGGGCGAGCGGGCCAGGTCCTGGATCGCCGAGGTGGACAGGTCGAGCAGCTCCTTGTGCCTCAGCTCCACCTTGTAGATCCCGCTTCGCCGGTTCGCCTCGTCGGCCGCCCGCAGCATCCGGGGTAGCGAGTAGACCGACGCGTCCGTTCCCGGGGCGGGTGCGCCGTGAGCCGCCACGTGCCGGGCCAGTCCGACCGCCACGGCCTTCATGTCCATCGTCAGCGTCGGGCTCGGCTCGATGCCGAGTGCGTCGGCGCTGAGCAGGACGTGGAGCCCCTTCGAGCCGCTGAACCAGACGCGCACGGCAGGTTCGGGGAGGCCGAGGTCGTCGATGAAGAAGCCGACCAGGTGTCGGCCGAGGTCCAGCGCCGCGTCGAGGTCCTCGGCGTCGATGTCGAAGTACAGCGGTGCCCGGTGCGGTAAGGCGCCGGGGCCGCGGTACTGGTCACGGACCGACCGCCACGTCAGGTTCCCCGCCGCACCGACCGGCGGCGCGAACGTCTGAACGCTGGCGAAGAGGACGCGGTCCCGCCGACGGGCGTCATGTTTGGCACGGGTCAGCGCGGCCGACGTCGTCGGCGCGAACCGCCATCGTCGCCACCGGCCGTCGGCCCCGAGGGAGGCGTGGCAGCGGTACCAAAGCCCGGATGGTGTGTTTGCGAGCGCCACGAGCCGACAAATTCCTTTCGCAGGGTCCGTTCTGACAGATCACACCGTGGCCGGGCACAGCGCCGTCAGCCGCTCGAACAGGATGCGCTGGCCGTCGCCGAGGCCCTGGTGCGACTTCCATTCCAGGTACAGGACGTTGCCGCAGAGTTCGGTGACGCCGTCGACGTCGGTCAGTGCGATTCGGCCGGGCAGACAGTCGGCGAACCGCTCGATCTTGGGCCGTTTCTTGAGGTTGAAGCACCCCTGGGTCCGGCAATCCCACCGCATCGGGTTCGCGCCGTTATCTGGCGACATGGCAGACCCTCCCCAGTTCCCGGAACTCCCCGGCGAATGCATCCACGTTGTGACCGCAGTACAGCACCTCCTGCCCCTGGAGCGGGGCGGAGGTCTTCTCGGGGTGCCAGAAGCGGACGCGGCCCGCCGGGAAACACACGGCGGAGGCCACACCCAGGAGTGCCTGGAACCACCGCGTCTCGGTGGCGTTGTTGACGAGCACGACGGCCTGGGGCACGTCGCCGGCGCGGTGGTGCTCGATGAGTTTCTCAGCGAACTGCTGCACGAGCGGCTGCGCGTACGGCGGATTCATGAACACCCGGCCCGACCAGCGCCGGGCGAGACCGTCGTCGTCGGCCGTGAAGATGCGCTGGGCCCGAACCACCTCGTTGGCGGCCGGGCTGGAGGCGGGGTCGAGGTCGATGCCGCCCATCACCCGTCGGGCGCGGTCGACGTACTCGGCCGGCGTGTACCATTCGTTGTCGCCGGCGTTATGGGCGACGTGGGGTTGCTTGAGTTGAGTGTACGCCGCGTGAATCGAGGTCTCGCCCCGGCGCAGCTTCTCCTGCGTCGCCTCATCGGCCCGCTCGCGCAGGTATTCCGCCTTGGCGATAGTATTGTCCGATACGCCCGCGACCTTGGCGATTACCGCCCTGGTGTCTACGGAAGGGTTTGGAGATTTCTCCGAACCCTTCGAGCGGGACCTGCCGCCGGCGGCACCGCCCAGCCGTTCGTTCTCCTTCGCCTGTGCGGCAATGAGGGGCTTCAGCTCCAGAGCCAATTCGGCCCGCTGATAGGGCGTGAGGTTGCGCCGGCCGAACTGGTGCTCGATAATCCACCGTTTGGCGTCGTCTCGGCCGGCCAGATTCAATTCGCGAACCGTGTAATCGATGCCGTACCGGTCGCAGATCTCCTTGCGGTTGTGGCCGTCGAGCAGGACGCGGTGCTCGGCCCAGACGACCAGCGGGTCCAGGCACCCGTCTCGCAGCAAATTCTCCTCCAGGCCGAGGCGTTCCTCCTCGGTCAGCGGCGGCACGAGGCGCCGAAACCCCTCGTCCACGATGACGTCGCATTCCGGTGCTACCATCACCATTCGGTTCATCTCCTCGAAAAGGCAGTTCATCGTCTGACGAGTGGCCGGTTGGCCCCGACTCGCTTCAGCGCCGCCAGATCACCGAGGGCCGGTCCATGACGTCGCCAGGCGAGGCCGCGTGTCAGTTCATCGACGGCGTCTGCCCGCCCGGTTTCCGTTGGGGACGGTCGGCGGAACCGGCGCTGCCGGCCCTCTCTCGTTCCCATTCCGCCAGGAGCCAAGCCGCCAGGGCGTCGGTGCGGCGGGACCATTTCGCGGTGGTTTCCGGCGTAGGGGCGGCCTCTGCCACCGACAGACCGAACCGGCCGACGTGTTCGGCGGGGGGTGCTTCGGCGATCACCGCTCACCCCCTTCCGCAGCCAGCAGGTCGCTCGCGTCGCGGCGGCGAAAGTACCAGCTCGCCCGCGTCAGGTCGGCGTCGCTCCAGAGATACGCCCCGCCGGGGCCCTTCTCGGGTGCCGGCAGCCTTCGATCCCACACGGCCCGCGACAGCCGGCTGGTGCCGATGCCGAGCAGTCGGGCCACGTCCCTGGTGCTGCGATAGGCCATAGCGTTCCTCCTGTTCTGTGACTGCGGATTCACGTCGTCTCCGAAAAAGGTGGCGTCGACCACGACGCCTTCCGTGTTGCGCCGGCGCCCTCGCCCTGTACCGACACGGCGCGGGTGCTTTTGAGCGCGAATTCCGAGAAATTTTCTCCGCCGGCTCGTGGTCCCTCGCCCTGCGGGTCGTTTACCCTCTATATCTGCCCGAGCAACCGGTTTGTCGCGCGGATTCCGGGACGCCCCTCAACGCCGTCCCACCCTTCGCAATGATGGTGTGCCCCCTATTAGGCTCTATATGCCGTCCGTGCTGGACCTGTACGCATTTCTTCCGGAAGGCAAAAAAATCGTGTCTGCCCGTAGACATCGCCCGCCTGTTCTTGGGGCGGCCCGCGGCCATCGACCGTGCGGCGAAGCCCCGGCCGCCGCGTGACAGGGCCGGCCCAACCTGACCTTCACACGTGGCCGTCCGGCCCTTCACCTTTGTCTTTTTGCGGAAGGGGCCGGAGTTTTGCGTGGAATCTCCGGCCGTCCGGGTCTTCTCGCTGGGGGTTCACCGGTCTGCGCTGCCCCTCTATAGGGTTATTTGCCGCTCGGGCTGAAAATTTGTCGTCAAAATTTCGGATTCTCGATCTTTTCTCGCGGGCATCACCTGGTAGCGGCTGTCGGGCCCCGCGATGGGCCGGTACAGACACAAGGGGGCGGACTCTCTCGGATGATCTGCCCGTGTCCGACCACGCCACCGCGTGAGGCTGACCACTACATCCGCCTAACCGGCCAATCTGCCGCGCGCTGGGTGCCTATTAGCCAATTACCCGGCGCACAGCGAAACTGACGGAGATTTCGCAGGTTGGTGATCGGCATGCAAAACGGACCTTCCGGTTTCGAGCGCGCCGGTTCGCGCTGCCCCTCTATGAGGTTATTTGCCGCTCGGCCCGAATTTCCGCAGTCGAATTCCCGATGGCCCCAAACACATATGCGCGGTTTGGGGGCATCGTGAGCCCATACCGCTCCCCGAATCCCTCACCGTGTCGGCCGAAACGGTTGGCCCCGCAGGGGGTCGGAGGGCCGACGGGGACCGCAACGCTCCGCCGGGCGAGCGTGCCGGTAAGAGGGTCCCCTACTTGTTACTTACCCGGCGCAGAGGCAAACTATCGGAATCGATCTTCGCGGCAGTGCAAGTTTCCACACGTGCCGGCCCGGTGGACGCGGCCGGCGGTCATTTTCTCGGCCCGGAGAGGCGCCCCGGTGGGTGCCGGGGCGCAAGGGGAGGTGTGATGCTACTTTCGCGGCGTGACCTCAAAGTCCCATACCCACACGGTGCCGTCCTCGTGCTGGGCGTCTGGGGGTGTCTGGCCGGCGGTCACCTCGACGCGGTAGAGCCACCAGCCGGTCTCGCCATGGCCGACGTTGCCATCGGCGTCGTGGATGACGGCGTCGCATTCCTGGGGGAAGTGGTCGCTTCGGACGTGGACGCGAGTGCCGTCGGGCAGCCGCGGCGGGCGTGTCGTGGTGCGTGCCATGGGTCACTTCTCCTTCGTGGCGGCGAGGGCGAACTGGCCGCGGCCGACCTTCCGGAACCGCGAGTCCTTGCCCTTCTTCTGGTTCTCCCTGAGCAGGGCGCTGTACAACGTCGCCGCCGGCGTCGCGCCCTTCGTCTGCCACCGGCCGGTGGCGAGGACCTTCTCGATGATGGTCTTGCAGTCCATCGGCTCTTTGGCCTTGGCGAGGACCTCGGCGGCGACGTCCAGCAGGCTCACCTTCTTCTCGCGCGGCGCCTTGGCCTTCTTCGCCTTGCGGTCCTTTTCGGCCGCCGCGACGGCCTTGTCGAGTTCGGGGTCGGGCTTGGCGACCTTGGCGGCGACGTCCTTCCGCCACGCCTCGACCTTGGCCTTCTTCGCGGCCTTGGCGTCGCCCGGGGCCGCCCCCTCGCCGCCCACGTTGGCCCGTGTGGCGTCTTTGGCCGCCGCCTTGGCCGTGGCGTCGCCCTTCGCCCCCTTCTTCGGCCAGGGGCCGCGGAGGCGCTGGGCGCTCTTGATACGGACCTGCTTGCCCGTGGCCTGGTTCGTTCCCGTCCATCCGCCGTGTGTGCTCTCGGCGTCGATGCGGACGGGGACGACCTTGCCGCTCACCTTCGCGCCATAGACGCTGCCAATCTTGACATCGGCCTTCTTCATGACTCGCTCCTTACCTCGGCGTACGTGTTACAGGCCCAGCTCATCAGTGAGCCGGTCCAGTGCGTCGGGCCCACCGAAGAGGTCGATGAGCCGGTCCGCCAGCCAACGCAGCTGGCGGTCGACTTCGGGGTTGCTGGTGCGTGCCGGCTGGAGGTAGGCGACGACGGCCGCCACCGCCTGCGGCGACAGGTTGTCTTTCAGGGCGTCGAACAGGTCCTGCTCGTCGATGCCGGCGGGTTCCTGGATGGCCGCCTGGGCGTGAATGGTGTCGTACAGGCGCTGGCCGAGGATGTCGCGGACGGCCGTATCGAGCGCGTCGGTCCGACGCGCGGCCGTCACGAAGTCGCGGGCACCGCACAGGTCCACGATGGCCTGGAGGTCGTCGGCGTCCTTCCGGTAGACCTTCGCCATGTCCGGGTGGGCGTTCCCGGCTTTCGCGCGGAGGTCCGCAATCTTGCCGCGCACGACCGGCAGGTCCTCATGGAGAACCGTGACGTCGTCGTAGGCGCTGGCCCGGTCGGTGTGATCGGGTGGTTGGCTGGTCATGGTCAGTTCCTTTCGCCCGGCGGCATCGCCGGCCCCGACGCCCGCCGGGGGCAGGCTCCGGGGCGGGCGATGCCCGCCCGCCGCAGGTCACGCGTTCGGGTCGATGCCGGCGGCCTTCTGCATCCGCTCGGCGCTGGTGACGAGAGTCCGGTAGACGCCGCAGAGGCGGTCGATTTCGCTGCCGCGGTGCTGGACGACGCCGAGGCCGTCGACGTGGCCGTCTTCGTCGAGGCGGTCGGCCGCCTGCTGGAGCCGGTCGGCGAGGTCTCGCATCTCGCCGGCGAGCTCGTCGCGCCGGCGCTCGGCGTCGCAGGTGATGTCGGTGGCCACTTCGAGGGCCTCGCTGTGGTCGCCCGCCTCGTGGCAGGCCTGGAGCGTCGCCCTCATCTGTTCAGCAGTTCGCATCCTCGTGCCTCCTGGTTACCGGCCTGGCCCACCCAGGCCCGGGCGCAGCGGCCCGACGGCCGCCGCGTTCGGGTCCGGTTACCGCAGCCGCCAACCAAGGATGACCTCGGCGTCGCGTCGCAGGTCCTTGTAGACGGCGTCGTGGGTCTGGCCGGTGGCCTTGGCGAGCCGCCGCAGCCGTCGCCACCAGCGCTGGGCTTTCGCGCTCGGCCAGAACCCGGCCATGAGCCAGTCGGCAAGGTCCTGTGCGAGTTGCTCGCGCTGGCGTCCGGCGTCGTACGTGGTCGTCATCGTCTGGTCCTTTCGATTTCGCGTTTCCACACACACAGGGGCATGCTTTCGGCCGGAAAGCAAGGCGATTCCATGGGCTTTACTGCATGTTGTTCGCGCCGTTTCCGGCCACCTTACGGTTGCCCGCGCCGCTTGGACCTTGTACCTTTGCTACAACTCGTTGACTTGCAGTATTGCACTTGATACGTTGGCGTGGCCGGTTCGTGTTTGACCCTGAACGCTTCGCTCTGATTTGGCGGCAAGGGGGGACACCATGGCGGCCATGGAGTACTACGCCCACAGCCCCGCCGACGGGGCGGATGATCGGTGGCACCGTTTGGAGGACCACCTTCAGGCGACCGCACGGCGTGCCGCCGAGTTTGCGGAGGCGTTCGATTCGGCCGACTGGGGCCGTCTGGCGGGGTTGTGGCACGATCTGGGGAAGTACCAGGAGGCGTTTCAGGAGCGTGTTCGAGGCGCGTCCGACCATGTGGACCACGCGGGTGCGGGCGCGGCGATGGGGCTCTCCCGCGATGCCCGATTGGGCATCCCATTAGCCTTTGTCATCGCCGGCCATCACGGCGGGCTTCCGAACTTCGGCCTGTGGGAAGCGGGCACGCCAACGCCGCTGAAGGAACGGATCGCGCCAGGGCAAGGCACCTTGGAGCATACGCGCGCCGTTGTGCCAGCCGACATTGCCAAACAGCCCATCCCTCCTCTACCCGCCTTCCTTCAGTCAACGGACCCAGGGGACAAGCGCCTTGCTTCCAGGCGCACAGCCTTCTGGATCCGGTTTCTCTTCTCTGCACTCGTCGACGCCGACTTCCTGGACACCGAGGGTTTCCACCGTCCGGGGATGCGCGAGGCGGCCACGGCAGGCTATGACGACATTCCATCCCTGCGCAAACGGTTGGACCGCCACCTTGCCGAGGAGTTCGGCGATGCAGGGCAGACCGACGTGAACGCGGTCCGGGGAGACGTGCTCGACGCGTGCCGCAACAAGGCGGCCAAGCCGCCCGGTGTCTTCACGCTGACCGTCCCCACCGGCGGAGGCAAGACGCTTTCGGGCATGGCCTTCGCCCTCGGGCACGCCGAGCGGCACGGTCTGAGGCGGGTCATCTATGTGGCCCCGTTTACGAGCATCATCGAGCAGAACGCCGAGGCGTATCGCAATGCCCTCGGGGCCGAGAACGTCATCGAACATCACTCAAACCTCGACCCGGAGCAGGAGACGGACCGTAACCGTCTGGCCAGCGAGAACTGGGATGCGCCTGTCATCGTGACGACGGCCGTCCAGTTCTTCGAGTCGCACTTTGCAAGCAAGCCCTCGCGCTGCCGCAAACTCCACAACGTGGCCCGGTCCGTCATCGTGCTGGACGAAGCCCAGAAGGTGCCCGTCGGGTACCTGACCGTGATTCTCGAAGCCTTGAAGGAACTCGCGGCCCACTACGGGTGCACCGTGGTGCTGGCGACGGCCACGCAGCCGGCCCTGGGCAAGCGGGATAGCCTGCCGGAGGGATTCGAGTCGGCCGAAGAGATTGCGCCGGACGCCTCCGGCCTGGCCGAGCGGCTGCGGAGGGTGCGCATCCACTGGCCGGAGCCGGACGCGCCCGCCGTCGAGTGGCCCGACTTGGCGGAGCGCGTCGCGCGGGAAGAGCAGGTCCTCGTGGTGGTTCACCGCCGGCAGGACGCCCGCGACTTGGCCCGCCTGTTGCCGGAGGAGGGGCGGTTCCACCTGTCGGCCCTGATGTGTGCGGCCCACCGGAGCGACGTGCTGGCGCGCGTGCGCTCGGCCCTGAAGGCCGAAGCCCCGTGCCGACTCGTTTCCACACAGGTGGTCGAGGCGGGGGTGGACATCGATTTCCCCGTCCTCTACCGGGCGCTGGCCGGGCTGGACAGCGTGGTCCAGGCGGCCGGCCGGTGCAACCGCGAGGGTACGCGCAACGAAGGCCGCGTGACCGTCTTCCGGGCGCCCACGCAGCCGCCGTGCGGCACGCTACGCCACGGATTGAGCGTGACGGAGACGATGCTGCGACAGACAGATGTCACACTGGACCCGACGGACCCTGGTGTATTCGAGGACTACTTCCGTAGGCTTTACCTCAGCGAAGACCAGGACGCCAAGGGGCTGCGGGCTGACCTGACCGCGTTCAACTTCGCGACGGCCGCCCGCAAGTTCCGGATCATCGAGAACCGGTTTGCCCGGCCGGTCGTCGTGCCCTATGGCGATGCGATGGACCGCGTGGCCGTGCTGCGGCAGGCCCTGGAGGCCCGCGACGGCCTCGCCGCGCGGCGGGCGCTGCGGGCACTTCAGCCGTACACCGTGACCGTGTACGACTCCGACTATGGCAAATCCGACTACAAGCGGCTGCACGAGGCCGGGGCGCTGGAATCGGTCGGCGACCTCGTGGAGGTCCTGGCCGAGCCTTTCCATCACCTCTACGACGGAGATACGTTCGGGCTCGTGTTGGACGACTCGCTTGAACCCGATCCGGAATCGATGATTACCTGACCCGAAACAACAGAAGGAGCGCTGCATGTCACATGCACGAAGTCCAACTCTCGCGGCTCGCGCGTTCGGCCGGCTGGCCTGTTTCACCCGTCCCGAACTGAAGGTCGAACGCGTCTCCTACCCCGTCATGACGCCGTCGGCGGCGCGGGGACTGATCGAGGCGGTCCTCTGGAAACCCGCCATTCTCTGGCACATCGAGCGGATCCGCGTGCTTCGGCCTATCCGGTTCGTCTCGTTCCGGCGGAACGAGGTGAACACGCGGGCGTCCCCGCCGAAGCAGGCCATCGTGGAACACGGCGGGACGGTCCGGCCGTACTTCGCCGAGGACGACCGCGCCCAGCGGAATACGGTGGCCCTTCGCGACGTGGACTACCTCATCGAAGCCCACCTCACGCTGACCGACCGGGCCGGCCCCGGCGACAATACGGCCAAGTTCGTGGACATGTTCCGCCGACGCGTGGCGAAGGGGCAGCATTTCCACCAGCCGTACTTCGGCTGCCGGGAGTTCGTGGCCCACGTCATCCCGGCCGACGGCGCCCCGGAGCCCATCCCGGACTCCGACGATCTCGGCATCATGCTGTGGGACATCAACTACGGCCCGAAAGCAAACCGGCCCGTCTTCTTCGCGGCGTCGCTGGAGCAGGGCGTGCTGGAAGTGCCGCCGGACGCCGCCGCAGCCGAGGCGACGCTTGCCGCGGCCGCTACGAAAGGAGGTGCCCCGTGATCCTTCAAGCCCTTCACGCCCTCGCCGACGCCGAGAACCTTGTCGGCGATGCGGACTACAAGCGTAAGGCTGTGCATTGGCTTATCCATATCGACGCCAAGGGCCGCATGCTCGGTCTGCCGCAAGGTACTCGCACAACGCCGCAGGCGGAGGAAGGCTCGCACCGCACGCCTAAACCTGTTGCCAAACGGTTCTTAATTCCTAAGCCAGCTCCTAGTCGAAGCGGCCAAAAACCTCCTGCCGAGTTCCTCGTCGATAACGCGTCCTTCGTCTTTGGCGCCGACTTCGACGACAAGGGAACCGACGAGGAAGAACTTCGCAGGCGAGCGGCAGATTTTCGCGCCCAGGTAGAGCGTTGCGCACAAGAAGCCGGCGACGAAGCAATGCGTGCCGTTTTACGTTTCTTGGAAGACATCGCCGGGCAGCGACAGGCTATCGGCAAGCCTGATCAGTACAAGAAGGGCGACCGCTTCACCTTCGTGTATGCACCGGATGTGGATTTGCTTGCGTGCCAGCGACCCAAAGTCAAGAGGTGGTGGAAAAAGCAACGTGAACAGCAGTCTGGTTCCGGCAATGTCTTCTGCCTTGTCACCGGCCAGCCCTGCTCACCTACCACGAAGCACCCAAAGTTGAAGAACGTACCTCAACGAGGAGCACAGGGCGAAATCGCTTTGCTGTCCTTCAACAAATCGGCTTTCTGGTCCTATGGCTGGAAGTATCATAGCAACGCCCCCGTCTCGCGTGAGGCCGCAGAGGCGTGCGCTACCGCCTTGAACCGCCTGCTCGACCCGCGACCCCAGAATGCCAAGGGCGAGGCGCTGCCCGTCCGTCACGTGCGCCTGTCGGGCGACACGGTCGTCTGCTTCTGGTCGCCCAAGGCGAAGGAACAGGGTTTCCTGGACGCCCTGCCGGACCTTTTCGCCGCCGACCCGGAGCAGGTGGCGAACCTCTATCACGCGCTCTGGCGCGGCCGGATGCCGGACATCGACGACGCGTCGGCGTTCTACGCCGTGACGCTTTCCGGCGCCCAGGGCCGGGCCACACTACGCGACTGGCTGGAGTCCACGGTCTCGGAGGTGGCCGAGCACCTGCGTCAGCATTTCGAGGACTTGGCCATCGTCCGCAGCAAGCCGAGGGATCGAGAATTGCCCCCCGCCGTCCCATTGCAGACGCTCTTGCGATCACTCGCACCGCCGGGCAAAGAAGCGGCCATTCCGCCACCATTGGCAGCACAGGTGGTACGCTCTGCTCTGACCGGCATGCCGTATCCCTGGAACCTTCTAATGCGGGCATTGGAACGCACGCGCGCTGAGATTGGGCGGGCCACACGTGCCCGAACTCCGGCAAAGCGGTGGGAAGCGCTGCGAGCCCGCGATGCCCGCGCCGCCCTCATCAAGGCGGTCCTGAACCGCCGACACCGTTTCAGACACGGAACCCTGGACAAGGAGGTGACCGAAGCCATGGACCCCACCAATACCAACCCCGGCTACCTGCTCGGGCGGCTGATGGCCGTCATCGAGCGGATGCAGCAAGCCGCCCTCGGCGAGGTCGGCGCCACGGTCGTGGACCGTTTCTTCAGCAGCGCCTCAGCAACCCCCGCGACGGCATTCCCGCGCCTCCTGAAGGGGTTCCGCCATCACGCCAGCAAGGCAAAGGACAATGACCGGTCGCGCGGCACCGCCATCTGGCTCGAACGCCAGGCCGACGAGACAATGAAGGGCCTGCAGGGCTTTCCGGCGTTCCTGCCCCTTGAACAACAGGGACTATTCGTCCTCGGTTACCACCACATGCGGCACTGGCTGTGGTCGAGCAAAGAGGAGCGCGGTGAAACTGAGGAACTCCCCGTTGGCAAAGGGAATGCCCAGGCGTCCGTGTCGTAGGCCCGTCCTAAACCAAACCCACATGCTCAAAAGCCCACTACAAGGAGAATGACGATGTCCGGAACGACTCAGCCCATTCAAAACCGCTACGATTTCGTCTACCTGTTCGACGTGAAGAACGGCAACCCCAACGGAGACCCCGATGCCGGTAACGCCCCGCGCATCGACCCCGAGACGGGTCACGGTCTTATCACGGACGTGTGCCTGAAGCGCAAGATCCGCAACTTCATCTGCCTGGCCAAGAACGATCCCAAGACGGAGCAGCCGGCTCCCGGCTATGACATCTACGTCAAGGAGAAAGCCGTTCTCAATCAACAGCACGAAAGGGCTTATGAAGCACTGGAAATCACCGAGGACGATGAGGCCAAGAACAGGCAAGATGATGCACGCAAGTGGATGTGCCAGACTTTCTTTGACATCCGAATGTTCGGCGCCGTCATGTCCACTGGCAAGAATGAACCCCGTAAGAACTGCGGTCAGGTCCGCGGGCCCGTTCAGTTTGCCTTCGCCCGCTCGGTTGACCCGATTGTCGCTCTCGAACAGTCCATTACGAGAATGGCCGTGACCAACGAGAGGGACCTGGCGAAGGAAAAAACCATGGGCCGCAAGGAGATCGTCCCCTACGCCCTTTACGAGGCCCACGGCTTCATCTCGCCGTACCTAGCGGCCGACACGGGTTTCAACGCCGACGACCTGGCCCTCTTGTGGCAGGCCCTGACGATGATGTTCGAGCACGACCGCTCCGCCGCCCGCGGCGAGATGGCCGCCCGGAAACTCATCGTCTTCGAACACGAGTCCATGCTCGGCAACGCCCCGGCCCATACGCTGTTCGACCGCGTGAAGGTCGTGCGGCAGGACGAGAGCCGTCCGCCGCGCGACTTCTCCGACTACGACGTGGCCGTCGATTCGGCCGACTTGCCGTCCGGCATCTCGGTGCAAGAGATGCTGTAGAGGGCTCGTGCCATGGACGCACCCGAACACGACGACGACAACCTGCTCCCCCTCTCCGCCTTGCAGCACCTCGTGTACTGCGAGCGGCAGTGTGCGCTCATTCACCTGGAGGGCGTCTGGGCCGAGAACCGCCTGACCGTCGAAGGCGGCCGTCTGCACCGCCGCGTCCATGACCGGCCGGAGGTCGAGTGCCGGGCGGGCGTCCGCATCGCCCGGCACGTGCGGCTGCGGTCGCTGCGGCTGGGCCTCTCGGGCATCGCCGACGTGGTCGAGTTCCATCCCGTCGACGCCGCAACACACGCCGACCCGGATACCCCTGCCGCGGCTTGCGGTGGTTTGGACGAAGGCGACGCCATGGCCTCGTCGGACCTCGACCCCGGCGCCGTCCTGCCCGGCGTCCCCGGCCGGTGGCGGCCGTTTCCCGTCGAGTACAAGCGCGGCCGGCCCAAGCGGAACCGCTGCGACGAGGTCCAACTGTGCGCCCAGGCCCTCTGCCTGGAAGAGATGCTGGGCGCGGCCGTCCCCGCCGGGGCGCTCTTCTACGGCCGGACGCGGCGCCGCAAGGACGTGCCGTTCGATGCCTCCCTCCGCCGCACCACCGAGGACGCCGCCGACCGGCTCCGCCGCCTCATTGATGCCCGCACCACGCCGCCGGCGGAGGTCGGGCCCAAGTGCCGCAACTGCTCCCTCAAGGACGCCTGTCTTCCGAAGGTGGCGGGGTGCGGCCCGTCGGCGGCCGCCTTCCTCGACCGTGCCATCGCCCGCGCCCTGACCGACGCACCGGACGCGGAGGCCTCTCCATGAAACGCCACGGCAACACGCTGTACGTGACCACGCAGGGGGCGTACCTCGCCCGCAGCGGCCAATGCCTCGTGGTCCGGGTGGACCGGGAGGAACGCCTCCGCCTGCCGGTCCACACGCTCGGCGGGGTGGTGTGTTTCGGACGGGTCTCGTGCAGCCCGCCGCTGATGGGGTTCTGTGCCGAGCAGGGCGTAGCCGTGAGTTTCCTGAGTCTCCACGGGCGGTTCCTCGCACGGATCGTCGGTCCCGTTTCCGGCAACGTCCTGCTCCGCCGCGAGCAGTATCGATGGGCCGACGAGGTGGATGGCCAGGCCGCACGCATCGCCCGGGCTATGGTCGCCGGCAAGGTGGCGGGAGCCCGGTCGGTCCTTCTCCGTTCGGCCCGCGACCACGCCGAGAAGGTGGACGGGCCGGCGCTCGCCGGCGCCGCCCGACGGCTGGCCCAGGGGCTGGAGGCGCTCCGCACCGACCTTCCCCTCGACCGCGTTCGTGGCGAGGAAGGTGATGCGGCGCGCCTCTATTTCGGCGTCTTCGACCACCTGATCACCGAGCAGAAGGACGCTTTCGCCTTCCGCGGCCGCAACCGCCGTCCGCCGCGCGACGTCACCAATGCGCTCCTTTCCTTCGTCTATGCGCTGCTGCTGCACGACTGCCGGTCGGCCCTGGAGGCGGTCGGTCTGGACCCGGCCGTCGGGTTCCTGCACCGTGACCGTCCCGGCCGCCCAGGCCTTGCGCTCGACCTGATGGAAGAGTTCCGGCCCGTCATCGCCGACCGCCTCGTCCTCTCGCTCATCAATCGCAGGCAGGTGGGGCCGAAGGGATTCCGTGTCGGAGAGACCGGGGGCGTCGAAATGGACGACGCCACGCGCAAGGCCGTCCTCGTCGCCTACCAGAAACGCAAGCAGGACGAGACGACGCACCCGTTCCTGGGCGACCGCACGACCGTGGGGCTTCTACCGCACCTTCAGGCCATGCTGCTCGCGCGCCACATTCGCGGCGACCTCGACGCCTACCCCGCGTTCATCTGGAGATAGAGCCCCGGTGCACTCGTGTCCTGACGCTGGAGGGTTACATCATGATGGTGGTCGTCAGTTACGACGTGAACACGGAAACCCGCGCCGGCCGCCGACGCCTCCGCCGCGTGGCCAAGGCGTGCACGGATTTCGGCCAGCGGGTCCAGAACTCCGTCTTCGAGTGCCTGGTCGATCCCGGTCAGTGGGCCTGCCTGAAAGGGCGGCTCATCGACGAGTGCGACGCCTCGCGCGACAGCCTCCGCTTCTACTACCTCGGCAGCAACTGGCGACGCCGCGTGGAGCATCATGGGGCCAAGGAGACGCTGGACCCGGAGGGTCCTCTCATTGCGTGATGCGTTTGCGAACCTCAAGCGCCCGTGTTTCCCCCGGAAGGTTCGCGGCGGTGGCAACCCGTTGCTAGGGGCGAAGTTACGTCCTTGCGTGCGGTCTTTGACAAGTGGATAATGGCTGTCGGCCCGGTGGTTCGCGCAGGCCTGCCTGTAAGCCGTTATCGTAGCAGTACTTGGACCGTAGTAGTCGCACCCCGCGCGGGTGCGTGGATTGAAACTGGTAGACCCCGGACACACCTATCAAGTCTTGACCGTCGCACCCCGCGCGGGTGCGTGGATTGAAACGCGTAGTGAAACCACTCGGCGTCGGTCGTCTCGGCCGTCGCACCCCGCGCGGGTGCGTGGATTGAAACCTTGTCGCGGAAATAGTGGACGCCGAGGTCCTTGTCGTCGCACCCCGCGCGGGTGCGTGGATTGAAACCCCCTGTGGGCGGCCAAGCGCATGGCCCGCCGGGCGGTCGCACCCCGCGCGGGTGCGTGGATTGAAACTCGTCAACGACGTCGCCAACGGCGACGACGGGGCGGTCGCACCCCGCGCGGGTGCGTGGATTGAAACCATTCCATCGCCGCGAGGATCGACCGGGCGACGGCCGTCGCACCCCGCGCGGGTGCGTGGATTGAAACTCGGCCGCCTTCGACGCGAGTGGGCGGCCGGCAGAGTCGCACCCCGCGCGGGTGCGTGGATTGAAACTTCTTCAAACAGTGGGGGGAGTGGGGGCTCTGTGAGTCGCACCCCGCGCGGGTGCGTGGATTGAAACTCGTAGTGGCCGG
>Ga0272441_10009474_pt1 | contig 15026 bp, 9 predicted proteins | sample SSMProp6N_FD_193582 | JGI IMG/M metagenome (GOLD analysis project Ga0272441, IMG submission 193582) | Marine sediment archaeal communities from Little Sippewissett salt marsh, Falmouth, MA, United States - SSM-Prop-6N | ecosystem: Environmental > Aquatic > Marine > Wetlands > Sediment ... | reverse complement strand
AATACTGTGTGCTGTTTTGCCGCACAGGGCGATATTGCTGCCCTGTATTCCCTTCCATCTGAGGAGGTAAGAGATATTTCCCGGGTTTTCATCCTGCAGCATTATCGCTTCAATCCAGTCCGGGCTGATCCCGAGGGAGAGAAAGTGGTCCGGGTATCTGTCAGGCATACTGAGGGCCATGAATGCGCTGTTGTGATAGATGAATGGCGCGTGGCCCATTATTACAATTCCGGACCCCCTGTAACGTTCAGGTGATCCGCTCTGTTCGGCCAGTTGATCGTGGATCATGTTGTAATTGCCGAAACGATCCTGTACTGTGCCGAGTTCAAAAATAGTTCTGCTGTTGTGTTCAATTTTAAAGTTACCGTTATGACAGAAAACACCGATAAAGCGGCTGCTGTTGGAAATATACTTTTCAGTGGAGAGTTCCGGTATGTCCCTTTCAATTTCTATTACCTGTGAATTTTCTATTCGGAGCCCGAGTTTTTCCTGCAGCGCAATAAAGTCACGCAGGGCAGTGGAACTGCCTATGTACCTGCTGTTGTGCATGTGTTTATTATTGCTTTCCTGATTTTCCGCAAGCAAATCTCCCATGGGTGTGTCAGTAATGATGATGTTTTCAATCATCGGGAGAACATCAGAAGGAAGTCCGGACCAGTTCCCGATCCTGATAAAGGGCATTTCGTCATTAAGTGAATCGCCTGTGAATATAAGGAAGCATTCAGGATCAAGAACAAAAATTCTTCCGTTTTCAATGTTTATTATACTGCTTAATTCCATAATTCTGTTCTGACCGGTAATTTAATACTCTTCTTTTTATAGTTGATTATATCGGCGCGCGGATTGCTGTGCTCTGAATATGGGTAGATTTCTTCAGCGCACTGTTCAGGTAAGTACCTTTATGCTGTGCCCGTGCTGCACGATATGACACTCTTAATCTAATTAATGTGTAATGGCAATCAGTATTTGTTCCGGGACTTCTAAATATGAAAATTACTGCGGTAATACTGCCTGGAGATAAAAATATTCTGTCCTTAGGGCGGGTAAGACCGGTATATTAACAGACAGATAAGATCAATTTTATCAGAATTATGTACGATACTATAAACAGAAGTATAATACTTGACATTACCCCCTTTAGTGTGCGTATCTTTGTGGAATCGGGAACACACATAAAGGCATATCTGCCTTTTCCCGGTTGTTAAGAATAGTCCGGGATAGCATAACCGGGAGCTGGTAATGGTTAACAGGGAACAAGGGCAGATTGTCTGCAGGGTTTTTCCCCGGATTGAACAGGACAATGATGAAAAGAGTATCTTCAGTAATAATGAACCTGTATTTCCGTCTCGCCTTTTTGAGGCAGATTATCTGGCTGGCGGTTGCAGTATGCGTGTTTACTGTCTCAGCCGCTATATTGTTTCAGAACAGTGATATTTCAACCGGGCCTGTTGGATGGGAAAAAAGCTTCAAAATAACACCATTTAAAATTAAATCCCGCAACCTCAGTGTTGCATCACGCGGAAACTTTGTGATCGCGGTGTACCAGGGAACAGAGGGTACTGAACCGGGTATTTACGCTTCCGTATCCTTCAACGCGGGCCAGAGCTTTCTTCCCCCTGTCAGGATCGATTACGCGAATACAAAAATTGAAAACAATCCGTATGTGGCTGTATCAGGCAACGGTACTGTCACTGTAATGTGGCACAAACTCGTGGAGGATGAATCCACCAACAGAATATTTTATGCCACATCATCAGATATGGGCGCTAACTGGTCAAAAGCGCAGCGTCTCAAGCTCGGTTATGAAATGGAAATGCTGCCTATGATCTATTATGATAACAGGGGGCGGCTGCACCTGTTTTTTCACGCATACAGCAGCGGCGGTTTTAACCTCTTCCACGCTAAGAGCAGAGACAACAGGATATTTGATGTTACCGGTCCGATTATAAAACTTTCAGCTGAACTCAGGGGGGCCTTTTTCCCGTCAATCGCTCTTCACGGGAAGGAGATCCATATTGTGTGGCAGGGCAAGGGCGCTGCATTTACTGACGACCTCTATTACATGAAGTCATCCAGTTACGGGTCCCGCTGGTCCTCTCCCAGGAAAATCACTACAAGCAGGGCGAATGACGCTTCACCCTCAATACTGATGAGGGGAGATACCCTTTATGTTGTTTACCATAATAACGAAAAGAGGAACTGGGCTGTAAAAATGCTTCGCAGTAAGGACAGGGGGGCCAAATGGATAGAGAGGCCGATTCAGGTGTCAGACACTAACGCGGACTGCTTTTCCCCGCAGGTGGTTTTTTCCAGGGATAAGCTGATCATTGTGTGGTATGACCTGCGCGAAAAAGTGCCGAGGGTATTCTCAAGACGTTACTCTATTGACGGGGAGACTTTCGAGCCGGAACAGAAACTGTCGCTTAGCCAGGCCCCGGCAAAAAACCCTGAGTGCGTGATTTCCGGGAACAGGGCAGTGGTACTTTGGGAGGAGAACAGGAGGATCGTGGCAAATTACACTGACATCCATGTTGACCCTCCCGAGGTATTTTCCTATACTCACCCTCTTAACCGCTGGTCACGGAATTCAACCGCGAGAATCCGTTGGAAACCGCCCAGAGATGAGTCCGGCATAGTGGGTTACTCTGCAGTGGCTAATAACAGCCCTGATTTCACGCCTTCTGTGCAGAATGTCAAACCCACAATTACACGGCAGGTACTTCCAGCCCTTGATGATGGCGTGAGTTATTTTCATATACGCGCCATTGACGGTGCCGGAAATTTCAGCAGGACCGTTCATTATAAACTCCTTGTATCCGCGAATCCATTGCCGATGCCTGTAGTTGTTTCACCAACGCACCCTGAGAATAAGCCGATAAAAATAAATGACCCGCTTTTCAGGTGGGCTGTTGATGACGTGGAACGCCTTAAGGGTTTTGTCTACAGCGTTTCCAGGGGTACAGTCAGTAAACCGAATACCTTTATACCCAAATTTGAACTTAGACTGCAGGACCTTGAGCCGGGCGGGTACTTTTTTAATATTGCGGCAGTTGACAAGACTGACCGGCTCAGCCCGATATCAAATTATTATTTTATTGTCGGGCGGGCGGAAAAGATTGACCTGGACAGGATCAAGAAATATGCGCGCGGCAGGGGCTACATTAAAGTGCGGCCTGTGCTGAAGCCCGGGCTAAGGATTACTGTACCTTTTAATCATGCGCAGGTATTCGAACGCGATAAATTTGACGCCCTTCTTGTCCCGGAAAACATCGGGCGGGAACAGGTTACAGGGTATTCCGTTTATGTTGATACAAAAGAACTGCCTGTCAGGGAAAGGGTAAACCAGAAGGGACCGATAGTACACATACGTGAACTGAGGGACGGCAGCTATGTTATAGGCGCCAGAGCGCGCTATTACCGGGTTGAGAAAGGAAGAAAGGTCTATTACTGGACTGATCCTGCCAGGATCAGCTTTAATGTAAAAGTACCGCGGGAAATAACACCATTTGAATATTACGCGCGCTCTATTTTTGAGAAGCTCTCCAGGCGTGCCGGAATTGTGACAGGTATAATCACCTGTCTTATAATGTCCATTATTGTCCTCGGGTTCGGCACACGTCTTCTGTTCTATTTCAGGCTGGCGCAGTACAGGCTGAGGATGCTCATGAGGCCCAGGTAAAAGGGGGAAACCCGGTCCGCGCTGGACCGGATATTGCAGAAAAAAATATGAGCGGGTGACCAGAATCGAACTGGCGACGTTCAGCTTGGGAAGCTGACATTCTACCGCTGAATTACACCCGCGTTTTTTAACAGAATCATTACCGGTGATATTTTTGCAAGCAGTTTTTAGTGGAGTTAAATGAAAAACCGGCGCATAGTTCAGTATTGTTTGTGGAAACGGATTTTAATATATTGTTAAGGGAACATGGGCCGGGATTTAATGCAGCTGTAAAATCAGAGAGTGCGAATTAAGCCGGCTGTGGATGGGATTAGGGATTATAAGGGGACTTTTAAAAGCTACAAATATGATGTCCCCTTTTGGGCGCAACGTCTGATGAAACCAGTAGATAAGATTTTATAATTAAAGAAACTACTGGTTTTTAGAGGTGCCCATAATATATAAATTATGTATTTGAAAAAATTACACATAAGCATTGTTTCTTTCGTTTTAATGGCGGGTTTCGCATGTCAGCCCGTGTTTCTGTTTGCGCAGAATATTCAAGACATGAACAGGGAGGCGGAGAAGTATTTTGATAAAAAGGAGTTCAACAAGGCAATAGCCATATGGCTTAACATTCTTGACGCTAATCCTGATAATGAAATGGTACAGAAAAAGATTGAGATGATCTTTGACATCAAGCAGCGAAAGGACCTTGCACTGCAGAAATCCAGGCTCAGTTACAAGATAGCGAAAAAGCGTTTCAAAAGGGAAGAACTTGAAAAGGGGGTCAGCAGCGGAAAATCCGCCATGAATAATTTTATTATTGCCTACAGGATTGACCCCTATGATCCTGAACTTCGCGGAATGCTTGAATCAATGAAGTTACTCGAAAAGGATGTCAAGGCCGCTCAAGAAAAACTGCGGGTGTCACGCGAACTGAGGGAAAAGGCCGCGAAACTGAAGGCACTGGCCCTGGAAAAGATGAAGGCCGAGGATTATAACGGGGCCCTTGTTCACTGGAAGGAGATACTCTCATATTTCCCGGCTGATGTTGAAGCAATTGAAGGCAGGAGGACCTGTACCATTGCCATAGAGAACAGGTTGAAGTATGAAAGGATCCGGAACTTCATGGCCACTGGAAGGGGCCTTTTTGAACAGAAAAAGTACAGGGAATCACGTCTCGAGTTCAGGCAGGTCATGAATATTGATCCCCGCAACAGGGAGGCAAGGGATTACATTGAAATAATTGATGAAAAGCTCGAGGAAAAACGGCTCTACACGCAGCGGGCCAGGCAGGCGGAGGACTTTTACAGATCAGGGATACAGAATATCGCGCAAAAAAAGTTTGACCAGGCAGAGGAGGACTTTGAGGCAGTACTGGCACTTATAGAGAATTACAGGGACGCGAAGCAGCGACTTGCGGGCCTTGACGGTCTCCGTAAAGAATATGCGCGTCAGCAGCGGTTAAAGAGGATTGAAACGATCAACAGGGAATTTCAGAACGGACTTGTAGCTCTGGCGCAGGCGCGTTACAGGGATGCTATAGCGGCCTTCGAGGTCACCCTGAATCTGGACCCGGAGAATGCGCGTGCCCGGGAGTATATTGAGCAGGCGAAAAATGCACAGAAAAAGGAAGAGGACGAGCGCGTTGATGAGAATTCACCCTATTATAATATAGTTAATTCCCTGATTGTTTCAGGAAAGGCGCTTTTTGAAAAGGGACAATTTAAGGAATCACGGGTTAAATGGGACAGGATCCTTAAGCTCTTTCCGCAGAACAGGATAGCCACTGAATATAAACTTCGCTGTGATTTTAAATCTAATCCGGAAGGTTACCTGCTTTTCTCAAAGTCTATAGTGCAACGGGGCCGGGAGGACATGAAAAAGGGGAACCATGATGACGCCCTGAAAAAATTTGAATTGATTAAATCAATCTCTGATGATTATCCTGGTATAAATAAACTTATCGCAATGGCCAGAAAAGGCAAGCGTGAGAGCACTGTGCGTCTCGCACCTGCTGACAGGCGGGAAGTTGAAAGGAGATACAGGCGCGCCCTTGTCCTTTACGGAAGGGGAGGGGCGGCGAATATCAAGCTGGCCCTGGACGAGCTGAAATGGGTCACCAGGCGCGATCCAGCTAACACAAGGGCTCTGATAACCCTGAACAAGATAGAGGTCCAGCTCAGGGGCGGCGGGGTAATCGCGCAGCCCGTCAGGACAAAGCTGACTGATGCACAGCGCAAAAAGGCCATGAAACACTACTACAATGGTATCAACTACTACTCGAATAATAACTTTAAAAAAGCGATACAGGAATGGCGGCTTGTTCTTGCTATAGACCCGAACAATGTCAAGGCAAAGAACAATATCAGGAAAACATTGATATTCCTTGGAAGGTAAATTAATGAATAACAGCACACGGACCAGCGCGGACAGGAGTAATGATACCGGGGACGCAGGTGACAGCAGCAGGGCCCCTGACAAAAAGGTAAGATTCGGTCTCAGGATAAAATTTTCCCTCGCGATCATGACAATGGTCTCTCTTATTATTGCGACAATCATAATATTTTTTACCTACAGGGAAACCGGTCTATTGCGGGGACAGATTTTTCAGTTTGTCAACAGGGAGACTGTCCATCTCTCAAATACAGCACAGCAGTCAATCGGATTTGAGGAGATTGCCATTATCGAGGCTATCAATGACCTTAAGAATTTCAGTTTTATAAGCTATGCGTATGTACTGAATGAAAAGGACAGGATAATCCAGTATTTTGACCTTCGCGGAGAACAGTCGATCGGCGAACCAATCCGTAATGATATAGACAGAAAATTTAAAGAGAGAAGCGACAATGAAAATATAAGTATTATCGAGACACCGGACCCGGCTGACAGCAGCGGGAAAATTTTTGACTTTTCCAAGAATGTGATTAACAAGTTCACAGGAAGAAAGCGCGGTGCTGTAATCATCGGTCTGTCTGACAGGATAATCAGGGACCAGAGGCGTGACCTTCTCGCCACGACAATACCAATAGCAGGCATGTTCCTCCTGCTGTCAATTATTGGTTCAATAATACTTGCATCCATCATTATAAAACCGATACGCAAACTTTCACACGGGGCAGCTGTTATAGGGAAGGGGGACCTTGATTACCGAATTGATATTAATTCTTCAGATGAACTGGGGCGGCTCGCTAATGAGTTTAATATAATGACCGAAATGATCAAGGAAGCCAAGGACAAGGAAATTGAGAACAGGATAATGGAGGAGCAGCTTGAAATGGCCAAGGACATCCAGGAGGGCCTGAATCCGATGGAATTCTATGACAAGGACGGGATTCAGATCAAGGGCTTTACACGCGCGGCAAAGGGTGTTGGAGGGGACTACTTTGATTATATCGATATTGACAAATACCGTGTCGGAGCCCTGATAAGTGACGTTTCCGGTAAGGGTGTGCCCGCGTCTCTTGTCATGGTCATGATCAGGACTGTTTTTACGTCCTACATTACCCGGAAGGATGTTGACTGCGCCAGGGTTGTCCGGGCCATAAATGACTCTCTCAGTGCTGACTTTGCCATTGACAAGTTCGCTACACTCTTTTTCATGATTTATGACAGGAGGAACGGGGAACTCGCATTTTCGAACGCGGGTCACGGGCCGCTTTTCTGCTACAGGGCCTCAATGAAAAACTGCACAATCACTAAACTTGATGGTGTGCCCATCGGGATTATGGAGGACGTGGATTACATCCAGGCCAGGGTAAAACTTGATCCCGGGGACATGGTGGTAATGTATACTGACGGTATTACTGAAATGCGTAACCCGGAAAGGGAGGAATACGGCCTGAAACGGGTAATTCACCTGATGAAAACACAAAACCACTTAAGCGCAAATGATTTTGTCACCATGCTTGTAGATGATGTTGATAACTTCAGGAGGGATGCTAACCCCCATGATGATATGACAACACTGGTTTTTAAAAGAATAAATTGATTACTTACAGGAGCTCGTCTTCGCTTTCATATATTTTGAAGAATTTATCCAGTGTGGCAAGCTTCAAAATATTAAGCACATCATCGTGGATGTTTACGAGTGCGAATTTACCGCTGTGGGCTTTCATTTTTTTCTGGCCGGCAACAAGGGCGCCGATACCTGACGAATCCATGTAATTGACATTTTTCATGTCAACAACAACATTTGGAAATTTGCCGTCGGTGATGCTGAAAAGGGCCTTTTTCAGTTCACTTACATTATAGAGGTCAACCTCTCCACTCACTTCAATGATTTTGTAATCACCTACTTCCCTGAAAGCAATTTCCACCGTGTCCTCCTGGATCGTCATAATAAGCTAATTAATATAATATGAAGTTAATATTATTATCGGGTATTTCAATAACATGTATAATAAAATAATATTCTTTGTAAAGTAGAAAAATTAAAAATTAACAAATATAGAGCATAGATCATAAGCCGGGTCAGCGGTTCAGCGCCAGGTCCGTGAATAGTTTATCAATAAACTGTGAAAGATCAATTATACTGTTGACCTCTTTCATTTCTGTGCAGTGGGGGAGGTAGATAGAGGCAATACTGTCACCCCAGTCCCAGAGGTGCTTTTTGTCAGGATTAAGCCAGAAAATATTTTTTGACCGTTCCTTCATTCTTATGAATGAGTGGAGCCCCGGGTCCTGGTTGTTGTTCCTGGCGTCTCCAAGTATCATAACAGTTGTCTTTTTCGTCAATGAGTCACTGTAATCACTCACGAACATGTCGAAACATCTGCCGTAATTGCTGCCCCATCCATATGTGAAATCAGTGTCATGAAAAATGGAATTGATTGCCCTTTCCGGGTCCATCTCCATGAACAGGGGGGTTATCTCCACCATGTTGCTGATAAAGGCGAAGGTCCGTACCTTTGAGAAAAGGCTTTGCAGTGTGTGTGTTATAAGCAGCATGAACCTTGTGTACTGGTTCACTGATCCTGAAACATCGCAGAGCACGACAATCTGGGGGCGTTCAATTTTTTTATCCCTGTGCGAGATTTTAAACGGGACGCCGCCGTACTGCAGGCTGTTTCTTATTGTGCGCTTTATATCAAAGCTTCCGTGCTTGACCCTCTTTTTCCTCTGGGATATCCTGTTTTTCAGCTTCTGGCCGAAACGTCTGACTATTTCACGCATCTCCCTGATCTCTTCAGGGGTCAGCTGGTAGATATACTTATTAAGCAGGTAATCCTCGCGGTCATTGATCTTTTTCCCTATCCTTTTCCTGGGCAGGTTTCGCTTTATAAGTGTAAGCAGCAGGGTGTTTACCCGGTCCCGCTCCTCATCGTCACCGGCTTCACCTCCCTGCCCGGAATACCTGGACAGCACCGGATCGCTTCTCTGCTGGAAGAGATTGATACCTGTCCCGCCCGAGGACCCGGCAGCCTCTATCTCCTCCAGAAAAAGAGACAGCAGTTCATCAGCTTCCTTTTCCATTATCAGGTCTTCACTGAGGCTTTCCATGAAAGACCGGACCATGTCCTCAAGTGCGTCAGCCTCCTCCCTGCTGAACCGCTGTGAAGTGTCTTCCTGAAGGGAGGATATGTCAATGTCAGAGGCCTGGCCCTCGAAAAATTCAGAAAAGCAGGTGTCAAAGACAGGTATATCGGTAAAGTCCTTTACAAGTGTGGTCTTAAGCGACTGCCTGAAAACGACCCTGTCATCAAAGGGTATCCTGGGCACAGCGTCAAAGAGGGCGAGGATTTCGTCGGTAGATACAGTTACACCCGCGTCCCTGAGTATATCAATAAAGTCATAGAGTTTTTTTTGAATTCCCGGTTGCATGAGCATACCTGGTAACCGTATCAGTGTATAAAAATATTCTTTGCCTGTTTTTTCGCAAGTTCGATGTCCTTCTCATATTTCAGTATGAAATTAAGGGTATCGACTGCTGTCTCAGGATTAAGTTCGCTCTGGCCGAGCAGGAGGAGGGCCCGTGCCCAGTCAAGGGTTTCACTGATACTGGGTTCCTTTTTAAGCTGAAGTTCACGGATGCGGTGCACGGCCCGTACAATCTCGGTAGTGAGTTTTTCACCGCATTCCGGGACCTTGAGGCTTACAATTTTTTCTTCAAGCTCCCTGGTCGGGTAATTTATATAGAGGTGAAGACAGCGTCTCTTGAGAGCATCAGACATCTCGCGGGCGTTATTTGAAGTGAGTATTACAAAGGGTTTTCTGTTTGCCTTGATAGTGCCGATTTCAGGTATGGATACCTGGAAATCGGAAAGTACCTCAAGAAGAAAGGCCTCAAATTCTGAATCGGACTTGTCAATTTCATCAATAAGAAGGAGACAGGGCCTTTCAGATGTAACTGCCCTGAGTATTGGACGGGCGAGCAGGAAGTTATCGGAAAAAAACACGTCCTCTTCATTTGAAAGCCGCGCAACAGCCTCCTTAAGGGAATCTTTATCCTCCATTATGCACGAAAGTTTTTCTTTGAGTATCTGGGTGTACAGGAGCTGCTTGGCATATTCCCATTCATAAAGGGCCTTGGACTCATCCAGGCCTTCGTAGCACTGGAGGCGCACGAGATCCATGTCCAGGGCGCTGGAAACGCATTTACCGAGGTCTGTTTTGCCCACGCCTGCAGGGCCCTCAATAAGAACCGGTTTTTCCATTTTCATGGCAAGAAATATGGTTGTAGCGATCTCGCGCGATGCAATATACTTTTCTTCAGCCAGAGCATTTATTGTTTCATCCACGTCTTTAAACATGCCTGTACCATCTCGTATAAGTTTAATTTAAGTCTTATGGTCTTACAGGCAAATTATTTGGCAAGGAAATTATATAAGTGTAATTTTAAAAACTGCATTTTTAACTCTTACTTTCCGGGTAATAACCGGGAAGTAAGCATTAATTAGTTGGGGAATTATTTAAAATCCGGTCAGGGGGCCTGTGCCTGTCCGCATGTACACATGGGCCCGTTGAAGAAGCCGGTGCGTACATGCGGAAGGGATGCTATTTTTTACGGAGCATTGCCTCCACCTTTGTGGGGAGACAGAAAACATTCATGAAACCGGAAGCGTCTTTCTGGTCATAGAGTTCACTTTCGTCAAAGGTCGCGATATCCGGCTCGTAAAGGGTGACCGGGGATTTCCTGCCCACAACAGTGCAGGAGCCCTTGTACAGCTTTACCCTGACAGTGCCTGTGACATGCTCCTGGGTCCTGTCAATCAGGGCGTCCATTGATTCACGTTTGCGCGAAAACCAGAGTCCATTGTATACAAGTGTGGCGTATTCCGCAGCGATTTTGTCCTTGAAATGCTGAGTGTCACGGTCAAGTGTTATGGACTCAAGGTCCCTGTGGGCAATAAGCAGAACAGTGCCTGCCGGTGTTTCATAAACGCCGCGTGACTTTATTCCCACAAGCCTGTTTTCAACAATATCAATCCTGCCGACCCCGTTTTCGCCGGCAATTTTGTTAAGCTTTTTCATCAGGTCAACAGGGGAGAGCTTTACACTGTCAAGCGCGACAGGTACGCCGCTCTCAAAGTCAATTTCCACATACACTGGCCTGTCAGGGGCCGATTCCGGTGACTTTGTAAGTATGAACATACTTTCGTCAGGCTCATGATAGGGGTCTTCCAGAACTCCGCCTTCGTATGATATATGCAGGATGTTCCTGTCCATGCTGTACGGCTTGTCCTTGGTAACAGGCACAGGGATGTTGTGCTTTTCAGCGTAATCGAACAGCTTTGTGCGTGAGTTGAGGTCCCATATCCTCCAGGGTGCAATTATTTTCAGTTGAGGTGCCAGGGCCTTGAAACCCATTTCAAAACGTACCTGGTCATTGCCTTTTCCGGTTGCCCCGTGACATACAGCGTCAGCGCCTTCTGCAAGAGCGATTTCCACCTGCTTTTTCGAAATTATCGGGCGTGCAAGCGAAGTGCCCAGAAGGTAGCGGTCTTCATATATCGCGTTGGCCTTTATTGCCCTGAAAATATAGTCACGTACGAATTCCCCGGTCAGGTCTTCTATATAGCATTTACTTGCGCCTGTATTAATGGCCTTCTCTTCAAGACCGTCCAGCTCCTCCTCCTGCCCGACGTCAGCGGCAAAGGCGATGACTTCGCAGCCGTATGTTTCCCTGAGCCACTTCAGGATTATGGAGGTGTCAAGACCCCCTGAATATGCAAGTACAACTTTTTTAACATCCATTGTGATACCTCGTGTAAAGTAGTTAAACTCTTCGCTGTCTCAAAGGTCCTTTATCACCGTTATTTTTTCTGCATGAGAATGCACATGATAGCCTTCTGAACATGGAGCCTGTTTTCAGCCTGGTCAAATATTATTGAACAGTCAGAATCCATGACATCAGCGTCAATTTCCTCGCCGCGGTGAGCGGGCAGGCAGTGCATAACCTTACAGCTGTCAGAGCATTTTTCCATGAGTTTCGCGGTGACCCTGTACCTGGTAAAGGCCTTTTTTCTTTTTGCTGATTCCTTCTCCTGGCCCATGCTTGTCCAAACGTCAGTATAAAGGTAGTCTGTCCCCTCAAGGCCCTCGTCTATGTTGCTGGTGATCTCCAGGCGTGCCCCTGACTGTGATGAAAGACTGTAGGCCTTTTCAATTATTGATATATCCGGCATGTATTTTTTCGGGCAGACAAGCGAAAAATGCATGCCGATGAGCGAGGCACCCAGAAGCAGGGATGCTGCGACATTGTTCCCGTCACCGATATAGGTCATTTTTACTTGTGACAGGTCTTTTTCCCGCTCATAAATGGAAAAGAAATCCGCCAGGGCCTGGCATGGATGAAATGAATCAGTGAGGCCGTTTATTACCGGAATTGTAGCGTGTTGAGCCAGTCTTTCAACATTTTCATGTGCGAAGGTCCGTATCATGATTCCGTTAACATATCTTGACAGCACGCAGGCTGTGTCCTCGAATGTTTCACCCCTGCCGATCTGGATATCATCACTGTTAAGGAAGAGGGCATTTCCTCCGAGCTGGCATATGCCTGTTTCAAAGGAAACACGTGTACGCGTAGAGCGCTTGTCAAATATCATTGCCAGGGAACTGTTTTTAAGGCACTGTCGGTATTTTCCCCTTTTCATGTCCTTTTTCAGTTTTGCTGAAAGCTTAAACAGATCGAATACCTCATCCCGAGAGAGGTCGGTTACTGTGAGCAGGTCCTTTGTTTTTACGCGTGGGATTCTCATGTCATCACCCTTTCTTTAAAATATTTTCCAGGATCTTCATTCCTGCCCTTACAGTGGAAAGTCTGGTATTTAAAGGCGGTGTGATCCTGAGCACACGTTCTGCTGTGCAGTTTATTACCAGACCCTCTTCAAGGGCCCTGGTCACAAACGGCATTCCAGGCCTGTCAAGTTCAACCCCGATGTGCAGCCCCATTCCCCTTATGTCCTGGATCATGTCAAGCTCATCGCGGAGCTTTTCAAGCCTGTCAAACATGAAATTGCTTATGCGTTCAACATTATTCATGAAATTTTTCTTTTTCATTTCACCCAGTACCGCGGCTGCGGCCGCGCATGCAAGGTGGTTCCCGCCAAAGGTGCTTCCATGGCTTCCCCTGTCAAGATATGAGGCAAGGTCGTCCCTGGCGTGCAGGGCTGAAACAGGGACACCCCCGCCCAGGCCTTTCGCAATTGTAATAATGTCAGGGGTAACCCCGTAGTGCTGATAGGCGAATATTTTCCCTGTTCTGCCTATACCGGTCTGTACCTCGTCAACAATGGTAAGGATCCTGTTCTGCCTGCACATTGAAAAGACAGTATCAACGAATTCCGGGTCAGCCGGCAGGATACCGCCTTCGCCCTGGACCATCTCAATGATCACTGCGGCAATATTCCTGTTCTTTTTAAGCTCCCGCGCAGCCGCTTTCGGATCGTTGTAGGGCAGGTATATGAAACCCGGTACAAGTGGCCCGAAACCCGTGTGTATCTTTTTCTGCCCGGTCGCTGACATGCTCCCCATTGTTCTACCGTGGAATGAATTGACAAAGGATACTATCTGTATCCGTTTTTTTGAGGTGCTCAGCCCGTATTTCCGCGCCAGCTTGAGCGCGGCCTCGTTTGCTTCAGTGCCGCTGTTGAGGAAGAGGGTTTTACCCGGGAAAGACAGTTCTGAAATTAGCTGCGCCGCCTTTATCTGGTCCCTGTTGAAATACCAGTTTGATGAATGGATTATTGAATTGGCCTGGTCCGTGATCGCCCTGGTAATGGCGCTGTTACCGTATCCCAGGTTGGATACGGCGATTCCTGAAAAGAAATCAATATACTGCCTGTCATCCTGGTCGTAAAGGAGACTTCCGTTACCCCTTATGAAACAGACCGGCAGCCTGTCCCCGTAGTTCTGAAAGAGGTATTCCCTGTCATTCTTGATAATTTTTGAAAGTTTCGCGCTGGTCACATCTGTATCCCTGTCTGGTAAAAAAATAAAAATCGGGAAAATCCCCGATCATGAATAATGACTTACCACAGGCCGGAATATGTCAATTAAAATTAATTCCATTACCCGGCAAAATTGCCGGCCGCGGAAGTTAGTGAAAAATGTAATCCCGTAATCCGGGTGGGGCTTACCGGCGCAGGGTCCCTTTCTCAGGGAGGATCTATATCTTAAATCCGGCCCCGAAGAAAAAAGTGATCATCTGCATGTGAGTGTCCTGGAAGAATATCCTCTGGATGGAACTGCCGAACTGGACGCGTACAGGGTCAATGTTTACATGAAAGGAGAGTGATCCGGCAGCAAAGGGATCTGTTGAGTTAGTGTCCGAAAGCGGTTTAGTAAAGGGCCCGTTATCTGCATGGATCTTTATGTTGGTAAATGCCATTCCTCCCCCGGCTGCAATTGAAAAGTAGAAGCGGCGTGAAAAATAAAGGTTGTACGCGATATCAGCAGAACTGCTCCACACTGAAATGATGGAATAATTACCTGCTTCAATGCCATAATTATCAGAGGAAAAATAGCTGCAGTTAAGGGCCAGGCTGATCCTTCCGGATGTATTCAGCATTATGTAGGCGTTAACATAATCTGTATCATTGTAAAGGTCTTCCCAGTCCCCGGTCATGTAGACCATGCCTGTTTTGATGCCAAAGGACATGCCCCTGAAGAAAGAATACACAGGCATGAACGGGGAGGGCGCGAATCTTTTCATGTTTTTCAGCTGAAAGGCCCGGACACTGTCCTGTATCTGTGCGCCCAGGTCATCAATGGTTGTTTTAAGGATGGCTCCCACTTCCTCGCTTTTGGTCTGGATCAGGACTGATTCCCTTCCCCTTATATTAATGACCTGCACCTGTATACGGAGCAGCTTTTTTTTGTCAGGGAGTTCAATGATACTGCAGGTGCCTGCAAGCGCGAAGTC
>Ga0272441_10009473_pt1 | contig 15026 bp, 15 predicted proteins | sample SSMProp6N_FD_193582 | JGI IMG/M metagenome (GOLD analysis project Ga0272441, IMG submission 193582) | Marine sediment archaeal communities from Little Sippewissett salt marsh, Falmouth, MA, United States - SSM-Prop-6N | ecosystem: Environmental > Aquatic > Marine > Wetlands > Sediment ... | reverse complement strand
AGCTTGGAGTGATCGAAGCCTACGGTCAGATGCTCGGGCTCGTGCGGAAGATCAAGAAGCGTTGCCATGAGCGCCGCGTCCGCGTCCCAGAGACGCTTCTTGCGGTACATCAGCTGATCCCCGAGGGGCTTGATGTAGCCGAACTTCTCGTTCAGTGCCCCCGAGAGCCCAACAAGGACACACGTCTTTCCCGCGTTCTTCCGTGGCGATGCGACGATCAACGAGCGCATTGGAGTCACCTCTCGGTCCGTTGCAGCAGGACCCGTACGTCCAGGGCCTTGACGCCGCCCCCTTGATCATAGACGACGAGTGGGTTGACCTCGATGTCGGTGATCTCACGACATGCACTGACGACCTGCCCGAGTCGCACGATCAGGGGGACGATGGCTTCGATGTCCTTGCGGTCCTCTCCGCGGACGCCCAGGAGCAAGGGGTATGCTCGGACGTCGGCGATCATCTCCTGCACATCCTGTTCGGATACTGGCGCGGCGCGGAAGGTGACATCCTTCATCACCTCCACGTAGATGCCGCCGAGACCGAACATGACCACGGGGCCGAAGGACGCATCCTGGCGCGCTCCGACGATGGTCTCCACGCCGGGGCGCACCATCTCCGCGACCTCAACTCCGGCGATGAGGGCGCCAGGGACATTGCTTCGGCTCTGCCGGAGAACGGCCTGGTAGCCATCGATGAGCTCCTGCTCGTTCTCGAGATTCAGCGCGACGCCGCCCGCGTCACTGCGGTGAAGGATGTCTTTGGAGACGATCTTGAGCACGACGGGGTAACCGATGGTCTGCGCCTCCTGCAGCGCCTCATCCAGACTGTGGGCGACGGACGATGCGGGGATGCTCATCCCCAGGAGCGTGGCGAGTTCATGGAGCTCCTCGCCGATGAGCGCCTGCCGGCCTTCGTCCAACGCTCCACGCACGATGTGCTGCACGTCTGCCATGTTGGTGTCCGATGCGGGAGCGATCCGTGTCTTGCGTTGCTGTGCTCGCCATGAGGTGTACAGTGCCCCTAGACTGGACACCGCATCGTAGACATCGGAGAAGACGGGCAACCCCTCTCGACGTAGATCGCGGATGACTCCTTCGACCGTTGCTCCGCCGAAGAGGGAAACGACCATCGGCTTGCGTGTGCGCACTCGACTCCATAGCCGCCTCAGTAGATCGGAGAACGCGTCCACGTCGAACAGACCGGTTTCGCAGTACAACGCGATAGCCGAACGCATGCGAGGGTGATCGATAACGCCGCCGAGCGCGATCTCGTATGCCGCGGCGTCCGCCCCCCCGGTGATGTCGACCGGGTTGTGTGCCGACCCAAACTCCGGCACCGCGGACCCGAGTGTTTCCTGCAATGCCTGCTGATCGTCGAACAGGTCGATCCCGTGCTGTTCGCAAGCATCGGTCGCAAGGACGCCGATGCCGCCGCCATTGGTGACGATGACGGTGCCCTCCCCTGAAGGAAGCGGTGCATAGGCGAGGAAGTGTGACCAGGCAAATGCCTCTTCGATGCTTGTCGCGCGCAACACGCCGCACTGCCGCATGATGTCGTCGAAGACGTCGTCGGCTCCGGCCAACGATCCGGTGTGAGACGCCGCTGCCCGCGCACCGCGCTCCGAGCGGCCGGACTTGATGACGATCACATGCCGTTGGGGAACCACGGCGCGAAGCGTGTCAATGAGGCGCTCGCCGTTGCGGACGCCTTCGATGTACAGCAGGACGACGCGCGTCGCTGCGTCCAGCGCGAGGTACGATAGGAGGTCGGCTTCATCGATGTCGGCCTTGTTTCCAACGGAGATCAGCGCCGATAGCCCGAGGGACTCGGCGGCTGTCCTGCCGATCATCGCGATCCCCAGCGCGCCGCTCTGCGTCACAATGGCCACTCGGCCCGGGAGGATTCCTCCGGGGCCGAAGGTGGCATCCATGGCCGCCGCCGCGGAGTAGATGCCAAACACGTTGGGTCCGAGGATTCGGAGTCCGTGGTCGCGCGCGCAGGCGACGATGTTGCGTTCCTCTTGTACGTTACCCACTTCAGCAAAGCCCGATGTGATGAGAATGGCATGCTTTACCCCGGCGCGACCACACTGTTCCACCGCCCCTCGCACGTGTGCTGCGGGGATGCTGATCACCGCGAGATCCGGGGCTACATCGAGTTCATTGAGGCTCGTGAGCATCGTGCGGCCGAGCAGCGTCCCGCCCTTGGGGTTGATCGGGAGGATCTCGCCGGCGTATCCCCCAGCGACGAGATTGGCCACGATGCGGTGGCCGATCTTGGCGGGGTCGAGCGACGCCCCGATGACCGCCACGGAACGCGGCTCAAACAGGCTTCGCATCTCCTGTGCACAGGCCACGAGCTTCGCCTCTGGCGGCTCTCGTGGTGGCTGTGCGCTGGCTGCTGTCATCGCAATCCCCTGTGATCCGACGCTGACTGTGCAGCGTCACCCTCCGCGAATGTCCCGCCGCGGCGGCCCGCGACGCAGTGCTTCTCGTACGCACCGGCTCCAGGGACACGGGCACGATGCCCAACGCCCCTGAGTCCGCGATCTGCTTGCCGACTCCGCTCCCCCGGCTCCCTGGCGACAGAAGCCCATGCGTCGCAAAGGCGTCTCCGTTCTGGCACTCCTAGGTGTCCTTCTTGCTGTAGGTAATGACCGACAGCACGGCCCCCTGCGGATCTCGGAACGTGCAGAAGCGGCCGACGCCAGGGATGTCGGTCGGGGGAACCAGCAGCCGCCCTCCGTACGTCTTCGCCTTTTCGGCGACCTCATCGACGTCGTTCACAGTGACGTAACTCCCCCAGTGGGGAGGCGTGCCGGGCGGGGTACCCTCCGGCATCGCCATGATCCCGCCGATCTGCCGGTCGCCGGCCTTGAGGACGGTGTACGGGCCAGATCCCATGTCCGTCTCCTCCATCTCCCAGTCGAGGACCGTGGCGTAGAACGACTTCGCACCGGCCACGTCGGTCGTCAATAGCTCCGTCCAGCTGACATCTCCTGCTGTTTCGAAGCGGTTCTGCATCGTCAGCCTCCTCGGGCTCCCTGAGCTCCGGAGAACATCATCGATGAGGAGACGTACGCGATCAAGAGTCGATCCGAACGTCAACCCTGCGCAGCCGGGATAGGTCCTTCTGCAAGCCCGCGCTCCATCCGCTACGATCGGTGGTGTCGTGGAGTGGAGGATCCCGTGGACAGCGAGCGTCTCATCGAGCGCCTGGAGAGTGGATCTGGCATTGTCCGTCCTCTGGTCCGTCAGGCGGACGGAGCCCTTGCAGGATGGAAGCCCGCGCCCGGGGCGTGGTCGGTCCTCGAGGTCATCGCCCATCTCCTTGACGAGGAACGCGAGGATTTCCGCGTGCGCCTCAGGCTTCTTCTCCACGATCCTGAGATCGAGTGGCCTCCGATCAACCCGGAATCGTGGGTGGCGTCTCGCGAGTACGCGTCGTGGGATCTCGAGGAGACGCTCGACGGGTTCCTCGCCGAGCGGAAGGCTTCCGTCGAATGGCTCCGTGGACTGGGCTCTCCAGACTGGAACTGTACGAAGACCCATCCGCGGGCGGGCTCGATGACGGCGGGCGACCTCCTCGGAGCCTGGGTGGCCCACGATCTCCTCCACGCGCGGCAGCTCGTCCGCTTGCACTGGATGTACGTGCGGTCGCTCGCGGATCCACACGGCGTTGCCTACGCCGGCGAGTGGACGTGCCGTGAGTCGGCCGAGGTCGGATCGTGAGCGTCACGGCTCGGGCCTATCGACACCCCGAGGACTACAAGGCCGTGGGGGAGTTTCTCGTCCATGCTTATGGCAAGACGCGCGACGGCCCCCACCGCTCGTGGCTGCAACCGCGGTGGGAGTACATGCACTACCACCCGTTGATGCGGGAACGCGATCTCGTGTCGAAGCTCGACCGCTGCGGCCTGTGGGAAGACGACGGAGCGCTTGTGGCGGCGGTGCACTTCGAGATGCGCATGGGGATCATCTACGTGCAGCTCCTTCCGGAGTACGGAGCCCTTTGGGATGGCATCCTTGCGTACGCCGAGGAGCATCTGGCGGGTTCGTTCGACGCGGGTACAGCAGTTCACGTCTACATCGATGACGATGACCAGTACGCCCATACGGTTGCCGCTGCCCGCGGTTTCGAACAACTGGCGGAGCATGTGGAACCGATTTCCTATCTGACGGAGGCCGAACTGCCGGAGAAGATCCCAATCCCCGAAGGCTTCGAGATCCTCGGTCTCGACGAGGACGACGACGTGCGAAAGGTCCATCGCGTAATGCATCGCGGCTTCAACCACGAAGGGGAGCCTCCCGAGGACGAGATGGAGGACCGGCGGCGGAAACTGACGGCCCCCAACCTACGCAAGGACCTGACCGTCGTCGCGCGCGCGCCGAGCGGCGACTTCGTCTCCTTCTGCGGGATGTGGCTCGATGCAGTCAACAGGGTCGCCTACGTTGAACCCGTCGCCACCGATCCGGATTACCGGCGGCTGGGCCTGGGCACGGCCGTGGTCCTGGAGGGCGTCCGCCGCTGCGTGGTGGAGGGCGCGTCCGTGGCCCACGTCGGATCGACCCTGCCGTTCTACCTGTCGATGGGCTTCCGCCCCGTCCATAGCCACTCCCTTTGGAGGAAGATGCTCCCCGGGTAGGGCAGGGAGCGCTGGCTCCCCTGGCGCCGAAGGAGCCGAGATGAAGCATGTGGTAGTGACCGGAGCAAGCAGCGGCATCGGATTGGAGTTCGTGCAGCAGTTTCTCGACAGCGGGGCACGGGTGATCGCCGGGAGCCGAAGTGCACCCAGATCTGAGGAACTCGCCGATCTCGCGTCGACCCACGGCGATCGATTGGTGATCCGCGCGATCGATGTGGGCGACGCAGGATCGAGAAGCGACTTCGCGGACGTGGTCCGCGAGCGCTTCGAGTCGCTCGACGTGTTGGTCAATGCTGCGGGGATCATCGCTGGTGACGAGGAGACGATCAGCGTGTTTGGAGCGCTCGACCAGGACGAGCTTGCGCGCACGTTCCTCATCAACAGCATCGCTCCGCTGATGATGACCGAGTTGGTTTATCCGCTTCTTGTCGGAGGCGACCGCCCGATCGTCGTCAATATCTCATCGCTCAACGGCAGCATCGCCCTCTGGGATAGGCGGGGAAAGTACAGCTACTGCGCGAGCAAGGCGGCGCTGAACATGATCACCAAGACGTTGTCCATCGAGCTGAGGGATGCGGGGGTCCGCGTCATAGCACTCCACCCGGGCTGGGTGAAGACGTGGATGACACGGCACGAACCGGCACCGATGGAGCCTGCTGATTCGGTCGAGGGGATGATGCGGCTGATCGAAACGCTCACACCGGAAGCCAGCGGAAGCTTCCTCGCCTGGAACGGAGAGGCGGTGCCATGGTAGACGAGCAGCGCAGGGCCGAGATGGAGGAGCGCGCCACGCTGCTCCGGAAGCTGATCGATCGATTCGGGGAGGAAGTCCTCGATGTCGTCTCTGTGCACACGGCTGAATGGGCGAGAGCGAGGCTGGAAGCCGAAGAAGTAGAGCAACGCGACCTGAGTGCGGTGATGGAGCTCCTCTGGGATCGGATCTCCGAGGTGATCTCCTTCGACGTTCTCGAGCGTACGCCGGCGGCGCTGCGCATCCGCGTCACTCGCTGCCCGTTCGCGGAGGAGATGCGGCGGCTCGGCGCCGCGGAGATCGGGAACGCCCTCTACTGTGCCTATGATGAGGGGTTTTGCGAGGGACTGAATCCGGCGATCCGATTCGAGCGCTCCAAGACCCTGATGGCAGGGGACGACTGCTGCAATCACACGTACAGGCTGGAGGGCTGATCTTGGCTCCAGAGACGGCGGAGACACGCGCGGCGTATGCGATTGGATCCATCATCTGGGACTTCAACGGCACGTTGATCGACGACCTCGATGCCGTCGTTGCCTCCGTGAACACCCAGCTGGTGAGGCGCGGTCTCCCCGTGTTGACCTCGTCGGAGTACCGAGAGGTGTTCGGGTTTCCCGTCGAGGCCTACTACCGGCGTATCGGTCTCGAGTTCGAGTCGGAGACGATGGCGGATCTGGCTGCCGACTTCTTCGCGGAGTACACGCCGAGGCTCATGAGGTGCTCGCTTCACGACGGCGTGACCGACGTGCTGGAAACGCTTGCCGGCGCCCGCGTGCGCCAATTCGTCCTGTCCGCGATGGAGGAGGGAATGCTGCGGTCCATGCTCCGCCACGCCGGGATCGAAGGCTTCTTCGAGGGCATCTACGGTCTGGCGGATCAAAAGGCAGCCTCGAAGATCACCCGCGGCGAGGAGCTGCTCCGCGATCTTGGCATCGACCCCACCGCGGCGCTGCTCATTGGCGACACCGATCATGACGCCGAAGTTGGCGTCGCGCTTGGCGTGAGCACGATTCTCGTGGCCCGCGGGCACCAGGCGGAGGGCAAGCTTCGCGCAGCGAATGAGCGGGTGCTCGGGGATATCCGCGACCTTCCATCGCTACTGGTCAACGAAGGAGCCCTCGGGTGGAAGGAGTCCTCGTGATCGTTCACTGCCTCGTGGCGTGTGATGACCTCTCCGACGCACAGCCCCCGGGAGGGACGCCGGTCAGCTGGCCCCGGGCCCGTTCTGCGCCCTTCACCCGCTGGATCGTTCGCGGCAAGGTTGCACGGTGAGTAGCGGAGGAGCGCTGGACCGCGCGAATGCTTGTGGCGAGAGGTGCGGTGCCCCGGGATGAAGCCTGATAAGCAGAAGGAGATTGTCCGCGAGGGCTACGATAGGCTTTCACGAGCCTACCGTGCGGACGACACTCCGGACGATTACGAGAGCTACGCCGAATGGGTCCGCTTGCTCGCGGACCGATTGCCGGTCGGCGCTCCCGTCCTCGATATTGGCTGCGGGTGCGGCGTGCCTGCGACTCGCCTGCTCGTGGAGCGGTTCAATGTCACCGGTGTCGATTTCTCCGCCGTGCAGATCCGACGCGCCAGGAGCCTGGTCCCCGCCGCGCAGTTCCTGTGCGGCGACATCTCCGCGCTGTCGTTCGAGCCGGGGTCGTTCGCTGCTGTGGTCTCGTTCTATGCGATCATCCACATGCCCCTGGAGGAACATGCGGAGCTGCTCGCGAGGATCGCTTCGTGGCTTCGCCCTGCGGGGTATCTTCTGGCGACCGTTGGTCACAGGGCGTGGTCGGGGACTGAAGGGGCGTACCTTGGTGTGGCTGGAGGTAGGATGTGCTGGAGCCACGCCGATGAGGCGACGTACGTGCGCTGGAGCGAGGCCGCGGGACTGCGTGTGAGGTGGACGCGATTCGTGCCCGAAGGCGATAGCGGCCACACCCTGGTGTTCGCGCAGAAGCCGCCGATCGGGGAGCCGCCATCTACTCCGCCCCCTGTCTAGTCGACGCGGTGTAGGAGACACGGAAGCGCGGTGTGCGGGAGGGAGGCTGACACGATGCCGTCGATGCGGGAGGGCGAGGGAACACGTGCGAGGCTGTTGGCTTCCGTGGTTGGCGTTCACTATCTGGGGCACGCCGCGTTCGCCCTGCGTTTCGGCGGCGCGCTGACAGCAGTCACGGACTACGGCGCCCCCAACGCGTGGGCGGAGTGGGGTTGGGACAGCCGCATCCACGACCTCGGACGGCTCGCACCGGACGTCATGACGTACTCGCACACTCACCATGAGGACCACTTCGACTCGAATCGGGTTCCGCGAGGCGTTCGGCGCGTTTTGCGTTGTGGTGAGGCAGGAGCGCTGGGCGGCGTGGCGATCTCTCCCATCGGCCTGCATGAAGCGGATCTCGGCGAGGCCGACAGCACAGCCTACCTCTTCACATGGCGGGGGTTCCGCGTTCTTCACCTGGGTGATTGCCAGGCGGACATCGTCCACATCGACGACGACGAGCACCGTGCCTGGATTCGCCGTGTCCTTCCCGAGCGATGCGACGTGATGCTACTGCCGATCGAGTCGCGACAACGCTTCGCCGCTGAAGCGGTGACGCTCCTCCGTCTGCTGCGACCGGTTCGCGCTGTTCCGATGCACTATTGGAGCGAGGAGACGCTCGAAGAGTTCCTCCGGTGCGTGGAATCTGCGAACGGGGACCTTCACGTCGAGCGCGGCGTCGGCACGCAGCTTGCGGCTCCGCTCGAGGAGACGGGGCGGGGTACGCGTGTCGTGCCCTTGGTGCGCGCTGCCTTCGCGGGGTGGCGCGTCTAGCTGCTGCGGCAGGCGGGGCTTGGCGCCCTGGAACAGGGGGGACAGGATGGTGCTTGAGATCCGACGGTACGATCCCGGCGACGAGGGCGCCGTGGTTCGGCTCTGGCAGCTGTGCGGTCTCGTCGTGCCGTGGAATGACCCGCACCGCGACATCGCGCGCAAACTGGCCGATGGAGCCGAAGGCTTCCTCGTGGGGATCCTCGATGGAGCGATCGTGGCTGTGGTGATGGCGGGCTACGACGGGCATCGTGGTTGGATCAACTACCTCGCAGTCCATCCTGATCAACGCCTCCAGGGATTCGGTCGGCAGATGATGGGCGCGGCGGAAGCGGTGCTGCGCGCCATGGGCTGTGCGAAGATCAACCTCCAGGTGCGGTCGACGAACGCTGAAGCGGTCGGCTTCTACGAGCGCATCGGCTTTGCCGCGGACGCTGTCGTCAGCCTCGGCAAACGTCTCACACCGGATGGAGATCCGCTAGGACGGTCCCGATGACTGCGCCATCCGCGGCGGGCCGTGAGCCAAGCTGCCCTCGCGATCGAGAGCCACTGCGCCTGGAATGAACGATCCCACGTTCACAGGTACCGGCGTTGAGTTTCGCATCGCCCGTCAGCCCTCGAACCTGCGCACGTCGTCGTGGCTGTCCACGGTGGTGAAGCGGCTGCGCCTAGACGAGTAGCGCCGTCCACGCCGCTTCCGGGATGACCTCAAGCGCCTCCCTGCGCGATGCGCGCCACCGCTCTTCGCTAGCCTCCCCCGCCCGTTTGCGGAGGGCGTCCAGGAGCCGCCGCTGATGACCCCGAACAGCGCCATCCCCCCGGGGCCTGAGAACGGCGGTGCATCTCGTGCCCCGCCCAGAAGGCGTCGTCCGGCGGCAGATGGACCATGGAGTGTTGTGGCGGGATGCGAGTGGTGGAGCTTCACACGGGCATCGTACGGTGGTAGTCTGCGGCGCCCCGGTCTGACGTCCCGAGGAGGAAGATCGTGCGCACTTCAGTCTATCGAAGGCTTCTTCTCCCGCTTCTCATCACACATGCCGTCGCGTTTCACGGCGTTTCGCTGGATCAGGCTGCGATCGATTGGATCGTTTCTCACGCGATTCCGCTCGACGTCCTCGAACTGAGAGGCAGTCGCGGTGATCTCCAGCCGCTCCGCTCGATTCTGGGCGGGGCGCGCGTCATTGGCGTGGGCGAAGCAACCCACGGGACGCGCGAGTTTTTCACTCTGCGTCTCCGACTGATGGACTTCCTGGCGGCTGAACTCGGCGTTCGCGCCTTCGCGTTCGAGTTCCCCTACGGCGAGGCGAAGCTCATCAATTACTACGTTCAGACCGGTGAGGGAGATCCGGCGGATGTGCTCGCCCGGGTCTACTGCACGCCTTGGAACAACCAGGAGACCTTGGACGCCATCGAGTGGATGCGCGTCTACAACGAAGGCCGACCGGAGTCGCAGCGGGTGAGCTTCCATGGGGTCGACATGCACGATGGGGACTCGAATCTCTTGGCGAACGCCGTGTTGCAGTACGTCCGCGATGTCGAGGCCAGTGCGGCAGAGGACTTCGCCTCCCATCTCGAGGCGTTCCGCTACGTCTCGATGTACCACGCCGCGGTGTTCACGGATCCTGACGGAAGCGGAAGAGCCGCGCTGCAGTGGGTGGTCGACGAGTTGGTGTCACGGCGGTCGACCCATGTAGGCGCAACGTCTTCGGCCCAATCTACGGAGATCCTCCATCAGGCCGAGCTCCTGCTGCAGCGGGCAGAGGTCTTCGCCGTGAGCGCTTCCGATCCGCAGGCGGGGAACGACCTTCGCGATCGCTACATGGCGGACAACGTTCTCTGGCTTCTCGAGACCCTCGGGCGGGGAACCAAGATCATGTTCGGGGCGCACAACTTCCATGTCGGGCGCTTCCTGCGGCTCCCGTCGCTCCTCGGCGCGGGAACCGTGCAACGGACGTCCGCAGGATGGCACCTCGGCGCGCAGCTTGGATCTGACTACATGGCTGTGGCCACGACGACCGTTGCCGGCGCCGTGGCCGTCTTCCCGTTTCCGGGAGGACTTCGCGAGCAGTATGCCGTCGAGGCGCTCCCGCGGACGCCCCACGATGCCCATGCTTCCTTGCTCCAGGCTGCGGGGATCCCGGCGATGCTGCTCGATATCCGTGGGGCCCGGCAGGGGGAATGCGACACGCAATGGATTCTTGAGGAGCGGCCCCTCCTTCAGATCGGAACCACGCTCATTCCGTCGATGCGCGACTCCTACCTGGTGCACACCCCGCTTCATCCCAGCTTCGACGTGATGGCCTATGTCGAGACGACAACGCCCGCAACGATCCTGCCCTGGGTTCCCAAAGACGGCCTGTAGGCATTCCGGGGACGCAGTACCCATCCGTTCGCCCGCTTCGCCTCTGGGGCAGGTTGACACGACATCCAGGGAATGGGGTCTGTGCTCCCGGAAGCTAGCGCAGGTGGAGGAAGAACTCGACGTTGCCTTTCGCGCCCTCGATTGGGGAGCGCATCTCCGCAAGAAGCGTCCACGGCGTCTCGTCTCGGATGAAGCCGCGCATCGCTTCGAGCACGGCCGCGCGCTCGGCGGGCTCCTTGACGATGCCGTCGCGGGGGAGCCTCTCCTGCCCGACCTCGAATTGCGGTTTGAGCAACGCCACGATCTCCCCGTTCGGCGCAAGGATCTCCACCAGGGGAGGGAGGACGAGCCGTAGGGAGATGAAGGAGACGTCGATCGTCACGAGGTCGATCGGATCCTGGAGGTCCTGTGGCTCGAGGTAGCGCGCGTTCAGCCCCTCAAGAACGTCAACTCGACCGTCCTGCCGGAGGTTCGGATGAAGCTGACCGTGCCCAACATCGACCGCGTAGACCCTAGTTGCTCCCCGCTGTAGCAGGCAGTCGGTAAACCCCCCGGTCGAAGCCCCCACGTCGAGGCAGATCCTGTCTTGCGGGTTGATGCGGAACCCGTCGAGCGCGGCGGCGAGCTTCTCTCCTCCGCGGCTGACGTACGCTTGGAGGGAGAGGATCTCAATCCGCGCCTCGGGATCGATGGGGTGCCCTGGCCGCGTGAGGATCTGCCCATCGACCCTCACCCGTCCTGTCTCGATCATCCGCTGGGCACGCGAACGGCTTCGGACCAGCCGGCGTGCCTTGATGACCTTGTCGAGCCGTTCCTTCACGCGGCCGCTGCACCGATGCGTTCGCGGCGCTCGACGTAGGCCTGAATCCCCGACTTCAGGATCTGAACGGCGCGAACGAGCTTCGGCTCTTCGAGAACGTAGGCGAGGCGAAGCTCGTCGCGGCCCTTCCCGGGCGTGGCGTAGAACCCCGCTCCGGGAGCTGCCATGGTCGTCTCGCCGTCCTCATGGAATTCGTTGAGCATGAACTTGACGAACTCCTCGGTGTCGTCGATCTGCGGGAGCTTGACGAACAGGTAGAACGCTCCTTCCGGCTTCCGACAGCACGCCTCAGGAATGGTCTGCAGCGCATCGTACAGGGTGTCGCGACGTGCGCGGAACGTCTCTCGCATGCGGTCGATTTCTTCGCGGTAGGTAGGGGAGTTGAGAAAAGTGACCAGGCCGAGCTGCTCGAATGTCGGGGCGGAGAGGCGGATCATGCACAGCTTGTTGACGGACGTCATTACCTCGCTGTTGCGGCTGGCAATGCAGCCGATGCGGGCACCGCACGCCGACAGCCGCTTGGAGATTGAGTCCACGAGTATCGCGTGGTGCTGCAGTCCGGGGAGCGACAGAATGCTCCTCGCTATTCCTTCGTAGAACAACTCGCGATATGGCTCATCGGAAATGACAAAAAGCTTGTTCCGAATGGCGATATCGGCGATCCCTTCGAGTTCCTCGAGCGTGTAGCCGACGCCTGTGGGGTTGCCGGGATTGGAGAACATGATGGCCCTGGTTCGGGACGTGATGAGGGCCTCGATCTCCTTCATCGGGGGAAGGTGGTAGCCGTTCTCCGCGTGCGTGGTGATGGGCACGACCTTGATCCCATTGACGATCGCGTGGCCGAGGTAGTTCGGGTAGAACGGCTCGGGGATGAGGATCTCGTCGCCCGCGTCGCACGTCGCCTGCAAAGCGAAGACGAACGCCTCGCTTCCGCCAATCGTGACCTTGATCTCATCCTCAGCGAGGTGGATGTCCATGTCGTCGTAGAACCGGATGAGCGCCTCGAGAGCCTCCGGGATGCCCGAAGCGGGAGCGTAGGACAGCACATCGATCGCAGCACCGCGAATCCCGCCCATGAACGTCTTGGGAGTAGGGATATCCGGTTGTCCGATGTTCAGGTGGTAGACGTGAATGCCCCGGCGCTTCGCTGCCGTGGCAAGCGGTACGAGACGACGGATGGGCGAGCCTTGAAGGATCCGGGTACGTTCTGAGATGTTACACATAGTCGAGAATCCACACCTCCAGCGCATCGGGAAGCGTCTCTCGACTGACCTCGATCGAGGGCCCTCCGATGCGGCGCACATTGTCCATCAGCGAGGCGAAAGGTTCCACGGTCTCGATGGGCCAGTCTGCGGTGCGATCAGTCTTGAAGTGCATGGGGACGACGACACGCAGAGCCGGAAGCTCTCGTGCCAGCGCGGCTGCATCGTCGGCATCGATCGTGTAATGACCTCCAACAGGGCAGAGGATGATATCCACGTCGGCCAGCTTCGCGCGCTGTTCCTCGTCGAGCGGAGCGCCGAGGTCGCCTAAGTGTGCCACGCGGAGACCTTCTATGTCGAAGCAGTAGATGATGTTCTCCCCGCGTTGAGCCCCTCCCTGGTCGTCGTGGGCCGACGGGATGCCGAGCAGGGTGATCCCACGGACCTCGAGTTCCCCCGTTGCTTGCACGACCGCCGGTGCGCCCCCGACGCGGTCCACAGCGTCGTGATCGTGGTGCCCGTGGCTTACGGTGACGAGGTCCGCGTCGATCTCCGGGAAGTCGTAGGGAACCTTCTCGTGGAATGGATCGTTGACGATCCGCTTCCCCGCGGCCTCGATGAGGAAGCATGCGTGTCCTAACCAGGTGATCTTCATTGCCCCTCCTTGTCTGCGGTTGCGAGCATGGCTTCCACCAGATCCTCGAAGCTGTACCCCGCCGCGGCTGCGGCTCTTGGCAGATCACTGCTCCGGGTCATCCCGGGGAGCACGTTGACCTCTAGCAGGTACGGTACCCCATCTTCGTGCAAGCGAAGGTCCACACGGGAGTACCCGCGACATCCCAGGGCGTGGTGGGCGGCCAGAGCGGCCCCCTGCACCAAGAACGTCGTCTTCGCATCCAATGGCGCCGGGACGAGGAACTCGGCCTCGCCGTCGACGTACTTCGAGGTGTAGTCGAAGAAGCCGCGTGACGAGCGGATCTCGATGATCGGGAGAGGCGTCTCTTCCCCGTGAATCCGCAAGACGCCGACCGTGAGTTCCCGCCCCGGTATGTACGTCTCCACAAGGGCCGATCCGAACGCTGCCGTCACCCGTCGCACAGCAGCGACCAGCTTGTCGGGGTGATCCACGATGGTGACGCCTATGCTTGACCCCCCCTGCGTTGGCTTTACGGCCCATGGGAAGCGCAGCTGCGCTGTGATGGTCCCGCAGTAGTCCTCCAGCTTCTGATTCTGCCACTCCATCCCTGGCGGTACTGCAAGTCCTGCCGTCGCGAAGCGTTTTCGCGCGAGCGGTTTGTCCATAGCGCGGAACGCAGCGCGGGCGCTGCATCCGGGATAACGGATGCCGAGGAGATCGAGGAGGAGGTGAACAGTTCCGTTTTCGCCAGCACCGCCGTGGAGGCAGTTGAACGCGAGATCGATGCCCTCGACTGCCGCGACCAAGCTGTCGAGGGTGTCGAGTTCTAGCAGTACCGCTGCGTGGCCGCGATCCAGCAGCGCTTGGTGAACGCGTCGCCCCGAGAGAAGCGATATCTCGCGTTCAGGGGATTCGCCGCCGGCGAGGACGCCGATACGCAGAGTGGGCATAGCGAAGGCAGTATATCGGTCGCCCGCTGGGGCCTCAACGACCGTGGAGTGCGGCCGCGCAGGGTGCCCGGGAGGCTTGCCCGTGCCGCGACCGTGGCGTCGCGAGAGGAGCCTGTAGACGCCTAAAACGCCGACCTCGTGACTCCTTGACAGCCCTCAGCCGCGTGGCTATACTTCGACTGAAACTCTGGTCCTTGAAAAGTGGATAGCGTGGTATTGGTCTCTTCGCGCAAGCGGAGAGCCTTCTGTGTTGTACCTGTCAAGACGGATCAAAACCTTAAACCAAGAGAGTTTGATCCCAGCTCAGGATGAACGCTAGCGGTGCGCTTAACACATGTAAGTCGTGCGATCGAGCCGGACTGATTCCCCTTCGGGGGTTGACGACCGGTGACGGAGCGGCGGACTGGTGAGTAACGCGTGGCTAACCTACCCCCTTGACGAAGATAACCTACCGAAAGGGAGGCTAATACTCGATGTTGCTGTTTGCCGTAAGGCGAGCAGCCAAAGGCGGTCCTGCCGCCGCAAGGGGAGGGGGCTGCGTCCTATTAGCTTGTTGGTGAGGTAATGGCTCACCAAGGCGATGATGGGTAGCTGGTCTGAGAGGATGGTCAGCCACATTGGGACTGAGATACGGCCCAGACTCCTACGGGAGGCAGCAGTGAGGAATCTTGGCCAATGGGCGAAAGCCTGAGCCAGCGACACCGCGTGGGGGATGAAGGCTTTCGGGTCGTAAACCCCTTTTCTGGGGGAGGAATAAGGTCGGGAGGAAATGCCCGTCCGATGACAGTACCCCAGGAATAAGCATCGGCTAACTTCGTGCCAGCAGCCGCGGTAAGACGGAGGATGCGAGCGTTAT
>Ga0272441_10009472_pt1 | contig 15027 bp, 13 predicted proteins | sample SSMProp6N_FD_193582 | JGI IMG/M metagenome (GOLD analysis project Ga0272441, IMG submission 193582) | Marine sediment archaeal communities from Little Sippewissett salt marsh, Falmouth, MA, United States - SSM-Prop-6N | ecosystem: Environmental > Aquatic > Marine > Wetlands > Sediment ... | reverse complement strand
CGCCGTGCCGAACACGTGGTCGATCTCGGCCCCGGCGGCGGAGTCAACGGCGGCAGGCTGATCCACGCGGGCACGGTTGAACAGCTGATGCGCAAACGCACATCCCTCACCGGGCGTTATCTCAAACATCCTTTGCGCCACCCGTTGCAGGCGCCGGACGGCTCGATCCCCGAGGCGGCGAGGCCCGGAAGGAACCAGCCGCGGATCGAAATCATCGGGGCGCGGCTGCACAATCTCAAGGATCTGCACGTGCACTTTCCCCTCGGCCGGCTGGTTTGCGTAACCGGGGTGAGCGGCAGCGGCAAGAGCACCCTGGTTCGCGAGCTGCTGTACGAGAACCTGCACGCTCTGCTCGCATCCCGGCGCCGCGGCAACAAGCCGCTTCGATTGATCGGTTGCGAACGGATCGAGGGTTGGGACCGGATCGGCCGGGTACTGGAGGTGGATCAAACGCCCATCGGCAAGACCCCGCGCTCCTGTCCCGCCACCTACGTGGGATTCTGGGATGAGGTACGAAAGCTGTACGCGCGCACGACCGAAGCCCGTATGCGCGGATATACGCCCAGCCGTTTCTCCTTCAATGTAGCCGGGGGGCGTTGCGAGGAGTGCGCGGGCCAGGGAGTGCAGAAGATCGAGATGAGCTTTCTGCCCAATGTGCGCGTGCTTTGTGATGTGTGCGGCGGCAGGCGTTTCAACGCCGAAACTCTATCCGTGTTGTACCGGGACAGGAGCATCGCCGATGTGCTGGCTATGAGCGTGGAGGAGGCCGTTGATTTTTTCTCCGCCCATCCGCGTGTGCACCGGGCTCTTCGACTATTGCAGGATGTCGGTCTGGGGTATATCACTCTGGGGCAGCCGAGTCCCTCTTTGAGCGGGGGAGAGGCGCAGCGCATCAAGCTGGTCACCGAACTGGCCAAGACCCGGATCGAGCCGGCCGATGCGGCGGGAGGCGGCAGCCGGCCGCCCGCAGCCCGGAGATTCGCGCCAACCCTATATGTGCTGGATGAGCCGACCATCGGACTGCATATGGCGGACGTGGAAGCGTTGATACGCGTTCTCCAGCGTCTGGTGGCGGCCGGCAACACGGTGGTGATCATCGAGCATAATCTCGATATCATCGCCGAGGCCGATTGGATCATAGACCTGGGTCCCGAAGGTGGATCCGGGGGCGGGCGCGTCGTGGCCAAGGGGACGCCGGCGGCCCTGGCCGCAGCCGCCAACGGCTCACACACGGGTAGGTTTCTCGCCGAGTTTCTGTGCGTTCGCGGTTGACGGCGTCATACACCGCCGCGCACGCCGCCGCGCACGCCGCCGCGCACGCCGCCGACGCCAACCTGCGCGATGCCGCCCCGGGGGATCAGGCGGCCTGCTCGTGAACTTTGTGCCTGCGGTGCGGCTGATGAGCGGCGGCAGCCTCGGCCTTTTCCCGCTCCAAGGCGCGATACATGCCGCTGATGCTTCGCTCCAGGTGCTCCTTGATGCGAATGCGTTCCTCCCCGTAGGAATTGCTCGGGTCGAAGCGAATCGGCTGTCCCACGCGTATCCTCCGAACCTTTTTGTTGATAGCCACAGGGTAGAATGTGAGCACCCGGTGGGTGGTGTCGTACAGCCAGCGGGCCAGCCGGATGAATCCGGTGTTGAGCAGGCACAATTCGTCGCTTCGCTTGCTTTCGTTGTTTTCCGGAAATACGAGCAGCGCCTTTTTCGATTTCAGATAACCGAGGCTGATCTCGAAGGTCTTTAGAACATCCCTGCTCCTTCTGTACACGGGGATCGCCTTCAGGTCGTTCATCAGGCGGACGCAAATGCGTCCGATGATGAGGGACAACTCCCGGCTCACGAACGATCTCAGTTTCAGCTCCCGCTCCACGAAATCCCGTCGAATGTAGGCGGCGCAGGTCTTGAGATCGGTGACCTCGTGGACTACCCAGGGATACAACTTGTCGGTCAGGGGGCTCATCATGGCCAGCGGCCCGAACGATCCCAGATGGTTCGCCACCACCACGGCGTTGGTGCCCCTCAGTACCTTGTTGAGCCCTTCGATGCGCGCCTTGATGTAGAAGGTCTTGATGATTTTTCCCAACACCACCCATATCATCCTGCTCATCCAGGTCCTCCGCGGTTGTACCTCGTTTACCTATATAGTAGTCCGGATCCCGGGGGTTGGCAACTCTCTGCGCACGCACAGGATGCGCGCGGGCGAAACGGCGCCGCCCGGGCGCACTTCAAGCAAGCCTTGACACAACCGCTTGGTTCGCCGCTCAATAGAGGCATGAACGAAAAACAGGACAAGAGCGGTCGGCTTCGCCGCTACAGCCTCGAACCTCCCCGGGACTTCGCCAACGCGGAGCTGGCGCACATGTACGCCCAGCTGCAGGAGTTGGCCGAGCGCGTGTACGACCAGATCGTAGACCTGCCCGACCAGGGCCTGGACTACGCCGCCCCGAACACCAATCTGACTATCGCCATGCTGGTGCTGCACCTGTACTGGGCCGAAACCTGGTGGGTGCGGCGCATCACCGGGATGGAGCTTCCCGAATCTCTCCAGCGCCACATCGAGAAGGGACACCTCGACAACATCGGCGGACCTTCGCCTGCAGGGTACACCGCTTCCGCGCTGATCGAGATCGGCCGCAAGATGCAGAGCCAACACTCGCTGCCGGCACTGTCCCGGATTGAGGACATAGAGCGGGTTTTAAGCAGGGAGGGCGTTACTTTTTCCACCCGGGGCGTGATGGGACAGCTTGCCTGGCACTGGAGCTATCATTCCGGGCAGATCGGACTCATACGGCTGCAGTGGGGCTCGGACTATGTCTGGCGGAGCGAAGACGTCGTGGCCCTCGTGCCGCGTTGAGAGGCCTCACCCGCGGGCCATCCCGGCGGCCAGCTCGATCGCGGCGACCATGCTTTGCTCCGAGGCCTTTCCCCGGCCGGCGATGTCGAAGGCCACCCCGTGATCCACGGAGGTGCGGATGATGGGGAGCCCGAGCGTGACATTCACGCCGCTCACGCTGGACCAACAGCCGCACCGGTCGTCCCAAAGGAAGCCCTTCATCTTGATGGGAATATGACCCTGGTCATGGTACATGGCCACGGCCGCATCGAACTGTCCGGCCGCGGTGCGTGCGAAACAGGTGTCCGGGGGTAGCGGTCCGTACACTCGGGCGTCCAGCGCCCCGGCCTCTGCCACGGCCGGAGCGATCTCCCTCTGCTCCTCATCCCCGAACAGTCCTCCGTCGCCGGCGTGCGGATTGAGTCCGGACACGGCGATGCGGGGGGTGACGATGCCCAGGCTGCGCAGCATGTCGGCGGTGAGCCGGATCACGGTCAGGATCCTCCGCTTTTTGATGCGCTCGAGGGCCTGCCGCAGAGAGCAGTGCCCGGTCACGTGGGCCACCCGGAAATCACCCTCGACAAGCATCATGGTATATTCCGAGGTGCCGGTCAGAGAGGCGTAGATTTCCGTATGACCGGGGTGGGGAATGCCTGCGCGGTTCAGAGCCAGCTTATGGATGGGGGCGGTGACCGTGCCGTGAATTTTGCCGTTCATTGCCAGGGCAATCGCGGTTTCTATATAGGCGAATGCCGCCCGCCCGTATTCCGCCGAGATCGTTCCGTATGCCAACGAGTGTTCATCGACATTGGCCAGATCGGCTACGTTGATCGTTCCGGGCCGGAAGTTTTTTCCCTCCGGTATAACCCCCGGATCGGAGCGCCGCAGCTCGAGCGCCGGGCCAGCGACGGTGCGAAGGGCTCTGCGCATCGTTACGAGGTCGCCGATTACGAGCGGGCGGCAGATCTGATGAATCCGCTTCCGGGCCAGAGCTTTTACAATGATCTCGGCGCCGACACCGGCCGGGTCCCCCATGGTGATTCCGATCAGTGGTTTCATTTCGTTGACGCTCCTTCCCTTTCGCTGTAGCTTGTTGCAGGATGTACGAATTGCTCGTTCTGGCCGACGATCTCACCGGCGCCCTGGACACCGGGGTGCAGTTCGCGCATCAGAACGTCCCAACTCTGGTTTCTACCAGGATCGAAACGCTTGATCAAGACACGCATGGGGTAATTTCGGTGCTGGTGCTGGACCTGGACAGCAGGCACGTCGACGCATCAGTTGCCGCCGAACGGGTGCGGCGGGCCGTACACCGCGCGCACGGCAACGGGGTGAAAACCTTCTACAAGAAGACCGATTCCACATTGCGCGGCAATATCGGTGCCGAGCTCAACGCCCTGTTGCAGGCCGCAGGTGCTCCGATACTGGCCTTCGTACCGGCCTACCCGGCGACCGGACGCCTCACCGTGGGCGGTCGCCAGTACGTGAACGGTGTGCCTCTGCACGAGAATACAGTCTATGCGGGCGACCGCCGCAATCCGGTTCGCAGCGGCTCCATCCGCGAGATAATCGCGGAGCAGAGTGCGATCCCGGTGGAGGTTGTCGGGATCGCGGAGAGCCCTCGGCGCCTGCATTTCGAAGGCGGCGTCGAGCGTATCGTGTTGTTCGACGCCCGAACCGATGAGGATCTGCGCCTGATCGCCGAGCGGCTGAAGCGTTCGGGCCTGCTCCGTGTAAGCGCCGGTTGCGCCGGGTTTGCCGCTCATCTGCCGCGCGCGCTGGAATTGGCCCACCGGTCCGCGGATCTTCCCGACTGCCCATCCCGTCTGCTCGTGGTTTGCGGAAGCATCAACCCCGTCTCCCTTCGCCAGGTCGAACGGGGTGTGCGCAGCGGTATGCAGCGCGTCGTACTCGGGCCGGAGTCGCTCCTGGAACGAACCGGAAACCCGGAGCAGGGACTCGCTTCCAGCATCCCGAATCAGCGTCTGAGCACCATACTGGGCGGCCACGGTGATCTGATCCTGCAGACGGCCCGCGGGCGGGCAGATATCCGGCGCGCTCAAGAACACGCCCGCGCGCACGGCCTACCGGCTCCCCAGGTGCCCGGCCTGATCGCGGCGGCCGTAGGGGAGCAGGTGCGCTTCCTGCTCGAATCCTGTCCGCACCTGGCCCCGGTGGTGTTCGGGGGCGATACGGCTCTTGGGGTTATGCGTGCGTTCGATTCTACGGATATCGTTCCGGTCGCGCAGGTTTGCCCCGGGGTGGCGGTGTCGCGGATGGTATGCGGATCCACCGAGTTGACCCTGATCACCAAGGCCGGTGGGCTCGGTCCGCTCGAGGTTCTGTCGGAAATCAAGCGATTCGTATCGGGTAGATGATCCACTCGACAACGCGTCAGAATCCTCGGTCTCCCCCGGTCAGTCCGCCCAATCCCTGTAGGAAGCCGCCGCGGCGGCTTTCACCCCGGTTGATGCCCGAAGCGGCGATCACGCGGTCGGCCAGACGGGAGAACGGCAGGGTCTGCATGTACACGATACCCGGTCCGGTAAGCGTGGCGTAAAAAAGGCCTTCACCGCCGAAAAGCGCGGTCTTCACATCCCCCACGAATTGGATGTCATAATCGACCTTTTCTTCGAAAGCCGCCAGGCAGCCGGTATCCACGCGCAGAGTTTCGCCGGCCTGAAGCGCCTTTTTCAGCAGCGTGCCGCCGGCGTGGATGAAGGCCAGTCCGTCACCGCTGAGGCGCTGCAGGATGAAGCCCTCTCCGCCGAAAAATCCCGCTCCCAGACGCTTGGTGAAGGCTACCGAAATATCGATTCCGTAGGCCGAGCACAGGTAGGCGTCCCGCTGACAGAGTATGGGGCCGCTTTCGTGCAGGGCGAAGGCCAGGATCTTGCCGGGGTAGGGAGCGGAAAAGGCGAGCTTCCTCTTGCTGCGGCTTTCGTTGTAAAAGGTGGTGATGAAGAAACTCTCGCCGGCGACCACCCGCTTCAGGCCCTTCATAAAACCGCCGCCGGTGCCGGTGTTCACGCGGATTTCCTTTTCCATAAACATCATGGCTCCGGCCTCGGCCTGAACGGCTTCCTGGGGATCCAGGGTAACGATCACCGCCTGCATGTCGTCTCCGATCAACTGATAGTCGAGCTGGTGTGCTTTTGCCATATTCTCCTCCTTCCCTTATTCTCCCACAACGCCGAATGGCGTGTACAGAGGTTGTGATATTCGCGGCTTTGTAGAAAAAACCGTACGGTCCGATTATGCTGTAGGCGGAGGATGATGCCGTGGAGAAAATCGATTACAAGAAGCGGTTCAAGCAGCTGTACAGCGCGCCGGCCAAGGCGCCGGTATTCGTAGAGGTGCCCCGCCTGAGCTTCATCATGATCGACGGGGCCGGAGATCCGAACGGCTCCGAGCCGTTTCAACGCGCCGTGGAGGCTTTGTTCTCCCTCTCCTATGCCATCAAGTTCATGATCAAGAAGGGTGCGGAATCCGTGGATTACGGGGTGATGCCGCTGGAAGGCATCTGGTGGGCCGAGGACATGGCTGAGTTCGACGTGGGGAACAAGGCGGCCTGGAAATGGACCCTGATGATCATGCAGCCGGAATACGTCACCGCCGAGCTGTTTACAGCGGCCGTGGAACAGGCTCGCGCCAAGACGAATCCGCCCGCTTTGGATCACCTGCGCTTCGAGTCCTTCCAGGAAGGCTTGAGCGCCCAGCTGCTGCACGTCGGTCCCTTCTCCGCAGAGGGACCGACAGTTGAGCGGTTGCACCGCTTCATCCGCGACAACGGCTACACCCGCCGAGGCAGGCATCGCGAGATCTACCTCAGCGATCTACGGCGGGCGGCCCCGGAGAGGCTGCGGACCATCATCCGCCAGCCGATCGCCCCGGCCTGAGGAGCGGGGCTCAGGCGAACAGCAGACCCTGCAGCTCCCGGGCGTTGCGCACGGCCTGGCCGCGGCTGTGGTTGTTGAACATCACCAGCAGCAGCTGCGCCTTGGCCAGCATGCGTTCGATCATGGGCAGCCACTCCGAGAGCTCCTCGGAGTCGTACAGGTAGTCGTAGCGGCTTACGTTGTCCCCCTTCCACCAGTTGTCCCGGTTGCGCCCGTGGAAGCGCAGGTAGGCCGGTTCCGCACAGACCACGTCGCTGGCTTTCGGCAGTCTGGCGAGGGACGGCTCGTCCACGTTTACGAGGGAGGTGCTCGCCTCTCGCAGGCCTCTGTAAACCGGCTCACGCTGCCACTCGCTGTTGCGAAACTCCACGGCCTTGGGCAGCCCGGCGAAGGCGTCGCACAGGTGTTGCAGGTGCCTGCGGTTGTCGGGGGTGTAATGGAAGCTGTAGGGGAACTGAAACAGGATCGCGGCCAGACGGCCGGCCTCCAACAGGGGCCGAATGCCTCGTTTGTACCGATCGATGTCCTCTTGAAAATCCACACCCACCGAATGGGTCAGGCTCTGATGCGCCTTGATCGTGAACAGGAAGCCCTCCGGGGTTTTTTCGACCATGCGCGCCAGGGTGGACGCGCTCGGCTGCCGGTAGTAGGAGAAGTTCAGTTCCACGGCGGGAAATCTCTCCGCGTAGAAGCTGAGACGTTCGGCCTTGGACAGGCCGGGCGGGTAGAACGGCCCCTCCCAGTCGTCGTAGGAGTAGCCGCTGGTGCCGATCAAAATCCTCGCCTTATCCATGCTTCATTACATTGAATTCTTGGATGTTTCGCAATACCTTTAACCAATATGAAGAAAGTTCTCTTGCTTGTCCTGGTATACCTGTGCGCTGTCCAGCTTTCACTATCGGCTGCAACCGAATCGGAGCTGTTCGCCGAAGCGGAGAGCTATTACCGCGCCGGTAATTTTCTACTCGCCCTCGACACGTATGCCGAGTTCATGCGCAGTTACCCTCTCTCCGATCGGGTGGCGGATGCCCGGTACCGCACCGGTGTCAGCCTGTTTCGACTGGGCCGCTTCCGCGAGTCCGTCAAGGTGTTTCAAGAGGTGGAACGGCGCTATCGAAGCACCCGATTCTTTGATTATATCTACTTCTGGCAGGGAGTAGCCTATTATCGTTTGGACAGTTACTCCAAGGCCGCGCAAGCCCTCTCGGTATTTCTGCAAGAGGTGGAGGACCGCGAGCTTACGCCTCAGGCCTACCTGTACAAGGCACAGGCGGAGATCGCTCTCCGGGATTACGGCGCCGCTTGCCTGGATCTCGAAGCCCTGAACAGCGGCTACCCCGCTTCGCCGTCTGCGGAGCTCGGAGTGGTGCTGTTGATGTACGCCTACCTGCAGCAGGGCAGTTACGCCGAGATCGAGGATCTTGCCGCAGCTGCGGACAGAGAGGCCCTGTCCGAGTCGCGCAGGGATCTGTTCGATCTGTATGCCGCCGAAGCTCTTTGGAACTCCGACCGGGTGAAGGAGGCCGAGCCGATCTTCGATTCCCTCAGGTCGGCTGACGACGCGGTAGCCGCGGTGGCCTACCGGCGCCTGTTCGTGACCGCGGCGGGGCGGGGGGATCTGTCGCGCATGGAAGCGCTGGTGCGCCAGGCCGAGAGCCGTTTTGCCGGGGTACCGGAAGTCCTGGAAGATCTGTGGGTCCAGGTCGGTGTGGAGAGCTACCAGCAGGACAAGCTCGATCTGTCCGAGTATTTTCTGGGCAAGGTGTGGAGCCTTCCGGATAAAGGAGAAATGCCCGAAACCGTTCCCCTCTATCTGGCCGAGCTTGAGATCAACGGCGGCGATCTTGAGGCGGCCGCCGGAATCTTGCAGGAGTATCTTTCGGCAGACCCAGAGTCCGCCGATCTATCCCGGCTGAAGCTGGGGGATGTTCGCCTGCTACAGGGGCAGTTCGCCGAGGCCGAGGCGATCTACTCTCAGTACCTGGCCGATAACCCGGATTCGGACTCCTACGATGAGGCGTTGTATCTGTTGGCCTATTCGCAATTTCGCGGCGGGGATTATGCGTCGGCTTTGGCCCTGGCTGAGGATCAGCTCCCCAGGTTGACCGATCCGGCTGTCCTCCGGCTGCGGGCCGATTGGTACAAGCTGGCCGTGGTGGTGCATCGCCGCCGCGGCGAGAACGCCGAAGCGCTCCGCCGTTTGCGCGAGTACGTACAGCTGTATACCGAGGACCTGGACGCCCGCATTGATCTGCTCAAGATGCTGTTCTCCGGTAAGGACTACGGGGGGATTGTAGCAGAGTGCCAAAGCTTGTACCGGGATTTCCCCCTGCTTTCGGATTCCGAACCATACGTGTACCTGCTCTCCAACTACCTGCTGGGCCTGGCCGAGATCGGACGCAAGCGCTACGCCGACGCCCTCCGGGCACTGGAACGGATTACGGCGGAGCAGGCCGAGCGCACCGGTCTGTCGGTCATCTGGCCCTACACCCTGTACTACCGGGGTTGGGCTTCATACCGAAACGGCGAGTACGAAGCGGCGCGATCACGCGTTGTCGAGCTTCTATCCGGATATCCGGCGCACGCGCTTCTGCCCCAGGGTCTTTTCCTGGCCGGATGGGCGTCCTTCAGCCTCTCCGATTACCGCTCTTCCTCACAATACTTTGCCAGGCTGGCTAAAATGAACACGCCGGAGGCGGATAAATCGGCCTTTCTTCAAGCCCGCAGTCTGATGAACCTCCGTGACCTGGATACAGCGGCGATTCTGCTTAAAACTCACTACACCACCCGGCCGGGTTCCGATTTCGCAGACGACGCCTTGTTTGAATATGCCGGCATCCAGGCCCAACTCGGCAGGGTCACCGAAGCCGCCGCTGCGTACCAGCGACTGGCCGAAGCCTATCCGGGCAGTCCCCTGGCCGAGGAATCACTGTACAAACGGGGAGAGGTGTACGGCACCGGCGCCCGCTACCGGGAGGCCAAGGATGCCTACTACGAGTATCGCACCCGCTTTCCCCGCGGCAAGCTGGTGGACGCCTCCCTGTACTGGGGAGGGCTGGCCGCCTTCGAGCTCGGGGAGAACTTCGGCGCGGTCCTGCACTGGGAACGCCTGCTGGAGAACTTCCCCTTGAGTCCGTTCAGGCCGGACGCGCTGCGTCGCTCGGCCGCGGTATACGCGGCGCGCGGGGATCAGAAGAAGGCCATCGAGCTGTACACGCTTCTGATCGAGGAGTATCCGGAGGAAGCGGCCGTCTACAACACGGCTCAGCGCGTCGCCGAGCTGCGCTACTCCCTGCAGGGTGTGAGCGATCGGGAAGCCGTGCTGTCAAGCATCATCGGTGCGGAAGGCGGAACCCGCACGGCCAAGGGTCGGGAAGCGATGATCGAGCTTTCCCGTTTGTACATCTACGAAGGCTCGCGGCGTATGGACCTGGCACTGGAGATGCTGCAGAAAGTTGTGGATCACGGTGAAGCGGTGACCGCGGCCCAGGCTCAGTTTCTGGTGGGAGAGTACTATTACCGGAAATCCGAGCCTGTGCAGGCGGCTCGAGAGTTTTTAAAAGCCGGTTCCCTGAATCCCGAGGATACGGATCAGACGGCCGCTTCCATCTTCCGAGCCGCGGAGATGATGTACCTGGCCGGAAATATGGCGGATGTGCGCCAGCTGGTGAACAGGCTGGAGCAGTACTTCCCCGATTCCCAGTGGACCGAAGAGGCCAAGAAACTCCAGGAAGGGGGGCGCCGCTGATGAAATCGTCTGTTATTACGCTTCTGCTCGTAACGCTGTCCCTCGTTTCCGCCTTTGCTCAGGAATCCGGCTCGGCGGTCGAGCCGCAGGAACCGGATATCGTTTTGCCCGAGGTCATCCTTCGCATCGAGGACTTCAGCGTGGAGGAAATCGAGGCCGGTATTCCGGGAGAGGAGGTGCTGTCGGCTCCCGAGCGGACCGTCCCTCTGCCGGAGGTGGGAGAGTTGGATATCGCGGAACCGGAAATCCCCTTCACCATACTTGAGAGCCGGGATTTGATCGGTGCGGAGCACACATCCGGGTTATCGGCCCAGGCGATCCTGGGTGCCGGAACGCTCAGCTACCTGTACAGTCAGATCGCGCTGAATAAAATCGGGGGTGAAGAGCCGCGCTTTAAGCTGCGATTCCTGCACGAGATGATCGACGGCGTAGCCGGTACGGCCGGGTGGGCGGCGGGAAGCGGATATCACAGCCGGGAAGATCGCCTGGAAGCGGGGATCAAGCTGCACGCCGGCTCTCTCGGCTTGGAGATCGGGGGCTTGCTGCTCGATTCCGAGCGGGGGCTGCAACAACAGAGCACCGATTTCGTATCCCACATGTATCGCAGCGGCGAGTTGGATTCGAGCCTTCAGCTGCCGTTGGGCGAGCGCTTCACCCTCAATGCGAAGGCCAGTGCCTCCTTCGCTTCCCAGCTTTTGGCCGGTACCAACCCCGAGGATGAGACCGAAATCCGGGTGCGTCCCGCCGCCTCCCTCGAGTTTCGCCACAAGAGTATCTGGCTGGCCGTGGAGGGGGAGTACGGGTACAACGCACTTCTGGGCGGGGATGCGCTGCGGCAAACCGGTGCGCGTGCGGTTTTCGGTGCCGAGTTTTTGGACAACTATCGTTTCGAGGCGCGGGGCGGCTGGAGCTGGAACAGCGGTCTGGGCCATCTGTTTCCCTTCTCTCTCGACCTGTCGGGGACACCTTTTTCCACTTTCTCCTTCCAGCTCAGCGGCGGATACAGGATTGTGCCGTTCAGCTACACCGATCTGCTCGGGGAGTTTCCGCTTCCCCTGCTGCCGGCCTCCATGCCTGCGGACAATCACGGCTGGTTCGCCGATCTGGGTATGAGCTTCACCCTCACGAAGAATCTGTCGCTTCAAGCCCAGGCGCTGTTGGCCTGGAGTTCCGCTCTGGTCCTTCCGGACGGTCTGGGGATCGATCCGTCGAGCGGATTGTTCACGATCAATCAGCAGGAGGCGCTGCAGCTGAACACCGACGTCCGCCTGCGCTGGAACCTGGGTCCTCAAATGACGGTAAGCGCCGGATTGCACACCGAGTTCCTGGACCGGCCTGCCGAGGCGCCGCTGCACTCGGGTACGCTTCAGATCGAGGGCAACAGCGCCTCCGCCCGATGGGGAGGCAGCGGGCGGCTGGAGTTCGCCATCGGGGATCCGCAATCCCTGCCCCTGTTGTCCGCCGCAGGGTTTTACAACATAACGGATACCATCTCGGTTATCGCGGAAATCGAAGACCTGCTGCATCCGTTCTGGCAGCAGACATGGCTGACCACCCGGCTGCCGTCGGGCGGGCTGTATACTTGGGAGCCTTACGAGAACCCCGGACTGAGGGGTGTCGTGAAACTCCAAATCAATCTGTAGGAGTGTAGGTATGTTGGAAGTCATAATGAAGGGCGGCATCGTCATGTACTTCATCCTGCTGCTCTCCCTAATCGGGGTGGTGATCATCATCGAGCGGCTGTTGTACTTTCGTCATATTCGCGTGGATGAGGAGAGCCTGATCCGGCGCTTAAAATCGACCCTGGAGAAGGGCCATCACGACGAGGCCATGGCCATCTGCGAGCAGCATCCCAGCCCGATCACCAATCTGATGCGCGTGGGGATCGAGTATCGCGACCAGCCCAAGCAGGTCATTCGTGACGCGATCCTGGATGCAGCCAGCCTGGAAACTCCGAAGCTGGAACGTTCCCTCACCGCTTTGGGGACCATCGCCACTCTGGCCCCGCTGCTCGGGTTGCTGGGCACGGTCACGGGCAATATCCGGGCGTTCGGTGTGCTGGGTCAATTCGGTGCGGTGGGAGATCCGGGGTTGTTGGCTCGTGGAATTGCCGAGGCGCTGATCACAACGGCGGCCGGCATCATCGTGGCCATCCCGGCGATCATCTTCTACAACTATCTGGTCACCAAGGTGAATCACATCATCCTGCGTCTGGAAAACCGCGTCAACGAGCTGGTGCTGCTGTTGGGGGGGTCGGGAAATGCGCTTTAGACGACGACTGGCCACGCAGTCGACCCCCAACCTGATTCCCATGATCGACGTCGTGTTCCAACTCGTGGTTTTCTTCATGGTTTCCACGACCTTCATCATCACCCCCGGGATCAGTTTGGTGCTTCCCTCCTCCCAAACCGCCGAGTCGGTGGCCATGAGCAAGCTGGTGATCACCGTTGTCGCCAGGGACGAGATCTACTACAACAAGGAACAACATACCCTCTCCAGCCTGGACAGCAGGCTCCAGGAGATTACCGAGGCGGAGAAAGAGCAGATCAAGACCGTAGTGCTGGAGGGCGATCGAACCATTTCCTACAGCCTGCTGGTGGAGATTCTCGATGTCCTGAGAATCAATGGCTTTAAGGGAGTGAATCTGAGAACGCGGGATTGATGATGCGCGAACGCATGGTGATCAGTATTTTTCTCGCCATTCTCGTACACTTCGTACTGCTGTTGGTGCTGCAGCTGGTGCTGCGGCTGGAGCAAACCCGAATTCCCGAATACACCGGACCGTTGTACGTAACCTTGGGCGAAACTCCGGATGTGGCTCCCGTGATCGAGAAGGCTCAGGAACCCAAACAGCTGCCGCGCATGGAGGAGGAGCAGCCCAAGGTGGAGCAGAAACGCACCGAGCCGAGCGATCGGGCCGGAGCCTCTTCGCTCCTTCAGCCGCTGCGCCCGGCGCCCGCGAGCGAAAGCGAATCGGTATCGCCGCCGCGAACCGGGCTGCGCTTTCTGGATCCCGAGCAGCCTCCCGCGAGCGAGGATCCGTATCTGCCGCCGGAGCCGCAGGCCTTTCAGCCGCCTCCGGCGCAGACGCCGAGCTCCAGCGAACCCTCCCCGGCCCGGGGCGTGCCGGTACCCGCACAGAGTGAGGTGCGGCCGGAGGAACAGGCCGAACAGAGCTCGGTGCTCAACTTGCGAGATCTGGATTCCAGTCTCAACCGCGACGACGGCGCAGAGCGGAGCGGCGACCGGGAGGGAGGCCCGGAGGCGCAGCCGGCCGCCGGAGAACAATCCACCTCAGCCCGGGAGGGGCGCGAGGGCATCGTGATCCTCTGGGACGATTCCTCCCAGGGCCGGGAACCGACTTTCACCCCGAAGCCCGAGGTTCCGTCCTGGGTTTCCGAGAAGGGGATTCGCCTGCAGGTCGAGGTTTCCTTCGTGCTCACGCCCCAGGGCGTGCTGCGGGATGTGCGGGTGGAGAAGGGCTCGGGGTACAGCGACGTGGATGCCGCGGTTCTCGAAGCGCTGCGGCGCTGGAAGTTCCCTCCCGTTTCGTCCGACAGGACCGTAACCGGCCGGGTTCCCTACACCATCGTTCCGCGCTGAGTCCGGCGAAACGCTTCGCTTCTGATGGTTCCGGCCGGCTCGGCTGGTCGGTGCACGCCTACGCCCGACCGACGGCCTACGCCCGTTTGCCTGAGATCGCTTCGATCGTTACTTCGATAATCGCCACCCTCTCAACCTCCTCCTCGGTGAACTCGAACGGTTGACCGGCGTACTTGCGCATCAGCAGCTGGAGGGCGCGGCGTTTTTCCGCCGTCCCGGACACCAGGGCGGCGGTGCCGAAAATCACCAGGCTGCGAAACCGGCTCGAGTACTTACAGGCTTTCTCGGAGGGTACCAGACCGAGGTATTCGTCGATCTCCAGGCAGACCCTGGGATCTCGCGCGAGCATGCGGATCTTCCTGCCCGTCCGGGCCGAATGAATGTAGATCCGTCCCCCCTCGTGTGCGAAGTGAAGCGGAATCACGTACGGATATTCTGCAAACGAATCGCGTTCGCCGCCCGCCCGCCCATCCGCCGGCCCTCGCTCCGGCGCAGCGGGATCCGCCGCCGCAGCGGTACCCACCGCCGCCATGGCCAGCCGGCAAACCGCGGCATCGCTCAGCATCCGGTCGAGCGCCTCCTCATCCCGGATTTGTTTGTCCTTGCGTCTCATCGTGCCTCCCGCTCGTTCCGAGACTTGACGTCCGATCCCGGAGCGAGTAGATTTTAATAGAAGTGGGGTGGTTCCACCAGGGGCGATAATCCGTTCTGCGGCTCCGGCCGCACGGCTCGGAACTCGCCGGGAGCCTGAGATCACACCCGTTGAACCTGATCTGGATAATGCCAGCGCAGGGATCCTTCGGCGGTCCATCCACACTCGTCATTTTACCCGTAAGCCGTTGTCGTGCAAGACAACGGAGTTCCCGGTGATCGGCCCCTTTACGGCCGCGCCGGGTGAGGCGAGGAGGTATTCCATGAACGAGAATCGCTCAAAAAGCAGAACC
>Ga0272441_10009471_pt1 | contig 15028 bp, 16 predicted proteins | sample SSMProp6N_FD_193582 | JGI IMG/M metagenome (GOLD analysis project Ga0272441, IMG submission 193582) | Marine sediment archaeal communities from Little Sippewissett salt marsh, Falmouth, MA, United States - SSM-Prop-6N | ecosystem: Environmental > Aquatic > Marine > Wetlands > Sediment ... | reverse complement strand
GCCCGATTAAGGCGATGTCGCTGTAATGAGCTTCTAGGTTAGGTTTATCTACATTTATCTTTAATTCTTGTTTCTGCTCCATAATTTTTTATTAATTGATATTTATACCTGTTCATTATAACTCTTCTTGCTATATATTCTAAAACTAAATAGTATACACGGTACGTACCGTGTATACTAAATATTTTTTGGGAAAGAGGGGTTATTTGGTGGAGGATTTGATGAGTTGCCACTTGATTGGGGCGCCAGTCAAAGGGAATCTTTGGCGGATCTTGTTTTCGAGATATCTAAGATAAGAGAAATGAACTTCTTCTGGGTAATTAACTTTTAGTTTGATGGTGGGTGGATTCACTTGATTCATTCCAGCAAAATATATTTTAGGTGGACGTTTTTTGCCCTTAGGCGGATGGGTGGTATAAGCATCCCCGATAATTGTATTTAGAGCCTTGCTAGGAATTTTAGTGTTTAGCGCTTCCCAGGTTTGAGTAATAATATCAGTTAATTTAACTACTCTTTGTCCAGTGAGAGCAGATAGGTAAATGTGAGGTGCCCATTTTACAAACTCAAATTTTTTATTTAGATATTTGTCATAGTCGGCCGTGATACGGCCATCTTTTTCAACTTTATCCCATTTATTAACAACTATAACTAATCCTTTATTTTCTTCTAAGATCATTTGAGTAATGTGTAAATCTTGAGCAATTACTCCTTCGTCTGCTTCGAGTAACAACAATACGATATCAGATTCTTTGAGGGCTTTAATAAGTTTGAGCGAACTAAACCTTTCTATCCCCTTCTTGACTTTGCCTCTGCGTCTTAAGCCTGCCGTATCGATAAATTCAATCTGAGCATTATCATCTATATCTATACTGGCATTAACAATGTCTCGGGTGGTGCCAGCCTGGCTACTAGTTATCGATCGATTTTGTCCAATAATTTTGTTAAATAAAGTCGATTTACCGGCATTGGGCCTCCCCAAGATGGCCACTTTAATAATAGTTTTATCGGTATCAGTTTCGGTAATAATAATGTTGGGTTTTTTGATCTGTTTAAGCTCACTGGCTATTTCGTCTAATAAATCTCCTAGCCCTCTGCCTTGGACAGCTGAGATAAGCATAGGCTCGTCTAGGCCTAGTTGATAAAATTCGGGTAGCGCTTTGTCATATTTTTTACCCTCAGCTTTATTAACTGCCAAAATTACTGGCTTTCCCATCTTGCGAATTAGTTGGGCAGCCTTTTTGTCTTCGATATGCAAGCCGGTTCTAGCATCGGTGACAAAAATAATTAAATCGGCCGATTCAATGGCGGCCTGGGTTTGAATTAGCACGTCTTTATCTAGCTCAGATTTTTTATCTAAATCGATACCAGCGGTATCAACTAGCGTAAAAGAGGCCTTATTCCAAGTAACTGGGCTATATAAAATATCCCGGGTGGTGCCGGGCACATTGGTCGCGATAGCGGTTGGTTTGCCAATTAATTTGTTGAATAAAGTAGATTTACCAACATTGGGTCGCCCAACTATGGCTACCAAATATTCTTTTCTGGTACTGCTTTTTTTCATTTCTACACTTGGTTTATAGTGGTTCTATCCAAGTATATGACTTTAACGCCCAATCTAACAAGGTTTTTCCTTCGGTAAAGCGACTAGGGCTGTTCAATAGCACGGCAACCACGGTTTGGTTGCTTTCACCAGTGGCAGCAGTAACTAGCGAAGCGCCAGCTTCTTCGGTAGTACCAGTTTTAACACCAATCACATTTATGTATTCGCCAATTAGTTTATTGGTGTTGTGCAATCTGTGAGTGAAGCGGCCTGTAATATCTTGAACAGTTGTTTCTTTAACGCTAACAATCGAGCGGAAAATATCGTTTTCTAAAGCATGAGCAGTGAGCAAAGCTAAATCGTAGGCAGTAGAATAATGATCTGGAGCGTCTATCCCGTAAGTATTAACAAAATGAGTATTTAAAAGCCCAATTCGGCCAGCGTATTGGTTCATGGCATCTACAAACCTGGTAGTGTTGCCCAAGGTATGTTCAGCCAAGGCATAGGCACCATCGTTAGCTGAATTAATTAAGGTGCCTTTAAGTAAATTCTCTATAGTCATTTTTTCGTTAGCCACCAAATACATCTGAGATCCCTCTATTTTCGAGGCATCCTCAGAAACTGTAACCACTTCTTGCAAATCGTTTTTATACTTTAAAACTACCATGGCAGTCATAATTTTGGTGATACTAGCCATAGCAAGTTTTTCTTTAGCATTTTTTTGGAACAAAACTTTACCAGTATCTACATCCATAACAATGGCTGATGTGGCGTAAATTTCGGGTTCTTTTGCTAGCGGATCGCGAACTGGTTCAGGATTAAGTAATTCTAAGGTTAAGGATTGCAAGGGATAGGCTTGGGGATCGGTTAAAACGTTGACTAGACCGGTCTTAATATTACCTAAGGACCCAGTTAAAAAATTGATCATTACCAAAAATAATGCGAGAGTCTTCATTAATTATTTTTTAATGGTTATACCCAATTCTTTTAACTGTTTGGGGTTAGCTGGTTTAGGGGCATCCATCATGGGGTCTCTAGCTTTGTCGGTTTTAGGGAAAGCAATAACTTCTCTAATATTTGGTTCGTTAGCCAAAATCATAATTAAGCGATCTAGCCCAGGGGCAATTCCACCATGAGGTGGTACCCCATATTTAAAAGCTTCTAGCATATGGCCAAACTTTTCTTTAATTTCTTTTTCAGGCAAACCCAGTAAAGAAAACATTTTGGCTAGTAGTTTGGGGTCATGAATTCTGATGCTACCACTGCCTAATTCATAGCCATTTAAAACTACATCGTAAGAAGTGCTGATAACTTTTAGCGGATCTTTGTCTAATTTATTTATATCTTTAGCGCTAGGGGCGGTAAAAGGATGGTGGGAAGATTCCAATTGGCCAGATTTATCGTTCTTTTCGAATAATGGAAAATCTACAATCCAAGCAAAAGCTAATTCATTGGGGTTGTTTTTGTCTTTGCGCAAATCGGGCTTATCCGACTTATACTTATCCATGGCTTCCTTATGGGTTAATCTAGGCCATGGGGTTTTAGTTAATTTTTTGTCAGGGAAAAGCTTTTTTACCATAGTGGTAAATAACTCTTCGGTAAGTTTTAGTATATCTTCTTGCTCGACAAAAGACATTTCCATATCTAGCTGAGTAAATTCTGGTTGCCTATCTCCCCTACTGTCTTCATCGCGCATGCATCTAGCAATTTGATAATATTTATCAAACCCAGCCACCATTAAAAGTTGCTTGTATTGCTGAGGGCTTTGGGGTAGTGCAAAAAAACTACCAGGGTATCGGCGGGATGGTACTAAGTAATCTCTAGCCCCTTCTGGGGTGGCAGCAGTTAGAATAGGGGTTTCGATTTCTGTAAATCCTTTATCGTTTAAAAATTCTCGTATGTACGAAACAACTTTGTGCCTAAGTAATAAATTGTTTTTTAACCTGTCGTGTCTAAGGTCGAGATAGCGATATTTAAGCCGGGTTTCTTCATCAGTAACTAATTCTTTATCAATTTCGAAAGGTGGAGTTTCGGCTTCGTTAATAATTTCCAATTCATCAACTATCACTTCGATATCGCCGGTGGGAATTTTAGAATTTATATATTTCTCTTCTCGTTTAGCTACTTTACCTTCAATTTTAACTACAAACTCTGGCCGGATATCTTTAATTAACTTGTGTGTGTTGTCTGTAAAAACTAGTTGGATAACTCCGGAGACGTCTCTAATGTCGACAAAAGCAATTTGCCCCATGTCTCTTATGCTGTTAACCCAGCCTTTAAGTTGAATTTTTTTACCTGTTTGTTTAGTTGCTTCTAGAGCTAGTATTCTGTCCATTTAATGTGATTAATTACCTTTTAATCATATATCATCTCAGTACGATTAGCCAACGGCTTGAGTTAAGCCGTTTAGGTTTAGCGCTGTCCCGCCAGATTAATCTAAGATGAGCCAGTACCAATTAGCATTGCAGACAAAGAATTGAAGATGTTTTGCAAAATTGGCAGTATGCCTGGGAATATGACTACTAATAAAACTAGCCACATCCAATTTCTTTTAACCAAGTTCCACAAACCACCGGCAATAGCCAATATTATCACTACAGAAACAATCCATTGGTATTGTTCTGGGAAAATAACAATAAACGAGTTATATAACTCGAATATTCTAGCAAAAAATCCCGTTGCAGCTTGTTCTCCGGCCGCAACAGCTTCGTCTTTAACTGCGTCTACAATTGTATTAGTTAATTCGTCCCCCATAATAGTTTCATTTTAATAAAACTAGCACGAAAAAGCCACTCCTAAATTGGAGTGGCTGAGTTTTTATAGTTTTAAGATCAGGTTGTTATGTGATGCTGCTGAAGCGGTTGTAAACGGCTGGAAGGTGCTGGAGGTGATGCTTATAATCGAAACAGCCGTTTATTAATTGAATCTGGTCGTCTACATCAATTGGAGTTACTGCTTTCCATTGCAGAATGATTCCACCGGGTGTCTTCAGGACGTCGAGAAGATGCTGGTTGTTTTGTTTGGCATAAAAGGCACAACGCTGAACCCATTCGTATACAGAGAGAGTTTTTTTCTCCGCACCGAATTTTAGCTCAGATATCCCTTGTTCCAGCAACATACTTTTAACATTGCCAGAAGCCCAGAGCCCGAGTGCTGATTCGATGTTTTCAATCATCTTCTCCGGGAAGAATACCATCCCCTCAATAACTTTGGCCATCTTAACGAGCATGTAGTGCGCCAACAACAGAAGGTCGTTATAAGCAACTCGCTCGACACAGGACTGGTCGATTGCTCGCTCGTCGTATGTAGGAATAGATTCCATTATTGAAGAGAGATAGCCTCTAGCTATAGTGGCCATACCCCTCATTCTCTCCAGGAGAATTGGGTTTTTCTTGTGAGGCATTATTGAGGAACCCCGTTGTTTCTTGCCAAACGGCTCCTGTGCTTCACATCGAGGAAACTGGCACATAAGCCATAGGTTATTTGCGATGTGTCCAAGGTTGGAGATCATAATGCAAATATCAGACGCCAACCTGGCGTGTATATCGCGATGAACGATCTGAGTAGATGCAGAGACTGGTTCCAAGCCCAGCTGGTTTAAAGCAAGCTCTTCAATTTTAGGGCTAAGTTGGTTATATGTACCAACTGCGCCCGAGAGTTTGCTTACGTGCATCTTTTCTTTGGATGCTTGTAGGCGCTCAAGATCTCGCTTAAGTGCTGCAATGAAGTTAAATAACTTGAGAGCCAGAGTGATCGGTTCGGCAGCCTGCCCGTGAGTTATCCCCATCATATAGGTTTCTTCGTGATCTCTTGCTCTTTTGAGGAGATTATAAATTAACTCCTCGAGAGAGCTTTGCAGTAGCTCGGTTGCGGATATGAGTTTGAGTGAGAAGGCCGGGTCCTCGGTGTCGTAAGAGGTAATTTTTATATGAAATAAATTAATTACCTTCTCCGAGACTCCAGCTTCGCGCATGTGTTCCTTGCAGGCCTCGATAAATGCGTTCATATCATGATGGAAGGGAGTGGGGTTATCCGGGCCCTCGTCGAGGTATGTAATGCGCTCTACGTCGAACTCGACTTTTTGCCTGATTTCTTCGTAAGCTTTCTTGGTGATCTGGTTGTCATGCCAGAGAGCCCATAACACAGCTATTTCTACTTGAAGCCACAGTTCATATTTGTGTCTGAGTGACACAATCGCCCCCATCTCGGGGGTAGTGTAACGTTCTATCATTGTATCGTCTCCTAGCCTGATCCTTTTCTATTTTTAAAGGTGTGGGTTTATTCGGAAAGCCAGTAAATAATCCAATCGAGCAGCCAAATGCTGCCTAATATTTTTTCGAATTTATTATCTCCCGGCATATCAAGAATTTTGTAAGTAATTTTTTGTTTATCAAAAATCTCAGAAACTAATTCAACTTGGTCTACAATTTTCTGATCATCTGAATCTTGCGTTAAAAGAGCGTAATACTTAGTTTGAGGGTTATTAAACCCAATAATTTCGTTATGAATTAGCTGAGATAAGGTGTTACTGAAAGCAGGAATTTTTACATTATAATTTATCTTATTTTTAGCAGACAATTTAACAGACCAATAGTTATCTGGCACATAAATTAATGGGGTATGGTTTTTGATGGGATCTGATAATTTTTTAGTTAACTGAGGCAAGTATAATTCGGAAATGTTTTTGGTGGCCTCTAATATATTGTTTCTATTAATATCTTTAATAACTTTTGTGTTAATAAGTAATTGAGTTAAAACCCCTATGATGTACCCAGTGGTGGTTAGTGGGGTAAAGTATTTATTATCTTTGGGTATTAAAATTAATGGCAGATTTCTTTCTAAGGCTAATATTTCTAACTTTCCTCCAGTAGTTATAATTACTGTAGGTATATTTTTGTTACTAGTTTTTTTGGTGTTCTCTAGCAACTGAGATTCGTTGCCGTCAAATGATACAACGATTATTAAACTGTTTTGATCTATATTATCGGGTAGCGATTGATCATCTTTAATTAAAATCGGGGTTTTGGTCTGATCTTCAATTAGGTTTTTAGTTATATGGGCACCAACCAAGCAATCGGCTGGACCAGTTATAACAATTTCTTGGGGTTGGTTTAGATTTATAGTTTCGCCCAAGCGAAAACCGGGCTCAAACTGCTTTGGCCAGTTAGCTAACATGGAATAGGTATCGTATAGGTCTAGAGGTTTTTTCATAATGTAATAGTTTATCAGATTTTTTGAGTTAAAAATATAACTGATTTAGTTTTGAGGCCACTTGTTTTCGTCTGCAGGATGGTTATCGATTACTCCTCTCCACTTTCCCTCGTGGTCTAGATAAAGGCAAGCACATGGCTCTTCGACACCGGCTGGATGAATTAATTCATTATTATCTTCTGGGTCTAACCCACATATCCATTCAATTGGGCTTCCATCCTCTGAGCACCTTAAAATTTCCCCTCCACATTCATAAAATCTTTTATCTGGCATATCAGGTTCTGGTTCGGGGAATCTTTCTCTATTCATATTGAATAATAGTAAAATATCAGGTAAACATTATAATATACTTGAATGAGGCCTGCCCTGCTAGGGGCAATGAGCAATATAAATTTTAGCTAAAAGTTAGCAGGGCCCGTTCGTCTAACGGTTAGGACGTCAGCTTCTCAAGCTGGAAACAGGGGTTCGATTCCCCTACGGGCTACCAGTAAAACCTTGATTGGTAAAGGTTTTTTTGGTATATTAGGGTATCTTACTTTAAGTAAGAAGACCCTTGACAAAGGAGGTGAAGAACATTACATGTGCTCACCCAAAAAAAATACCCAAACGGTAGCGATTATAAAATTGGCTATTAAAAAATCCATTGATCAACTCATCGTAATATTTAAACGCAATAGAGGGGTGTGGCCTGCAGATTTCAATTCGGAATTTGGGCCAGCTATTACATGGCCTACTGCGCTTTTGGGAGCAGCCATAATGGATCTAATGGAGGTTAATCTTGGTCAGTCAGATGTTTTAAAAAAACTTTTGGATCAAACTGTCTTAGCAGTTTCTGGCCTAAAGACATCGCATTCGTATATGGGTTGCGCTTGGGCTTGGGGTAGTGATTTCAATGTTCCCGATTTAGACTCAACCATAACCAGTTTGTTGTTGCTGCATCGAAATGGTTATCAGCTAAATGACTTGGGGGCAAATATTCAAGCGTTTCTTGATATGTATAACAGTCACGACGGGTTCCCAACTTTTTTAAGTCAAGACCTGCGAACTATGTTTACAGACAATAAAGGTTGGACTAATCCTTGCTTAGAGATGGCTGTTCAGGCACATAGGTTAGGCAGTTCCATTGGTTTTGACGCATTGATTAAAAATGCTGAAGAGGCAATTATAAGCCATGTGGACAAAAATGGATTACAGGGGTATTGGTATTCTCATGAAATAGTGATTTTGTGCTTGATTTTAGAGTCGGGTTTGGGTTTGGAAAAACTGCCAGAAACTAGGCTTATCAAGGCTCTTAAGTCTGGCGCAGATCTAAGTGAATTACTTCTGCCTAATGATTACAGAAGATGGGTTGAGTATAACCCATTTATAATGAGTAAATTAATTCAATTACTGGCAATGGTCAATTTTGAACATTATAAAGAAACAATCGTAAAATTAGTAACAGATTTAATTAGCGGCCAAATGAAGAATGGTTTATGGGCACCTGGGCCGTTTCTGCAATTTCCCTACCCTTTTGCAATTGACGGAAATATGATCTACGACATTAAGTCTGATCATAAGGCTCCAATGGTTACTCTTGCAGCAGTATTAGCAACGCTATCAATAATTTACAATCAGCTTTGATTGAAAGTGAATTTTACTCAAAACCTTTAAGCAGTATACTTAAGGGTTTTTTTTAATATTAAAACGAGCTAAAACATATCAGCTCGTTTCAGCTCGTTTATTCTGTGAGATTCTAGTTACAAATTCTAATTGTATGGAGGTGCTTGTTGAAGTAAAGTTTAAGCATTCTGGGGCTTCTTGAAACCTGCGAAAAATATCTGCTTTACTATCGTCGGTTAATTCGTGAATTTTTCTACATAGTATCTCTAGTGGGTCTATGTCTACAAGGTGTTTTGTTGAAAATCCATTAGGCAGGATTTCCTCGAGATTCTCTTTGGTAAGTATTTTAATACCACTGTTGTCTAGGAGATCGCATATTAAAGCGTTAATCCATTGTTGGCTGTCTGTGCAAGGGGCACATAGTTCAGATATTAAAATATGGCCGCCTTCTTTTACAATTCTAGAGAATTCTTTTACCCATTTATCTCCTAGGTAATGAACACCCATCCTGCAAATAAGAATATCAAAGGTGTTATCTAGAAAAGGTGTGTTAAGAGCGTCTGCAAGTATGTTTATGTGTGCTTTACCTTTCGAGTTTGCTATTTCTAGCATCGAGTAATCTATATCAACGCCAACTATACTGTGATGATTAGGTATAATCTCTGAGATAATTACCGAAACTGCTCCAGTGCCGCAGCACATGTCTACTATAGTTGGTTGATAAGGAAGCCGGGCTTTTGATATGAAATCAGCAAGAGTTACTCGAGTTAACTGATTTAAGACTGGCATCTCTGGGGATCTGTCGTACCTGTCAGGTATATTATGTAGATTTGTATTGTGAATCAAGGTATTCTACCCTCCTTTATTGGTTTTATTTTCAAGGCGACAATAAACGCATGTCATATTAGACTACATCATAATGTGGGGTTTATCAATGATATACTAGGGGTATGAAATTATTCTTGGCATCGGCTATACATCAAACCTTGCCTTTGTTAAAGAAAATGGTGCCAGATGTTGGTACCAAAGTTTTATTTATAGAAAATGCGGCTGATAATCATGAAGATAAGTGGTTTGTAGATATAGATAGAAAAGCTTTTGTCGAACAAGGATACCAGTTAACTAAGGTTGATTTACGCGAAACTTCGCTAGATCAATTAAATAGTTTTATAGAAGATGCGGACATTATGCATGTTTGTGGTGGGAGTGTTTACTATTTAGCATCATTAATTCGTGGAAAAGGGCTAACTGAAACTATCAAATCAGCAATTATTGATGAAAAGATTATCTACACAGGGACTAGCGCGGGTTCCATTATCGTATCTGGCAATATTAAGCCGTTTTCTTATGATCAAGAAGAAGCACCTTATTTAAATAAAGTGCCAGACAATCAGGCGTTAGGGTTTATAGATTTTAGCATTATGCCTCATATTAATACTACTGATTTTGTGGAGGAAAATAAGAAGGTGGTAGAAAATATGCCTCAAGATCTAGAGTCAGTATTTTTCATCACGGATAGTCAGGCGATATGGGTAGATAATGACAACTTCAAACTCTTGAAGATATGAAGATAGTGACGTGGAACGTTAATGGGATACGGGCTGCGGTTAGAAAGGGTTTTGTGAAATGGTTTAATAAATACAAGCCAGATATTTTGTGTATTCAAGAGGTCAGAGCTGATGAACACCAGTTGCCAGAGGAAATCCAAAATATTAAGGGATACCACAAGTTTTATAACTCTGCAGCCAAAAAGGGTTATAGCGGAGTAGCAGTTTTTAGCAAAAATAAACCAATAAAAGTAACTAAAAAATTAGGGTTAAAGCGTTTTGATAACGAAGGGCGTTTGTTAATGCTAGAATATAAAAACTTTACCCTACTTAATTTTTATATCCCCCACGGGGGCAGAGCCAAAGAAAATTTAGAGTACAAGCTAGAAGTGTATAAACATGTATTAAAATTGCTGAAAAAGATCAAGAACAGGCATTTAGTAATAGTTGGTGATTTTAATATTGCCCATGAAGAAATTGATTTAGCCAGGCCTAAAGCTAATTTAAATAATGTTATGTTTACTCCAGAAGAAAGGCAGCAAATTGGTGAGTTATTAAAAACTGACAAATTACTGGATAGTTATAGGTTTAAACACCCTAAAGGCAATAAATATACCTGGTGGCCATATTTTGCTAATGCTAGAGCTCGAGATTTGGGTTGGCGCATAGATTATGTCTTTATTTCTGAATCTATGAAAAAACAGCTAAAAGAAGCTTTTGTTTTATCTAAAGTACTGGGTTCTGATCATTGCCCAACTGGTATAAATATCAGTTTATAAACATAAAAAGAACCCCCAGGCGAACCCGGGGGTTAAAATACCAAACTTACTTTTCGCATAAGAGCCGATGTTAGGGAGGAGCTCCCATGGCGCAAATTGCCCCTCTTGCGCTTGACCCACTGCTAATAATAAATATTGCGTAGAGCCAAGATTTCTTTTACGCGGCTTGGGGCTTTTAAAAAGCCCAGTGCTTTTACCCAGTAATATCGTACAAATGAGCACGACTCATTGGATAATTTACTTATCAAGCTATTTTGTTCGTATTTTTTATGCCTGATTGACTCTTCAACCCAGGGAGTTTGGCTAAACTCTCTTCTTTTAGCGGGTAGAGCACTATCTTCCAGTATAACTGGAAAATTCACTGGAGAAATTAAAAAAGCCATAACCAGTGCTTCAACAATTAACACGCCTCTGCCTCCTTTTCTAGAGATGTGTAATAGTTAAAAAATATTTTTCAATATACCACCTGAAAGATATTGATATAGTAATTCGTTTAAAAACAGCTGTCAAATACTAAAACTGCCTCGTCTTGTCGACAAAGCAGTTTTAATTTGAACTTTATAATTACCTAATGGTTTACTTTTTCTTTAAGATTGGAAGACCGGTACGAGCACTTTCTACTATCTTATACCCATCTGGTACGGCGTCTAGAGCGTTAGCCTTAGCTTCCTTACCGAAGTAGTAAATAGTTTGTTTGCGTCCACCCTTAAGGGTAACTTCTTTACCGTGAAGAAAATAGGTATTTCCTTTACTATTTGTGTGACTAAAAGCCATAAATCTCCTTACTTATTTAACCAATATAATAACAGATTAATTCTACACCTATGTACCCCTTATGACAAGGTGGATTCCCCTGGTTTCCAATCAACTGGGCAAAGCTTACCAGTTTGAAGAGCTGCCAATACTCTAATAGTTTCGTCTACACTGCGGCCGACATTCTTATCGGATAACACAATATGTTTGATTGTGCCAAAAGGATCGATTATGAATAAGCCTCTCATGGCTGTGCCTTCTTCCTCGTTAAGCACATGGTAGTCTCTGCTAACACGCTTATGAAAGTCGCTTAATAGGGGGAAATCTAGCCCGCCTAAATCTTCTACCCACTTTTTGTGAGCAAAAATACTGTCTACGCTAACTCCCATTACCTCGGCTCCTAGCTTACGGAAATCTTCGATTCTATCGTTTAGCCCGCTGATTTCTGTAGGGCAAACGAAAGTGAAGTCGTTGGGGTAGAAAAATAAAATTATCCACTTGTTTTTAAAATCTTTAAAGCTATAGTCCTTAAATTTGTCCTTAAGATAGCCCTTAAGTTCAAAATTTGGAGCTTTATCACCGATTTTAAGCATTATTACCTCCTAGTTAATAATTATTTAAGATACCTCATCATAATATCATCAGGTAAAGTTGAAAAGGTTTTTGTGAAAAACGCCTTTAAGCTGCCTTTTGTAAGTAATTCTGAGTGGCTTTAATTTCTTCAGTATCTATAAGTAGAGACAGTTGCTTGTATTGGCCAGAAGAAAAGGTTTGTTTGCGCTGGTCTAGAAATTTGCGAGCGGCTTGAAAGCGGTTACTGGCTATAAATTCGTTAACGATGCTTTGGTATCTAGTTTGGAGTTGTGTCTGTTCAGGCGAAGCCACAGGCTCTGTGGTAGCGGTTTCTGCATTAAGTCTAGCTTTCTTTGGTTCTTTGGTTTGTTTGCTTTTTTCTCTTTGGCGCTCCAGCGCTTGAGATTGATGCTTTTTAGCAGACTTAATAATTCCTTCTTTTTGAGAAACTTCTTGAGATTTAAAGTCTGTTATAAAGTTATCTTTATCGCTGGTTTCGATAGCAGAATTATCTAATATTTTGATTAAGTTATCTTTTAATTTGCGGATATCACTAATTAAGCTTTTTAAGCTTCTGATAATCCTATTTTTTTCACTAAAACTAACTTCTTCTAAGTGTCTTTGCCAATAATGTTTATCAGCTTGATTAAGTAGATCTGTATTAAGCAAATCTTCACCTTGGCTAATTACTTCTAGCCCAGAATTTACAAAGTCATCGATGATATCTATCAAATTTTCCATATGCGAAGCTTGGGTACAAGCCTCGAACCCACTTTTCCATTGTCTCGCTTCTCCTTGGGTGAAAACTCCTAAAGATAAAGCTTCCCCAATTTTGGCGTACATTTCCCCTCTTAAAACTGCCACATCTTCTGGTAGCAAAACTTCTTCACGATTAGATTCGGTTTCTCTAGACATAGGCTTTACGCGCTTTTTTGAATTTCTACCTGATGAGGGTAAGGTATTTCTATATTTTCGTCCTCAAATTTATCTTTAAGTAACTGCCTAAATTCTCTAGTCACCTCCCATTGGCTACCAGGTTTGGTGCGACCAAGAATTTTAACCACAATGGCGGAATCAGCAAACTCTTCTACCCCAACCAACTCAGGGGCTTTAACCACAGAGTCTTTTTTAGCTAGTTCTTGGCCTAATTCATCAACAATTTGTTTGAGTTTTTTAAGATCGGTACTATAGGCTACGCCAATATTTAAGTTAATCCCTGACCAACCTTTAGTTCTGTTGCTAGCAATAGTAATTTCACCATTAGGTATGTGGTGCTGAGTACCGTCTAAATCTCTTAAAATGGTTTTTCTTAGATCAAAGTCTTCTACGGTGCCCGTAATGCCGGAGAGGGTGACTACATCGCCTTCGGAGTACTGATCTTCTACCAATATAAAGATGCCATGAAAGAGGTTTTTAACCATATCCTGGGCACCAAATCCAACTGCGATACCCACAATGCCGGCTCCAGTTAAAATTGGGGTAACATTAATACCCAATTCTATAAACACCATCAGTAAAATAATTAAAAACAGAATAATGCCAGTTGTTTTGGTCATCACTTGGTTGATAGTGTTAATGCGTTTTTCTTTGCCAGTGTCTGATCTGTCTTTAGCGGCAAAATGTTTGTTAATAGTAGCAGATAAAATAGATTTGCTAGTCTTGGCAATTAAAAACTGAGCGACTATTCCTAGAATAATAATCGCGGCAATTTTTAGTCCTGAAGTTTGCAGCCACGCCAAGATAGCACTATTTAAATTTACGTAATCCATATAATGTTTGGCTTATTCGAGTATAGCTTTGGGTGAAAGTGATTTGTCTACAGACAGATCGAAGCAATAATAACCAGCGGGATGATAAAACAAAGTCCCGGCTTTTTCTGGCAATAAATCTACAGCGGTTTTAGCTTCAGATTCCGTAGTGTATTCCATTTCGAAGGTAGCGCATAATTGATAAGTGCTGGTGCCAGTAACTGTATATTCGAATTGTTTATTGGTCTCGGGGTCTAGGAGGTCTGCTCTTTCGATATACACTCTAGGGTCATTTATCAATTCATCTAAATTAGCAGGTAGCTGATGGTACCCACTGTCATTTAGTGGATCGTAATAGTTATAGATAGAGCTTCTGATCATGGCCAGGCTTTCTATCCGATCTTGGTCCAAGCGTTTGGCTCGTCTAACTGATGGCGAATCGATAATCAAAAAACCGGTAATAACTGAGGCTAAGATGATAGCGATAACTGACCATTCAAAAATTTTAAACCCAGTGCCTAGAGACTTACTCTTGCCATCAAAAAATTTAAGATGCCAATATTGGTAAGCCAAAATACAGATCGCAATAACTAAAGTAATTAATGTATGAATTAAGAACCTAGAAACCAATACCCCGTTTAGGTAACTTACAAATAAAGAAATGATTTGCCAGATAATAATCAAGATAACTACTACTAAGGTTAAATAAATTAACCAGTTTCTAACCCCAGTGTTGGCTTTCATCTTTTTTTGTCCCAGCATTTTATTGGCTAACAAATTAACATATAAAAACACTGGGAAGGCGATAATAACAGCCGCCAAAAAACCAATTATAGTAGTGTCATCGTTAAAAAATCGCTCACTTTCTACTGCGTCTGGCAGATAATTGTCGACTATGGCTTTAAGCAAAAAGTTGGTACTAATGCTAAATATAAGGAGGGTGGCATAGCTGAGCAAATACATAAAGCCATCTCTAGCGTAATTGTAGTGTTCTTTTATGGTATTCATATTTTAATTATACAGTTATATTTAAGATATGAAACTACGCTGGTGGGTAGTAGCAATCGGGTATTTAGGATTAGCCATAATAATGACTTGGCCGTTGAGTTTGAATTTGTCTACTCATATTTTGGGGGCAGGCGGCGATGCGCCAATGTTTGTGTGGAATGCCTGGTGGTTAAAACAAGTTATGTTTGACGGGCAAAGTTTATTTAATACCAATTATATTTTTTGGCCTCAAACTATTGGTTTATATTTTCACACTCTCGCTTTAGT
>Ga0272441_10009469_pt1 | contig 15030 bp, 14 predicted proteins | sample SSMProp6N_FD_193582 | JGI IMG/M metagenome (GOLD analysis project Ga0272441, IMG submission 193582) | Marine sediment archaeal communities from Little Sippewissett salt marsh, Falmouth, MA, United States - SSM-Prop-6N | ecosystem: Environmental > Aquatic > Marine > Wetlands > Sediment ... | reverse complement strand
CATCGAGCCTTTGAGCAGGCCGCGAATTTCGGTGAGACCGGATTGGCGATTGGTCTGATTCAGCGACTTGCTCAGCGTCTTGCCTTCGGGAACGAGATACTTGGTCCGCTCGCGGTCACGACCCTGATCCTGGAAGCCGTCGAAGTGGACGGTGTGGCCGGGCTGGTCGAGCGCCTTCTCCTCGCCGACTTCCAGCGCCTTGCGCCGCGTGTATGCGACGTCTTCGGGGCTGTCCGTGCCGACCCACACCCGCGCCGGTTCGCACAGTTCGACGGCCATGGCGACGAAGGCATTCAGTCTCGGGTTGCCGGCGGCCATGAGTTTGCGATAATTGTCCTCATCCAACGCAGCTTTCAGAATCGCGGTGGCGGGATCCTGCATCCTGAGCACTCTCTTTCCAGGCGAAAGATGCGCGCACGTTGCCGCAACACGCACTGCAACGAGAAAATGGATATAAACTCTCCCTCACGATCCGGTTGCGTTTGGGACAGGGTGGTCAACCGCGAGGGGCGCTTTTGAACGTCGCAGTCTAGGGAATCGCGGAGAGGAAGTCAACCCGGAAACCGCGCCGCCGGAAGGCCGTGGAAGAATTGAAAAGACGCAATCCTGCCGTCTTGCTCAACCTATTCGTCTTTCCCGCCACCGTCCGGTTCCACGGCTTCCTCGGCCGCGACGCGGTCGGGGGGCAGGATGCCCTGCGCGCGGGCGTGAATCAGAATGGATTTCTCGATTTCGCCGGCGACGTCGGGATTCTCCACGAGGAACTGCTTGGCGTTCTCGCGGCCCTGGCCCAAGCGCAGGTCGCCGCACGAAAGCCACGCGCCGCTCTTGTCCACGATGCCCAATTCCACGCCGCAGTCGAGGAGATCGCCCTCGCGCGAGATGCCCTTGCCGAACATGATGTCGAACTCGGTGCTGCGGAAAGGCGGCGCGACCTTGTTCTTGACCACCTTGCCGCGTGTCCGGTTGCCGATGATCTGGTCGCCGCTCTTGATGCTGCCCACGCGCCGCACCTCGATGCGGACCGAGGCGTAGAACTTCAGCGCGCGGCCGCCGGGGGTGACTTCCGGATTGCCGTAGACGACGCCAATCTTCATGCGAATCTGGTTGATGAAAATGACGCAGGTCTTGGACTTGTTGATGGCGCCCGAGAGCTTGCGCAGTGCCTGCGACATCAGGCGCGCCTGCAGGCCCATGTGCGAGTCGCCCATTTCGCCTTCGAGTTCAGCTTTCGGCACGAGCGCGGCCACGGAGTCAATCACGACTACATCCACGGCATTGCTGCGGACGAGGAGTTCGGTAACCTCGAGGGCCTGTTCGCCGTTGTCGGGCTGGCTGACGAGGAGGTTGTCCAGGCTGAGGCCGAGTTTCTCGGCATAGTCGGTGTCGAAGGCGTGTTCCGCATCCACAAAAGCGCAGACGCCGCCGGATCTTTGGGCGCTGGCGATAATTTGCAGGGACAGCGTGGTCTTGCCGGACGATTCCGGGCCAAAAATCTCGATCACGCGTCCGCGCGGGACGCCGCCGCATCCCAGCGCCAGGTCCAGGGAGATCGAGCCTGTCGGGATGGCGCTGACGTCGAAACGTTGCTCGCCGCCCAGTCTCATGACAGCGCCCTTGCCGTATTGTTTCTCGATCTGCGCCAGTGCCCGATCGAGGGCCTGATCGCGCCCCCCGTTCTCCTCTTTGCCTTTGGCCGACCCGCGCCCGCCTGCCGATTTTGCGCACATAATCTCGTCTCCTGTTCTCTATCGTCCCTTATGCGGTTCCTTCAGCGCGACGCGTTCCACCGGCGTGTAAACCGGGCCGTCCGGACGCAAGTCGCTCTTCATCAGGACCACGTCCGAAACGGTCATCGTCCCAAAGTTTTTCTGCGCCATCTTGCCGAGTTCGGCCGCCATGTCCGCCATGGAAAACGGCTTCCGGACCCGGCCGATCGTGACGTGGCCGCGGAAACCGCGATCCTCGCGCGGAACACCCACGGCCGTCATCGCCTCGTTCAGGCGCTCCGCGAGACCCGCCAGCGTCGGCGGCTCGTCGTGCGCGTCAACGAACAGCACGCGCGGCCGTCGCGGCGTCGGAAACGCTCCGGCGCCCTTGACCTCCACCTCGAACGGCGCGACGCCCTCGACGCACTGCCGGAGAATCGCGATCGCCCGCGACACGGTTTCCTCGGCAATCTCGCCGAGGAACTTGAGCGTCAGGTGGAGGTTTCGCGGGCGGACCCACTTGATCGAACCTCCCGCGCGGCGCAGTCGCTCGATCAGCCGTCCCACCTCGTCGCGAATCGGCTCGGACATCTCGACGGCGACGAACGCTCGCATGAACCGCCTTCCTCTCCCTCAGCCTGTATTTCTTGCCGGCGTTCGCCGTCCGGCGACCGCGGGTTTGCGCGGTTGGAATGATACCAAACCGCACTGACAAGACAAAAGCCGGGGCGCGTCAGAAGGCCAGCATGCGGCGGAATTTTTCGAGACGTTCTTCGACCTCGTCGGGCGTCAGGGCAGCGGTTCGCCGCACGCCGAAGTCCTCGACGTTGAACGAGGCGATTACGGCGCCGTAGGCCAGCGCGCGCCGCATGATGGCGGGGGTGACGTCGCCCGCCTCGGCCAAGCATCCCATCATGCCGCCGGCGAAGGTGTCGCCCGCGCCCGTGGGATCTCGCACCTCGGCCACCGGAAACGCGGGGATGAGAAACGTGTCGTCCGGCGTGACCATGACGGCCCCGTGCTCGCCTTTCTTGACCACGACATAATGGGGGCCGAAATCCAGGAGCGCCCTGGCGGCGGCGATTCCGTCCAATCCTGTCAGCAAATGGGCCTCGCTGTCATTGATCAGGACGGCCTGCACGCGTTTCAGAAGGGCATCGAGAGCGGGGCGATCGCTCTCGATCCAGTGATCCATGGTGTCCACGACGGTGAAACGGGCGGCGGTCATGCGCTCCACGACCTGCATCTGATGGACCGGCGACCCGTTCGCGAGGAAGACGAATTCCGAGTCGCGGTACGCCGGCGGCGGAACGGGTTCGTACTCGCCGAAGACGTTCAAGGCCAGCGAGATCGTTTCGCGGACGTTCATGTTCTCCAGATAGCGCCCGTGCCAGCGGAAGGTCTCGCCGGGTTTCGTCTCGAGTCCGGTCAGGTCAATGCCGCGCTTCCGAAGCAAGTCCACGTGTTCGGCGGGGAAATCCTCGCCGACGAAACCCATCAGACGGACCTTGGTGAGCAGGGAGGCGGCCAGGGCGAAATGCGTGGCCGAACCGCCCAGGGCGTCGTCCGCGCGGCCGCGGGGGGTTTCGATCGTGTCGAGTGCCACCGAACCGACGACAACCAGTGACATGGCGCGTTCCTCCATCAGGGCCGGAATGAACAAAGGCGCTTGGGACCATACTGAAGCGCGGTTCGCGAGTCAAGCCTGCGCGGCGCAACAATCGTCGTAAGGCGTCTCCTCCTCCGCGCAGCGAAGGCGCTCCCATTCCAATCCGAGACGGCCGCGGCGATAGGCCCGCCGCATGTTCTCGATGGCGGCCTGTTCAACGGCCCACTCGCATTGTTTGCCCAGTGTGCGCAGACGCCTGCCCGCGGCGCGTTCCTCGTCGAGCGCCACGAGCGTCGTATACGCGCAAAACGCCATTTCGCAATGCGACATCACGCCGAGCGCCGTCCGCCCGCGGTAATCCCGCAAGCCCAATCGTTGCTTGGCCGACCAGTAGAAAACCTCGATCATGGTGCGGCGGGAATAGCGCGCAATGACGGCGCGGGGAGGCCAGTCGAGCCGGTTCGTTGCCAGCCAGCGTGTCCGTTTATGCCGGGTAGGGCTCTTCCACCCCACGATGCGCACCGGGCCGATGCCGGGAACGGCGCACAACCCTCCGCCGTCCGGGTCCAGCGCGCTGACGCGGTGCAGGTCCCCGCCCGCCCACGCCTTGCGGTCCGCGCGGACCGAAAAGATCCAGTCCCAGCCCCGGCGCGTCACGGCGCTGACCAGGTCGCGGCGGAAATACCAACTGTCGGCGAGGAAAACCACGCTCCCGGGAAGGCCGGAGACGGACTTGCGCACGAGGTCGCAGGCGAGCGCGGACTTGGCCGTTCCCGTGTTCGGAAGCGCATGCGAGCGTTTTACGTAAAGCCGCGCATCCAGGGGAAGCGATAACGCGCCCGACAGGAGGTGCGCGGTGACGAGGCAGTGTCCCCGCGCCGTTCGCCCCCCGCCCGCGTAATGGCATGCCGCGCCTTCCACGCAATGTCCGTCGGCTCGATTGAGCAACGTGTCGTCGAGAATGACAAGGTGTTCGCACGCTCCTGTTCCGACGGCCATTTCGTGCGCGATTCTCCTCCTGAGATTGGCCACGGCCCGGCGGGACCAGCCGGGATCTTTCAGGAACCGGCTCAGGCGGCTTTGATCGCACGCATCCAGATAGAGGCGGTTGATGCTCAAAACGGTCCGGCGGCCTTGCGCGAGAATCAGACCGGTCACGTAGCGCTTGAAATGCTCGAACTGCGCGGGGGTGAAAAAATATCTGAACCGCTCCAAATGCCTGTTCATAAATCGAGGAATGCCAACCACTCGCATCGCGTTGCGCCTGATGTGGACTCGAAGTCGGTTCTCGCGGGTTTCACGTTGAGGACATGTTGCTCTTCGCGAACGACGTGCCGACGCAGGCGGGGGAAGCAGAAACTGCACAAGGGCAAGAACGGCATAGAATTGCACTGCATGGGGATCCCCCATTCCGCGCTCGCTTGTTGCTGCAACGGTCACACCCGCGCCATAGAAAGGGGCGTTGCCCATGAACAACGGTTGACGCGCCGAGGCCGTTCTGCTATTCAAACGGGCGATGACGCGACCCGCCACAAAGGCCGAATTGTCGCTGCTCCGTTCCCTTCGCACCGGGAAAGGGCGACGCGAGAATGATCTCTTCCTTGTCGAAGGGCTTCGGTTGTGCGCCGAGTTGGCCGAATCGCCTCTCCGCGCCGAGCTTGTCCTCGTGTCCCACTCAGCCGCGGCCGACGCGTCGGGGCGCTCCTTGCTGGAACGGTTCGACCGCCAAGGCGTCCCCGTGTTGTCGGCGCGCGAGGAAGCGGTTCAGCGCGTATCCGATACGGTTCACTCCCAGGGTTTCCTCGCGGCGGCGAGATGGCGGACCCTTGCCTCGGCTGACTTGCCGACGCGCGACGGAGCCGTCTTTCTGACCTTGGACGCTGTCGCCGACCCGGGCAACGTGGGAACCATCGTCCGCACGGCCGCCTGGTGCGGGGTGGATGCCGTGCTTCTGGGGGAAGGCTGCGCCGATCTTCTCAATCCCAAGACCGTCCGCGCCAGCATGGGCGGACTGTTTCACCTGCCGGTCCGTTCGCGGGCGGACCTCGCCGAGGAGTTAGCGCATCTGAAGGGCTTGGGCTTTCGTGTTGCCGCCGCGGCAACGGACGGATCGGCGGACTGGCGCGCATGGCGCGGGTCGGGAAGCGTCGCGCTGGTTCTGGGCAACGAGGCGCACGGGCTGAGCGCCCCCGTGCGCGAACTGGCCGATTGCCTCGTCGCCGTGCCGCGCCGCGGAAAGGGCGAATCCCTGAACGTGGCCATGACGGCTTCCATTCTCCTCTCGGTGCTTCTGTAAGGACAAGACCCGCCGGGGGTTTTCATCACAGGCGGCCGCTCGATTTGCTTGACGCCTTCCGGGACCGGTGATAGGGTTAATCGAGGATGCCTTTGCGCGAACAGGGAACGACAATGAACATGCGATGTCTTGCGGCGGCATGGGTCTTCTTTCTGAGTTTCGCGGCCTTCGCGCAGGAGGAGAAGCCCAAGGGAATCGTGAGAGACATGGCGATGGAGTTGAATATGGGACAGCTCTCCGTCAGCATCGAGGGAAAGCAGAGCTGGCTTCCTCCCGCCAGTTTCCGGTTGGTGGGAACCGTGACCTACACCCGACTGGGCATCAACGGCTCAATGGTTGCCGTAAGCGACGGCACGGTGGTCAAGGAATATGTCGAGACGCTGTTGGGACCTCAGGCAACGAAGGTGGATTTGACGAGAATCCAGCAGAAGCTTCCGGACTACGAGCCTGCAAGCGATTACGACCCGATGTCGTACAAGAGTTTGCTCGACCAGATCCCTGACAAGAAAATTTTACCCGCCACGGAAATGGACGGCGTCCGAGTGGCCGGATATGAATTCCGGGCCTTGGGCCTGGGAGGGGCGCTGATTCCTCAATCGTTGGCGATTTTGCCTTTGCCGAAGCCGGAGAAGTGCCGCGTCTGGATTAGTCCCGCGGATGGCGTGTTGCGCAAGACGGAAGCCGAAGACGCGGGAGGCACGGTCTTTTTCACTATGACTTACAGAAATGTAAGAACTGGCGTGGACCTGCCGGCCGAGACATTCACGTATGAGTTTCCGGACGGCGTGACGCCGACCGACATAACCGACCTTGTGCTGGGGGAAGCGTCCCCACAGCCCGTCGCGGTCCCGGCGCCGGCGCCGGAGAATCCCTGACGGCGGGCGACGATGGAAACTTTGGGAAGTGGAGCGATGATCGAGATCAAGGCCATCCTGCACCCCACGGACTTTTCCGAATCGTCCAAGCATGCCCTCTCCTATGCCGTTTCGTTCGCCGAACAGTACGGCGCGAAGCTGTACTGCCTGCACGTCATCGAGGAGGTGACGGGGGCGATGTATTTCGACGTGCTTCAAACGCCGCCGCTGGCGCAACTGATGAATGAGATCGAGGAACAGGCCCGGAAGGCCCTCGAGGAACTTCTTCCGCCCGACGTTCGCGCAAGGCTGGAGGCGGAATACCTTTGCCGCCGCGGCGCGCCGTTCCTCGAAACGATTCGTTGCGCGCAGGAACTGGGGATTGACTTGATCGTGTGCGGCACGCACGGCCGCACCGGCTTGAAGCACGCCCTCTTCGGGTCCGTGGCCGAGAAGATCGTGCGCAAGGCGCCGTGTCCCGTTCTGAGCGTGCGCCATCCCGAGCACCGCTTCGAGATGCCCGGCCGGTCGTGACCGGGCCGGGATCCCCGCTTCCGTCGAGTGGCCGATGGCCTCGGATCGCGTCAAGACGAAAATCGCCGAACTGCCCGCGACGCCCGGCGTCTATCTCTTCAAGGACGAACGCGGCGGCGTCCTCTACGTCGGCAAGGCGAAGTCGCTGCGTTCCCGCGTGGCGAGCTATTTCCACAACGCCCCCGGCGACACGCGCGCCAAGATACCGGGCATGATCGAGCAGGTCGCCGACGTCGAGGTCATCGAGTCCGAGTCCGAGGTGGACGCGCTCCTCATGGAAGCGCGGCTCATCAAGGACATCCAGCCCAAGTACAACGAGAACCTTCGCGACAGCAAGCTGTATCCCTACGTGGAGATCACGCGAGGAGAGGATTTCCCCGGCGTGTACGTCACCCGAAAACGCGACAACCCCCGTAGCAAATTCTACGGTCCCTTCACGGACGTGCGCGGGCTGCGGCGGGCAATCCAACTTCTTCAGCGCGTCTTTCGTTTCAGGACCTGCACGCTGGAGATCGCCGACGACGACTCCAAGCGGCGCTTCCAACGCCCGTGCCTTCTGCACTACATCGAGCGGTGCACGGCGCCGTGCGCGGATCGCGTTTCCCGGTCCGATTACCGCGAACAGATCGCGCTCTTTCAGCGATTCCTCGAGGGCAAGCGCAAGCGCGTACTCAAGGCACTCGCCGACGACATGGACACCTGCGCGAAGGCGCTCAACTTCGAGCGGGCCGGCCTGCTGCGCGATCAGCTTCGCGCGATGGAAGCCCTGGCCAAGCGCGGCACGCTGGATATTTTCCACGAGGCCGTCGCCCCGCCGGTCGTTGACGCGGGCGAGGGGCTGGAAGAATTGCGCCGCGTCTTCGCGTTGCCCGACGTCCCGCGGACTATTGAAGGGGTGGACGCCTCGAACATCCATGGCGAGAACGCCGTGGCATCCGTCGTGACGTTTCTGAACGGAAAGCCCTTCAAGTCGGGCTATCGCCGGTTCCGGATCAAGTCCGTCGGGGGAATTGACGACTACGCGATGATCTCCGAAGTCGTCGCTCGCCGGTATTCCCGCTTGAATCGCGAGGACATGCCGTTCCCCGATATTCTTCTGATAGACGGCGGCAAGGGGCACCTGCAGGCCGCACGGGAGACGCTCGACCGGCTGGGGATCGCCCTGCCGAAAGTCGTCTCGATCGCGAAGCGCGAGGAACTTCTTTACACGGGCGACCCGCCGAGGGAGATACGGCTGAAGCGCCGCTCCCCCGCCCTGCGCATCCTGCAATACGTCCGCGACGAAGCGCATCGCTTCGCCGTACATTACCACCGCATCGTTCGCGGGAAGAAGATAAGGACGGACATCTGATTGCGGAATGCGGATTGGCCGTCTCGCGCAAAGGCGCGAAGGCGCAGAGCACAGCCGAGTACAGATTATTGACTCACGATGGCGATTGCAGCCGGCATCCTGCTGCCTGCGATCCGCGGTCCACGGATTATTCTTCCCTCTTCATTCTTCACTCTTCATTTTTCCGCTTCTTGACACGTCCCTCCCTTCGCGCTACTCTGCGTCGAGGAAACGACGTCACGGCTTCTGGGGAGGGTGCGTCATGGCATACCTGTACGGAAAGCGTTGGACGCGCAAGCAACTGCGCGAGCGCATCGGCGACGTGTCGCAGATCGCCATCGCCCGCCCGTTCCAATTCACCGACGGCCGCGCCAAGGGCCTGGACGCCGTCGAGTTCGGCACCGGTTCGGGTTTTCGTTTCACCGTCCTGCCGGGGCGCGGCATGGACATCGGCGCCGCGGACTACCGCGGCCGGTCGCTGTGCTGGCGCTCGCCCGCGGGCGAGGTCGCGCCGGAGTTCTATCAACCCGAGGGACTCGGGTGGCTGTGGAGCTTTGGCGGCGGCTTGCTCGTCGCCTGCGGCCTGAGTTCCAACGGCAGCCCGTGCGTGGACGAGGGCGAATCGCTCGGCCTCCACGGCCGCGTCTCGAACACCCCCGCGCAGGAAGTCACCGTGCAGTGCGGCTGGGAGGAAGACGAGTACATCGTCGGCGTCACCGGCAAGGTGGCCGAGGCGCGCCCCCTCGGGGTCAACCTCGTGCTCACCCGGTCCGTTTTCGCCTTCCTCGGCCAGAGCCGGTTGTACATTCACGACGAGGTCGTCAACGAAGGTCACGAGCCCGCCCCGCACATGATGCTCTATCATCTTAACTTCGGTTTTCCCGTTGTGGACGCGGGCGCCCGCCTGGCCGCGCCCAGCCTGTCGGTCGTGCCGCGTGACGCCGAGGCCGACGACGGCAAGAAGGAGCATGCCATCTTCCACGCGCCGCGCGCGGGATACAAGGAAAAAGTGTACTATCACGATCTGGCCGAGGCCGGCGGCAAGACCCTGGCGGGCGTCGTGAACCCGAACATCGCTTTCGGCGCGTACGTGAAGTACGACAAGGCGCAACTTCCGTGGCTGGTTCAGTGGAAGATGATGGCCCGGGGCCACTACGTCGTCGGTGTCGAACCGGCGACGAATAAAGTGGAGGGCCGCGACAAGGAGCGGCGCGAGGGCCGCCTTCGAATGCTCAAGCCGGGCGAGACGGCCGTGTACGATCTCGAGATCGGCGCCCTGACCGACAAGCAGGAGTGCGCCGAGTTCGAGAAGGCCGTCAGCAAAGTCCGCGGCCGGCGAAAGACGAAAATCGGAAACGTCGGCGACTGACGCGCGGTTTCATCAGCGCGAGGAGGCAGGCCCGTCTTGAGCGCTAGCAACGTCGCCGAAGGCCGTGCGCCTGTGGACGAGGGTCTGCCCGCCGACCTGCCGCCGTCGGAGCGCCGGCCCGCGCGCATGCGCATCGTCGCGGGGCGGCGTCTGGCCGGCCTCGCCGTCGTTCTCGACGGTGTACACGACCCGCACAACATCAGCGCCGTCCTTCGCTCCTGCGACGCGTTCGGCGTTCAGCGGATACACCTTATCGGCGACCCCAAGACCCTCCTTCCGAATCGAGAGATCACGCGCGGGTGCGAGAAGTGGCTGACGCTGCGCTTCCATTCCGACGCAGCCGCGTGCGCCGAGGTTCTCCGCGCGGAGGGTTTTTCCCTGTGGGCGGCCGTGCCCGATCGGGCCGCGAGGCCCCTCGGCGAAATGGATTGTTCGGGAAAGGTCGCCTTGCTCTTCGGCAATGAAAAGGACGGCGTGTCGGACGCGCTCGCCGCGGCGGCCGACGGCGCATACTTCATTCCCATGGCGGGGTTCTCTCAGAGTCTGAACGTCTCCGTGGCCGCGGGCGTATCCCTTTATGTCGCCGCCGGCATGCGCCGCCGGGCGCTCGGACGCGAGACGGACATGGATGAAGCGTCCGTCGAGGCCCTGGCGCGGTTGTGGATCGAGGCCGACGCGGCCCGCCGAATGCGGCGGCATCCGAGCGAGAAAAGCCCATGCTGACCGTCGCCGACGAGAACATGCCGTTCGCCGAGGCCGCTTTCCGGACATTAGGCGAGGTTCGCCTGATGCCGGGCCGCGCGATGACGCGCGAGGCCGTGCGCGACGCGGAGATCCTGGCCGTCCGCTCGGTCACGAAGGTCAACCGGGAATTGATCGAAGGAACCGCCGTTCGCTTCGTGGGCACGGCCACCATCGGCGCCGACCACGTGGACAAGGCGTATCTCGACCGGGAGGGCATCGCCTTCGCAAGCGCGCCGGGCTGCAATGCGACGTCGGTTTCCGAGTACGTCGCCGCGGCCCTTCTGGTCCTCTCGGCGCGCGAAGGGAAGCCCCTGGCCGGGCGCAGCATCGGCGTCGTGGGCGTGGGCAATGTCGGCTCGCGCGTGGCGGCCAAGGCCGAGACTCTTGGCATGCGCGTCGTGCTCAACGACCCGCCGCTTCGCCGCCGGACCGGCGAGGAGAAGTACCGGCCCATCGAGGAAATTTTGGCTTGCGACGTCGTGACACTGCACGTGCCGATCGAGAAGGGCGGCCCGGATCCCACCCATCACCTGGCCGACGCCGATTTCCTCGCGGCCATGAAGCCGGGGGCGGTCTTGATCAACTCGTCCCGCGGGGCCGTCGCGGACAATCGCGCGCTGCTCGCGGCATTGGAATCCGGGCGGCTGGCCGGGGCCGTGCTGGACGTGTGGGAGGGCGAACCGCTTATTCTGCCCGGCCTGCTGGAACGTCTTTCCCTCGGCACGCCGCACATCGCGGGCTACTCCCTCGACGGAAAGATCAACGGCACGACGGCCATCTACAAGGCGGCCTGCCGGTTCCTCGGCGCGGCGCCGACCTGGAAGGCGTCCGACGAAGACGCGGCCGTCGCCGTTCCCGAACTGGCGCTGGACGTCTCGGACCGCGCGACGGAGGACATCCTGCGCGAGGCGGTTCTCGCCGTGTATCCCATCGAGCGCGACGACGCGGCATTGCGGAAAGTCCTCGCCCTGCCGCGCGAGGAGCAGGGGAAATTCTTCGACGGGCTCCGGAAGAATTACCCCTTGCGCCGCGAGTTTTCCAGCACGCGCCTCCGCTTCTCGGGCGGAAGACCGCCTAATTCCCTGGCCGCCGCCCTGCGGGGGCTGGGGTTCCATGTGGACAAATAGACCCCGCACACGGGCGACACCGCGTATTTGTGAAATTGAACTTTCAATATTCAATCTGCAAGGTTTCAGCTTCCCTGTCAGCCCTTCTTCCGGCGGCAAGGCGCTTTCCTTGACCCGTCTTGGCGGGCTTCATTATACTTAATGCTCTGTATGGCGGGACACTCGACCCATTGCACCGAAAGGAAACTCCATGGACTATGACCTGCTCATCCTCGGCGCCGGGCCCGGCGGATACGTGGCCGCGATCCGCGCCGCGCAACTCGGCGCGAAAGTCGGTCTGATCGAGGAGCGCGAACTCGGCGGCACGTGCCTCAACCGCGGCTGCATTCCGACGAAGGCCCTCGTCGAAAGCGTCCACGTCCTCTCCCTCGCCCGGCGCGGCGAGGAGTTCGGCGTCGCGTGCGACAATGTCCGGCCCGATTACATCCGGATGCAGGCACGCAAGGACGACGTGGTGAAAAAACTGCGCGGCGGCGTCGGCATGCTGATGAAAAAGAACAAGGTGGACGTCATCGCCGGGCGCGGCAAGCTGCTGGACCGCAACACGATCGAGGTCACGGGCAAGGACGGCGCCTCGCGCGTTAAGGGCAAGAACATCATCCTGGCCACGGGCAGCGAGCCGCTGCGTCTGAAAGGCTTCCCTTTCGATGGTGAGAACGTCATCACCAGCGACGAAGCCCTCGTCCAAACCGAAATCCCCAAGACCATCTTGATCGTGGGCGGCGGCTACATCGGCGCGGAATGGGCGAGCATCTACAGCGGCCTCGGCGCCGCCGTAACCGTCGTGGAAATGATGGACCAGCTCCTGCCGCGCAGCGATGCCGACGTGGCGAAGGAGCTCCTCCGCGCTCTCAAGAAGGCGAAAATGAAGGTCCACCTCGGGACGAAGGTGGAATCGGTCAAGCCGGGCGGCAAGGGTGTCGCGTGCAAGCTCTCCAATGGCAACGACGTCACGGTGGAGAAAGTCCTCGTCTGCGTCGGCCGCGCGCTCAACTCCGCGGACCTCGGCCTGGAGGCCGCTGGCGTGAAGACCGAAAAGGGCGCGATCGTCATTGACGACCAGTGCCGAACGAGCGCGCCGAACGTCTTCGCTATCGGCGACGTGACGGCCAAGCTCATGCTGGCGCACGTGGCGTCGCGCCAAGGCATCGTGGCCGCCGAGGCCGCCATGGGCCGCGACAGCCGCATGGACTACGGCGTCGTGCCCGCGTGCGTGTTCACGAATCCGGAGATCGCCTCGGTCGGCATGACGAACGCCGAGTGCGCCGAGGAGGGAATCGAAGCCAAAGAAGCGAAATTCCCCTTCGCGGCGCTCGGCAAGGCGCAGGCCCTCGGCGAGACGTACGGATGGGTGAAGATCATTGCCGGCGCAAAACACGGCGAGGTCCTCGGCGTTCACATCGTCGGCCCGCACGCGTCGGACCTGATCGCCGAAGCGGCCCTGGCCATGTCCATGGAGGCGACGGTGGAGGAGATCGCACACGCCATTCATGCCCATCCCACGCTCGCCGAGTCGCTCATGGAAGCCTCGGAGTCCTGGCTGGGCAAGGGCATTCACACGTAGCACCCGAAAGACGTCCGGGAGACTTGTCGCGAAGGCCCTGTTTGGTATACTGGGTGTTGTGAAAAAAGTCACATAAGGCTTGAAAAGGAACATCATGCCGGACATCGAAATCACCCTGCCCCCCCTGGGAGACGACGCGCCGAATGAAGCCAAGTTGTCCTTCTTCTACTTCGAGGAAGGCGACGCCGTCAAGAAAGACGACGACTTCTGCGAGATGGTCACCGACAAGGCCGTTTTTAACGTTCCTGCCCCCGTTTCGGGCACCTTGAAGAAGATCTGCGTCGAGGAGGACGAGACCGTATCGGTCGGCGGCCTCCTCGCCCTCATCGAGATCCTCTAGCAGCCCGTGGCAAAAGTGGAGGGACGCGCGTAGCCTGTCCCGCTCACGGAGCGGGGTCGCGTCCACGTCCTTGTTCGGTGCCGGCCACGACGGAGCGTGGCTCTCCAGACGAAACGATTTGTTCCACGGACTGATAGGAATCACGGGATTTTGGCATCGCGAAGACGCGGCCATCAGCCGCTCTCCGATGAACGAAATAGATCGGCGCGTGCGCGCGCATGCTTCAATGGAAGGAGCGGCCATGGCGTCCCCCGTCAAAGAGATCCCCCTCATCTGGTACCAGGCGGCAAGCTGCAGCGGCGATTCCGTGTCGTTGCTGAACACGGCCAGCCCCAATGTCCGCAACATCGTTGTGGACGAAATCGTGCCCGGCGTCCACATCAACCTCCAGTTCCAGATGACCGTCATGGCGGGGCAGGGCCAGCCTATCATTGACATCCTTCAGACCTCGGCCGAAGCGAAGAAGGGCGAGTATCTGCTCGTGGTGGAGGGATCCATCCCCACCGCCGCCGACGGCATGATGGGCTTCGCCGGAGAGCGGAACGGAAAACCCTACACGATGGTCGAGGCCGTGGACGAACTCGGGCGCGGCGCCATGGCCGTCATGGCCGTCGGCACGTGCGCGGCGTATGGCGGCATCTTCGCCGCCGCGCCGAACCCCAGCGGCTCGATGGGCGTGGGCGCGTTCTTCAAGAGCCGCGGCATCGAGAAGCCCGTCATCAACATCCCCGGCTGCCCGATGAATCCCGACTGGTTCGTCGGCGCGGTGGCGCATATTCTGCTCTTCGGCATGTACACGCCCGAGGAGCTCGACGACGTCGGACGGCCGCTGGAGTTCTTCGGGATGCAGATCCACGAGAACTGCCCCAGGCGGCCGTGTTTCGACGCGGGCAAGTTTGCGAAGTTCCCCGGCGACGAGGGCTGCCTTTACAAACTCGGCTGCAAGGGTCCCGTCGCCTACGCCGACTGCCCCGAGCGCGGATTCAACAACAAGACGAACTGGTGCATCGCCGCCGGTTCGCCTTGCCATGCCTGCACGGAACCGGAATTCCCGGACAAGCTCTCGCCGCTGTACCAGAAGATCAACGAAGAACGCCTCGCGCGTTTCAAGACGGCGTAGCGGCCGCCGGACGGCGAACTCTGGCGAGAAATGCGGGTTAAGGAGACCACGATGCCCAAAGTCGTCATAGACCCCATGAGCCGTATCGAGGGGCACCTCAAGGTGGAAACCGTCGTTGACGGCGGCGAGGTGAAGGAGGCCGAAGTCAGCGGCACCCTTTTCCGCGGCTTCGAGATTTTCCTGAAGGGGCGCGATCCCTGGGACGCCGCCCGGCTGACGCAGCGCGTCTGCGGCGTGTGCCCCGCTGCCCACGGCAATGCCGCCGCGCAATGCCTCGACATGGCCCTCGGCGTCACCGGCCGCGTGCCCCACAACGGACGCATCATCCGCAATCTGCTGCTCGGCGCGAATTTCCTTCAGTCGCATATCCTGCACTTCTACTCGCTGGCGGCGTTGGACTTCGTGGACGTGACCGCCGTCGCCGACTATGACGG
>Ga0272441_10009468_pt1 | contig 15030 bp, 13 predicted proteins | sample SSMProp6N_FD_193582 | JGI IMG/M metagenome (GOLD analysis project Ga0272441, IMG submission 193582) | Marine sediment archaeal communities from Little Sippewissett salt marsh, Falmouth, MA, United States - SSM-Prop-6N | ecosystem: Environmental > Aquatic > Marine > Wetlands > Sediment ... | reverse complement strand
TAGATCGTCATCCGGCGGTTCATGGCGTCGGCCCTTTGCTTGCGGCGGCAGCTGGTTGTGGCGCCGCCGCTTGGGGTTCCCGGGAATTCGCTGCGCTCATCCCCCGGGCTTCTGTCGAAGGCTCCGCGGGCGTGCCGGCCAGGGTGAAGGAGACGCCGCCGGCCGCGAGGCTCTCGGTCCGCGGGGGCTCCATCGCAAAGGCCCCGTCGCCGGCGATGCCGCGGGCCACGGCCTCGGCCCCGGCGTGGGTGCGGGCCTGGCCTTCCAGGTAGACGCCGCCGGGTTCGATGCGGATGTCCGTCAGGCGGAAGCGGACCTCCGCGGGCAACCCGTCGGCCACCTTCTTCAGGGTGGTGAGGGCGGAGGGCGTCTGGGGCACGCCGCGGGTGCTCCCGCTGACGCCGGAGAGGCGGGCGGCCTCGCTCGCGAGCCAGGTCCGCACGCTCGTCGGCGTTCGCTGGTTGGGGTAGAGGCGCGCGAAGATCGCGCCCTGCCGGCCGGCCAAGCGGTCCGCCTCGCCGCGGTAGCGCCCCGCCCGGTACCACGCCCCACCGCAGACGACGGCGAGCAGGAGGGCGCCGAGGACGAGGGCGGTCCGGACCGGCCGGCGGAGCCGGCCCAGGCGGTTCGGCAGGCCCAGGCCGTCGCGCCGAAGGTTAACCCAACCGGCCCCGCGGCCGGCGAGGAGGTCGCGGGCGGCGACGGCGGCCAGGTGGACGGCGGACTCCTCGGCCACGCGCTCGCACACGAGGCCGGTCGGGTCGCTGACGGCCGAGAGGAACTCCGGCTCGGTGGCGGCCGCCGCCAGGGTCAGGGTGCGGGACGGGTCGGCCGGCCCGGCCAGGAGGTTCGCCTCGACGGTGCGGACGACCTCGGCGGGATCGCGGGCGGCGGCGTACCAGCGGACGGGTTGCCCTTCGGCGAAGCGGAAGAGATCGACGTCCTCCTCGTTGTCCACGAGAACGTAATCGGCCCCGGGGTCGTACTCGGCGGTGAGTGTCCAGAGCGCGAGGAGGGCCGTGGGGCAAACGGCTTCGACCTCGACGCCCGCCTCCGTCAGATGATCGAGGAGGTCCCGCGTGCGGTCGGTCTCGATGGCGACGCCCAGCCGCCGCCCGCCGACGGCCGGGAGGAAGTCGGCCGTCAGGTGCTCGGCGTCAAACGGCAGGTGGTCCTCCAGGCGGTACACCATCGCCTGCCGTCGGCCCTTGCGGGGGAGGCCGTCGCACGCGATCGGGGCCGACAGGACCCACGCCGACGGCAGGCCCAGGCAGATGCCCTCGCCGGCGTGGCCGAGGACGCCCAGGACTTTGCGCGTCGCGTCGGCCCGGCGGGCAAGCGGCGGCTCCTCGGCGCCTGCCTCCCACGTGAACGGGCGGACCTCGACCTCGCCGCCGTCGACGCGGGCCGCCGTGCCGCGGCCGGGCTCCATCGCGATGAAGTAGGCCGGTGCGGTCATCGGCCTCCCGCTTTCTTCTGGATGGCGAGCGTGTGGGTGTGGCCGGCGAAGCGGATGGTGGCCGAGTCGGCCGTGACCTCCAGGACCTCCGCCCCGTCGACGGTCTGGCCGACGGTGGCCATCTTGATCCGGCCGGCGTTGGTCTTCAGGACCGCCCGGGCCCCGTTCGGGGCGATGACCGTCCCGACGAGGGTGACCGTGGGTTTGGGCGGGGGTTTCTTCTTCGGGGCGACGGGTTTCGGGTCGAAGAGCGGCCGCTGGAGGTCCCGCTCGTAGATGACGGCGTAGGCCGAGAGGGGCGAGGCCTCGTCGGCTGTCTCCGCCGGCGCCTCAGCGGAAGCGGCTCTGGCTCCGCCGCTTTTTTCCAGCCGCTCGAGAGGAGAGAGCGCGAGGCCCAGCCCCGCCCCGGCCGAGGCCAGGGCCAGCAGGGCCGCCGCCGTCCACAGGAGTCGCCGTTGGGTCCGAAGGGTCATGATCACCATAGGAAGGTCCACCGTCCCGCGTCGTTGGCGGCGTCGCCGCCCTGGTCGACAGCCAGGCGATACCACCGCCGCGTCCGGCCGCGGGCGACGAGCCAGACGCTGTGGCAGGCGGAGACGTCCGTCAACCGGTCTCGGACGGCCGTCTGCGCTTCCTCTTCGAGTTCGAGTTCGGTAAGGAGCGTTGCGAGGCCCGCCTCGGGCATCTCGTCCCGGAGCGCGATGAGGCGGGCGAGTTGGTGTTCGCTGAGGGCGGGTCCGAGCGCCTCCCGCAGGACCGTCCGGTCGGCCCGGCGGAGGTGGACCTTGCCGTTGCCCCAGCAGGTGACCCGCTCGCTCGGTCCCCGCCGGCCGGCCTCGGCGCCGAGGAGGTCGCGGGGAGAGGCCGAGGCGAAGACCTGCTCCAGGCTCGCGTAACGGAGCGGCGGCGAGCGGATCGCGCCCGTCTGCTGGAGGACCGGCCGAAGGAGGATCTGGAGCGGCCATCGGCCGTCGCTGAGGCGCGCCAGGCTGGCCCGGACCAGGGCCCGGCCGTCACGCTGGGCGGCCAGGCGGTTGACGTTCGCCTTGGCCTGCTCGTCGGAGACGACCACGTCCATCGCCACGCCGCCGAGATCGATCGCCGTCCACACCGAGGCCGGCACGGGGCCGTCCTCCGGCTTGTGGCGACGGAGGATCGCCTCGGCCCGCGGCAGGCACCCGGCCTCCAGGGTTCTCCGGGCCCACCGCCGCTGGAGGTCGCGTTCGGCGATGCCGGCGCTTAAAACCTTCTCGCCCGTCCGGCGGGCCGCAAGGCCCAGGAGGCTCCCGGCCACCGCCAGGACCACCAGGACCATGAGCAGGACGTAGCCGCGGGATGGAGCCGAGGGAATCATTTCGTGGGCGAACCTTCGTCCGGCCCCGGCACGCGGGCCGCGATGCGCTCGGTTCGGCCGTCCGCGCCGCCGACCGTCAGCGCCGCCGTGCATCCCCCGCCTAGCGGCCGCCAGCCGTAGCGGTTTGGGCGGGTCTCGGCGCCCGGTTCCAGGACGACCTCGCGTGCGCCGACGGCCACCAGTTCCCGCCGCGGCGCCTCGGGCGGCGCCTGCTGGACCCGCACGAGGCACGGCGGCCCGTCGGTTGCCACGACCTGATACGTTACCGTCGAGGGCACGTGCTCCAGCCTCATCGCCCGCCCCGAGAGGCGGACGAGCGTCTGGACGGCGAAGCCGTTCTCGGTCGGCCGCCAGTGATGGGCGTGGACGAGGTCCGCCGCGAGCAGCGCCCGGGCCCCGCGGTCCAGGGCCTCGCGGCGGCCTTCGTCTGCCTCCAGGACGAGCCGGGACCGGGCCACCGCCGTCGTGACCGACAGCGCGGTCACCATCAGCAGGGTGACGATGACGAGGCTCGCCAGGAGTTCAACCAGCGTCAGGGCGCGTCGCATCCGTTTTCGCCTCCGGCAAAAAGACCTCCACCGTCACGTCCGGACCGTCCGTCGTCGCCTCGGGCCGGAAGAGGTCGAGACGGACGACCTCGCCGCCGAGGACCCGTGCCCCCTCGTTCGGCCGCACCTGCGTCCGCCATGTCCACCCGTCCTCCAACCGTCCGGCGTCGCGCCGGGGGAACGTCTCCGCCTTGGTCCACCAGGTCTCCAGCAGCCGGTCCGCCACGGCGACCGCCGCGACCCGCCGCTCGGCCCGCGCGGCCTGGGCCTGGAGCCGGCTTGCGCCGACGAGGACCGACACCAGGAGCGAGCCCAAGAGGGCCGCCCCGAGGACGGCCTCAACGAGCGTCACGCCGGCGGCCGATCGTCTCGAAGACCTGCTGCACGGCATCTCCGTCCTCCGGTTCCCACGTCTGACCCGTCAGTCCCGCCACGGCGATCCAGCGTCCGCGGCCCTCCGCGCCTTCCAGACGCAGGGCGTAGGTCGGCCCGAGGCCCCGGGCGCTGACGCTGACGGCCACGGTGCCGCTCGTGACCCGCCGTCCGAGGAGCCGGACCTCGGCCAGGCGCCAGCCGTCAGGTACGTGGAGCGCTTCGCCGCGGTCGTCCCGCCCGTCGGCGCCGGTTCGGCGGAGGCGGGCGCGCGACAGGTCCACCACCAGCCGCAGGGCCTCGTCCTGTTCGGTGGCGAGGCGACGGGTGGTGCGGTCGAACCCCTCGATCTCGTCGAGGCAGTCCTCCAGCGTCACCCGCGCGAGGGTGCCGCGGACGCCGACGGCCACCGTCCCGGCCACGAGGGCCAGGATCACGAGGACGAGGGCGAGTTCGACCAGGCTGAAGGCGGGGCGTCGCAGCGTCAGTCCTCCTTGAGGGTGTCGCTGGAGAGGTCACCGTCGGCCCCGTCGCCGCCTTCGCGGCCGTCGGCCCCCCAGCAGATGACCTCGAACGGCCCGCTGCTGCCGGGCGAGACGTACTGGTACGGGTTGCCCCAGGGGTCGTTGGGCGTGCCGTCGAGGAGCGGTTCGGGGAGTTTGTCCGTCGCGCGGAGGAGTACGTCCAGCCCTTCCTGGTTCGACGGGTACCGGCCGTAGGTGGTGTAGAAGGTGTTCAGGGTCTGGACGATGGTCGCCATCTCGGCCCGGGCGGTGTTCTGCCGGGCCGTCATCATGTAACTGCGGACGTTGACGGTGACCATGCCGGCCAGGAGGCCGATGATGACGATCACGATCATCAGTTCCACCAGGCTGAACGCCCGCCGGCGCCGCCGGCGCGAAGGGTTAGAGCACATGGCTGACCTCCAGGATCGGCAGGATGGTGGCGAAGGCGATGAAGCCCACCACCACCGCCAGGACGACGATCAACACCGGTTCCAACAGGGCCGTCAGCCGCTGCGTGGCGGTCTGGACCTCTTCGTCGTAGGCGTCGGCGAGCCGCTGGAGCATCGTTTCCAGTTCCCCCGCCTGCTGGCCCACGGCGAGCATCTGGACGACCATCGGGCTGAAGACGCCGGAGGCCTCCAGCGGCCCGGCCACGTCTCGGCCGGCCGTGACGGCCGTCTCGTATTCCTCCATCGCCCGTCGGAAGACGCGGTTGGCGAGGGTGCGGCGGGTGACGCGGATCGCCTCGTCGAAGTGGAGGCCGCTCCTCAGGAGCGCCGCCATCACGACCGCCAGACGCGACGTGTTCTCCTTGCGGACGAGGTCGCCCACGAGCGGCAGGGCGAGCAGCAGACGGTCCGCGACCGAGCGGCCCCGCTGGGTCCGCAGGATGAGCCCGAGGCCCGCCGCCAGGCCCGCCGCCCCGAGCAGGATGGCCCACCACCAGCCGAGGAGAAGATCGCTCGCGCTCTTGACGAGCCAGGTGACCCGCGGCAGGGGCCGGCCGGATTCCTCCAGGATCGACAAGAGTTGCGGCACGACGTGCGTCATCAGGAAGACCGTCACGACCGTGCCGACGACCGTCAGAACGGCCGGATAGATGAGGGCCGTCTTCACCCGGCCCTTGAGACGGCGGGCCTTGGCCTTGAAGTCCGCCAGCTGCGCCAGGGCCTCCTCCAACGTCCCCGTGTTCTCGCCGACGCGGACGATGCTCGCCGAGAGATCGTCGAACCAGAGAGTCTCCTCGGCCATGGCGTCGGCCAGGCTCGCGCCGGCGGCGACGCGGTCCCGGAGGCCCTGCAGGACCGCCCGGAAGCCGCCGCCGTGCTGGCGGACCAGCGTGTCGAGGGCCGCAAGCAGCGGGATGCCGGAGGCGAGCAGCGTCGCGAGTTCCCGGACGAACGAGACGGTCTCGCCCTGGGCGGCGCGGGCCCGGTGGCGGTGCCAGAGGCTCGCGCGCTCGCCGCCGCGGGCGGGGACGATCTCGGCGACCGTCAGGCCCCGCGAGCGCAGGTCGTCCCGGGCCTGGCGGGGGGTGTCGGCGACCACCGTCCCGGCGACGGCCGAGGCGTCGAGGTCGACGGCTTTGTAGGCGAAGACCGGCATCGTTCTCTCCGGGACTCAGAACTCGTCCCGTCCCGTCACCCGCACGACCTCGTCCATCGTGGTCGTGCCCGCCGCGACCTTTCCGACGCCGTCGGCCCGCAGCGTCGTCATCCCCCACTCCAGCGCCTCGGCCTTGATCGTGGAGGCCTTGGCCCGGCGGTGGATGAGTTCGCGGATCGGTTCGGTCACGGTGAGCAGTTCAAAGACGCCGACCCGGCCGCGGTACCCCGTCTCGAGGCACCCGTTGCACCCCGTGCCGCGCCACATCGGGGCAGGCAGCGCCCCGTCGGCGGCGGAGAGGTTCCAGCGGGACCGGTCCTCGGGCGCGGGGGCGAACTCGGTCCGGCACTCCGGGCAGATCCGCCGGACCAGCCGCTGGGCCAGCACCCCCAGGAGGCTGGAGGCGAGCAGGTACGGTTCCACGCCGAGGTCCAGGAGCCGGGCCACCGCGCTGGAGGCGTCGTTCGTGTGCAGGGTGGAGAACACCAGGTGTCCCGTCAGGGCGGACTGGATCGCCATGCGGGCGGTCTCGGTGTCGCGGATCTCGCCGACCATGATGATGTCCGGGTCCTGCCGCAACACGTGCCGCAGGCCCGTGGCGAACGTCATCCCCTTCTTGTCGCTGATCTGGGTCTGGCTGATCCCTTCCAGGCGGTACTCGATCGGGTCCTCCAGCGTCAGGACGTTCAGTTGGACGGAATTCAGTTCCTGGAGGGCCCCGTACAGCGTGGTCGTCTTGCCGCTGCCGGTCGGGCCGGTCACGAGGACGATGCCGTGGTCGGTGTGGATAAGGCGGCGGAAGGTCGCGAGATCCGCCCCCGGCATGCCGAGTTCGTCCAGCGTGTAGAGGCGGGCGGACTTATCGAGCAACCGGATGACGACCCGTTCGCCGGCGTCGGTCGGGAGGGTGGCGATCCGCAGGTCGACCACGCGGGCGCCGACCTCGACGGTGGCCCGGCCGTCCTGGGCCAGGCGATGTTCGGCGATGTTCATCCCGCCCATGACCTTGACGCGGCTCGTGATCTCGGCCTGGAGGGCCTTGGGCGGCTCGAACACCTCGTGCAGGACGCCGTCCACGCGGAAGCGGACCACCAGCCGGTCCTCGTACGGCTGGACGTGGACGTCGGAGGCCCCGCGCTTGACCGCCTCGAAGAGGATGAGGTTGACGAGTTTGATGACGGGGGCCCGGCTGGCGACGTCCAGGAGGTCCTCGGCGCCGCCGCCGGCGGCCTCGATCTTTCCCAGGACGGCGTCGCGGTCGAGTTGGTCGATGACCTGTTCGGCCTGGCCGCTCTGGCGCTGGTAGGCGGCGTTGATGGCCCGGAGGATCTCGGCCCGCGGGGCGAAGACCACCCGGACCTCCCGTTCCAGCGTCTGCCGCAGGACCTGGATGAGGCCCCAGTGCCCCAGGTCCGCCACTGCCACCTCGACCTCGCCGTTCTCGGCCGCCAGGCCCAGCAGGCAGTGCCGGCGGGCGAAGGAGATCGGCACCCGCGTGACGAAATCCTGGCTCGCCGGCCGGGAGGCCAGCGTGTCGGTGAACTCGATCCCCAGGGCCTCGGCCGCCGCGGCCGTCACGACGTCGTCCTCCACGCCGGCCTGGTGGGCCTGGGCGGGGGAGCACGTCTCGGGTGAAACGCCGAGCCCCTCGAAGCGGCCGTTCAGCCGGCTCCGGAGCGCCGCGGCGAAGCGTTCGTTGACCGTGGCCATCGCACGTCCATCGTTGGACCCGTCGGACGCAGGCAGCCGCCGGCGGGGTCAGTGCATGAGCATGGCGTCGCTCGTCGGGACCTCCTCGGGCAGACGGGCCGAGCGGCGGTCCAGGTCCGAGAGGTATTTCAGGTCCTCGAACTGGTCGTCCCGCAGGATGATCGGCCGGATGAAGACGAACAGCGACGTGGTCGCGTCCGTCGTCACGGTGTGGCGGAACAGGTGTCCGAGGACGGGGATGTCCCCGAGGAGCGGGATCTTCGTGACCGTCTCCGACTCGTCGCGCCGTTTCAGCCCGCCGACGATGACGGTGTACCCGTCGGGGACAACGACCTCGCTGTCGATGCTGTCGGTCTGGCGCGGCGGGGGGGCGCTCTCCGAGCCGCCCTCGCCGAAACTGTTCAGCGTCAGTGAGTACTGGAGCCGCAGGTGGTCGCCCTCGCTGATCTGCGGCGTCACGGCCACCGTCGTGCCGGCCGAGGCGTAGCCGGCGAAACTGGTCGTCGCGACGGTGTCGGAGGCGTTGATGCTCGTAAACGGCGACTCCGCCACGCTCTGGAGCGTGCCGGTGGCGTTGTCGTTGACGAGAATTCGCGGGGCCGAGAGGACCGTCGACCGGCCGCAAGTCGCCAGGGCCCGCAGCACCACGTCCGCGATGTTCGGGTCCACCAGCGTGCCGTTGAAGCCCACGCCCGGCGTCAGCGTCAGGGCCCCCGTGGCGGGGTCCACCGTCGAGAGGCCGAAGGAGGAAAAGGTGAGCCACCGCTGCGCGTCCCGCTGGTTGGAGCCGGAGACCTCGATGCCCACCGACCAGTCGTCGCTCGTGTCCAGGGTCACGAGCGTCACTTCGACCATCACCTGGGGCCGGCGCTTGTCGAGAGCCTCGATCAGCCGCTCATACACCTGCTGGACCGGCGGCGGGGCGACCACGATCAGCGTGTTCGTGTTCGCATCGACCGTGACCGTCGCCTCGCCGAGGCGGCGGGCCGGGCGACCGGCCGCAGCCGCGCCGGCGGCACCTTGCGCCTTCTCGGCGGTCTTCTTCTCAGACGGCGGGGTGGCCCCTTCGGACGGTTCCTTTTTGGCGTCCGGCTTCTTGGAGGGTGTGTACGCCGGCGGCTTCGGCAGTTCCTGGCCCGGCAGCGACGGCTTGACGTTCGGCCCCGGCCCGAGACGCTGGTACGTGCTCGGCCGCTCGCGGCCGGCCTCGCCGGCGGCCAGGGCGCCGATTGCCCCTTCCTTGCCTTCCAGTGACCGGATCGTGGCCAGCACCTCGGAGGCCGAGGTGTTCATCAACTTGTAGAAGCGGACGTGGCTCTCCTCTTCGCTGACCGGCACGTCCAGTTCCTGCCGCAGCGCCTCCAACCGCTCGTGCACCGCCGGGGGACCCGTGACGACGAGCAGCCCGGCCTCCTCGTCCACCGTGGCGCGGTACCGCGTGTCGGCCGTCGGGCCGAGGGCGTCGCGGGTCAGACGGTCGATCCGGCCCGCCGAGACGTTCAGGAACCGGTAGGTCCGCGTCTCGTCCTCGGTCGGGACGTCGAGCCGCTCGATGAGCGTCAGGGCCTCGGTCTCCGCCCCCTCGGCGGCGACGAGGGTGATCCGGTTCGTCCGCGGGTCGGCCTTCAGCACGAGGTCCGCCGCGGCCGTCTTGGCGCCCGTCACGCGGCCCTTGTCCTGGAGGAGTTCGCTGACGCGCTGGGCCAGGGCCCCCGCCTCCCAGTGCTCGACTTCCACGAACTGGATCGTCGCCGGCGGACCGGGACGGTCGAAAAGGTCCACGAGTTCCGCCACGCGGCGCAGCCGGTCGGCGTAGTCCGTGACGATCAACAGGCGCCGCTCCTCCACGGTCAGGCTGTTCCCGCCCGGGCTCGACAGCATGGGCTTGATCGTCTGCTCCATGAACTGCGGAGCGACGTGCTCCAGACGGAAGACCTGCATGACGGCCGAGGTCGCCTCCGCCCCGGCCAGCCCCGCCGTGTCCTCTGCGATGCGGCCGGCGACGTTCGAGAGGTCCTTGGGTTCCACGATTCGGTACCACCCCGGCTGGTCGGCCTCCACGAGCGCCAGGCCCGTCGCCTTCAGCACGCTCCGCAAGAGGCCCAGGAGCGACGCCTCCGGCACCTTCGTCGGGGCCGAGATCGTGATCGTCTTCTTCAGAATCGACTCGTCGTACAGGATGTTCATCCCCAACTGCTGGCCGACGTACTCGACGAGCACCTTCACCGGCATGTTTTCGGGGAAGTTGAGTTGAATGAGGTTCTCGCCGGCGGCCTCGACCTCCCGGCCGCGGGCTGGACGCACTGCTCGCTCCGGCGCAACTCGCGCCGGGGCCGACCGCTCCGGCGCCGCTCGGGCGGCGGCGCTGGCAAGCGCCACGACTGCGACCACCGCAAAACACCCGACCGCGGCCTGCCAGGCCCGCCGAGCGGCCAGGCCGCTCACGAGCCACACGCCCAGGAGGATCTCCACCTCCACCCACAGCGTCAGCAGCCACCGCGTGCTGAGCAGGCTCTCTCCCGGCGCCGGGCTCGTGGCGAGTTGATGGGCTTTCAGCGCCGCGGCGCCCAGCAGCACGAGCCCAACCAGGATGTGGGTCAGGCGGGATGCGGAACGCAAGTACAGTCGGCTCGGCACGTTATCGCCCTTTCAGTCGCCTCGCCGCGGGCGGCGGCGTCGCTTGCCCCGCCTTCGCCGGGCTGTTTCCCCGCTCCAAGGCGCCCCCGCCCCGGCGCGCAATCCCATCCCTTCCAGTAACCTAGTGGGGAGTCAGGGCGGATTCGTGACGTAGAAAATCCGACTTTTTTGTTTTTCCGTCCGCTCGCCGCTCGCTCCACCAAGCGGTTGGAACGAGTCTTGAGAGGAGCCGGTCGCTTCGCCGTGGCGCGATCTCCACGCCTCGCGGATGGGACAGTCCTCATTCGAGCAGGGACGCGTGAGAGTGAACGCGCGAGCGGAGTGGAGATATCCGGTAATTTCCCTTGACGCAGGAACCCATATGCGTTAGGCGAAAAGTGGCATCTGAACATCGAGACAACCAGCCGATTGCCGAGAGGGGGGCGTCCGCGCCCGGAAAGGGACTCGGGGCAAGGGGCGGACGCCGGTGCTGTATTCCACATAGGGCCATACCTGTTCTTCCGGTTCCCTCCCCCGCGCCCGCGGTCCCTCGTGCGGCTTGGCCGGCGGTTTCATTCGGACCGCACCCACGGGTTCCCCGGCGCTCGTCACTCCACGAGGCATGACGCACATCTTGGGTTGAGGTGCGCGCAGGGGGGAAGGGCGTGTCCGGGAGACCCGACGCACACGGCGGGCCGCACGCGGACGGTGTCCGCGATCGGGACGGACGCGGGGCGGTTTCAGGGACCGGCGACAACGCGCCGGACGGGCGTTTCGACCGTTTGCCATCGCTCCTTCGGCGGGCCCAAATGGGTGACGCCGCCGCCTGGTCCGCCCTGTGGCAGGTGCTCCGGCCCGGCGTTCGCGCCACCGCCATCCTGATGGTGCCGACGGACGACGTGCAGGATATCCTCCAGGCCGTGGCGACGGCCGTGTGGCAAGGGCTGACCTCCTACCGCGGCGAGGCGTCGCTTGAGACGTGGGTCCATCGGATCACCGTCCGCAAATGCCTCGACGTCCAGGGGAAAAGCCGGCGGCGCCTGCATCTCTTTCAGGTCCTGGCCGCACTGCCACATCGGAGATACATGGCCCAGAGTGCCGGCCGCGAGGCGGAAGCGGCTGAACTGGCGGGCCTTCTCCGGCGGTGTTTTCTGGCCCTTCATCCGACCGATCGAGCTGTCCTCCAGTTGCGATACCTCCGCGACCTTCCCTATTCCGAGGTGGCTGAGGCGCTGGGCTGCAGCGAGGAGGCCGCCCGCCAGCGATGCCAGCGGGCACGCGAGAACCTACGCTCCGTGCTGCTCCAGGAGATGGATGAGCCGGAGGAGCCATAGCCAGGCACGTGACCGCCCAGGCAGTTGTCCGGAGCACGCCAGGAGCCGGAGTAGCCCCGAAAACGCCCCCAACAGTTGCTCCTTGCCCGTCCACCAGAGGGTCGACCAAACGGGCCCGGTGGGGAAACTCCCGATATCCCGGATCCTTTACGTCACGTTTTCGCCCTTGCCGCCCACTAGCAGGCCGCTAAAGAATGCGGCCTGAGGCTGCAGAATCTCTTTTCATCGAGCGATTGATGGTTTGTGCGAACGTTATGTCGGTTGATCGGACCGCCCGCCGTTGCCGGCGAGCGCTGCGACCGCCGCTCAGGCGGCCCTCAGGCCACCGCCCCGGCCTCCGGCGGCGGCTTCAGGCGGACCATCCGCACCAGGTTGTACGCCGCGGCCGCCAAGGTGATCGCCTGACGCATTTTCCACCGGCCCACGAACCGCGTCCGGGCCTGGCCGCCCGCGGTCTTGAGCCACCCGAAGATCGCCTCGACCCGTTTTCGGGCTCGCTGGCTCAGCGCGTACCCCTTCGTCCGCTTCCGCCGCCGGGCCCGGCAGAACCGATCGAGACAGGCGGAATTCACAGAAAGTATGTTGCACTACTTTCGGGGCGGCAGGTTCCCGGCAACGGCTTCCTTACTGGGTGTCTTCGTGTTCCTTCAGTAATGCCCTTGCTTCGTGAAGGCGTCGCTGGAGGTCGGCCGCCTTCAGAGCTTTCTTGAGTTCGCCGTTTTCACCACCTTCGAGTTTGTCGATCGTGTTCTTCGGCTTCTTGCCCGTGTAGGCCGTGTAGAGATCCGACAGCGTCCAGGAATCGCTGCGCTGGGTGGCGAGCGGCAGCCTGCTCCACCCGGCAACCAGGTTGGCGTGGGGGTTGCGTGCCCATGCGTAACGGTAATGAACCGGCTTCGGCACCAACGGACTGGTGAGCACCAGCCGTCTCGAGTCGCGGCGGGGCCGGCCCCGGTCATCCTTGCCCGTCACGTAGAAGTCGGCTTTCGCGGGCTGGAACTTGCCGTCCTCACCGGCTATGGCAAAGCCAAGAATCGGGCCCTCGGGATTTGTGCCCAGCGGGCCGTCCAACTGGAAAGCGAGTACGATTCTGCCATCCTCGACCTTCATTTCCCGCACGTAGGGCGGCTCCCAACGTAAATCACAATCGTATTGCGTGTTCAGGGCCCACGCGGCGATCCGTTCACCCACAGGGATCTTGAGTTGGGGATGATACCAGCTGCGCCGCTGGTCGTAGCTGCTGGCAAAACCGATGTTCTTGTCGCCGGCCTTGCGGAAGTCGAGGAAGGTCTTGTACTGGGCTTCGCGGATGTAGGCGCCTGCATCGAGCATCTTCTCGAGGAAGTTATCGGCGAGTTGATTGTCTGCCGTACAGAGCGAGATGATGCCAAAGGGCATTTTGGGGTCATTGAATGCCGTGCGCCAGGCGGTGATCATCTTGCCGAAGACTTGGTAGTACCGGGTCGCCCCCAGGGAGCCCGCGAAGCAGTTGTTGTAGCCTTGGTGCCAGATCGCGCCCTTGACCGCGAAGCCCGCCAGGGGCGCGAGCATGCCGTCATAGTTGTTGCCGGCCGGCTTTGGCACGCTGCGCAGGTCAGAGGGAATCACCTTGTTCACGGCACGGACTTGATGCCCCTCTTTTTCCTTTCGCGCAAGCCATTCCTTCTTGCGCCGGATCCGCTCCTCGAGGTCCTTCTGTGGGTCGAACTCGGCTACCTTCTTGTCATATTCTGCCAGCCATTGCCTGGTTTCGGGGGCGTCGATTTTACGGACCACCTCCATCGGCGTCCAGGTTTCGACCGTGGTGCCGCCAACCGAGGTGTCAATCACGCCGATCGGGACCTGTGTCGCCATGTGAATGCGCCGAGCGAAGATGTATCCGATGGCAGACAGATCGCCAATCCTCTCCGGCGAGCATACCTCCCAGTAGCCGGAGCGACGGTGCCTCTTGCTTCTGCTGTCCCATTTCTGGGTAATCGGGAATGACTTCTGGCGCCCCTTGCCACTGCTGCGCGGGACCGTCAGGTGTCGGATGTTGCTGAAATTCGCAGAATAGATTTCGGCCTTGCCGCCTTCTATCTTGCTGATCGGAAACTCCATATTGCTCTGGCCGCCAAGGACCCAGACATCACCGATCAGGATATTCTCCAACTTCAGTGCCTTGTCCCTGCCCTTGATGGTCATAATCTGTGGTGTGGCGCTGGCCTCCATGGCGGTCAACGTGACCTGCCACGCACGCTCCTTGTCTGCCTCCGCACACTGTGTATGGCCGGCAAAGGAGACCGTGACGTTCTCACCAGGCGTAGCCCAGCCCCATACGCGAACCGGCTTGTCCCGCTGGATCACCGTGCCGGACTGAAACAGGTTGTGAACACACAAGCCCTCACCTACCGCCGGCGCCTCCACCCAGTCCTTGCCTTGCTCGGGTCCATCTTGAGCCCCGGCCACGGACGGGAGTGCCAGGAGTATGATCAGTGACAGTACAGTGCTGCTCTTTCTCATCGCGGGGTTCCTTCCGACTGATAGAAAACCGCTTTCTCGCCAGCCTCTCACATGGCTGACCTCCCCCACGGATGCTACCCGATCCGGATCGCAGTTTCCAGTAGTCCTTTCCTCGGCGGCGCGTAGACCGCCATGTCGAAAAACCTGGCTCACTGGGGGGCGCAGAAGGGTTTTTTTACAAGGCAGGAAACGGAGACAACCGGAAGGTCTGAGTTCCAGCTAGGCCACGACTTCGTCCCGCATGAGCAGCATTTTTACCGGTTCATACGGTACGGACCTTCGGCACCACCGGCGATTCCTTCGCAAGTCCGGCGACTGCAGCGGCTCATATCTGCAGGAGTTATCTAGGAGTTATCTGGGAGTTATCTTGAGTTATCTGGGAGTTATCTGGGGAGGAGTTATCTGGGGTTATCTGGGGACACGGCTTATCTGGGGACACAGTACCATTTTCTCCCGCCGCCTCGGCCACCCGTCGCCCGGTTACGGGCGCAGGGTTTCCTATATCCGTCGCAGCGGGATATGTCAATGGTGTTCTTGCGTCTTTGGAACTCCACTTGCTTTATCTGCGTACACAAGACTATTTTCCCTACATCTTCCTCGGCCGCCCGGCGGTTACCGGCGGACCCTCGCCTGGACGGCCGGGTCGAAGGCCGGGTTCATCGCCGTCAGGTCGGTGAAGACGCGGCCCATCTCCTGCCGGGCCGTCTTGAGGCGCTCGTAACAGGTCTTGTGGGTCTTCTCCGCCTCCGGATACTCCAGACGGCCGGCCCGCGATGACGTGACCCGATGGCCGGATTCTACAAGCCGGGTTCGGGCAGCGTCAACTCGGGTCCGGCCGGGGGTGCCGTCGCTGTCGCGGTCACGGATGAACGGCAAAGCGGCGGCAGGCCGCCGCGGTCCATAGACGGCAGAGGTGTCAGGCACCAATGGCATTAAGTTAAGGCGTTTGGGCCGATAAAAAGAGGCCCCGCTTGTCGATGAGATGGGTGTCACACGAACCATCGCTATCGGCAAGGAGGCCTCT
>Ga0272441_10009466_pt1 | contig 15038 bp, 14 predicted proteins | sample SSMProp6N_FD_193582 | JGI IMG/M metagenome (GOLD analysis project Ga0272441, IMG submission 193582) | Marine sediment archaeal communities from Little Sippewissett salt marsh, Falmouth, MA, United States - SSM-Prop-6N | ecosystem: Environmental > Aquatic > Marine > Wetlands > Sediment ... | reverse complement strand
CACCCTGGTCAACGCCCTGCCTGCAACGCATGGCTGCCGAAGGAGCAAAGCTGACCAGTTTCTATGTCCCCATGCCTTATTGCGCCCCTTCACGGGCAGCGATACTCACAGGTCGATACCCATTCCGCAGCAGCATGGTTTACAATCCCTGTCCCGACATGGGTGCCAGCGATTTTGGCTTGCCCCAGTCCGAGATTACCATCGCCGAAGCCCTGAAAAAACACGGCTATGCCACCAGTTGCATCGGCAAATGGCACCTGGGCCACATCCCCAAGTTCCTGCCCCGCACCCAGGGCTTCGATGAATATTTTGGTATCCTCTATTCCAATGATATGCGCCCCGTCCAACTGGTTGAAAATGAAGAGGTGGTAGAGTATCCGGTCGTGCAGGCTACCCTGACTAAACGCTACACCGACCGGGCCCTGGATTTCATCGAGCGAAACGCCAAAAAAGACAATCCCTTTTTCATTTACCTCCCCCACGCCATGCCCCACAAACCCCTGGCCGCCTCGGAAGAATTTTACACACCTGAAACACCTGATGACCTATACGGTGATGCGATCCGTGAACTGGACTTCTCTATCGGGCAGGTTTTGGACAAACTCAAGCAACTCGGTCTTGATGATAACACCATGGTTATCTTCACCTCCGACAACGGCCCCTGGTTCGGCGGTAGTTCCGGAGGCCTGCGCGGCATGAAGATGAAGACCTGGGAAGGTGGCATCCGCGTACCCATGCTCGCCCATTGGCCTGGCAAAATTCCCGCTGGCCTGGTTAATAAAGCCCCGATCGGTTCAATCGACATCTTCCCCACCATTCTTGCCGCCGCCGGTGTCCCAATACCAGACGATCGCGTTATTGACGGCAAAGATATTTGGCCCGTACTTACCTCTCCAACTGCTCAAAGTCCCCATGAGGCCCTTTTTACCATGTATCGAGCGGATTTGGCCGCCGTTCGCAGCGGTAAATGGAAATTGCACGTACGCGCACCAATAATGGGGTTCCAAGGCAGTGCTGTTAACTGGATCGATCCCCGTCGACCGGATGGCATAACCATCATTGCTCCCTATGAACAGCCCACCGCCTATCCCGGACTCATTGGTGGCGACGGACCGAAAACAATGATGTTGTTTGATATTGAATCCGACCCCGCCGAACAGCACGACTTAAGCCGGCAACATCCCGACGTGGTTAAGCGCCTGCAAAAACTTTATGACAACATGGCCGCCCAGATCCCCGCCTTACCCCCATTCAAGCGCACAAAATTGAAACGCATCACCGGCGGCAAACTCAAATACGACTAATAATCAATAGCGGTTATCTTGATTACCTCAGGGCCTTATTAGCGATATCTTTTCGATAATAAGCCCCTTCGAATTGAATTTTTTCCACTGCCTTATAAGCCCCCTTTTGCGCCTCGGCTATCGTACCCCCCACACAGGTAACCCCCAGCACCCGCCCGCCGTTGGTTACCAATTGCCCGTCCTGCATCTTGGTCCCTGCCTGAAAAACTTTTACGTTGCCGTCCTGCTGAGCTTCCTCGATACCGGTAATTACCTTCCCTTTTTCATAGTCACCCGGATATCCCCCCGAAGCCATCACCACACATACCGCTGGTTTGGGATCCCATTTAAGGGTTATTTTATCCAGTTTCCCCTCACAAACAGCCAGCATAACTTCCACTAGGTCACTATTCAAACGCATCAGGATCGGCTGCGTCTCCGGATCACCGAAACGCGCGTTGAACTCCAACACCTTTGGCCCCGCATGCGTAATCATCAACCCCGCATATAGAATACCTCTGTAGGGAGTACCATTGCGGTTCATCCCATCCACCAAAGGCACCAGCACTTCCCGTTCAATCTGTTTCATCAGGTCATCCGTAACCACCGGAGCTGGGCTATATGCCCCCATCCCACCCGTATTGGATCCTGTATCTCCGTCACCAATGGGTTTATGATCCTGCGCTGATTCCATCACATAAATATTACGCGAATCTACAAATGCTAAAATCGAAGCCTCTTCCCCTATAAGTTTTTCCTCGACGATAACCTTATCTCCCGCCCCGTCGAAGATTTTTTTTACCATAATCTCTTCTGCTGCCAGGATGGCCTCGGCCGGGTCTTCACAGACAAACACCCCCTTGCCCTTGGCCAAACCGGCGGCCTTGACCACCACCGCTTCATCCCGCGAGGCGATATAGGCCTTGGCATCCTTAAAGTTCTCGAAGGTTCTCCCTTCGGCGGTGGGAATGGAACTGCCCTGCATGATCTTTTTGGCAAACGCCTTATCCGCCTCCAGAGCCGCGGCGGCTCCGCTAGGGCCGAACGCCTTAATGCCAACCACTTCCATCGCATCAACCAGCCCCGCCGCCAACGGATCCTCCGGCCCGACAACTACCAGATCGATCTTTTTCTCCTGTGAGAATTTGACCAGCCCTTCGATATCGCTGTCACTAATATCCACATTCGCACCTATCTCAGCCGTACCTGGATTTCCAGGTGCGATATATAATTGCTTCAATTGTTTCGATCCAGCCAACTTCCACGCCAACGCATGCTCACGCCCCCCACTTCCCACCAATAGTATCTTCATAAGTTTAAATCCTTATAAAATTGTAACACTGTTGTGAAATAACACGGTTTAATGAAGATTGTAGCGAATTATGTCCTTACTTCGAATATAAAAATTTCTTCCTGATTAGCGTATAAAATCTGATCCTGCCCCACAAAGTAATATTATCTGGCTCATTACGTATTTAGTTCCTGGCAGTGGGCACAAAAGTGGCTGCTCCTGCCGGCCAGCACAACTCGCTCGATGGGCGTCTTACATTTTTTGCAGGGTTCTCCCGTGCGTTGATAAACCTTTAGCATCTTCAGGAAGCGGCCCGTCTCCCCGTATGGATTGAGATAATCGCTGAACGTGGTCCCGCCGTAACTAATAGCCCTTTTGAGAATTGAGCATATTGACCTAAGCAACTTATCACTCTGCGCCTCGGGCAGATCACAGCACAATCGCGCCGGATGAACACCGGCAGCAAAGAGAGATTCATCCACATAGATATTTCCCAGCCCGGCAATACGTGTTTGATCGAGCAGAAATGTTTTTATCATTCTCTTATTTGCGAGCAGTTTATAAAAATCTTTCTTAGATATATCCCACGGCTCAGGTCCCATCTTCGAAAATCCCGCCCCTTCCATTACCTCATCCAGACAGACCCCATTGGGATTATCGATAATCCAGACTCTGCCGAATCGCCTCACATCCATATAATACAAGCTCGGCCGTCCCTGAAAATTAATCACCCAATGAATATGTCTTTTCTTTTGACCTTCCGGCTTCTGCAGAAGTAATGTTCCTGTCATTCCCAGTTGTATCACCAGAGCCAGCGAGTTATCGGTCATTATAATCAACCTCTTACCTCGACGAGTTACAGATTTGACTTTTGCCCCTTTAAACCGGGCCAGAGATTTCCGCCAGCGGCTTTTATGTGGTCCCTTGATCACCAAAGGGGTATGCATGCAGATAGATTCTATCGTTCGTCCCTGGATTTGTTTGCGTAATCCGGCGGCAATATTTTCTACTTCCGGCAGTTCCGGCATAATAGAACCTTTTGGTATGGAGTGTAACGATTATAACAATGCTATAACCTGTAACTAGTTTAAGGCCCAAAAAATACTCTCCCATAGTAGAAAAATTTCTCCAAAAAGCAATCTATGGCATTAAGTATTAGCTCAAAACAACTTCAAAAACACCTTTCTCTAAGCCGAATACCCACCAGAAGTTGATAAACAACAACAGCGAGTTGCCTCTATAATTCTCTATCAAATAGACAGTTAATCCATTTCACCATTTATCCTCTGCGATAACTGTTGTTCGAGCGGCACGATTCGGCGTAACTGACACAACCTGCATAAACCTGCCTGCAATCGCAACTTGCTATACCGCAACAACTTACAAAACTTTTTATCGGATTCAATCTCTCCCCTTCCTCCGGTGTGGTAATTGCAATATTAAAACACCTGATAAGCAATGTTTTTGGCTTGTCATAAAATAAAAAATGGAAAAGTGGATAAAGGAAGAAGAGAGATAGGGAGTTTCGTAATGAAAAAATTGATTTTTGTCAACATAGTAATCATGTTATTGGCAGGACCGTCACTGGCAAGCATGACAGTAGTATTCCAGGATAGTTACGGAACCACCGGAGGTGGTGAATTTCTAATCACTCCTTCTGGCTGGTCTGAAAATCCTGTCAGTCTGGGTGAGGTGGACAATGTATTTGAGACATTTTGTATAGAAAAAAGTGAACATATAGGCTTTAACAGACAATATTATGTCCAAATTTCAGATTCTGCTAAAAAAGGTGGTAATGGAGGAGGAAATCCTGATCCCCTTAGTCCTCAAACCGCTTATCTCTATAAACAATTTATTACCGGACAATTAAGCGGCTATAACTATGGCACCGGATCTGAGAGGGTTAGCTCCGCTAATTCGCTGCAACAAGTAATCTGGTTCCTGGAACAGGAAGAAAACAAACTATGGTACGACAATGATGGGTCGCTAATGGATCAGTTTTATCAGGACGCCCTGAATAACGCTGGCAACGACATCGGCTCAGTGCGTGTCATGAATGTTTATGGGGATCCTGAGTACAGATTTTATAAACAGGATCAATTAGTAATGACTACCCCGACGGTACCGGCACCCGGAGCTATATTTCTAGGATCCATGGGTGTAATGCTGGTCGGTTATCTGCGGCGAAGAAAAACTTTATAAGCTAACATGGTAACTTAACTGGAGGAGAAAAGAGAAAAATCATGAAAAAGTTATTAGTAACAGGATTGGTATTGCTGATGGCCGGGATATCATCGGCAGCGGTAACTACGGATGTGGTCTTGGTAGTGGATGAGTCATGCTCAATGAGTGGTTTACATTCCTGGTTGAACGGGATGGTAACCAGTTTGGAAACCGAACTGCTGAGCAACGGTATTACGAACAATCGTTACGCCCTGGTTGGTTTCGGCACTGACAACCGCGGCTCTCTCAGTACCCTCGCCTACCAGCATGACGTTGGTGGTGGTGCCTGGGGCACCGCCGGTGAGCTTAACACTGCTCTGGGCGGCATTTCAATTTCCGGTAACTTTGAGGATGGTTGGCAGGCCCTGGATTGGACTCTGAACAACTACAGCTTCAGAGAGGAAGCCGTACTGAATTTAATTTTGGTTACCAACGAGGATCGGGACAGCAGTGATTCTTACACCGGCAATTCCCTCAGCTATGGCGGCATATTAAATGAACTTACCAGTCAAAATGCCTTGCTGAACTGTGTTGTCAGCGCCACCTATCAGGACGGCTTAGCTAACGAAGCCCTGGGGATCGATTTCGAAGGTAATGCCTATCTGCCCGACGGTAGCGGAGGTTATCTGATCGGTACAGGCGGCGTGGCAACCGCTGGTGCCGGCAATACGGTGGATGATTATGTAAACCTGGCCCTGGGAACCTCTGGCGCCGCCTGGGATATCAATCAACTAGGTACCGGAGCTACCAACAAAATAGACTCTTTCACCACCGCCTTTGTGGATATCAAGATCCAGGAAATCCTGACTCAGACTCGCGGCGATTTCATACCTCCTGGAAACGAAATCGCTCCTGTACCTGCTCCGGGTGCTCTGCTGCTAGGTAGCCTGGGGATAGGACTGGTCGGTTATCTGCGTCAGCGCCGAAGCCTTTAATTTGACCTGGAATATAATCAGCCAAGTAGCGGGTGAAGTAACACCTGCTTTACAGAAGGAAAAAGGAGAGAAGATGAACAAGGTTTTGACCGTCACTGCGATAAGTTTAGTATTGATTTTTATCGGTTCAGCTCAGGCCGCCCCGACGGTGGTATTTCAACCATCACCTGCAGATCTATACGACCTGGTTCACGGTCATTATTATACCTGGGGTATTTCTTATACTCTAGCCGATGGCGAGGTAATCGATTCCGCTGTACTGACTTATCAGAATATCTACGACTGGACCGTAGAGGAAGGCGATATGCTCTACACTCACCTGCTGGACAATCCGCCCCTCGGTACAAGTTCGTTAAGTGACAACGTCACTGGTGATCAGTTTGCCGGACAAGGCACATTAATTGGCGTCTGGAGCGATCCCGGCGGCGGACAACCAACAAGCTATAACCTGACTTATACATTTAACAACAGTCAATTAGCTGTTCTTAATTCGTACGCACAAGACGGTTCGTTCGGCTTTGGAATCGACCCGGACTGCCATTTTTACAATGACGGAGTAAAATTCGAAATAACCACGGCTCACGTCCCTGCTCCCGGTGCCATTCTTCTGGGCAGCATTGGTGTTAGCCTGGTCGGCTACCTGCGTCGGAAAAGATTAATGTAAAAAGTATTATTGAAAGGAAAAGTGTATTATGAAAAAGTTGTTAGCATTTTGTGTTTTCTCGATTTTGATAGCTAATACTGCTCTAGGTATTCCTACCACTACCTACACCGATGTCATCGATTTTGCTAACGGTGACATGGGTGGCCCCGTCGTAATGACTGAAGATGGCTTCTGGTTCATTATATTTCCCCTGCCCGGAAGTCAGTCAGAGTATTACACTCACAATAATCCTTATCCGGGAGATTACGAAGCAGCGGTAGCTGCGGGTAATATCTATGATGTATCCCTGACAGTAGTTCTGGATGACCTGGATAAAAACGATACTGCCAAGCTTTATGTAGATCCTGTGGGATCTCCGGATCATTATGAATATCTGGGTGAACTTAATCGTATGAGTTATAGTGACCCCTGGCAGGTGGACCCCGGTCCGGGTAACAGCAATGGTTCTGGACACATCACCACCACGACTTTCGACCTGATTGACGCTTTTGGCCCCAGTGGTGGTCTCGACGGTTTGCCGGTAAAGTTTAAGATTTGGGGAAGTCCATTGAACGTCAATGAACTAGAGTTGGAAAAATCTATACTTTCAGTAACCGCCGCATCACCCGTCCCTGCCCCCGGCGCCATACTGCTGGGCAGCATAGGTGTTAGCCTGGTCGGCTACCTGCGTCGTCGCCGTACCCTGCAATAAAACTAAACATTTCCGCCACACCAAGCCATATGCTTTTTCTTCAAGCATTGTGCTTGATATAATTAAAGGCTGAGGTAAACCCTTCTAACCTCAGCCTTTACCTATTTTAAACATCACCCGCCCCCAACACCAGCCCACCTTGAGGATTTTGCCGAAAAAAACCCCAAATATAGCGCAAATCTTCTTGACAGTAGTCATTTCCGCCTGATATTATCATCGCAAAATGGGAAGTTTTAGTTCGCGTTTGTCCCGTAATTACATCGAAGAAAAATTTACTATAATGTCACCTCCTCAAAAGCCATTGCGCCACATACTCACGTTAACTATAATATCGTCCTGTCTGTCTGTATTGATTACTTCTGGGTGTTCCAAATCCAGAGACTGGAGCAAAATAGATAAACCAGAAAACTTCCGTTGTAAACAAGAAAAAGAGGGGGTAACTGTTGCTGTAGAAGCATGGATAAATGACGACGAACTGGAAGATGTTTTTAAAAAAGATTTTGCCAAAAAGAATATACTTCCCCTGAGGATTCTTATTTATAACAACGGAGATTACACCATTCGTTTCTCTTCAACCCAGGCTAAATTACAACTTGAACATGGTCCTTTTTCATCGGCGCTGACCGATTCACAGGTTAAACAAAAAACTCAAAGTAACGAATCTGCCCTGCCGGTTCTTATCTACGCAATCAGCGGTGGGTATGCAGGTGCGATTGCCGTTCTTGTTGAGCAGGGCAACATTGATAAAAACCTTAAAATGCAAAGTGCGGTCCGGGAAACCTCCATTGATTTTGTCGTCTTGGACCCCGGAGAAGCAATGGTTGGTTTCCTCTTCTTCGAATGCCCCGTTAAAAAAATGCATAAAAAACATTTAAATCCCCAGGCCAAATTACTAATAAAACGCGTGTGTAGATACAAAAATAAACCGTTGGATTTTGATTTAGTCGTATATTTTTAAAGCACCGTAAAAGGAGACCATCGCATGAATAACCCTCTGAACAAGCTATGTATTCCTGGTTTAATTTCTTTTTTACTGATAACAACGGGCTGCAGTCTGCCTGTTAGCCTGAAATATTCTCCCATCGCTTCCGCCGAAACCATAACCAGTTCTAGCCCGCCACCTCGTATATTCGTCGTAAAGTTTACCGACAACAGAACAAAAAAAGATTCTATCGGAAAAATGAATAATGCTTTCGGGATGAAGGTCAAAAATTTGGTAACCGCCGATGACGTCGGACTGCTTCTATCGGAAGCTACTACCGACGCCCTGCGAAAATCAGGCCTGCAGGCGGAACAGCATACCGACAGGCTTACAGGAGAAGAGCTACCCACAGAGGAAGTCATGCAGTTTGATTATATTATAGGGGGCAGAATCACGGATATTGAAGTGCTTTCTCAGCCTGGTTTCTCTACGCTTACTGCCAGTACTCGCTTGGTCGTGGATTTGCTGGTTTGCCGCATGAAACCCGAGTTCAAATGTGAATGGGTGGGCCCCATTGACGGGTCCTCAGAAAGAAAATTTTTGCAAACTTATAGCCTATCTACTGAACTCACCGAATGCACCGATAAGGCCATCCAGAATTGTATGCGAAATGCAATAAGGCATCTTAAAGCCAGCGGTTTGCTACAGTAGCAAGATAACTTTTCACATAAAAATAGACAATCAAAATTAAACATGGATTCGGTACGTGTCCCAGAAAGGGATAATACCGGGTCCTTTTTTTAAGTACATAACATATTTCTTTCGGGTCTACCAGTGATGCTCGCGCTGGATGTCGTCGAGGACAATCTGGTCAAGGAGGGTCTCGATAAAAGTGTCCTCAAGAGATAAGGGCTTGGTTTGAGGGGGGTGAATGTGATAGGAATGGCGAGGTTGTTTAACCGTAGCCGGGGCGTGAGGTTTTTTAGGTAATATCCGGGCAGGAGGTTTCTCGGTCACCGACTGGGCAAGAAGTTCTTTAGTTGCTATTCGGGAGGTAGGATTTAAATCTACTTTCTGGGCATTAGGTTGGGGCGATAGCTTAGGTTGGGCAGTTACAGTTATGTTGTCAGGGGGGCGGGGATTTTTTATGGGCGCAGGGCTGGGAATTGGGTTATCCAAGGGTGTGGAGGTAGTTTGGTATTGCTGTTGGGCGGCTCTTTTAATGTCCTGGCGGGCAAGAGTGATTTCACGCTGGATATAAAGCTCATTTTGAGAATCAGTCTGAAGCATGAAAATCATTATAGCATAAATGAGTTAAAAGTAAAGATAGGAACTGGCAGTTACCAAGCAGGAGTTTTATTCGACGGTTACGCTTTTGGCCAGGTTGCGGGGTTTATCAACATCGTGGCCGCGGATGACGGCGGCGTGATAAGCCAATAGCTGCAGGGGTACGACGGTGAGCATGGGCAATAGTTCGTCGAGGGTGTCGGGGACATAGAAGATATGGTCGGCGTAATTTTTGATCTGCTCGTCACCTTCCGTGGCGACGGCGATAATCTTGCCGCCGCGGGCCTTGACTTCCTCCATGTTGCCGACGATCTTTTCGTATTGGCTATAGCGGGCTGCGACAAAAACAACGGGCATCTCGGGGGTAATCAGGGCGATGGGACCGTGTTTCATCTCGGCGGCAGGCAGGCCCTCGGCATGAATATAGGAAATCTCTTTGAGCTTTAAGGCGCCTTCCAGGGCAACGGGGAACTGATAGCCGCGGCCGAGAAAGAGCCAATTTTCCCGCTGGGAATACTTTTGGGCCACCTTGCGAATATGGTCGGACTGGTCGAGGATGGGTTTTATCTGAGAGGGGATCTTGCTTAAGGCTTGGATGTAATCGCCGAGGCGCTGAGGGGACATGTGACGGCGGCGGGCGATATAAAGGGCCATCATAGTCAAGACCGCTAACTGGCCGGTGAAGGCCTTGGTCGAAGCTACGCCAATCTCCGGGCCTACGTGCAGATAGATGCCGCAGTCGGTTTCGCGGGCAATGGTGCTGCCGACAGAATTGACGATGCCCAGACACAAAGCGCCGCGCTGCTTGGCCTCCTGGAGGGCGGCCAGGGTATCGATGGTCTCGCCGGATTGACTGATAACGATATGAACGGTGCCATCCTCAATAATGGGATTGCGATAGCGGAACTCCGAGGCATAATCGACCTCGGTGGGAATGCCGGCCAACTCTTCAAAGATGTATTCGCCCACCAGCCCGGCGTGCCAGGCGGTACCGCAGGCGGTGATGTTTATCCGGCGGGCGCGTATTAGCTGGCGACTGAGATCGGCAATGCCGCCGAGTTGTATTCTTCCATCTTTAGTATCGAGCCGACCGCTTAAACAAGCCTCCAAGGTCTTGGGCTGCTCGAAAATTTCCTTAGCCATGTAATGATCGAAACCGGCACGTTCGATTTCATCGAGGGAATATTCAATCTGTTCGATCTTAGCAGCGATGGGAACGTTGTCGATGGTCATTGTCTGGTAGCCGTCACGGGAGACCACGGCCATTTCATTATCACCGAGATAAATGGCCTGAGTGGTATGTTGGACGATGGCGGCGACGTCGGAGGCAACGACAAACTCACCATCACCAACACCCAGGACGATAGGACTGCCACGCCGGGCGGTGATTAACACATCGGGTACCTCCTGGCAGATGACGGCGATGCCATAGGTGCCGACAAGTTCCCTTAATGCTAAACGGACCGCGGTGGTAAGCCTATCTTGGGGTAAGGCAGATTCGGCGGAACCGTTGAACTGGGTTTTGTCATGATAAAAGACACTAATCAGATTGGCAATCACTTCGGAATCGGTTTCACTGCTGAAGTTACAGCCTTTACTAATCAGCCATTTTTTTAAGGTTGTGTAATTTTCAATGATGCCGTTGTGGACAATAGCAATGCGCCCGGTATGGTCCAGGTGAGGGTGGGCATTTTCGGTAGAGGGTTTGCCGTGCGTGGCCCAGCGAGTGTGGGCAATACCCAAAGTACCGTTTATCTTTGTGTCGGCAATCAGCTCTTCCAGGCCGGAAATCCGTCCCACAGAGCGAACTACCCGGAGCTGGTCATCTGCAGCGACGGCAATACCGGCTGAGTCGTAACCTCTGTATTCCAGCCGTTTCAATCCCTCAATCAGGATCGGCTGGGCCTGTTTGTCCCCCAGATAGCCCACAATACCACACATAGTTTCAGCTCCGATAAGTGATTAAAGTCTTATTCAGCTATATGATTATCCTACGTAATATCGACCAAGCGGTTCATTCAGCCCAGCACAATCTTACAGAAGTTATTGTCCTATTTGATGTTCGGATAGGCCGGAGCCTGGTTCACTACAAATATTGCGTGATTTGTGGCACAACGTAAAGCGTAAATATATAACCAAGTTGGTCAAATATCACCAATATTCAGGGACTGGACTGGTGCATTGAGGTGCATAACTGTTTGTCAGTCAAAATAGTTAGATAAATCGACTTTTATGCTCTTAGGCCCTGATAAAGGGCCAATAACTTAATTTTCCTTTTTAATTAAAAATGCATCCAAAATATGGTATAATAATGCCTTACACGCAAAGGACAGAGCAGCCGGAATAGGAGAAAACTTCAAATGAGATACCCGGCGTTTATCTCGAAATTAAATCGCCTCTGCCGAGAGCCCATAGTTCTTTTCCCGTCTCGTTCTGCAAGTGCGAATACCTCAAATAGTAGCTGGTTACCACGTTTGCTGATGGCAGGGTTGGGCGGGATGCTAATTTTAGTCCTGGTCCGCTTTACGGTAGTGGAAATCATGCCTGGCAAACAAACCTTGCAGCAGGAACTAATCTTCACTACTAATCAAACTAATGCAGCATCTATTATGGGGAACACCAGTTGGAATGAGTTTGCTCAACAGCAGGAATCAGATCTGAGTGCTCTGGTACAAGATAGCTCGCCCGGCCTGAGCGAATATCTTACCATAAGCAGAGCTATGCAACCGTTTCGCATCGTTCTTTCTCTGCGCTGTCTGCCGGGGCGAGATGATCTGGTCGAAAGTTTCCACCAGTTGATTATGTCTTATACCGAAGATCGCTATATCCGGGAATTAAGCAGGCATTATTTAAAACTGATAACACTTGCAAATCAAAACTCAGATAATGAGCCAGATCAGATAATTAATTATCAGAGCCCGCTGGGGATATTACAAAGTGAGTATGCTCAGTTGCTCGCTCAAAGTGTATCACTTGAATGTCAACTCCAGTCAGAGTCTATCTCTGCTGAACAGCAGCAAGCCTGTCAGGAACAACTTCAGGAAATACAAAAGGCCATGAAAAACAACACTGAGCGGCAATTAGCTATCCCTCTGGAGATCAAGAGCCTTCGGGAGGCCCAGGCAACTCAGTCCCTTTCGGAATTTAATCCGCACCTGGAACTGCCGAATATATACTATATTCATCATTGTTTTAGCGGCGGCCAATTCTTTCTTTTGTACTTAGCCCTCTTTGGCGGGGGTATTGCGGGGTGGCTGATCAGTTTTACCCGTCCCTGGAAGTATCTAAGCAAATTAACTTTTAAACATAATATAAGCACGGTAAAAGAAATACCTTAAGCCGGAAAAGGTAATTCGCATGTCATTTTTGGAATCTTTTAGATCCAAGAAAAAAACTACGAAAAGGCCGGTTGTTAATAAATCTGCGAAACCGGCCCCTAACAGCCGTAAGACATCACCCGCTGAAGTAGCCATCAAAAATATGACGGGACCAATCTCCAGGCCGATATCTTCGGCGCGAACACCCAAGCCTAACAATACCACTGCCGCGGCCAAAGCCCCAAATTCTCTATTGCCTATAGGCAATAATCATATTTATAAAGATCAGGTGGAGATTGTTATACAATTTAAAAATAGAGTTTCTTGTCCCATTATTTTGGTAAGTTCTCCGGAACCATCTTTGGGCTCCCCCCGAGCGGTAGTTAATCTGGCTATTGCTCTTATAAAGACTGCCGGGTTTAACGTTCTTCTCGTGGAAGCCGATTTACAACGTCACGATCTGACTTCCGTTTTTGGGTTACCAGCAACTAAAGGTTTTTATGAATGGCGTCGCGGTGAGATCTGGGCCTCACAGGTGGTTAGCTCTACGGACCTGGCACGTTTGAGTTTTATGCAGGCGGGAAGTCCCTCGGCCGAACAATGTGAACCTAAACTCGATTTGTCCAAAGAATGGCATCGCTGGAGTAACCTGCGCAGGAATTATGAAGCAATCCTGCTTTATTGTCCCGGCGCCTTAACAGCCGATCCAAAAAGTCCTGAGAAGTTAGCATCGGTCGCTCTCTTGGATTTGGCTGAGGGGATGTTTGTTCAAACCCGATCGGCTAATGTAGCTCAGATTTCTGCAACAACGACCACTAAGGCCCGGCCACCGTCTGTTAAGATAAACGAAGTTTTGCAAGGACGTCGCGTCAAGTTCCTGGGTTACCTGCCGATGATAACTCAAAGCAGCAGCTAAAACCGAGTTCTCCGTTGCCAAATCTCAAAACCGAGTTAGACGGCAAGGTTGAATTTTATATCCCAAATCCTCGCGGCCAATATAAACCTCTTATATATAAGCAGTTAGCGTCATAATTAAACCTCGGCTTTCAGTACATCTTTTTTTAACTTTTGATACGGAATCGGTGGTATCCGCCCAGCTAACACAGGGATTGCTACTTGACATAAAAGGGCTGAAAATGTATCATAGTTAGTTTACGGATTGTAATGTTCCTGAAAGCAAAGAAAGGCTGATAAAGAGAATTAAGAATTAACTATTTCCGGGAGAAAACAAAGTGGAAGACAACAACTTTCCAACCATTATCGGTTCCGATGCCAAATTTAAGGGTGAACTTAGTTTTGAGAAAGGTGTCAAAATTTTAGGCGGCTTCGAGGGGCGCATCAGCACCAAGGGCCAACTGGTTGTGGCTTCCGAAGGGAGCATACAGGCCGACATCGAGGCCGGTACCATTACCGTCGAAGGAGAAATCAACGGGAACGTGGCTGCCTCGGAATTGATCGAATTGAAAAACACCGCCCGGCTGCAGGGAGACATTCGCTGTGAACGTTTGATCGTAGTTGACGGCGCGAGTTTTGTCGGTCATTGCAATGTCGGCAGCGCCGCTGCCGGCAAAGGAAGTTCGTTCAAGCCAGAGCCCACTCCGGTGGTGAAGCCGACCGGGCCGCGACCGGTTTCGTCCAGTCCCGCACCCACTCAACAACCCAGTCCTACCGGGACCCCCATACCCGTGGAACGGAAAAAGCTTGATTTATAATCTTCAGGAACCGGCTACCCGATAGAGATTTTATGCAGCAGAAAAAAATCTATTGTCCCTATTGTGGTAAAAAGTTTTCCGTTAGCGCCCGCACCTTAAGCATCGGATGTCCCAGTTGCTATAAACATATCAGTGTTGAGGACTTCACCATTTCCAGTAGCTGCTCCCGCAACCTTATTGAAACATGTGGTTCGGTTTTTGTCACCCCTACGGGAAGCTTACAGGGTAACTTGCGGGTTCATGATTTGCAGGTCGAGGGTAAACTACAGGGAGACGTCAGGGCAGAAGGGAAAATCACGCTGACTTCCAGTGCCGATCTGCACGGAGATATAACCGCCGGGAGTTTGGAAGTCAGCGGCGGCGCCCGGATGAGAGGTTTCTGCCGGATTGAGCCGGCGGCCCCTGCCAGCGAGAAACCTTCCAAGGATGAAATCGGTACGGAATAAGATATTTGTTTATTGCTTCCCCGGCAAGGTATCTATAGAATAGTAGTTTACAATTTTACGGCCTAGTTGTCTGGAGATTAAATGAAGAATTATCGAGCACTATCTTATCTGCTGATATTGATTTCATTAGGCTGTCTGTATAGTTGTAAGGCGCCGCAAAGGCTGGCCTGGAAGTTAAAACCGCAGGAAACGTACACGGTCAATGTGCATCTGGTCAGCGATCTCGCGATGATGTTTGCCGGTGTCGATCATAAGGACACGCGAATG
>Ga0272441_10009465_pt1 | contig 15038 bp, 12 predicted proteins | sample SSMProp6N_FD_193582 | JGI IMG/M metagenome (GOLD analysis project Ga0272441, IMG submission 193582) | Marine sediment archaeal communities from Little Sippewissett salt marsh, Falmouth, MA, United States - SSM-Prop-6N | ecosystem: Environmental > Aquatic > Marine > Wetlands > Sediment ... | reverse complement strand
GTGGTTGTATCTACCACGGTTGACTCAACACCTATTTTTGTTTTTCCACCATCGATGATAATTTCAACATTTCCTTCCAAATCTTCAATAACATGCCAGGCATCTGTCGGACTTGTTCGCCCGAAAAGATTTGCACTGGGAGCAGCAATAGGTGTATTGGATTTTTCGATTAAACTTAAGGCAATTTTATGATTAGGCATTCTTACGGCTACCGTATCCAAACCGGAAGTAACCAGATTAGAGACTGCACAAGATTTTTTAATAACTAGAGTTAGTGGACCCGGCCAAAATGCTTGTGCCAATTTTAAAGCCATTGGAGAAATTTGATTTGATAGATATTCCAATTCCTTGACATGAGCAATATGAACAATTAAAGGATCATTAAATGGTCTTTTTTTTGCGAGGAATATTTTCGAGATAGCCTTTTCGTTAAATACATCAGCTCCTAATCCATAAACAGTTTCGGTTGGAAAAGCAACTAAGTTTCCTTTTTTAATTTCTTCTGCAGCTTCATTTATTTTATTAGCATCTATTTTGTTCGGATTAATTTTTAATATCTTTGTTTTCATTTTGATATTTTTAAAATTTCATATTTCATGAGTCCTACAGGTAATTCAATTTCTACTTGTTCACCTTCACGTCGACCTAAAAAAGCCATTCCCAAAGGAGAATTCATGGAAATTTTATTTTTTGCATAATCAATTTGATCATCCGGAACAAAAATGTACTCCATTAATTTTCCCGAATTCATATTTTTTAACTTTACAATTGCGCCCATGCAAATACCGTCAGAAGATGAATTTTCCTCAACAATCTTTACTTTGCTCAGCTGTTGTTTTAATCGAATAATTTTAATCTCATTCATTCTCTGATGTTCGGAAGCAATCTGATATTCAGCATTTTCACTTAAATCTCCGTATTCCAAAGCCTTTTTAATTTCTTCTTGTATTTCTTTCCTTTTAATGCTTTCTAAATATTTAATTTCTTCCTTCAGTTTTTGTAAACCTTTATCAGTTAAAAAAATCTCCCTCTTAACCATTTCTGCCCCTTTTTTAATCATATTGTCTATGTAATTCTCATTTTAAAAAATATTTTTTATAAAAAGTCCATTAATATTTTAATGATATTGTCAAAAAGAGCAGGAATTCCTGCTCTTTTTGATTGTTCTTCTCGATTGGTGGCGCAAGGGGGAATTGAACCCCCGTTTGCTGATTGAGAGCCAGCTGAATTAACCACTATTCGATTGCGCCTAATCTAATATATCCAATTTTAAAATTGGCTGAGGGAGGTGGGCTCGAACCACCGTTCCCAGATCCAGAGTCTGGTGTCCTACCACTGGACGATCCCCCAACTAATTATTATTTTACAGTATATTTTACAATACTTTCAACCTTTTTAAAAACTTATTTTTTATTTCTTGTATCTTTTATTTTTTCTATAGCATCCTTTATTCGTTGTATATTCCTCTCTTTTCCTAAAAATAACATTAATTCGAATAAGCCAGGACCGATTTTTTTTCCCGTTAAAGATACCCTGGTAGGATGAATAATTTTTCCACCCTTTATTTGTAAGGATGTGGCAACGGTTCTTACTGCAGTTTCAAGGTTACTTTCACTCCAACACTCAATTTCCATAAGTTTCTCTTTTAATGCAGACAGAATTTCAATTACACCTTCTTTGTTCAGAACAGATTGAAATGCCTGTGGTTCCATATCAATTTTATCTTTAAAAAAATAATCTGTAAATTCAATAAACTGAGAAATATTTCTGAACCTTCCTTGCATCAATTTGACAATTTCTTTTAACCAATTATATTTTTCGGCTGAAAGTTCTTTTTTTTCAAGATAATTCGCCTCTTTCAGATATGGTAACAGAAATCTCGCCAAATCTTCGACAGACATTTTTTTCATGTATTCATTGTTAAACCAATTTAATTTATCCATGCTAAATATTGCAGCGTGTTTGGAAATATTTTCTAGAGAAAATTCTTTAATAATTTCTGTTTTGGACATAATTTCTCTATCATTACCGGGGGACCATCCTAAGAGTGCAATATAGTTAACCAAAGCTTCTGATGCATATCCCATTCTCTCGTATTCCATGACAGATGCCGCGCCATGACGTTTACTCAATTTTGTATGATCCTCTCCCATAATCATGGGAATATGAGCAAATTTCGGTAAACTAAAACCCAGTGCTTCAAATATCAAAATCTGCTTTGGTGTATTGGAAATGTGATCATCGCCCCGCATTACATGGGTTATTTTCATCAACGCATCGTCGATAACAACCGCGTAATTGTAAGTAGGAATTCCGTCCGATTTCACAATAACAAAATCAGTTAACAATGCACCATCGAAAGTTACTTCACCTCTTAATAAATCGTTAAATTGTATCTTTTTTTCAGGGATTTTAAGTCGTATAACCGGCTTCCTACCCGATTCTTCAAATATTTTTCTTTCTTTTTCGCTAAGATTCATACAACGGCGATCATATTTGATGACTTTTTTATTTAATTGAGATTGTTTTTCCCTACTGGCGGCAAGTTCTTCTCTTGAACAATAGCAATAATAAGCCTTTTTTTCCTTGATTAATTGTTCTGCATATTTTTGGTAAAGGGATAATCGTTGCATTTGGTAATAAGGTCCATATTTTCCTTTTTTTCCTGGTCCCTCATCCCAATCTAAGCCCAGCCATTTCATTCCATCCAAAATCACATTCACGGCTTCTTCGGTAGATCTTACTTGGTCGGTATCTTCAATACGCAGGACGAAAGTCCCTCCGTTATGTCTTGCAAACAACCAATTAAATAAGGCTGTTCGGGCTCCTCCTATATGTAACATCCCTGTCGGGCTCGGAGCAAACCTAAGACGCATTTTACTATTTTCCATTTGATCTTTCCTTCGTTGATTTAATATAAACATATGTCAACTAATTTTATTTATTGCTACTAAAGAAATTACAGAGATAAAAAATCACTCCTGATTTTCTTCAGTCTCTACCTAACAAAATGCATTTAACTTTTTAAAAAAACAATACCATTATAATTTATAAGTCAAAATAACGCAATCTCTTTTTTTTACAGATTACCTATCTTGACTATTTTCCATTGTGTGATCAAGAATAAAATTCCACTATTTAGCGTTATTTACAAGTGTTGATACAAAAACTATTTCGATTCCTTCTTTTACAATTTCCGGAACCATACGCTTAAGAACATAATAAGTGTTAATACGATCATGGCCAATAACTATAACTTGTCCTTTTTTAAGTGAAAGTTCTTTCGCTTTAAGCAGTTGCTCTTTAATATAGTCCATATCATCTTCATTGTCTAAAAATACGGTTCTTTCCAGAGCACACAAACCTATCTCCCGTGCTAAATCATAAGCTATAGAATTCTTGGAAGTTTTACTATCAATAAAAAACAAATTTGAATCAATTCGTTTTATTTCCTCAAATACATAACTCATGATCCTTTTATCTTCTGTAATCTTCGAGCCCATATGATTATTCATTCCGGAAATATAAGGAACAGAATCAATACTATCCTTTACTCTTTGTTTAATTTCGTTTTCCGACATGCAGGATTTAATCGCTCCCGGTCCGGGATTTGCTGAAGAATTTTTAGCTTCCATTGGTAAATGCAACATAATTTCCTTATTTTGTATATTGCCCTGCTCGGCTATATATTCTGAATACTGAAGAAAAGGAAGTATTGAAAGTGTTACAGGAAAATTCAGAGCCATTAATTTTTCTGCAACATCTTTTTCATATCCCAGGTCATCAATAATAAAAGCAATTTGAGGGAAGGGATTTATATCTTCAACTACATCAGAGACAGCAAGATCTTTCACAATAGAATCCAGGTGTTTTTCGCTATGATAAGTTGTGTGGCTTTCTTCAGGCTTGTAAATATCATCAATGTCTTCAGGTTTATAAAAATCATTAACATCTTCAGGTTTATAAAAATTTTCAACGTCTTCAGGTTCCCTCGTATATTCAGATGCTGCAGTAAATGTCGGTTGTCCATCTGAAGAGAATGCTTTATTTCTAAAGGATTTTGAAAGCAAATCAGAAATCCCTATACTTACAACCAAAATAATTAATATAGCCATTAAATTAATGATTAACCTATCATTTTTTTTTAACATACAATCCTTTCTATCCAATAATAAAAATTATAGTTTGATAGTATTTTATTTTCAAACAATTTAATTATTTCCTATTTTTTGATTCTTCTTTTTTTAATATCATAGATTCCGATTAAAAATATTCAACTATACTGCACTACATAAAAAATATCTAAATATTATAACTTCAATTTTTTATCATCCCTGAATTACTTTCTTAAAAAATTATTTTATTATTTCATCCATTAATTGCAATGCTTTGTTTAATTGCATATCCTGTTCAGGATCTTCTCCAATCTCAATTAAAATATCGGGTTCAATTCCGATATTATGAATGGAACGTTTGCTTGGCGTATAATATTCGGAAGTAGTCAATACAATTCCAGAATTATCCAATAGTTCAAAAACTTGTTGGACTACGCCTTTTCCAAAAGTTTTCTTTCCTAATAATTTACCTCTTCCGGAATCCTGAATGGCACCTGCCACTATCTCTGAAGCACTGGCGCTTCCTTCATTGACCAATACAAACAGAGGCCAATCGGGAAAAATATTTCCTCTGGATTTGAATGTCGCAATTTGCCCATCTCTATCATTGATGTGTACAATCGGTCCTTCCTTAATAAATTTACTGGACACTTCTATTGCGCTATCAAGCAATCCTCCGGGATTGTTACGCACATCAAGAATAATCCCTCGAATATTTCCATTATTTGCAAATATTTTTAAAGCATCTTCTAATTCCCTTTCGGTATTTACGTTAAAAGTTGTAATCCTTATATACCCGATTTTATCATCTCTTCCCATTGTTTCATATTTTACAGCTTTTACCTCGATGATATCCCGAATAATTTTAAATTCTAATACCTCTTCAATGTTTTTTCTTTGAACCCCTATAGTTACTTCTGTTCCTTTTTCTCCTCTCAATCGATTTACTGCTTCATCGACAGTAATTCCTTTAGCCGATTCTCCATCTATTTCAACGATAATATCTCCGGCTTTTATATTTGCCCTGAATGCCGGAGTATCCTCTATGGGAGATATAATGATTATTTGTTCATCTTTCTCAGAAATGATAATTCCTAATCCGCCGAAATGGCCTAAAAACATATCCTCCTGTTCTCTAAGTAGACTCTGAGGATCCACGTAACGGGTATAGGGATCACCTAAGGCATTTAACATCCCTTTAATACCTTCTTGTATCACTTTGTCTAGATCGATGTCTTTCTCAATGTACTCATCTCTAATTAAAGTTAGCGCTTCAAAAAAAGGTTCTAGACTACTGAATAATTCATCTCGATCATTTTTGCTATTCGCTCCAACATTGCAAAAGATGAATGAACTGACTACAACAACTGCTATGGTTATTAAAATCAGAACAATAAATTGCTTCTTTCTATATTTTTTCATTTTTCCACCACCATATTTTTTAAAATTCTAGTTACAACCAATTCATAGGATTCGTAGGTTTACCTTCGGTCCTCACTTCAAAATGTAATCTGGGTGAGGAAACGCCCCCGCTGTCACCAACTTGGCCGATAATTTGACCTTTTTTCACTTTTTCACCACATTTGATAATAGTTTTAAGTAGATGAGCATATAAAGTGCTCATTCTTCCGCCATGGTTAATGATAATTATCTGACCATAACCCTTTATCCAACCGGTATATATTACTTCTCCTGCACCTGCAGAACGAATGACTTCTCCCATTGGAGCGCTAATATCAATTCCCGAATTAAAGGTATAGGTATTGAAACCTGCATTTTCCTGTTTTCCGAAACTCGCAATAATTTTTCCCTGTAGAGGCAATGCTAATATGCCTTTTTTAGCTTTAAGAATAGGGATTTCCCTATCATCTTTTTCTCTTGATTGAAACTCTTCTTGGTGTAATTTTTCAATAATATTTATAATTTCCTCAGATGATTGTTTCAGTTCTTCAAGAGATTTTAAATAAGCTTCTTTCTGACTATCTATTTTTTGTATAATTGATTTCTTTGCTTTAATTGAATAAGCAATACTTTCCTTTTCTTTTTTAACTTCTTCCTCTAATAAACGTAATATTTCTTTTCTTTCTTCCAACCTATTCTTTTTTTCTTCTAAAGAATGGCTTTTTTCCTGAATATCATTGATTATTCCCACATCTATGGATAAAATATCTTTTATGTATTTATAACGATTAAGAAAATCAGAAAAACTTTCACTGTTAATCAGAACTGCCAGGTAAGTGGTTCTTTGATGCATATAAACATCTCTTAATCTATTCTCCAAATAGGATATTTTTTCTTTTAAATCTTTTTGAAGTAAGAGATATTCTTTTTCAAGTTCTTTCAATTTGTTTTCTGTAAATAATAGATCTTCTTCGATTTCCAATAATTCTGCTTGAGTATCTTTTAAAAGGGTTTCGATTTTATGTAATGATGCCAGATAACCATCTTCTTTTTCTTCCAGGTTGTTTATTTCCCTTTTTACAATTTCAATTTGATTTTCGATTTTTTCTAATCTTTGATTTTCTGATGTAATCTGTTGACTACTACTACTTTCGCTGTAAGAATAAAAAAATTGAAACACAATTGAAACCATAAATAATATAAAGATGAAATGAATACAATTACCTTGCCTATTCTTTGAGAATAATCTTTTTTTATTCATTTAGATATTTTCCTACCGAAAATAGACTACCCAAGATGCCAATGAGACTACCCAGTATAATAATAATCATGCCTATAGGCAGTAGCACCAGTCTATCCCAAACCATCGCTAAAAAAGGAATATTTTTTTGAATGATATTTATCACGAAGAAATATAGTTTGTATAAAAAAAATACAGCTAATATGGCTGAGATAATTCCTTGAAGAAAGCCTGCAATAATAAAAGGCCAACGAATAAACCACCCGGTAGCACCTGCCAAACTCATGATTTCGATTTCATTTTTCCTGGTATAGACTGTAATTTTAATAATACTGGAAATAATTAATATTGAAGAAAAGATTAAAAAACCTAATACTATTATTCCTCCTTTTCTAAGGATTGAAAAAATGTTTAGAATTTTTTCTACTATTCCCTTTCCATATACGACCTCTTCAACAGGAGACAGTTTTGCGATAGTATCGGCAATTTTTGGAATATCTTTACTATCCGATAGTTTTATAATATAAGAGTCCGGAAGAGGATTATTTTCAACTGTAGTCAGTATATCCTTCTGTCCCCCGATATCAGAAATGAATTGCGTAAAAGCTTCTTCTTTTGAAATATAATTAATTTCATTTACATTCTTAAAATTATTGATTTTTGTCCTTAATACATTTAACTCTTTTTCGGAAATATTGTCTTTCAAATAGACAACAATCTCCAGTTGCGATTCCATGCTCTGTAGGAAAAAATCCATATTCACAGAGATTAAGAGAAAAGCACCTACAATGATTAGAATAGTGGTAAAACTTATAAAAGTAGCAATATTGACCAACGCATTTCTTTTTATACTATGAAGAGCTTCTTTTAAATAAAATCCGGAATTTTCGAAAATCATGTTAATAAAATCCTCTTTGAGTATCTTCAACTATTTCCCCACGTTCGACTCTTAATACCCGCTTTTTCGCTTTATCCACCATCAATTTGTCATGTGTGGCCATTATAATTGTTGTTCCTCTCATATTGATATGAAACAATAGTTTCATAACTTCCCAAGATGTCTCAGGATCCAGATTTCCAGTAGGTTCATCCGTTAATAAAATCAGGGGTTCATTGGCAATAGCACGAGCGATACATAATCTTTGCTGTTCGCCTCCGGACAACAAATGAGGTTTTATATTTCTTTTATGTTCCAGTCCAACCAACTGTATCACCTTTTTAACCTGTTCTCTTATTTCGTAATTTGTTGCGCCAATCGCTTTTAAGGTATATGCAATATTTTCATAAACCGTCCTGTCGTATAATAGTTTAAAATCCTGAAAGACAATTCCTATATTTCTTCTTAGATAAGGTATAAACTTTGGTTTGATTCTAGCAATATTAATACCATCAATGATAACCTGACCCTTTGTCGGAATAATCCCGCGATAAATCAACTTTAAAAAAGTGCTTTTGCCAGCTCCGGTAGGACCTATTAAAAAAACAAATTCCCCCTTTTTAATGTGGATATTTACATCTTTTAGAGCTTTAATTCTATTAAGATACGTTTTATGAACATGAAACATTCTAATCATTAAGAAAGAGAGACTCCTTACCGCTTTCTAATAATCGAAATAATAACTCATTATTAGAATTTGCTTTTTCTTTTAACAATCGTACTTGCGCTGACAGCAGCTTTTTTATTTCTTTGTTATTTTCTATAATATATTCTACCTTTTTTTGAATACTTTTTAAAGATAAATCCTCTAGATCTATCAGCAGTTTAGAGAGTTCCAAATTATTTACAAAATTCTTTATTTTAGGGTCGTAATTTAAAGCAATAAAAGGAACCTGCATTAGACAGGAAAACATTATAGAATGAAGCCTTATTCCAAACATAAAAGATAACCGGGAGATGACGGTAATTAATGTTTCAGGCTTAAAATTATTTTCTAGAAGATATGTTTGGTCTCTTTTTTCTATTAGTTCAATTATTTCCTTTGAGAAAGATACATCTTCACCAGCATGAAATGGAATAAAGATAATTTTTGCTTTGTATTTTCTTATTAATTCATTTGATATCCGGGCAAATTTTCTTTTTAAATCATCGTTATTCCCTTTGCATCTCCTTACCGAAATTCCCACAATTAGTTGATTATCACCACAAAAAAATTCTTTTAAAGTGGGAATGTTGGCCAATATTTCATTGAAATTATTTTTTTTCAATAAAAATGAAGGGTCAGCATTTACATGCATTGCTGGTTTGTCAATCCCGATTCTTCTTAATAATTCTCTTGATTGATTGTCTCTCAATGTAATTAAATCAACTTGATTAAAAATCCATCTTATCAACAAATGATTAAATGTATTTTTGACCGGACCAATTCCCTGAGCATACACCATCACTGGAACCCTGACTACTTTTGCCATTAAAATCAAACCTAAATAATAAAGAATGCTTAGTCCGCGACCGGTAGAATCTTGAAGTAATCCACCTCCCCCGCTTATAAATATATCGGCATTGGCTATACATTTTAATATTTGAAACAATTTCATTCGATGAATTGCCTTCACATGATAACTGTGTGAAGTTTGTAAGGGATTTGCAGAAAGAACGGTCATATCGAATTGAGGTCTTTTTGCTCTAATATTTTTTACCATAGAAGAAAGAATTGCTTCATCTCCGGCATTTTTAAAACCATAATAGCCCGAAATTATTAACTTCAATATGGTTTTAGATTTTTTCATTGTAAATAGCTTTCTTAAATATTTTTACCGTTAAATAAAATACAGAGATAATAATGAATCCTAGCAATGTACCCAGCCAGATTCCATTAAATGAACGTAACAGTGAAAACAAAAATGGAGTATGAATATGGCAAAAAGTATTTATCAAGGTTACCGGGCCAATTGTTCCAATAATGATCATAGGAATTTTGAATTCCTTAATTTTTAAATAATTCATGCTCATTGCCAACATTAGGGCAGGATAACCAATCAAAAACTCTTTATTCCTTGGTCGGGCAATCAGTGTTCTTTCCAGAAAAACTCTTATTTTTTCTTCAATGCCTAATACCGGAAGAAATGAAAAATTACCAGACCGAGCAATATAAACAACTAAGAAGACGGCAAAGAAACCTAAAACAACAACATGCTCAATAAGAATTGGTTTTTTCATCGTTTCCAAGATTAACATTTTTCCCTCATTCTGTTTTAGCCATAAAATACAAAATACCAATAACAGCGGAGCCAAATAGGAAATCTTTATACCGCTAAATTGATCAATTCCCAGAATGAATTTTCCTTTACTTAGTAATGCAGCTATCATTAAAGCACCCGAAAAAGTAATTAAAATAATTTTAAAAAATCCAACTAAAATATTTTTTATCATTAAAAAATATCCGGAATCTTTTGAATAAAAGTTATTATTTCCTTTTGTTATAATAGAAGACCTTGCATCTGTGAAATATTTTTCATTAGCCACAATAGCTAAAGTAGGAAATATCAATGCGGATGCAAGTGCAATTAGTTTCAATAAAAGGACATCTATTCCAAGTAGGAAAAATACCAATAAAACAATGACTCCTGAGAGAAGCAAAAGATAATTATGGATTTTTTTCAAATGAATAACTTGGTTTAAAAGAATAATCCCTCCGGAAATGACTCCCAAAATCAGTATGAGTATAAATATTTTGGAATCTTGAATGGGATGAAAAAGGCTAGCCCTACCAACGCTAAAGCCATTGGAAATAAGCAGATTTCTTATATTCTCTACATAATCCAAATTTGTTTCAAGTAAATTTAACTCTGTTTTTAAAAAAGGCTTAATATAAAAAATCCTGACTTTTCTTTCTTTTGCCGCTCTTATCCAGCGATCTAAAGCTTTTTGAGTAGAGATAATTTCCATTTCTTCTTTTGTAATACTATGCACTTTTACGGCTAGCTCACTTACTGAATGCGCAATGGTTTTTATTCCTTCCTGATTAGCAAATTCAATCATCCCAAATGGATAATTATTTTCCCTTAGCTTTTCAGCAGTTGCAAGTATTTTTTCTATGGCTGGATATCCTAATACTGACTCTCCGTCAAAAATGATTCCTGATATATCACCAACCTCTTTACTTTCTTTAAATTTTATTTCTATTCCTTCCTGGTCAACATTAGAATAATTTTTAAAACGCAAAATTACATTGAAACCAAGATTTTTTATCCACTGAATATCTTTTTTGGAAAATCCTAAACCTAATTCTTCGAGTTTTTCTTCATTTCCTCTAACTTTTAAACTTTTAAATGTTAAAAAGCTATAATCCTCGATTGCATTCTCTCCCAATTGCCGTCGTAAATATTCCTCAATTCGAATAAAAATGTCCTCATCATTAAAGATAATGTAAGACTCTCCCCGTGACAACTGGATTTTATCTGCAATTTTTAAGGTTTTTAGAAAAAATTGGAATTTATTAAATTCGTCATTGGAGAAAACCATAATATCTCCTGAAGATTCCAGTTTTTCCAGATTATCCTCATGGATTGCAATTGAATTAATTCCTGCGCTTTTTAAACTTTTTAGTAATTCATTTTCCCGATACCCTTCCTGATTTGCCATATCCCTTAGCTCATCCAGACTCATGACCAGTTCCACCAGTTTGGATTGATTTTCCAAAATAGAACGATTGTAGAGAATAAAGGCAGAAACAATAACTGCTAAAACAATAAAAAAAATAATAAACTGAGGTACTTTTTTAGTCATTTTCATCCTTTATGTTTAAAAATCAAAAACTTAGAATATTTTAGCATATTTATATTTAGAAGTAAAAATCAATTCTTATTTTTCAGTTGTTTTTTTCTGATTAATTTTACGTTATTTCAAAATAGATTTTGTTTTTTTAAAGTAACCTTTAATTTTCACTTTTTCTCATAGTGATTTCCGAAATATTTTTTTTACAAATCATACAATTTACGCAGGTTTAAATCTGATTGCCACAGATCATATCCTGCGTTTTTAAAATAATTATTATAAAAAAACATTTCATAAAAATAAGCTTACATAATAAAGTTTTTATAAATGAATCAATTTAACAAATTCTTAGCAAGCTTTATAGCGAAAAACATTTTGTATTTCGCTATAAAGCTATTTGTTAAGTAAAATCCTAAAGATGTAAAGCAAGCAATTTAATCTTGTTTATTGTAATAAGGTCAACATTACACCTGCTGCAACAGCGGTTCCGATAACTCCGGCAACATTCGGGCCCATGGCGTGCATCAATAAAAAGTTGCCAGGATTAGCTTCCTGCCCAACTTTCTGGGCTACTCTTGCTGCCATAGGAACAGCAGATACTCCGGCAGCACCAATTAACGGATTAATTGTACCTCCGACAATTTTATTTAGAAGTTTTGCAAATAAAACCCCTCCTGCAGTTCCAAATCCGAATGCAATTAAACCCAATATGATGATTTTTATTGTTTGGAAAGTTAAAAAATATTCTGCCTGCATTGTTGCTCCTACAGAAGTGGCTAGAAAAATGGTTACGATGTTAATTAATTCATTCTGCGCAGTTTTCGATAATCTATCAACCACCAAGCTCTCCTTAAATAAATTTCCCAACATTAACATACCGATAATAGGAACTGAAGCAGGCAACAAAAGACCGATTAAAGCAGTTGAAACAAGCGGGAAAAGTATTTTTTCTGTTTTTGAAACAGGTCTAAGCTGTTTCATGACGATCTTTCTCTCCTCAGGTGTAGTTAATAATTTCATGATTGGAGGTTGGATAAGCGGAACCAATGACATATAAGAATAAGCCGCGACGGCAATTGCACCTAATAATTGAGGAGCCATTTTTACTGCAAGGTAAATAGCCGTCGGTCCATCAGCACCTCCGATAATCCCGATAGAACCGGCTTCATAGATATTAAAACCTAATAATACCGAACCAATCAATGCAACAAATACACCAACTTGTGCAGCTGCTCCCAAGAGGAAAGTAATCGGATTGGAGAGTAAAGGACCAAAATCTGTCATAGCCCCTATACCCATAAATATTAAACAAGGGTATACTTCATGTTTGATGCCCCATGAAATAAAATATAAAAGACCACCTTCGTCCATTATTCCGGTTAAAGGTAAATTTACCAATAATGCTCCAAAACCAATCGGAACAAGCAGCAATGGTTCATATTTTTTAACGATGGCAAAATATAATAATATACAAGCCACAATTATCATGACAATATTACCCATGGTAAGTTCAGCATAACCTGAAATCTGAAACATAGAAAGGACTTTTAATAAAAGATTCATGTAAATCCTCCTTTCTTTTTTTAACCTATAACCAATAAAACATCACCAGTGTCTACCATATCATTAACGGCAACATTTATTTTTTTAATGCTCCCAGAAGTATTGGCAATGATTTCATTTTCCATTTTCATTGCCTCTAAAATCAGGAGTGTATCGCCTTCTTTAACGCTGTCGCCTTCTTTCACTTTTACTTGAAGAATTTTGCCCGGCATTGGCGCATTTACTTCTTCGCCATCAGTCGGTGCAGCTGACGGTTTGGGTTTTGGTGTACTAACTGCTTTTGGAACCGGGCTGCTAGCTAATTTAGGTGCGGGTGCCGAAACCACAGGAACTGTTCCCCCGCCAATTTCCTCAACTTCTACTTCATATGCTTTACCATCTACTGTAATTTTAAATTTTTTCATTTTATTAATTTTCCTCCTAAATTATAAATTAATACCTAATATTTTATATTTCGGCCCAACATTGCTTCTTGTCTCCCGATTGCGCTCCAGGGAGTAGTAATGAGTGGTCTATATTTTTTTATATTTACAATCTTAAATTCTCTTCCTGGTGATGCTAAACAGGATACAACTGCTGCAGTAATGATAGCAATTAATTCAGTTTCCATTTCTTTTGTTTGAACATTTGAGGCTGTTTTCACTTCAGGTGTTATTTTTTTAACTTCTTTTGATAATTTTACAGGTTTGGCAGATACAACATTTTTCAATAATACCATAACCAAAGCCAACCCACCCAAAATGATAAATACCAAAATCATATCAATAACTGCCAGTTGAAGGGCTCCAGAAATTCCTTCAAACATATTTTTTTCCTCCTTATTACATTAGTCGATAATCAATTAACCGTTAGCTGTTAGTGAATAGTATATAGTCAAAAGCGAAAAGCTAAAACCATATTTTAAAACTTAAAATTTTCTTTGTATTGTTTGTTAGAAGTCGAATTTATTCGATCCGAATTGTTTCGATAATTTTTCTTGTAGCCTTGATAAATCAAGCCTCTACTTCTATTATTTGCGCATTTTTGTGTCTTTCCCGCGGAAGCGGAAATCTATTTTTCTTATTTTCCTTCCTTTATTCGCTATATACTATATACTAACGACTATATACCGTTTTTACACCGGAAAATTTCCGTGTTTCTTTGCTGGTCTGTTTTCTCTCTTTGTTGATAGCATTTCCAAGGTTGTGATTAAGCATGGTCTGGTTTCCCGTGGGTCAATCACCATGTCAACATAACCTCTCTTAGCAGCTTCGTATGGATTAGAAAATTTTTTCTGGAATTCATCTATTTTTTCCTGTCGTACTTTTTCAGGATTATCTGCTTTTGCAATTTCTTTTCTAAAAATAATATTTGCTGCACCCTGTGAGCCCATCACCGCAATCTCTGCAGTTGGCCAGGCGATAACCTGATCCGCTCTGAGGTCTTTCGCACACATTGCCAAATAGGCACCACCATACGATTTACGAGTGACCAATGTAATTTTTGGTACTGTTGCTTCAGAATAGGCGTACAATAATTTTGCCCCGTGTCGAATAATCCCGCCATATTCCTGGGCAGTCCCAGGTAAAAATCCCGGAACATCAACTAAGGTTAATATAGGAATATTAAAAGCATCGCAAAATCTAACAAAACGAGCAGCTTTATCAGATGCATTAATATCCAGGCATCCTGCAAGAATTTTTGGTTGATTGGCAATAATACCAATAGATTTTCCATTTAATCGAGCAAATCCTGTAATCATATTCATAGCATAGTATGGCTGAGCTTCAAAAAAATCTCCACCATCAACAATGTATTTGATGACATCTTTCATTTCGTAAGGTTTGTTCGGGTCAGTAGGAACGATATTTAAGAGTGCTTCTTCTCTACGATTACAGTCATCCTGGCATTCAACAGAAGGTGCTTCTTCCATATTGTTGGAAGGTAAATATCCCATCATTTTTCTCACCATCTGATAAACTTCTTCTTCGTTCTCTGCAGCAAAATGTGCAACACCACTCTTTTT